>ERZ833963.43-NODE-43-length-171318-cov-28.281024_pt1 | contig 171318 bp, 157 predicted proteins | sample MGYA00519693_ERZ833963 | MGnify/ENA primary metagenome ERZ833963 (study PRJEB31850, sample SAMEA3708748) | human gut metagenome | biome: human gut; feature: human-associated habitat; material: faeces | place: China | collected 2014 ...
TGCTCTGGAAATTCTGCTGATGCAGCCGCGGAAGCACCTCCTGCTGGATGACATCGATCTGGCGCTGGTTGAGATGCCCACGGGCGTGATTACCGGCAATCGTCCGGTACATGGTCAATACATCCGGCTCATCATGGTCTTTTGTCATAACGATCAGCTGTCCATGGTAGAACTTCTGATTGCAGAAGTTGATGATTTTGGGGTGGCAACGGTAGTGTTCCCGCAGCAGCGTAACAGGTGCGTCCTGCCATATTTCCAATGCAGAGGACAGCAAACTGTGGGTAGAAAAGCGATACCGCTCATCCAAGGAATACTTTTGCCAAATGGCATCACTGGTGCGAATGTCATCCTCTGTCAGCACATTGGGGAGCTGCTTCAAGTCCCCGACGATCACGATATTCCGCGCGCAGGAGAAGGCCAGCACGCCGGTGGCCAGATCGACCTGTGAGGCTTCATCCACGATCAAGTAATCATAGATATGATCGATGCTCAGCGTTCCTTTGATGGAATAGGTCGTGCTAAGCACCACCGGATACTCGCTGGTAAACTCTGCGGAATTCCAGCGGAAATCGTTCTTTTCAAAACGCCGTCTGTCACTTTGCCAGTGATACCGCGTCGCCAGTTCCGCCCGGAACAGCCGCAGAGACTTCTGGGTAAGCTCATCCATCTTTGCGTCAAAAGCGTAGTGTTCCAGCTTGCGGTTCAATTCCTGCTTTTCAGCCTCCAGTTCCCGCCTCTTTACGGAATAGAACTGACTTTGCAAATAGGGAATAACAAGCTCTGGAGAACGGAGGAACAATTTGAGTGCATTGCGATTGAACCGGAACATGATGGAGAGTTTTTGCAAAAGGCCTAAGCGGCTCTCATGTTCTGCGTGCTGTTCAAATTCCATCCAAAGTGCAAGAATCTTCTGCGAGGACAGTTTGTCCAGGCTCTCTGTCGGTGCGTCGCTATAAGTCGCGTAATATTCCTCGAAATAGTGCTGTTCCGGATTCAGCTGCAAAAATTCCTGCTCAATTTCCGCAATGCGGTTCTTGGCGTTGAGCATTTCGTTCAGCTCCTGGGAAAGCGCGGTCGTCTCTTGATCCAACTGCTGCCGTTCCTCTGTGGGCATCTCCCTATCACTCATATTCGGATAGGCGCCAGTTTGATTCTCCAGGAACTTTTGCTTGTTGGCAAGGCTTCCGAGAAACGCAGTCAGAAAAGAGGCATTCTTCTTTTCCAGCTTTTCCGCCACATTGTGTGTTGCAGAATTATTGTTGGATACGACCGCCACGGTCTTCCCGCTCCGAACCACATTGGCAATGATATTTAGAATCGTCTGCGTTTTTCCTGTCCCCGGAGGTCCCTGAATGATGCTGATTTTGGAGGAAAGCGCCCGCTCCACCGCCAGCTTCTGACTCCGGTTCAAGCCAAACGGATAGATCACCGCCTCCGGCATCTGTGGTACTTTGACTTCCTTCTGCGGTGCAAGATAGCTTGCCAGCACGGTATCCTCGCTGACCTGCTTGATCTTATCGTACTGCATGCTTAGGATGTTGATGCCTTCCACCTCAAGGCTAATTGCCGCGGCAGTTTCTTTGAAATACTGGAATATTTCTTGATTTGTACCGTCTGTCAGGCAATTCTGCTGGAACTGCACTTCATTCCTACGAAATGAAAAATCTCTCTTTCCGTTGCGGACAATACGATAATACCCACCGAAGTCGAGAATCTCATCAATTCCGCTGATGGTTTGCCCGTTTACGGTGACAATCACCTGCGCAGGGTCGATCTTCTTTTGCAGGGGTAGGATCTCCACATTGCTGCTCTGAAAGCTGTACGACTTATTGGGCGCACTGGTATAGACGACCTCGCACTTCCCGTCATGGAACTGAAAGCTCGCGACCGAGTCCGTCTGGTCTTTTCCCTTTATGATGATTAAGTGCTTTCGTGCGTCCATAGGCATCTCCCCATCAATTCAACTCTCAACTCATAAGTTGCGAGTTATTTCATCACTCGCTCAAGAAGCGTCTGATAGCTGTCCACGACATCATAAACCACATTTCCGTTACTTATTGCTTTGAAATGTTCTCTTGCGCAGTGGATTTTGGATTCCTCAATGAGCCGGAGCTGCATAGAGGACATAGAGCCTTTTGTTTCGGCAACAAAATAGATGTGTTTGACGGTGCCTTCATAGAAAGCAATCGCCCAGTCCGGATTATAATGTCCGACTGGTGTTGCGATATAAAAGCTGTCCGGCAGCTTCACATAAACCGCAACATCTGTGTTGGTGTCCAGGTCGGCTGCAAAATCACGCTCGTTCGTGGAATCGTACATGATATGATCATATAGATGCCGCTGCGCTTTCATTGCATTTGTACCGAGTTTGCCCTTGATGGTCGGTTCGGTAAAGATGTCCGTATCGTAATGCTCATCCAGCACGTTGTAGGTAATATGCTGAATAATTGCAGTTGCCTTTTCGTCATTGATCAAAGCGGCTGCTTTGATAATGAACTCTTCTGGATTGAATTTGAACTGCTCAAAAACGGATTTCTCAATGCCGGTCAGAATTGCAACGACTGCTTTTCGTGTCAAACCGGTCTCTCCGACCAGCTTGCCAATCAGATCATACTTCACACTGCTGTTGGCACGGATTTGCTTGCTGCTGTCATAAGTAGACGACTTTGATTTCGAGAATGCACTCCCGACAAGGAGAGAATCCCTCGACTTGATCTCGTCCATTGCGCCGGTTTCAACCTTGAAGAATATCTTCGGCACATGAAGATTCTGGTTGAGCGATGCGATGGCTTTCTTCACAAGCTCATCCGTATCAAAGTCCACCACATATACGGATTTTGGGCTGATGCGCTTCCAAAGCGCTTTGAACTCCGGCATGGCGAGCTTGTCGGGATCAACTTGCAGCTCGACATTCTTGTCGCGGGCATTCTCCGGCTGCATAGCGCGGCTGTCATAGACGGAATCAAGAATATTGATCACAGAATCGCGGCTGTCCGCCACTTCCTCCGCAACTTGAATCGCGCCGTTTGCTTTGTCGGCATAATATTTATCGGTCAGTACGCCCTTCTTGTCGATATAGCCGTTGACAATCAAATCAAAATAAATCGCCTGCGCTGTATCGCCGTCCACGACCTGCTCGTTGCCTCTGGCATCCACAATGACCTTGCCCTTGAAGAGGTCGGCAGTAACCGCCACGGGGCGTCCTGCAACCGCATCGGCAAGCTCACTTTGCAAGCCTTTTGCAAAGCTGTCATAGCTCTCGCTGGCAATAACGGTCAGCACATTGATAGAATGAACATCATTGCCGAGGACGTTGGCATCCATACGCTCGCCGTCTTGATTGACGCAAAGGCGCAATCCGCGACCGACTTCCTGACGTTTGCGAACCTCGCTGCTGCTTTGTTTCAGTGTGCAAATCTGGAACACATTCGGGTTGTCCCAGCCTTCACGCAGCGCGGAGTGCGAGAAAATGAAACGCACAGGAGACTTTTTCGGGTCACGATCCAGAAGCAGTTCCTTGTTCTTCATAATCAGGTCATAAGCGTCAATATCGTCGGACGTACCCTCCTTCTTGTCGGAGAGCTTGCTGTCGGTCATCTTGCCCTTTTTGTCCACGGAGAAGTAACCGGCGTGGGTATCATGGGCAGAAATCGCGTCCAGATAGCGAATGTAGTCCTCGTCTCCGATTTCCCGCTGCATGGAGCTGAGAATATCGTTGTATTCTTCCTCGAACATATCCGCATAGATGCCGTTGAACGGATGCCCGGCCTCATCATACTGCTTGTACTTCGCAACCTCGTCGATGAAGAACAGGGACAGGACTTTGATACCCTTATGGAAAAGCTGCCGTTCCCGCTCAAGATGGGAAAGAATCGTTTCGCGTATCTGAATGCGGCGAAGCTGGTCTTCACTGACCTTGCCAATCACATCACCGGCAAAGATTTTGACGCCGTTCAGAAACTCCACGGAGTTGTCGCGTCCGTCAATGGACTTGACCACAAAGCCGACTTTGTACTCGTCCAGATTGCCGGAATTGTCGTAAAGATTATAGCCGATTCCGACCGTCGCCGTTTTCTTGCGGATACCGGACGCACCCTTGCAATCAAACTGAATGGTTGCTGTCGGGTCGGCTTTGGAAAGATTGATGCTTTCCAGATAGACGAATCCCTCGGTTGCCGTGCTGCCGGACTCAGTGATGCCCTTGACGGCGATTTTCTTAACCAGCCGCTTGTTGTACGCTTCCATCGCATCAAGGCGATAGACCATGTTATAGATGCTGTCTGCCTTATGGGTTGCGGAGTAGCGCAGCGTCAGCAGCGGAGAAAAAAGTTTCAGATTTTTCTTGGCAGCAGGTCCCTCAACAGACTGCGGCTCGTCAATAATCAGAATCGGATTTGTTTTGGCGATGATGTCGATTGGACGGCGGGAGCGGAAATTATCAAGTTTTCTGAATATAATTGCTGCGTTTTTATCCGCTCTTTTGCCGCTTTCCAGCTTTTCCTTCGCGTCAACAGATTTGTTGAATGCCTGCACATTGATGATCATGACATTGATGGCGCTGTCTGACGCAAAGCGGTCAATTTCCGTGAGCTGGGCAGAATTGTAGATGAAGAACCGAATCTTCTTACCGTATTCCTCTGCGAAATGATCCTGTGTCACCTGAAAGGACTTATAAACACCCTCGCGGATGGCAATGCTCGGCACGACCACGATGAACTTACTCCAACCGTAGTGCTTGTTCAGCTCATACATGGTCTTAATGTAGGTATAGGTCTTGCCGACGCCGGTCTCCATTTCAATCGTCAGATTATAACGACCTTCCAGCTTGTCCGACGGCTTGATCTGGTTGGTGCGCTGCACCTTTTGCAGATGCTCTAAAATCAGCTTGTCGGAAAGTTCCGGCACAATGCGTTCGTTACGCCAGCCGGTGAAGTCAGTTTCTTCCTCTAATCCGATCTGATAGTCCCCGTCGCCGCGATCCATCATATAGGTCGGCGTGAGGTATGGCTGCCCGGCAAAGACATCAACAACCGCTTTCGCCGCATCCGCTTGAAATTTTTGATGTTTGAATTGGAGTTTCATAACTGATGCTCCTTGGTTTTCTTTTTGATCATTTTCAGATTTATTTCTTTACATTTTTCACGGTTATCACGAAACTTTTGCTCAATCGCATTGTCTGATTCCGTTTTAGCCACAGGACGTAAATCTGTGTTGTAGTGAGAAAACATTGTCCGAATCGCTGCATTTGCAAAAGCCGCTAAAAAACGAGACTCGATCGCGGGTACAGGGTTTCCCTCAAATGCGTAACGCCAGTCAACGAAGGCGTTTGAGAGCAAAATAAGCTCATTGAGTCCTCTTTCAAAATTTGCATACTCTGGGGCCTTTTCAGTTAAGAATGTCCACAATTCCTGTTGAAACGATTTCGGAAGCATCTGAAAAAGAATTAGCAGATTGTGCTCTTTTCCATATTCAATTTTATTTTTAGCTAAAATTGCCTTGAGCGTTAATTCGGTTGAAAACGCTCCGTTTACAATTAAAGGGGCAAAAAGCAAAAGCAGTGCATCTGAATCATCCCTGCTTAGTTGATCAAGTGCTATATATGCGTTATAAAATGACTTTGCTTGATAGACTAATAAGTCGGCGTTCATCAGATCACCCTCACGCGCTTGGAAATGTCGCCCGCGTCCTCCGGCATATAGAGCTTGAAAATCTCGAACACGTTGATCTTCTCCGGGCTGGACGCAAAACCGGAATCCCGGAAGACGGCGCGGAGCGGCTTGCGCTTAGCGATTTCCTTGACCACGCTTTCGGGAATATTGGCGTCAAAGCAGGCGATCAGGTCGCCGTCGTTGTAGGTATGGACAGTGCAGCCGCCCAACTGTTCGGACTTGTACGGCAGGGATAGGGGCAAGCCCCAGTCGATCAGGCAGCCGAACAGCAGGTCAAGGTCGGTGCGGTCCTCCTTGATGTTGGATTCCAGACCGGCAAGCATTCCCTGATCGTAGGCATCCGGCGCATAGTAGACGTCCTTCATGTTGGTATCGTCCAGCTTGAGGACGCGGAAACCAATATCGAGATTCTTAACTCTATCCATCTTTTCATCGAACTTTTTACACAGTTTATCTTCCAAATCTGGATTATCTGTTGCAGCAAAGAGATTGATTGCTGCATCACCGCCTAAATCAATTCTGATTTTCTCCCCTGCGCGGCGAATGCGCTCTTTGCCGATTTCGCAGATGTTCTTGTAGCCTGCTTTGTAGGCTTCGCTCTTTTCGTCACAGGGTTCGGGAAGCTGCACCATGATGAATTTGCGGTGTCCGCCGTCTTCTGCGTTAAGCTGCATGACAGCGTGGGCGGTGGTAGCAGAGCCGGAAAAGAAATCCATAACAATATCGTCACTACGCGTGGAGATTTTCATCATCCGACGAATTAAAGTTGTAGGTTTTGAGTAAGTAAAAACCGCCTTTCCGAGCAATGTTGAAATCTCTTTATTTGCTTCATCAAGGGTTCCTGTTTCTTTATATGACCACAAGCTAACTGGAACCACGCCATCATCCAATTCGCATAAAAAGCGTTTCAATCGCGGATATGATAGATTCCCGTTTTTCCCCCAGTACAGTCGATTATCTTTTTCTAATGCCAAGTATTGATCTTTGCTGTATTTCCATGCATAGACCGGATGGGTAACTATCTCTTTGGTATACGGATTTATCAATTCATAAGATAGATTCGGTCGCTCTTCCTTTGTGCGTTGGCTTGTAAACAAAACACTTGTCCAAATGCCTCGCGGATCATTGTCTGGATTGCTATATGCTGAATTATTCTTTTCGCTACGAGGCTCACGTAAAATTGATAATGCGTCCGACTTCCTATATAGAAGAATGTGATCAAAGGTTGTCGATATGAGCTTTGCGTCATTGTTGCGTGTATACCTTTTTTCCCATGCAATATTTGCAACAAAATTACTTTCTCCCATAACCTCATCACATATCTTCCGCATATTATGAACTTCGCCATCATCAATGCTGATAAAGATAACCCCATCCTCCGTCAGCAGATTTCGCGCCAGCATCAGCCGGGAATAAATCATGCTACACCAATCAGAATGAAACCGCCCGTTGGTGTCGGTATTCTTGAACAGGCGGTTTTCGTCCTCGTCGTACATTCCCATCTGTGCGTTTTCTTCTTCCTGGGAGCGCATGAAATCGTCGGCATAGATGAAGTCGTTGCCGGTGTTGTACGGCGGGTCGATGTAGATCATCTTGACCTTGCCGAGATAGCTCTCCTGCAAGAGCTTGAGGACTTCCAGATTATCGCCCTCGATGTAGAGGTTTTCGGTGGTGTCCCAATCCTTGCTCTCCGCCACGCAGGGGCGCAGCGTCTTGCGAATCGGCTTGTTGGCTTCCACGATTGCAGCCTTCTTGCCGACCCATGTGAACTCGTATGCCTCGTCCCCGTCCACCACGTCCGGCGAGAGCATCTGTTTCAGCAGCTCAAAATTGACCGCCCGCTTGTACACCTTCTTCTCCGGCGTGCTGTGTTCCTCATCCAGCATCTCCGTGATGCAGTTGGGAAACAGGGCAGCAATGCGGTCTATGTTCTGCGCCGTCATATCCGGCGATTCAAATTTCATGTGGTTCATTAGGATTTTTCTCCTCATCTTCTTGTTGAGTATTATTGCTATTTGGCAACATGCTAAAGTCAATCTCAGATAGCCGTTGCTGCAATTCTGTTACAGCCGGGGGAATGTCAATTTTATATGATGCAAGCTGCTTTGCTATTTCACTCATGGCTCTTGTCGCTGGGGCTATTTCGCTTTGCAAAGCGGCAATTTTACCAAGGTTGGCAATGGCGGCAATTACTTCGGGCTTCAAAGTGCATTCACCTGTTGCAAACCGTCCAATCTGCGACAAGGTTTTTGAGACTTCCGGACTAATAATTGGCTGATTTGATGTAATGCTTTTTAATGCTTCGGATACGACAAGCAAGCCACTTGTGTCAATCGGAGAATGTAAAGCTGCCAAAGCTGAACTTAGTGTGTTATTAAAATCTGTGGATGTAACTTCGGTGTTTGTTTCTTTCGCACCAATTAGTTTTCCAATGGCTGAATCCAGTTCTGTATTCACTTTCTTAAAAAGCTTGTGTGCCTTGTTGAACTGCTCATAGTCTATATTGTGAGCATGCATTACATCGTTTCTGTAGTTGCGAATTTCAGAAAATGAGCTGCAAAGTGTCTCTACGCAGTCATCTCCCAGAAGAAGCGTCCACAATCTATTTTCATCTAATTTGTTGATAGCATCCAGCAGTTCAGCTCGCGTAAACTGCCATGACAATGTTTTGTTAATCGTTTCTTTTGCCTTTTTGACAAATGCCGCATCCGAAAAGAGCGTTTCAAAAATGTTCCCAAGCTCCTGTTCTTCCAATCCCACAATTACTTTTTGAGAATTTTCATCGCCATGCAGTGAACTTGCAAGATACAGAAGCTTTCGCAGTTTTCGTTCGAATTCATTTACTATTGGATACAATGCTTTGTTAAAATAAGCGGAGCATTCGTTTGCGAGAACTGTAGGTCTGTAATTTTCGCACACTTTCCTGTTGAGCGGGTCAAGAATTTTTGCCGCTTCCATACTTACGCCAGGAACACTTATCAACAGAGTCCAGCATTTACTATTCTCAATCGTTGTAATCTCTTTAGTAACCTTTGGGGAAATGCTCAGGTTCTCCAAATCAGCTTTGTATTGGTCAGACGTAAAAAGATATTCTTGAATCACTTCATTTCCTCCATTCTCTCTGTAATTGTTTTAACTCCGCGTTCATTTCCATCCGCCGATTTAGCTGCTTCTCTCGCCGCATTTTGTTTTCCAGCACGGAAATCTGCTTTTCAAGCTGCTTCTTCTTTTCATCACGCTCGACAGATTCTTTCAGGCTCTCGCCGGAATCTATTTGCAGCTTGTCCCCGGCAATCTGGCGGACAAGGCTTTCATAGACGGCATCCATATTCAAGCCGTCGATGCTGAGACGCAGTTCGTCTTCCAGCATCCAGTCGGTGTGATAATAGCGGCTGACCTTGAAGGCGTTGCTGCCGGACGCAGCAGCCTCCTTGTAGCCGATCCACGCCTGAGCCTTGCCGTCACAGGTCAGAATAAAGAGGATATGGTACGGGATTTCCTTGTCGATTTGTTTTAGCACAGCTTCATCAAGCTGCGGCTCGTTCAGCCGTACCTCGAACACTTCAATCTCGGCCACTGCTTCGCCCGCAGCGATGTTCAGCGTAGACGCTGCCAGCTTGTTTCGCCAGTAGACCAGCCGGATCTGATCGACAAACACACGGCGCAAAGCAGGGGAAATGTCAAGATTCTCATAGAATTTCTGCTTCGGTATTCTTTTGTTAAATTCAGTCGCTTGAGGAAAACCTACCACTTTTAAAGTCACCTGCCAAACTTAGCTTTTAGTTCCGGATCACCATCTATCTGTTCAATCACCCACGGCTGCAAAAAATAATTTATTTGCGGGTTCACCATATTTACTGCATGGGTTGATCCTGCAGGCAAAATAACATAAAAATGTTGCAATTCTAAAACCACTCCATCGTGCATCGGAAGCATCGCTGTATGAGTAGACTCATTAAGGAGATACCTTATTAGTTCTACTTTATTGCCGTCAATTCGTTTTAAATAAGCAATCCGAGCTTTTTTCAGCCGCTTATTATAATATTTGTCCTTGATCTTTTTTGCGATGATTACAACTAAAAACACTACCAGAATTGATGTCGATACAACAAATACAATTCCAATTGCAAATCCGTATTTGTCACGGAAGCTTGTCATATACAGTTTCTCTATTATTGCATTCGGAAGAAAAAGCAGTAATCCGCTTGCAACCGACAAAGCACCAAGTATGCGCGGGGGCAACTTCAAAAAATCAACAATATTCTTCATATAACCATCCTTATTTCACGACTAAGAAGCAAATCAGCTCAAAATCATCCAGCCCCGAAACCGCACTGAGCAGCGCAGATGTGCCGCCGCTCTTGAACAGACTGTCAATATCGTTTTCTTCTTTTGCGTCAATGATGGAATTGATCGCCTCGCTCAGTAGCTCAGAGATTTCACCCATTTTGCGTCCGTCATCCGTCTCATCATTGAATCGCTTACAAAGCTCCGCACAAGGCTCACCCTTGCCACGGCAGAGCAGACGCATCGTGTCGAGCAATTTCTTCGGGTTCAGGTAATCGCAGACAATTTCGCCCTCTTCGCTGATGTAAACCATGTAGAAGGGGTGAATGCGGTTCCGGTTGTCAATGTTCACGCTGTCATTGATATTTCTGAGGACGAAAATCACACCGGCTGGAGAATCCTCCGTCTGCCCGACAACGGTGTGTAGCCCCTTTGGTGCGGTTTCGATGTCCTCGTGCTGCTTCATGTATTCGAGCAGATCAAGCCGGAACTCGTTAAGTCCCAAATCCATGATGGAAATGCCGCTGGTCATGTCTTCAATGTCCACGACTTCCTCTTGCAGCCGCTTGAGCTGTGCGCGGCGGTATTCAAGATCGCCTTTTTCTTCGGCATTGATCAGATCATCGTCGCCGGTGGAGGTCATGACCGAAATCTTCATGCGGGTTTCCACACGGCTTTTCAGGTTGATATACTCGTCGAGGTCCATATCCGGCCAGAAGTTTACGAGCTGGATATGGTCGTTTCTGCTTCCGATACGGTCAATTCGTCCGAACCGCTGGATAATGCGCACAGGGTTCCAATGAATGTCATAGTTGATGAGGTAGTCGCAGTCCTGCAAGTTCTGACCTTCGGAAATACAGTCGGTTGCAATCAGAATATCAAGCTCATCAGTGCTTCCGGGCAGAAGTACGGATTTTCCTTTGGAAACAGGCGAGAAACAGGTCAGCACTGTGTTGAGGTCTGCCCGAAGCTTTGGAATGGTGGTCTTTCCGTCAACCGTGCCGGTGATCTCTGCCGTTTCCAGCCCGAAATTCTCTTTTGCAAATTTACTGACGTTCGCAAAGAGATAGTCTGCGGTATCAGAGAACGCTGTGAAAATGATGATCTTCTTATTACCAGGATTGATTGGATGCTCGATTTTCTTCTGGATTAAACCAAATAATGTTTGCAGCTTCGTGTCATGCTCCGGCGTGATGTCGGCAATCATGAGGGACAGGAGTTCCAGATTATCTGCGTCCTTTTCCAGCTCGCGCATCCATGAAACATAGTCCATATCAGCGAGGTCAATTTTAACCTTCTTGCCGACAGAGAAGAAGTCAGTGTTCTGATCATCGTAATCAAAATCTTCTGTGTCGGAAATCTCAGTCAGATTCAGGACACAGTCCCCAGACTGATAATTTTTTATCGTCCCAATCGTATCGTCAATCAGCTTTTTAATACGGTCAATCGTCAGGCGGAAAGAAGCCACCGAGCTTTCCAGGCGCTTGAGGAGGTTGATGCTCATAAGGCGGCGAATGCCTTCTTCACGTCCTTGCTGGGTCAGGCTGTTTCCCTTGTGATGCGTCATGTCGATGTACTTTGCCAGTTTCGACGGCATGATATAATTCGACGGCGTATAGATCGTCAGGCTCAACGACATAAGCAGATTGTAAATATCGTTATAGTTGATCGCATCATTCAAATCGGTCAAGCAGGGACGTAGAGAAATCGGCGGCAGACGTTCCGGGAATTTGCCGATGTCAGAAGTATTGTAATACTTTTCGATGTGCTTTCTTGAGCGCGCAATCGTCACGCTGTCCAGCAATTCAAAGAAATCAAAATCCAGCGTCCGAAGAAGTTCGTCCGTCGTGCGTTCTTCGGCAGGGAGCTTGCTCCATGCGTTGAAGGCCTTCTGTGCCTGACGGAAAATTTCATCAATGCTTTTGGTTGTGTCGAGCTTTTTGCTCATCTGTGAGGCATCACCCTCATAGGCAAGTGCAAGCTGATTTTTGAGATCGATAAACTTGTTGTTGACTGGCGTTGCCGAGAGCATAAGTACCTTCGTTTTTACACCGGCACGAACTACTTTATTGAGTAGTTTCAGATAACGGTTTTCCTTTGCATCCTCACCGGACACCTCACCGCCGTTACGGAAGTTGTGGCTCTCATCAATGACAACAAGGTCATAGTTGCCCCAATTCAAGCGGTCAAGATCAATTCCGTTCGACTGTCCATGCTCGCGGGAAAGATCCGTATGATAGAGGATGTCGTACCTCAACCGGTCTGCTGCAATGGGATTGTTGATATAGTTGCCCTTGTATGTATTCCAGTTCTCAGAGAGCTTTTTCGGGCAAAGGACAAGTACAGATTTGTTGCGGTTCTCATAATACTTGATCACTGCAAGCGCAGTAAATGTCTTGCCGAGACCAACGCTGTCTGCCAGAATACAGCCGTTGAATTTCTCAAGTTTGCTGATGATGGCAAGAACTGCGTCGCGCTGGAAGTTATAAAGCATCCCCCAGATTTTACTTTCCTTAAAACCCGTTGCCTCGTTAGGCAATTCGTCTTCAGATATATCATCAAGAAATTCGTTGAAAATATTATAAAGCGCAACAGAATAGATGTATTCAGGTGCGTTTTCGCGGTATGCAGCAGAAATGTTTTCAATCACAACGTCTGTAACTTCTTGTAGTCTATTTTTATCATTCCAAAGTTGTTCAAAAAGTTTGAGAAAATAATTGGCATTCTCATAGCTTTCGGTTTTCTGTACCGGATAATAAGCGTTGTTGCCGCGCTCACAGCCGAGGTCAACAGTAGTAAAACCGTTGATCGGCATATAGGTACTTTCATCGACTGTCATAAAGCCCATCATCTGCTCCTGCGTGACATTCGACTTAAAAATGGCTTTGCGCCTGATCCAGTCTGCGCATTCTTTTGCAACCGCCTTTTGTGTCAGCTCATTGCGGAGTTTTACTTCAAACTCTGTGCCATATAAACTACGTTCTCTTGAAATGCGGGGAATGTAGAATTCCCGCTGTGCTTTAGGTGTTTTTTCAGTTACAAAAGTTGGGGAGGTAAAAATGAAACGCAGCTCATCGATGCTTTCAAGCTGCTTCTTCAACTCTTGGTATGCATAAATCGAAAAGCATGCCGCAGCGATAGATAGTTTACTCCCTGTCCGAATGCTTTCTTGCAGGTCGTTCTTGACGATATGATTGATATTATCGATGATTTGCATTTACCCACCTCAATAATTAGAGCTTTGTAATGATTTAGTTCCAATATCACCAGCAAGCGCCAAAGATTACTTTTTATCCGGCACGATCTCCACAATATCCTCGATTCTACAATCCAGCGCAGCGCAAATCTTCACGAGTATCTCCGTGGTAACATGTCCGTTCCGCCCCATCTTGGTGACGGATGCTGGGCTAATACCTGCCTTTTCACACAGGTCCTTTTTCTTCATGTCCTTATCGATGAGCAGCTTCCAGAGTTTTTTATAACTCACAGACATAAATATCTCCTCCGTACCGATATACAAAAAATGCTCTGCCGCTTGGCAGAGCATTCGGTCTATTGCAGCCATACTGCCAAGGCCTATTCCAACACTTGACAGCGTTGTTTATAATGATAGCACATTTGGGCAGGAAAAGCAAGAAAATGATAAATCCGCACGAATTCCGACTCTATTCAATTTCTTTTCAAGCCGCGAAAGAAACGCTTGAACCTCCGGGCAGTCAGAGCTACAATGCCAACACCTCATAACGAGGACAAACTGATTGGAGGTCAAATGATGAATTATGAAGTAAACCCGTTTCAGGACTACGAATCGATTACCGTTGATGAGCTGAAAGATCAAGCTAACAGTTTACTGAACCTGGTAACGGAAGAACGGCGGCCGCTGCGCGTATTCATGAACAATGGCAAGGAGTTTCTGCTGTTCCCCCAGGACTTGCTCGCCCTGATCTGCGACTCTGACTTTCGCTTGATCCTGCTGTCGGCAATGCGGTATGCGATGGGCAGGAATACTTGTATGCCTGTGGTGATTTCCAATTATATTAAGCATCACATCCGGATTCTGGATGATAAGTTTCTCGTACTGGCTGCCGACGATATCCGGCGGCACCTTGAAGACTATGCAGAGCATGAACTGAATCCAAATCTTTGGCAGGGTCTTTTAGATGCACTTGAAACAGAGCAGAGAGAGCGTGCCACTCGTAAGGCGAGGAAGATTAGACCCTGCCCAGCCTGCGGGAAGCCCTTGGAGGTCATGAGCATTGCCGATAACCAGCATTCACCCGGCGGGTTCGATGTGATTGCTCACTGCCGGAACTGTCTCACCGATTACGAATGGTTCTGCGATAAGGATGGCGGTGTCTCAGATATGAAACAGTATTTTTTGGGGTAAGGCAGTGTAAAAACCGACGCTCACATGAACAAGCGCATTCTCGTATTTCGATATACTTTCCCTTAAAATGTCCCTCAAATTACGGGAATGCGATAGTTATTGAGGGAAAGCGAGTTTCACCTTTAGAGAGCAAATGCGTGATAGTATTCTTTGTCTATAGCGCCGCAGCTGCTGAGCTGCCACCCACGCAGAAACAACTTGCATAACACCCTCCGCGGAGTTACAATGCAGACGGCCTGAAATGTGAAACGCTTCCCATCCGGCACCGGTGAATCTTCACCGGAAACCGGGCGGGAAGCGTTTTTGACCACATAGATTACCACAGACGGCGCTGGAACATGCGGACACAGTGGAGATAAGAGCGTCAAAGAGTAAGTAAAGCAAATTAAAAAGCACTAAAAACCGCTATAAACGAGCGGAAAAAGTATTCCCAATAAGTTTGGGACCAGGAGACCGTGCGTTCGAGCCGCACTACTCGGACCAAAGCCCCTCTGAAATCGTTGATTTCAGAGGGGCTTTTCTTATTCTTTGTCTATTGCGGCGCAGGAGGTGAGGGCAGCTATATATTCGATGTTTTATTGTAATTTTCGACCAATTATATTATAATTAATTGATAGTAGGCCTTTGCGCCACCAAGGCAGCCGTACAGTCTTCACTGTATGTCTGTTTCACTTTAACATATGGGGTGAAAAAGCATGTCTGTATTTGACGATTTTGATTTGATATTAGATTATGCGCATATGTGGAACTGGGCGCCAGATTGGTATTTGGCCCAAAGCATCTATAAGAAGTTCCCTGAATCGTACTCCATTCTCACCCCATTTGCTTATTCCTATTTGGAAGAAATGATCCGTACAACAACATCGGATTACGAATTACCTCTGTTTGATCGTGACAAACAACCTGTGAAGGTTAGCGTTGGTATGGCTCTAATTGCATTGGCGATTAAAGAAAACCAAAACAACCCTGACTATGTTGCCTTATTAGAACAAGCCAAACGGCACTTTAAGTATACACAAATATCTATTGATGAAAATGGACGAAACAGCGTTATGCACGGAAGGATTCATCCTCGGTTTTGGACCAAAGAGTCATTTGAACAACTCATCCATGATATCGCAGTACTCTCAAAATATTCACGATTCTGACTCGGTTCGATAGTGCCACCTAAATCACTGTCAAGAATAATTTCCCGTGTGTTACGCCTATTCTGGCAAGGAGGACACATTTATGTTTAATACAGAGAATTTACTTCGAAACGAAGTATTTCCCGCTGAATTACCACCTTGTTTCAGCACTGATGATTTAGCAGCAAATGCAACGCTTGCCATTGCGACATCAAATTCATTTGGCCAGGGCTATTCAATCCCACTTACATATAGTGGCTACAAGTCAGAATCTTCACGTAGAAAATTCGCCTTACCAAATCCATATCATTATTGTAAGGCCGTTGATTTTATTGTAAAAAATGAGTCTCAAATAAAAGCGATACTTGAGAAAAGCAAGTATTCGCTGACCGCTCCAATTGAGCGTCAGCCCAGACAGGAGCAGCCATATGCTAAACGTTCAAATACCGTTTTAGATACTAAACGTGAAATCGAGTGCTTATTCCAAGAAAATCGATATGAAATACGTTTAGATATTAATGCTTTCTTTGATAACATATATACACACTGTATCCCTTGGGTTGTGCATGGTATTGCAGTTGCAAAAAAGCACCGCAACGACATGACATTACTCGGCAATCAGCTGGATAAATTAATGCGAGCATTAAACTACGACCAAACGAATGGAATTCTTGTAGGCAATGCTGTTTCTCGCATTATCTCCGAAATCATCTTATGCTCCGTAGATGAACAAATAAGCAAGAAGTTTCCTGAAATTTCTTGCTGCCGCTTTGTTGACGATTACTACATTTATGTATCGAAAAGTTCTCAGATTCAAGAAATCATCTCATACATTAGGACTTGTCTTGCGCAATATGAACTGAGCTTCAACGAAAACAAAATTAGAATTACCGAAGGTCCCTTTTTGTATGGCAATCCATGGGTTGAAGAGATTAAGCAGTATATACATCTCCAGCCTGATATGTTTCTTACAAAATTGATTATTGAATATAATAAATGCAAGGATATAGCAATTCTAAAGTACGGTCTTAAAGTGATTTCTTACCATCATTACACAAAAAACAGTTGGCCTGCAGTACAATCCAGATTGATAAATTTATGGACTCGTTTTCCATCTCTGTCTGACCGAATTGTAGATGTTTTTTGGAACAACAAGGATTTAATAAAGATTAATGCATTAAAGCGCGCAATCTATAGTGTCATCGATGAAAGCATACTTTTGAATAGAGAGCAAGAGCTAATTTGGGCTGTTTGGTTTGTTAAGGTATTTGATATTTCTATCTCCCAAGCCTATATTACTAAAGTCCTAAAGACCACGAATGAACTTGCGATTATCATAATGTTAGATATTGTCCATTCCTCAGGTCAGGAGAATGTTGCTGCTATTCTCCAGCAACGGAAAAACCTTCACAATTATCTTAAAAGCGAGGATACAAACGAAAAGGGCAGTCCAAACTCACTGATGTGGACGTCTCATTGGTTGCTTGCATACGAATCAACTAAAAATCAGTGGCTTAAGCTGCCTGGAATACCTTTTGAATACGCCAAGAAAAATAGTTTTTTTAATGAACTTTTGAATCGAAATGTGAAGTTTTATAACCCTGGTTTTTCGTATTCCAACCCTCCTAATAAATTTCATAACCCTGAATTTGCTACACGTTCTGAGTTATACAATGCTTTGCGTAAAATGAAAAAATCAATTCTCGAACAGTTGGAAGGCGCTGGCTTGGAAACCCCATCTTCTCTCACACCAGAAGAGGAAGACCTTTTCAGCAAGTTTATTGAAGCACTGCAGGCAGACGAAACGATTTATTAACTTTCCTTCTTAATAAAGGAGCATCCTCAATTGTAAGCTATAACAATGAAAAACACCGCCCCGGGTATCGATTATTCGGCACCCAGGGCGGCGCATATTTTACTTCCTCTTGCTTTTCTTTTTCGTTTTCTTTGCCTTTTTCAATTTCTTCGGTGGATTCAGCGGGCTTCCATCGCCCTCGCCCAAATTCTTCAGTCGTTGCGCCTCCGCAATCTCCGCTTTCATCTCCATGATCAGCACCTTCAGCTTCTCCTCGCACTCCTCGCGGGTGTGGGCATAGACATTGCGCGCGTGCTTTTTGCCGTCGGGCCATTTGGGGGAATAGCGCCCTTCGAAGAGATGGTCGTTGATCTCACTGACGCAGCCGGTGCCGGATCTGCGCTTGCGTCCCACATAGGGCTTGAAGTCGGTCATTCTCGGCTTTTCCGCCTGGGCCGGGGCAGTTTCCCACCCCGGCTCTGAAGCGTCCTCCTGCGGCACTGCCTTGCCGATGCCGCGGTCGATATTGGCGGCGGCCGTGAGCCGCATGTCATCGGTGATGTGGGTATAGATGTCCAGCGTGGTGGCCGCCGACACGTGCCCCAGCATGGCGGAGAGCGTTTTTACATCCATGCCGTTCTCCAGTGCCAGCGTTGCGAAGGTGTGGCGCAGATCGTGAAAGCGTACATGCTTGCATCCTGCGTGCTCCAAGATGAACTGCAATCTGCGCCGCACCACGCCGGGTGTAATGGGACAGTCCTCTTTTACCGGGGATGGGAACATCCAGCGGGAGTCCACTGTTTTCTTATACTCCTGCAGCACCGCCACCACGGCGGGCGGCAGAACGATCTTTCGGATGGAGTTCTTCGTCTTGGGCGTGCTGATCTGGAGCTGGCCCCGCACATCGTAGACCTGCTTGTTCACATTCAGCACGCCGGTTTTGAAGTTCAGGTCATCCCACTGCAGCGCCATGAGCTCGCCTCGGCGCAGGCCGGTGGCCAAGTCCAGAAGGAAGACTTCGTAGTAGCCCTCGAACTTCGCCTGAATGAGGAACCTTTGAAGTTCCTCCCTCGTCAGTACCTGCATCTCCCGCGCCTTCTTGGGCGGCAGCTTGCAGCCGATGGCCGGGTTCACACGGATCAGCCCATCCTGCACCGCCTTCTCCAATGCGGAGCGGCAGGTGGCGTGACACATACGCACCATTCGGTCGGACAGCCCTTCGCCGTACTTGTCGGTGAACCGCTTCCGGCCGCTTTTCTTGAGCCGACCGTAGAACTGCTGCAGGTCGTTCTGTGTCAGCTTGTTCAGCGGGATGTTGCCGATCTCCGGAATGATATGCAGGCGGATGCGGCTCTCGTAGGTCTCCTGCGTAGTTGGGCGGATCTTTGGCTTGGAGTGATTCTCGTACCAGTATGTCAGCCAGTCCCCGAAGGGCATCTCAGGCCGCACCTTCTCCGGCTTCAGTCCGCCGTAATCCTCCTTGAGCTTTTGGAGCTTCTCGACGCATTCCTTCTTCGTTTTAGCGAGAACATTTTTCGTCTTGGGATAGCCGTTATCGTCATAGCCGATGACGATGCGCCCCTCCCACCGACTATCCTTGCGCTGCCTTACGGTTCCGTCTCCGGCTTTTCGTTTTCTTGCCACGGTTTCAACTCCTTTCCGAAGATGTCCTCCATGAAGCCGCCCACGATGCCCGAGGCCTGCTTCTGCATATCCGATGTGACATGGGTGTAGGTATCCAGCGTGAAGGAGGCGTTGGTGTGGCCCAGGATGCCGGACAGCGTCTTGGCGTCCACGCCGCTGGTGAGGGCGTGGGTTGCGAAGGTGTGGCGCAGGTCGTGGAAGCGGATGCTGGGCAGCCCCGCCCGCTGGAGGAGCGTTTTCATGTGGCGATACGCCGCATTCGGATCAACGGGATCTTCCGGCTTCACCGGATCCGGGAATATCCATTGGCTGATGGCATCCACTTTTCGCCGCCGTAGGATTTCAGTCACGCTGTGCGGCAGAATGATGGTGCGCATGCCCTGATTGGTCTTCGTCTCACCGACGGTGTACTCGCCCTTCCGCTGGCTGTGGAGGGTGCGGCACACCTTCAGCGTCCCGGTGTCCCCATCAAAGTCGCTCCATTGTAGGGCGCAGATCTCGCCGCGGCGCAGGCCGGTCATCAGCTCCGTCTGGAAGAAGTCTCGCCACACCTCGTCCTGCTCCACCACTGTAAGGAAGTCGTCCAGCTCCGCGCGGGTGAGGATACGCTTGGGCTTGTAGTTGGGCTTGGGCGCCGTTGTCCCCTCGGTGGGGTTCCTGGGAATGACATGGGCCTGCACCGCATCTTTCAGTGCGGCGTGGAGCGTGGAGTGGATGTGGCGAACCATGGAGTCGGAGAGCTGATGGTTCATTTCGGGATGCTCGTGGATGCGACCCTCTGTTTTCAGGCGACGGTACATCCGCTGGATGTCCTGCTGGGAGAGGAGGGAGATTTGCTTGTCGCCCAGCTGCGGCTTGATGTAGTATTCGATGTAGCGGCGGTAGCCCTCGAGGGTACCGGGCCGCACCGTACCCGCCTTGTACTCCGTGAGCCAGCGGTCCAGCCACTGGCCCAGCGTCATCCGGCTGTCCTCGGTCAGCTCCACATCGCGGTAGCACTCGATGTTCTGGTGCAGCTTGTCCAGCAGTGCCTTTTGCGTCTTGGCATACTGATTGCCTTGCTCGGTAGATTGGGTCAGCCAATATGCGGCTTTCTCCTCGTCACGGGGAACCTCCTTACCAGCAAGGTATAGCTTGCCCAGCATATACTGTAAACTATCTTTTTCGCCTCCTCCCTGTTAGCATAAAAAGAGACCGTGCTCCCGAGAGCACGGTCAGAGATGGAAGGACCTTCCGAGCGGATTGCCGTATGGCGGAGAGTGTCCATGCTCTCACAGATACTCTGTCGAAGGCCATGTGGATTCGTCGGCGCGGATACCGTGCCGTACCGAACCAGAGGCAACCTCACCCGGGTGAAATTGTCCTTCTATTATTACTTAGAAAAAAATCGCAAAATCGGAAGGTCTGGAATTGTAAACTTTTTGTGAATGCAGAAAGGCTGCTGCGCCAGCATTGGGCCAGCCTGAATGGATCGCAGAAAAATCGATTTCTTATGCGGCTGGCCGGTTTCGGCGTGTGCGATGGAAGATCAGTCCCACGAACAGACCCACAGCGGCAGGGCAGATCCAGCCCAACCCCAGCTCGAAGAAGGGCAGGTAGCTGTCAGCGAAGCCGATGACAGCGGAGACAACAGGGGTCTCCGTAATGGCCTTGGGCAGCGCCTTCACGAAATCGAAGAGGGCGGCCGCCAGCGTGAAGCCCGTGACCCACCGATACACCACGGTATCGTGGCCGTACAGATTTCCCAGCAGCGCCAGCAGGATCAGGGTGATGGCCAGTGGGAACAGGAACATCAGCACCGGCAGAGAGATGGCGATGATGGCGTTAAGGCCGATGTTGGTGACCAGCAGGGAAAAAATACTGAAGCAGATGGCCCAGAAACCGTATTTCGGCCCATTGGGGAACATGGCGGTGAAGGTTTCGGCACAGCTGGTGACCAGACCGATGGAGGTCTTAAGACACGCCAGGATCACCGTCAGAGCCAGCACCACCAGTCCGGCCCGCCCCAGATAGTGCTCAGCGATGACGGCAAAGGCCTCGCCGCCGTTGGTGCAGGAAACGGTAAGGGAGTGGCTCTGGGCCCCCACGATGGTGACGGCCACATAGATGCCGCCCATAAAAAGACAGCTGAAAATGCCGGAGAGCACCGTATTTTTGGCGATAGCGCCGGGCTCCGTGACGCCCAGTCCCCGGATGACGTTGATGACTACGATGCCGAAGGCCAGACTGGCCAGAGCGTCCATGGTGTTGTAACCCTCCAGAAAACCGGCGAAGAAGGGCGCCGCAGCATAGGCCGCCGACGGCGTCACGTCGGCGATGCGGTCTGTGGGGTGCAGCAGGGCTGTCACCACCAGGATGGCCAGCACCAGCAGGAACAGCGGCGTCAGCAGCTTTCCCACCCACGTCAAAATCTTGCCGGGACGCAGGGAGAAGAACAGCACGGCGGCGAAGAACACGCAGGAGAACACCGCCAGCAGCACCGTGGCGTTGACATCCTCTCCCAGCAGCGGCTCGATGCCCACGGTGAAGGACGTGGAGGCGCAGCGGGGAATGGCGAAGAAGGGGCCGATGGTCAGATACAGAGCGCAGGTGAAGAAGATGCTGTATCGGGAACTCACCCGCCCGGCCATCTCCTGCAGGCCGTTGCTGCGGCTGATGCCCTGTGCGGCTACGCCCAGAAGGGGGATGCCTACGCCGGTGATCAGCAGACCGACGATGGCGGGCCATACATTGCGTCCGGCCTGACTGCCCAGAAAAATGGGAAAAATCAGGTTTCCTGCCCCGAAGAACAGGCCGAACAGCATGGTGGCGATGAAGAATTGCTGGCTGAAGGTCAGCCGGTTGGTTTGCGTTTTCATAATACACTCCCCCAATTTAATTGCGTACCAATATAACACAATTTTTGGCGGGCGTCAAGAAAAATCACAGACATTTGTACCTGATAAACGGACGAATAGATAAAATGTCCTTTTCAAGCGTATCTTTGTGTGCTATAATGGAACGAAAGGGGGCGATGCACTTGCAATACGGAGAGGTGCGGCAGGCGCACTTTTTGGAGCGGCCCAACCGGTTCATCGCCCATGTAGAACTGGAGGGCGAGACGGTGGTGTGCCATGTGAAGAACACAGGCCGCTGCCGGGAGCTGCTGGTGCCGGGGGCTACGGTCTATCTGGAGCGTGGAACCAATCCGGCCCGCAGGACGGCGTGGGACCTCATCGCCGTGGAGAAGGGCCACCGGCTCATCAACATGGACGCTCAGGCCCCCAACCGCATTTTTGCCCAGTGGATCCGGCAGCAGGAGCCGGGAATCGCCGTCCACCCGGAGTACCGTTACGGGGATTCCCGGCTGGACTTCTGTCTGGAGTGGCCGGAGGGGCTGCACTTGGTGGAGGTGAAGGGCGTGACGCTGGAGCGGGAGGGCCACTGCCTGTTCCCGGACGCCCCCACGGAGTGTGGTGTCCGGCATCTGCATGAACTGATGCGGGCCGTGGAGGAGGGCCACCGGGCCACGGCCTTCTTCGTGATCCAGATGGCGGACGTACTGGACTTTGCGCCCAATGACGCTACCCACCCCGCCTTTGGCGAGGCCCTGCGGGAGGCGGCACGCCAGGGTGTGGAGATCGTGGCCTACACCTGCCGGGTGACGCCGGAGACGGTGACACTGGACGCTCCGGTGCCGGTACAGCTGTAACAGGGTATGCCATCCCGCTGCGGCGGCGATGTGTATATACAATGTATCAGGAAAGGATGATGCTTTATGAACATGAGACGTATCCGGAGGGTGTACGTTTCCTGACCCTCCCAATTTATTTAGGAGGAAACCATCATGAACAAGACCATTCACATCCGGGAGGCCGTGACCCCGGAGGAGGTGGAGCGCTTCTGGCAGGAACTGCACGCCTATCACGCACGGGACATTTTCCCCGACCCGGCGGAGGAGGACCGGGCATATTTTCTGGACGACAGCCAATACCGAGCCGCCGTACAGCGGATCCATGACCGGGAGGGAGATCGCTGCTACTACCTGCTGTTCCAGCGGGAGGGCCGGGATATCGGCTTTGCCCTGACAGCACTGTACCCCTCGGAGGACGGCAAGTGCTTCGTCATGGAGTTCTGTGTGCTGCCGGAGTTCCGGGGCGGCGGGACAGGCACCGCCTGCGCCCGTCTGCTGCTGGATTGGGCAGCGGATCGGGGAGCGCAGTATGGAGAGCTAAACGCCGCCGACCCCCGGCGCATCCGATTCTGGAGCCGTCTGGGCTTCCGGCCCAATGGCCGGGACGAGTGGGGCGAGCCGCTGATGCTGCGCCCTCCGGAGCAGGCGCTGTCCATCACCGTGGAGCTGCTGCAGGACCCGGCGGACTGGCAGCTGCGGAAGCTGGAGAACGGCTATCTGGCGGAGATTGGGGAGCCGCTGCTGACGGAGGAGAGCACAGAGCGGCTGCGGGCCGCCGTGGAGCAGGGGCATATCCGCTTCCTGCTGGCATACCGGGGCTGCCGGGCCGTGGGGATGTGCTCCGTGGCAGAGAACTTCTCCACCTTCTGCTGCGGGCCGGTAGCGGTGCTGGAGGATCTGTACGTGGAGCCGGTGTTCCGGAGACAGGGCATCGCCCGGCAGCTGACCCGCAGCGCTCAGGCACTGTGCCGTGAACGGGGCGTGGGCAGCCTGACCGTGTGCTGCGCCCCCTGTGACGAGGCCATGTATCAGGCGCTGGGCTTCAACGTCCCGCTGGGCGTGAGCCGGAGCTGCCTGCTGTAAGAAATCAAAATCTCCGGCTAAGCCGGAGGGTTGACGAGGCCCTATAAGGGCCTATTACGGGCGAAGCCCCTTAAGGGGCCCGAAAGGTCTGCCGACCGCATTTCCTTCTCGGGCTACCCCTTAAGGGGTCTTATTTATGCCTTGGGATTCTTACTACCTGTAAACGGCTCTATAAATTCCTTTATGCTGATTTAGTCGGATATTTTGTCCTGATAATGTACAATAAGTTGCGCAAATTGGAAAATGCATAAAAAAAGACATAGCTTGCAGGCTCTGGCAGAATGAAGTTACCACACAAACATTCGAAAGGCGACAGCAAACTATGTCCGAGAAAATTGTACAGTGGCGGGTACCCAATGGGGCTTAGTACATGAACATGAAGCACTTAGAGGCGGCTCTGAACGACGTCTCCATTGCCGGCTGACTTCATTCCGCCGGAGCCTGCAAATAATTTTGCGCACAAATCTTGATGGGGCCCCCGCTCCAGTGCCTGCATCTGCTGGGAGATGGCGGACTGGGAGAGGTAGTTCTCCTCTATCGCCTGCGAAAAGCTGCACAGCCGCACCACGGACTGGAAGTATTTGAGCTGTCTCAGCACTTGCCCACTCCCTTTTCCTGATGCTCTCCCATTGTAACACAGCACTTCCACAGCGTCCACCGCCTGCGCCCACACCATAGTCCATCCCAAGGAGCGTCTCGCCGTCTGTCATGCGGAAAAATCGTTATGCCGTTACAGCTTCCCCAGCCGCTCCAATCGGGACTCGATGGACCCGGAGGTACGTCCAAAATGCGTACAAAGGTCCTTCTTTTTCACTCCCTCATCAAATAAGCGGCACAGTTCATCATCCATTTCTGTCGTCCACGGCTTTCCCGTGTTCTCCGGCAGCGGTCTTTTCTTTCTTCGGGACAGCTCCTCCACGGCGCAGTTCAATGCCCGAACGATCTCCCCCTTGTTGCACACATGATCGTACGGCAGTACCTCTCCTGTCAAAGGGTCGATGCCGTCTGCTAAAACGGCCAGCAGTTCTTTCGCCCGCTGTACATCCATCACATTTCGCCCCTCTTTCGCATTATCTCCCCAGCCGCTCCGCCCACTGGGCCTCCTTGAAGCCCACCAGAACGAAATCGCCGCCCACCAGCAGCGGTCGCTTCACCAGCATCCCATCCGTGGCCAGAAGCTGCAACATCTCCTCCTCGCTCATGCCCGGCAGCTTGTCCTTCAGCCCCATGGACTTATACAGCAGCCCGCTGGTGTTGAAAAATCTCTTCAGCGGCAGCCCGCTGCGCTGGTGCCACGCAGCCAGCTCCTCATAGCCGGGGTTCTCCTCCTTGATGTCCCGCAGCTCATAGCTGATGTGGTGCTCATCCAGCCACCGCTTCGCCTTCTGGCAGGTGCTGCACTTGGGATAGCAAACAAATATCATGGTTCTCTCCTCCTGTTTCATTAAATCGTATGAATTACTACCTACTTTTCTTGTTCCTGTAAATCGGCCGCTCCTGTACTTTCTTTAGGCGATTTTCAATAGCCGTCGGCGTCCGTTTTAAAACATTTGCAATCATGTAGATATTAGCTCCTCTATGATGCATTTGGATAAGTTGCCTCTCCTCTTCTTTACTCCAAAACTCCATACAACGTGGATATTTTTTTCTATTCTCTTCCCTACGCTGCTTTCTTTCCTGCACCTTTTCTTGCTTAATACGAAATAGGTACTGTTCGTTAGATTCGATCGTGCAATGATCCAAAATTTCGATCAATGCATCTTGGATCTTCTCATTTGAACAGCTGTCATTCAGTGGAAGCACTCTGCCGCTGAGCGGGTTAATTCCTTTGCTAAGGCTCTCAACCATAGTTCTTGCGAGAAAAGGATCCATACCATCATCCTACTGTTGATTTCCTGTGATACACGTTCCAAGGCTGCCCCTTTCATTCACCCGTACCACGTTGTCATCACAATATACGGCTATCTTTCCTCCCTCAATTATACCGATTCCCCCGCAAAAAGACAACAAAAAATGTGCAGGCGCTTGCTTGCACATTTTTCTCCCGACTGCTACAATGTTAAAAATATTCTGCGAAGGAGTTTTCATATGATCCTCTATTTTTCCGGCACCGGCAACAGCAAATATGTGGCCCAGCGCATGGCGGAGGCTCTGAACCAATCGCTGCTGAGCATGAATGACCGCATCCGCTCCCACGACACCTCCCCCGTGGAGACGGACGAGCGCCTTGTGATCGTCACGCCTACCTACGCATGGCGCATCCCCCGTCTGGTGCGGGACTGGCTGCTGGAGACGGAGTTCCCCGGCGCAGCGCAGGTGTGGTTCATCATGACCTGCGGCAGCGAGATCGGCCACGCCAGCCGGTATAACCGCTCCCTCTGTCAGACCAAGGGCCTGACGGACATGGGGACAGCCCAGATCGTCATGCCGGAAAACTACATCGCCATGTTTGACGCTCCGCAGGCGGAGGAAGCCCGACGCATCGTGGCCAAGGCTCAGCCGGATATCGACCGTTCTATCGCCGCCGTCCGGGAGGGCCGCCCCTTTCCCCCGCCCCACGATCGTCTCTATGACCGCTTCATGAGCGGGCCGGTGAACCCCATCTTCTATGCCTGCTTCGTCAAATCCAGCGCCTTTACCGTTTCGGAGGCCTGCACCGGCTGCGGCCGGTGCGCCCGCCGCTGTCCCACCAACAGCATCACCCTCCGGGACGGCAGTCCCGTCTGGGGCAAAGGCTGCACCCACTGCATGGCCTGTATCTGCTACTGCCCCACGTCCGCCATCGAGTACGGAAAAAAGAGTCTCGGCAAGCCCCGGTATCACTTCGAGGCCCTGTAAGCCCTCCCGTCAGGCGATGGCCTCCCGCCGCATTCCCACAGCGGCAAATTTCCGGTACTGCTCCTGATTCCTCCGGAAGAAGCCCCGGATGATCAGCAGCACGAACACCGTCGGCACCACGCCAAAGGACAGCAGCAGCACACCCTTTTTATATTGTGTGTTCATGTCCCGCTCCGTATGTTTGCCTTACACTACTGTGTAATATTCAGTCGTTTCATTTTCTCAATAAGGCTTTTGAAAAAATTTGCATATCATGGAAAGCGCCACCGGAAGATTCTCCGGCGGCGCTTTTTGGTATACTATTTGGGAAGAATCTTACCTCGTCCAGCCTCACCTTATAGGTATTCTGCATAAGCTGCAAGCTTTTCCTCAGCAGCGGCAGCTTCCTGCCATATCCTGTCGGCACGGGACAGCAGGGCCGACAATTCATCATATTCCCCTTTATCGACTCCCGTTTTGAGGGAAATGATCCCCGATTTGATGCAATCACGCCATACCAGCGTAACGGAACGGCTCTTTTCGGGAAATTCCACTTCGATCAAATATTTGCCGGGCCGCCCTATGACCCTCCCAACACCAAAGCTTCTGTGCGCAATGGGACTGCCCGCAGAGAGTCTTTCTTCAAAGAACTCCTCTGCGTGCTCCAACCTCGCCACCTGCTCCTCCGCCTTTGCCCGTTCCTCTGCTGCGGCTCTTGCGGCGTCTATCTTTGCCAGATAGGCCTTTCTCTCCTGCCCATTCCTCATGGTATAATGGATACCATCAAACAGGCCGTAGACCGAGCAGCAGTAAATGATGTCAAACGCCAGAAGATGCAGCGCTTCGTCCGGATGGATAGGACCTCTTGCATAATCTACCCTGCCCCGGTTTGTTTCCAGCAAAGCAGGACAATCCCTGATGGCCTTTACAAGCTCATCGCACATCCGGTGATAGACCTGCAAGTCCATCTGGGTGCCGCTGCCCCAGTTGTCATAGAACTCCACACAATCAGCGAATCTCTTGGCCTGAAGCGCCTTATACAGATAATAATGCTCCGGGTCGTAGAATCCCGTTATCATCATGGGAAGCCGGATGCCTGCCTGATAGCGCCACCGATCCCGATAATATTTTTCATGCATGGTCTGGCAAAAATTCAAGAATCCTGTAAATCGATGGTTTCTTACCTGCAAGTCGCCGCCGTCCGGCTCCAGCAAGTCACGAAGCGCTTGACGCACCGCCGTCGGCTCACGCTTGGCATAGTCCGACAGCGCATAGAAGGAAAGTTCATAGCGATTGTCGATGGTCTGTTCCGTCAACTGCACCACATCCACAAGCCGCTTGGGAAAACTGGTATCATCAGCCGCCAAAGCCCTATCTATCATCGGGCGGAACTGCGCTGCGATTTCCCATTTATATACCTCGTCATGTCCCCCGGTATTCAATTCCGGAAACCGCTTCACATAGCGTCCAAAAATCTGTTCCAGATTTGCACGATTCATTCTATCTATCCCTTCGCCCGGTATATCTTCTGTCTACTGTTTATTATAATACTACATCCAACTATAAATAGCAAGAAATCCCTGTTTCTTACGACATCTAATATTCTCCCACTCCCCTGCATCTTTCCCTCCTTCACCGCATAGGCTTGTCTGTGAGGTGATACCAATGAAACAGATCCATATACGCCGATTCCTGTCCCTGCTGCTGGCGGCGCTGACTCTGTGGGCCGCCGCCGTCACCGCCGGGAGCGATTCTGCCGCCGCAGCCCTCCAGCAGCTGCGGCAGGGCAGCCGCCTGCCCCAGCAGGCGCTGCGCTGGGAGCTGGGGGACTTCTTCGGTCTGGACTCCCTATCCGCCGTCACGGTGATGACGCTGGCCCAGTCTCCCCTGCTGCTGGCAGGCCGCAGCACTGTGGCAGCTCTGCTGTCCGCCGGCGTGACCAGAGATCCGCCGGAGCCTGCGGCCCCGGAGTCGCCGGATACGCCCTCCCCCTCCGCAGATCCCTCCCTCACCGACGGCCTGACCTTTGCCGACAACGGTGTCCCCGCCCAAACCACCGCTCCTACCTCCTCCAAGGGGTACACCGTGGTCAACGGCGTATATCTGAAAAACTCCTCCGGTACGGAGATAGATGCTGATGCTCTCTCCGACGGCAGCTTTGCCGCCCAACTCACCGATGACGGCCCGCAGGTACTCATCGTCCACAGCCACGGCAGCGAGGCCTACACCATGCCCGCCGGGCAGGAATACACCCCCACCGGCAGCTTCCGCACCGACAACGATGCCTGCAACGTGGTGCGGGTAGGCGACGAGATCGCCGCCGCCCTGTCGGAGCGTGGCATTTCCGTCCTCCACGACCGCACCCTTCACGACGTGCCGGACTACAACGACGCCTATCCCCACAGTCTGGCCTCTGTGGAGGATTACATGGAGAAATACCCCTCTCTGGTGTTCGTGCTGGATGTCCACCGGGATGCCGTCTCCGATGCCGACGGTAACCAATATAAGCTGGTCAGCGCCGAGGAGCCCCACGCCGCCCAGATGAGTTTTATTATGGGCAACGCCTACGACGGCTGGCAGGAGAATCTGAAGCTGGCCATAGCCATTCAGCAGAACCTCAGCGCCGACTATCCTACCCTCATGCGGCCCATTACGATGCTGAACTACCGCTATAACCAGTTCGTCAGTCCCGGCGCCATGCTGCTGGAGGTAGGAGCCGCCGGCAACTCGCTGGACGAGGCCCTTTATGCCGCCCGTCTCTTTGCGCAGGGCTTTGCCGACACGCTGCAAAGCTGAAAACCACACGGGACAGAGCGGCGCTCTGTCCCGTGTGGTTCGTTCAATTTTCCCGTCATAGTCTCTCCCCCGCATCCTCCCTTTCCGCATCCGCCAGACACAACCGCAGACGCAGCCGCTCATTCCGGTACGCCCGCTGCCCCTTCTCCGTCAACCGATAGTTCCGCTGCCGTCCCTGCACCGACGTCTCCTGAATGAAGCCCTCCTCCAGAAAACGCCCCAAGATGGTATACAGCGTCCCCGGCCCCAGACGGACCCGCCCCTCCGTACACCGCTCCGCCCATGCGGCGATCTCCGTGCCGCACAGCTCTCCCCGCCGCAGCGCCATCAGCACGTAGAACATGGCCTCCGTCAGCGGTGCGCCCGCTTTTCCTGTCATAGCTCCCCTCCTGCATCGTCATTCGATATCATATATCGATATTGTATCCTTTCCTGTGGGCTCTGTCAAGAAAAATGCAAAATTTACAAAAATTTTTGTGGACAACTCTTATAAGCTGTGATAATATGAGGAATCAATAAAAGAGATACCATCCAGCGCATCCCGCCCGGCGGGAGAAAGGAGCCGTTTATGTCTGTCAAGGAAAGCTATGCCGGCAAGATCAACCGTAAGCTCAATAAGAAGCTCCACGTCATCGATGTGGCGGCGGGACGGGCTCCGGCGGATCTGGTGCTGAAAAACGCCACTTACGTCAACGTATTCTCCAATGAGCTGTGTCACGGGGACATCGCCGTGGCAGAGGGCCTCATTGTAGGTATGGGCGAATACCACGGCAAGGTGGAGGTGGACGTATCCGGCAAGCTGGTGCTGCCCGGCTTCATCGACGCTCACATCCATCTGGAGAGCTCTCTGGTGAGTCCCACGGAGTTTGCCAAGGCGGTTCTGCCCCACGGCACCACCACCGTCATCACCGACCCCCATGAGATCGCCAACGTCATGGGTACCGACGGCATCGAGTATATGCTGCAGGCCACGGAGGACCTGCCGGTGGACGTACGCTTCATGCTGCCCTCCTGCGTCCCCGCCACGCCGCTGGACGAGTCCGGCGCCAATCTGGATTACCGGGCCATCGACTCCTTCTATGACCATCCCCGTGTGCAGGGACTGGCGGAGATGATGAACTATGTGGGCGTGGTCAACGGCGACGGTCAGGTGGTGGAGAAGATCGTGGCCTCTCAGGCCCACCACAAGAAGATCGACGGCCATGCGCCGGGCCTTTCCGGCAAGGATCTCAACGCCTACATCGCCGCCGGCGTCTACTCCGACCACGAGTGCTCCGATATGGAGGACGCCATGAATAAACTGCGTCTTGGCCAGTACATCATGATCCGTGAGGGTACGGCCGCCCGGAATCTGGAGGCTCTCATGCCCCTGCTCACCAGCCAGTACGTGGATCGCTGTATGTTCTGCACCGACGACAAGCACCCCAACGACCTGCTGGAAAAGGGCCACATCGACTACATCGTCAAAAAGGCTATCTCCCTGGGGGCCGACCCCATCGTTGCCGTGAAGGCCGCCTGCCACAACGCCGCTCGGTACTTCCTGCTGAACAACCGTGGTGCCATTGCCCCCGGCTATTTGGGCGACTTCGTCATCATCGACGACTTCCAACACTTCGAGATCGAGATGGTCTATAAACGTGGCGTCCTCATGTACGACGGTCAGCTGCGGGACTTCCCCGCCCCGGAGATCGACCCCTATCTGGTGAAGCGGGCTCACGACACCTTCCATGTGGCCCACCTGACGGCGGAGGACTTCTCCGACGGCCGTCCCCATGCCGTCATCGGTATGATCCCCGGCGAGATCGTCACTCAGGATGCCGGCTACGCCGACCACGCCGACCCGGAGCAGGACATTCTGAAGATCGCCGTCATCGAGCGGCATAAGAACACCCATCACATCGGCTTGGGCTACATCAAGGGCTACGGCCTGAAGCGTGGCGCCGTAGCCACCTCCATCAGCCACGACAGCCACAACATCATCGTGGTGGGTGCCACCGACGAGGATATGGCCGCCGCCGCCAACCGCATCGTGGAGAACCGTGGCGGCATCACCGTCATGGAGAACGGCCAGGTGCTGGGCGAGGTGACGCTGTCCATCGCCGGCATCATGTCCGACGACAGTCTGGTGATGGTGAACAGCGCTCTGGAGGATGCCAAGGACGAGGCCTTCGGTTTGGGCGTCTCCCGTGGCATCGACCCCTTCATGACCCTGAGCTTCATGGCCCTTCCGGTGATCCCTTCTCTGCGGATCACCACCCGTGGTGTGTTCGATGTCTCCAGTCAGCGTTATATCTGACCTCCTCATCCTCCCCATAGCGTGATACCCCCCGGAGCCTTCGGCTCCGGGGGGTATCACATCTTCCTACGAAAAAGGGTTCTATCTCCATTTTGGTTATCGCAGCGCCTGCTCACGATAGAGCTTCACCCAATTATCATACAGGGGATTTCTCCATGTGTTTCCGTCAAAGTCCTCATAGCTGACAACGATGGCCTTGAACGATTTGATCTCCCCACGCTCTGCCTGCTGTGAGTCCACTTGCATACCGGCATCCGTCATAGTCTCGCCGTCAGCTAAATTGATCCCATTCATGCTGCAGTGTACCACATATTCACCATTACCGATCGTATCAATAAGAACCGGTAAATTATTTTCATCCCAAGCTGCAAAGGCCACGACCGCATTTTTAATTGCTGTGCCGGACTGGTTCATAAGCTTGGCTATCATCAGATCCGGATACAGCGCCTTATATTGATTGTCCTGCACATAGTATTCGCATTCTGTGACAAAGCAGGGCTGCTTTTGAATCTCCGTCTCCAATTCCTCGGCGCTCATCTCCTTCGGTTTCTCTTTCTTCGGAACATCAATGGGCTCCTCCTCGGCTTTTCCGGGCTCATCCTCCGTCAGAACCGTATCATTTGGCGTATCTGCGCTATCCTTGCGGCTCGTATCATTTTTGCCGCAGGCTGTCAGGCTCAATAGCATGAGAATTGCCAACAGTGCTATGATTTTTTTCATGTGTTTTCTCTCTTTCTTTAATTTTGATAACTAAACGATAACACAATGGTTGTAGATAGTCAACTGCATTTTTCGTAAAATGTTATCAAAATGATAAAGAGGTGTTACCACGTGGCTACTGATCGTATTCAAACCGGCATCCGCTTTCCGGAGGTCCTTCTCCGTAAGATCACCTATATTGCCCGCAAAAACCACCGCTCACTGAATGCCCAACTGGAGCACCTGACCCAGCAATATGTGGATCAATATGAAGATACTTATGGCCCTATTGACCTTCCGCCGGAGGAATAAGACACCTGCTCTTAAAAGCATAAGGGAGGACGCCGCAGCGTCCTCCCTCTTTTCACAGACTATTCTTACTTCACCGTACCGTCGGCGTTGAACACCGGCAGCGGAGCCAGATACTGGATGTCCTTGCGCTGCTGGGCGTCGCCCTCGGCCAGCACGGCGATGCGGTCCACCACGATGCCGCCGGCCAGCTTCACCAGCTCCTCCATGGCGTGGAGGCTGCCGCCGGTGGAGATCACATCGTCCATCAGCACGATGCGCTTGCCACGGATCATGTCGGCGTCGTCCCGACCCAGATACAGCTTCTGCACCCCGGCGGTGGTGATGGAGCGATCCTCCACATGGATGGGATCGGGCATATAGGCCTTGGGGCCCTTCCGGGCGATGAAGTACTTCTTGGCGCCGGACTGCCGGGCCATTTCGTGAATCAGGGGGATGCTCTTGGCCTCGGCGGTGAAGAGGTAGTCGTACTCCTCATTCTCCACCAGCTTCAGCAGGTCACGGGCGCAGGCCACCGTCAGTTCCGCATCACCGAAACAGATGAATGCACCGATATACAGATCATCCGCAACCTTGCAGATGGGAAGTTCCCGCTGCAGGCCCGCCACGGTCATGGAATAGGTCATCTTTGAAACTCCAATCCGCCGGGCGCAGCCACGCCTCGGCTGCCGCCTTTGGGCGGACGGCACGCCTTTGTTTTTAAGTACCGCTTGGATGCACTGGCCAAGCCATAGTATATTATATAAGCAATTTGGCAAATGTCAATATCCGTCTGCACTTCTGCTTATGAAAGTTCCTGCTTTTCGCTCCCATCTGTTTCTCTCCATTCTAACATTTTTTCTTGCGCTCTCATAAATTTTCAGCTTATTTTTACGTTTTGCACAAAAAACGCCGGTATTTTTCAGTAACCCCCGCCCGTCCTTTTCCCCCGGACCCCCTTGCGGGAACCGGAAATTGGTGTTATCATGACCTTAACAGGGTTCATTCTTCCTGTGAAAGTAACGGAACAAGGATTTAGGAGGAACAAATTATGAACGCATATCTGGCCAGTGTTTTGGAAAACGTTCGGACAAAGCACGGCAACGAGCCGGAGTTCGTGCAGACCGTAGAGGAGGTTTTCTCCTCCATCGAGCCGGTCATCGAAAAGCACCCTGAGTATGAGAAGGTAGATCTGCTGGGCCGTATGGTGGAGCCCGAGCGTATGTTCACCTTCCGGGTGGTGTGGTGCGACGACAATGGCCAGTGGCATACCAACCGTGGCTGGCGCTGCCAGTTCAACGGGGCCATCGGCCCCTACAAGGGCGGCCTGCGGTTCCAGAAGAACGTCTACGAGGGCATCATCAAGTTCCTGGGCTTCGAGCAGACCTTCAAAAACAGCCTGACAGGCCTGCCCATCGGCGGTGCCAAGGGCGGCTCCGATTTCGATCCCGCCGGCAAGTCCGACGCCGAGGTCATGCGCTTCTGCCAGAGCTTCATGACGGCTCTGTACCGCTACATCGGGCCGGACGTGGACGTCCCCGCCGGCGACATGGGCGTGGGCGGCCGTGAGATCGGCTACCTGTTCGGCCAGTATCGCCGCCTGAAGGGCGCTTGGGAGAACGGCGTCCTCACCGGCAAGGGCCTCAGCTACGGCGGCTCCCTGATCCGTCCGGAGGCCACCGGCTACGGCGCTGTCTACTATCTGCAGGAGGTTCTCAAGCACGAGGGCGACACCATCGAGGGCAAGCGCATCGCCCTGTCCGGCTACGGCAACGTGGCTTGGGGCATCATGAAGAAGGCCGCCGAGCTGGGTGCCAAGGTCACCTATATGTCCGGCCCCGACGGCTATGTCCACGATCCCGACGGCATCAACACCGAGGAGAAGCTGAACTTCATTCTGGAGATGCGTGCCAAGGATCCCATGCACTGCAAGCCCTACGCTGACCGCTTCGGCTGCGAGTTCGTGGCCGGTGCCAAGCATTGGGGGGCCAAGGATGTGGATGTGAATATGCCCTCCGCCATGCAGAACGACGTCCGCATGGATTCTGCCGAGAAGATCGCCGCCTCCGGCGTGAAGTACTACATCGAGGTGGCCAATATGCCCACCACCAATGACGCTTTGAACTTCCTGCGGGCCCAGAAGCATATGATCGTGGCCCCCTCCAAGGCCGTCAATGCCGGCGGCGTGGGCGTCTCCGCTCTGGAGATGGCACAGAACTCCGAGCGTCTGGTCTGGACCGCCGAGGAGGTGGATGCCCAGCTGCATAAGATGATGAAGACCATCCATCAGGTGTCTGCCGAGGCCGCTGAGGAATACGGTCTGGGCTACGATCTGGTGGCCGGTGCCAATATCGCAGGCTTCAAGAAGGTGGCGGAAGCCATGATGGCTCAGGGCTGCTTCTAAGCCGTCCCCACTCCCTAATTAAGTCCAAAAACATCCCCGGCGCAGCTGCGCCGGGGATGTTTTTTCTTTGGATGCGGAAACTACCAGCCCTGCCGGCGAAGGTGCTCCCTGAAAGCTTTCCCTTCCATCGACGAGCAGCCAAGTGAGCCGCAAGCAGATGTCTTGATCGAGGAGTTTATGCAAGCAGATGCCTTAATAGGGAGAATCCGTGTAAACAGAACGCAAGTTTCCCGTTTACGGGTCGAAAACCGCAAGGAAATAAAATTCGGTGGTTTCTGATCCGTGTCCCTTGATTGGTTCCGCCAGCAAAATTGCCCATTTCAGGGCAATCGAACCTCCGGAGTCATCGAGAAATATATTTCTTCACAAGAAAAACAGATGTAAGGCAACTCTGCCTTACATCTTTTTTATTTTCTCACCTTTTCCCTTTTCCCCACTTACTCATAGGGCGGAATACCAGCGGCCAGACGGCTCCCGCCACCAGCACCAGCAGGAAGTACCGCACGCCGCCGGCCAACCCCTCATGGCCCAATAGCGCCAGCAGCGGAGCCTTCAAGCCGCTCTTGATGGCCAGCAGCAGCGCCATGCCCACAGCCACCTTGATCGCCTGCACCCACCAGACGGCCTGCGTCTCGAAGTGAATATACCGCCGGTCCAGCAGCCAAGCCAACGTCATACCCGCCACAGCGCCCAGCATCTTCCATGCGTTGCCGATGCCGCTGGCCAGATTCTCCGCATCCATATCCGCCGGAAAGCCGCAGGTCTCCACGAACACCACAAAGGCCCCGCTGACCACCAGCATGGCAGCCAGCACATAGCCCATGTATTGGGGCTTTTCCTGCGCCCGCCGCATCAGGGGATACAGTCCCAGCACCAGCGCCGCCGCCAGTACCAACGACACCCCCACGTCCGCCGGGGTATGTACCCCCAGATACATCCGGGAAAAGGCGATGATCAGCGCCAGTGCCGTCAGCCCCAGCCGCACCCACCGGCGTCCGCCCCACCGGGCCATGCCGCCGAAGAGCCCTATGGCGTTCTGGGTATGGCCGCTGGGGAAGGAGTACCCCGTGGCCTCCGCCCGTGCGCTCTCCACAATGGTAAAGTTGGGGTCCCGCACCCACGGCCTCGGCACCCGGCAGATCAGCTTCAGAAACTGGTTCAGCACCGTGCCGCAGAAAGCGATGGTCATCAGATAGTACCCCTCCCATTTGCTGACGCACCAGAACACCACCACCGCCGCCACAATGAAGATCACCTCGCCGCCCAGTTGGGTCACGGCACTCATGACGCCGTTCCAAAAGGGCGTTCGAATTTTTTCCAGCGCATATAAAATGTCCACTTTTCCGTCTCCTTTTGTCCTGATCTCTGACAGAAATTTCGTCCTATATCTGTCCGATATCAGTTGGAATTTTGTCCAGATTATTTGTCTCGATCAGAAAACTGCATTTTCCTATCTTGTTCCAAATGATCCTCTTCCAGCTTCCTCTTTCAAAATGGCTGCCGGGGAGAGCGGCAGCCGTCTATCCTCAGCTGTCTGACTTTTCTGTCATCTGTCGCTCCGCCAGCTACTCCCCCAATCGTCTGCTCCCCTATCGTTTGCTTTTCAGCCACCGGGTTTCAGCGGTGGCCGCCGCAGCCGTGGGACTCCTTCTCCGGGGCAGCGTAACTCTTTCCCGTCACCGTCTCCGGCACGATCCTCACCACACGGGTGGCCGACATATGTTTTTCCATATACTCGCTGAACCGGCCCATGCCCTTGGGGTCATAGGCGGTACACAGCAGCAGCATGGCCTTCACCTGCTCCGCTTCGTCGGTGACCACCTCCGCACGGCCATGAAGCGCCGCCGAGGCATAGGCCATGGAGAACTCGTTAGGAATGGCCGCCGCATAGGAGACTGCCGATAGGCATACCGGCGGGTTTTTCGCCAGCAGCTCCCACTTCTCGCCGTGACCGGCGCAGTGGAAATACACCACATGGTACGCCTCATCCACCACCGGGGAGATGGGGATGGCGTAGGGCTTCCCCACCTCATCCGTCAGAGACAGGGTGGCATAGGGAGCCTTCTGGAATACCTCCCAAGCAAAGGCGGCATCCCGCTCCCGATCCTTTCGCAGCATTGCTTTTTCCTCCTTATCAGGCGGCCGGGCCACCCTGTTTTACCCCGCTCTCTTGACCAGCAGCCAAGCGGATAAGCGGGGCAAGTATCAGACATATTCAAGTGATATGGTCTATCCTATGGATGGTACCATGATTCCCATAGAAATGCAACAAACATTCTTGACTTTTCCCGGAGGTGAAATATAATATATGGGTGAAAATTTTTGCAACGTGATGAATCGATATTAGGAGGACAAGCCCATGACACTGGATCACAGCTATTTCGAGGAAATGGAGGCCAAGATCCCCCACGGAAAGGTCCGCACCCGGTTCGCCCCCTCCCCCACCGGCTATATGCACGTGGGCAATCTGCGGACGGCGCTGTACACCTGGCTCATCGCCCGCAGCCACGACGGCACGTTTATCCTGCGGATCGAGGACACCGACCAGAGCCGTCAGGTGGAGGGCGCTGTGGATGTCATCTACCGCACCATGGCCGAGTGCGGCCTGACCCATGACGAGGGTCCGGACGTAGGCGGCCCCGTGGCCCCCTATATCCAGTCCCAGCGCCGGGACACCTACGGAAAGTACGCCCGGCTGCTGGTGGAAAAGGGCGGCGCCTACTACTGCTTCTGCGAAAAGACGGAGTCTGAGGAGGATTCCGGAGAGTTTGACCGGGCCGCCGATCCCTGCCGGGAGTTGACGGCTCAGCAGGTGCAGGAAAAGCTGGAGGCAGGTCTGCCCTACGTCATCCGCCAGCGTATCCCCGCCGGAACCACCACCTTCCACGACGCCATTTTCGGGGACATCACCGTGGACAACAGCACGCTGGACGATCAGGTGCTGCTGAAGCGGGACGGTCTGCCCACCTATAACTTCGCCAACGTCATCGACGACCACCTGATGGGCATCACCCATGTGGTGCGGGGCAGCGAGTATCTGGCCTCCGCCCCAAAGTATAACCTGCTGTATGAGGCATTCGGCTGGGAGGTCCCCACCTATGTTCACTGCTCCCCCGTCATGCGGGACGCTCAGAACAAGATGTCCAAGCGCCACGGCGATCCCTCCTATGAGGATCTGAAGGCGGAGGGCTATCTCACCGAGGCCATCCTCAACTATGTGGCCCTGCTGGGCTGGAGCCCCAAGGGGGAGTTGGCGGAGCAGGAGCTGTTCACCCTGCCGGAGTTGGTGAAGGCCTTTGACATGACGGGCATCTCCAAGTCTCCCGCCATTTTCGACCGGCAGAAGCTGGATCACTTCAACGCCGTCTATCTGCGGGGCATGGCCCCGGAGGCCTTCGCCAAGGCCGCCGAGCCCTACATCCGCCAGACGGTGACAGACCCCCGGTTTGACACCGCCGCCATCGCCGCTCTTTTGCAGGCCCGGTGCGAGAAACTCACGGACATCCCGGAGAAGGTGGACTTCTTCGATGCCCTGCCGGAGTATCCCGTGGACTACTATACCAATAAGAAATCCAAGACCAACCCCGACGTCTCCCGTGCCATGCTGGAGGCGGTCATCCCCGTGCTGGAGGGCCTGACGGAGTGGACGGACGAGGCCATTCACGACGCACTGGTTGATCTGGCGCAGCGGCTGGAGGTGAAGAACGCCACCCTCATGTGGCCTGTCCGCATCGCCGCCGCCGGTAAGCTGGTGACCCCCGGCGGAGCCGTGGAGATCTGCCGCATTCTGGGCAAAGATGAGACGCTGCGCCGCCTGAACGCCGGTCTCGCCATGCTGGGGGCATGATGGACTGGCTGGAACAGCAGCGCACCCGGCTGCACGGATTTTACCGCACGGAGTACCGCTACTCCCTCCGCATCACCGCCATCGCCTTCGGCGCACTGATCCTGCTGGGCTTTGCCGGCAGCCTGCTGCTGCCGAAGCTGGCTGACCAGCTGTTCCTGCAGTTCGCCCAGCAGATGGCGGAGCTGGGCATCATGGACACCACCGGCCGGGTGGATGTGCTGGCGCTGTTCGGCAACAACGTCCGGGCGACGGTGTTCAGCATCGCCTACGGCTTTATCCCCTTTATCTATCTCCCGGCCCTGTCCATCGGCATCAACTCCCTGCTGCTGGGGCTGTTTGCCGGGGTGTACGTCAACAACGGCATCTCCCTGCTGGCGTATTTTGCGGGCATCGTCCCCCACGGCATTTTCGAGTTGCCGGCCCTGATCCTGGCCCTCAGCAGCGGCATCTATCTCTGCCGCAAGGTCACAGAGTACGTCCGGCACAACGAAAAGGGCGTTATGGGTCCCCTGATGAAGGATCTGCTGCGCCTGTTCGTCATGCACATCATCCCCCTGCTGATGGCAGCGGCGGTGATAGAGGCCTATGTGACACCGCAGCTTTTGAAGCTGTTTCTGTAAAAACTTTAGTGCCGCAGCGTGCGGCGAAAGGAGCATCACATGAACGAGAAGAATGTACGAAGCATCCCGGAGCTTTTTGGCAGCATGGTATTCAGCCAGGCTCAGATGCGACAGCGTCTGCCGGAACGGGTCTATGACGCATGGCAGCAGTGCCTGATCCAAGGAACTTCTCTGGATCGCTCCATCGCCGACGAGATCGCCGCCGCCATGAAGGACTGGGCCATCGAAAAGGGCGCTACCCACTACACCCACTGGTTCCAGCCCATGACGGGCTTTACCGCCGAGAAGCACGACAGCTTCATCGCCCCCAACGTCCCCGGCACCATTTTGATGGAGCTGTCCGGCAAGGAACTGTCGCAGGGTGAGGCGGACGCCTCCAGCTTCCCCTCCGGCGGTCTGCGGGCCACCTTCGAGGCCCGTGGTTATACGGCGTGGGATCCCACGTCCTATGCCTTCATCAAGGATCAGACCCTGTATATCCCCACCATCTTCTGCTCCTACGGCGGCGAGACGCTGGATAAAAAGACGCCCCTTCTGCGCTCCATGAAGCAGCTGGATACGCAGGCCGTCCGCATCCTGCGGCTGTTCGGCAACACCACGGTGCAGCACGTTACCGCTCAGGTGGGGCCGGAACAGGAATACTTCCTCATTGACAAGGCCATGTATCGCCGCCGGGAGGATCTGATTCTCTGCGGCCGTACGCTGTTCGGTGCCAAGCCTCCCAAGGGGCAGGAGCTGGACGACCACTACTACGGCGCCATCAAGCCCCGTGTGGCGGCCTTTATGCACGAGCTGGATCAGGAGCTGTGGCAGGTGGGCGTGCTGGCCAAGACGGAGCACAATGAGGTAGCGCCCGCTCAGCATGAGATCGCCCCGGTGTATTCCGACGCCAACAGCGCCTGCGACCACAATCAGTTGACCATGGAGTTTCTGAAGAAGGTGGCCGACCGCCACGATCTGGTGTGCCTGCTCCACGAAAAGCCCTTTGCCGGGGTCAACGGCAGCGGCAAGCACGACAACTGGTCGCTGGCCACGGATACCGGTGAGAACCTCCTCAAGCCCGGACGTACCCCCAGTCAGAACGCCCAGTTTCTGCTGTTTCTGGCGGCCTTCATCAAGGGCGTGGACGAGTATCAGGAGATGCTGCGCTGCTGCGTGTCCTATCCCGGCAACGACCACCGGCTGGGCGGCAACGAGGCGCCTCCCGCCATTGTGTCTATCTTCCTTGGCGACGAGCTGACGGCCATCCTCCGCTCCATCATCGACGGCACGGCCTATGTGGACATCACCAAGAAGAAGCTGGAGATCGGCGTGGACACCCTGCCGGAGCTGCCGCAGGATACCACCGACCGCAACCGCACCTCCCCGCTGGCCTTTACCGGCAACAAGTTCGAGTTCCGGATGTTGGGCTCCTCCCAGTCCATCGCCAGCCCCAATGTGGTGCTCAACACCATCATGGCCGACGAGCTGAAGCAGTTTGCCGACCGGTTGGAGAAGGCGGAGAGCTTCCATCAGGCCCTGCAGGAGCTGCTGCGGGATACCTTCCGGGATCACCAGCGCATTATCTTCGACGGTAACGGCTACGACGACGACTGGGTACAGGAGGCCAAGCGCCGGGGACTGAGCAATCTGCGGGACACCGTGGACTGTATGCCCGCCTACATCGACGAGAAGAATGTGGCGCTGTTTTCCCGCTTCGGCATCCTGACGCCGGAGGAGATGCACGCCCGGTATGAGATCCATCTGGAGAATTACTGCAAGGTCACGGCCATTGAGGCCGCTACCCTGCGGGATATGACCCTGCGGGGCATCCTGCCCGCCGTCACCCGCTACACCGGCGATCTGGCCAAGGGCGTTGTGAGGAAGCGGCAGGCGGAGATGACCACTCCCTGCCGGGTGGAGAGCTATCTGGTGGCGCAGCTGGACGCCCTCAGCGGCGACCTGCTGGACGCCTGTCAGGCTATGAGCCGGGCGCTGGAGGCCGCTCCCGCCGCCGATGCCGGCATCGACGCCGCCCGGTACTACCGGGATCAGGTGGCCTCCCGGCTGGAGGAGATGCGGAGCATCATCGACCGCATGGAGCCGCTGGTGGGGGCCGACTACTGGCCCTATCCCACCTATGCAGACATCCTGTTCTCCGTGTAATGATACCCGATACGAAAAGAGAGTGTGTTCCGGATGGAACACACTCTCTTTTTCGTCAACCGGCGGGGTGAGCCAGACGGCTGAGTAAACTAAATGGAGGGATCAATAGTCGGAGTTCAGCCACGGCTTCTGGCTGTAGTGAAGAAGCTGCGCCAGCTGCTGCCAAGGGCCGGTGACGGCGACGGCTCCCAGCCGCACCATGCCCTCCAATCCGCAGGAGGCCATCAGCAGGGACGCCAGATCCCCCTGCCGGCACGTCACCGTTACCTCGGCGGGTGCTTCCTCCGGGAGGGCGGACCAGCGGCCGCCGTCGAAGCGCAGCACCGTGCGGCAGTCCCGGTGGGCCAGATCATCACGGTAGCAGAAGGCCGCTGTCAGCGTCCCCTGCGGGAGGGTGCGATAGGCGGTGGCGGTCACGAAGGCCGCCGGGTCCAGAATCTTGAACATGGTGCCGATGGCGGAGACGTTGGTTTGCAGGAAGCCGTAGTCAATGTAGTTGCCGGAGACGTCCTGCGGGTCCTCCAGCAGGTGGTGGAAGTCCTCCTCTCCGGTGCGGAGGAGCACCGTCTGGGCCAGATCCTCCTGCAGCTTCAGCGCTCCCAGCAGCGCCCGGAGGACAGCGCCGTCGTCGTACACCAGTTCCTCCACCGACAGGCGGTTGCGGGTGTAGTTGGTGTCGCTGGCGCTCTCAAAGCGATAGGCCACATAGCCCCGCAGCGTCCCGTCGTCGGCGCAATAGCCGATGCGGCGCACCTGAACATCCGTGCGGGCGGCCCGAACCTCCTCCTCGAACTTCTCCACCATGCCGTGGTTCTGGGCGGCGAAGCGGCTGTGACAGGCCAGCACCCGGTCAAAGTCCTCCGGCTGCAGCAGGCGCAGATGGCGGCGGGCCTCCCCGTCGGGCTTGGGCAGCACGGCGGTGGGCAGGTGGTACTCGTAGAGCTTCCCCGCAAAGCCATAGCCCATGCGGCGGTAAAAGGAGATCTGGAAGGGCAGCAGCAGCGTCAGCAGAGCGCCGTGGCGGCGGGCGTAGTCCTCGAAGTAGCGGATCATCTCCAGCGCCGCCCCCTGCTTTTTATGGAGGGGGTGTACCTCCAGCGCCATCAGGCCGCAGGCCGTCTGCATCCGGCCGAAGCAGTTCATGGAAAAGAGGATCAGCTTCATGGTGGCAATGAGTACGTCCCCTTCAAACAGGCCCACCGCCTGCACCTGACGGTCCTCCTGCAGCTCCAGACGGTGCTTCTCCCGGTAGTGCTCCCGGCACGCTTCGTCCAGCGTTTTATAGGCCGGGTAGGCGTTGAGGTAGATGTCCAGATAGGCCTCCAGATCCTGCTGGGTCAAGGGGCGGATGGTGCGGTTGGTGTGTTCCATGGCGGCGGGCTCCTTTCACATGATCAGATGAAGCTATTGTACCGTGTTTTGCCGGTTCCGTCAACGACGGGTAAGAAAAAAGCCCATCCGCTCAGACGGATAGGCTTTCAAGGGAAACTGCTTTACAGGGACAGGCTCTTTGTCCACGCAGAGACCTCCTGTGCGGAGGCATGGCTGGACAGGCGCTTGCCCTCGTTCCAGCGGGTATCGGGGGCGCAGGAGGATCGCAGGAGCTCCACGGTCTTGCCCATGCCGCTGCCGCCGGAGGTAGCGAAGGGAATCACGGTCTTGCCGGAGAAATCGGCGCTCTCCAGAAAGGTCTGGATGATGCGGGGCGCCTGATACCACCAGATGGGAAAACCCACGAACACCGTGCTGTATTGTTCCCAGTGCTCCACGGTGGCGGAGGTGAGAGCCACATCTTGCAGGGCGGGGTCAGCGTGCTCCCGGCAGACACGGCTCTCACTGTTGTTATAGTCCAGATCCGCCGCCAGATAGGGCTCCTGCGGTGTCAGCTCAAAGGTATCGGCTCCCAGTGTCTCGGCGATGTATCCCGCCACAGCCTTGGTGCTGCCGGTGGCGGAGAAATACACCACCAGCACCTTGGTCTGCTCCTCGGTGGGGGTGCTATCCTGTGGGGTATCGGTGTCCTGCACCTCGTTCTGCGAGGCATCGCTGTCGGGCTGCTGCTTCTTTCCGCAGGCGGCCAGCGCCGGCAGCATCAGCAGAGCCAGCAGCAGGCAGCTCCATTTTTTCAGTTTACGCATCATTCTTCTCCTTTCACGCCAACGGCTTACCGCTGAACACCGGAAATCCATTGTAATCGCCGTAATCCGTCAGGTGCTCCATGCTCCGCAGCGTCTCCATGTCCTCCGGGGAGATGGCAAAGTCCACGGCGGCGTTGGAGCGCATATGGCCGGGGTTCGCCGTCTTGGGCAGGGCCACCGCTCCCAGCTGCAGGACATAGCGGATGCACAGCTGCGGCACGGAAACGCCGTATTTCTCCGCCATGGCGGTGATGGCCGGATTTTTCAGGGCCTCGCCGTGGGCGATGGGGGAATAGGCCTCCACCCGGATGTCCTGCCGGGTGCAGTAGTCCAGCAAGGGCAGGTCCGTACCGGCGATGTGCAGCAGCAGCTGGTTCACTGCCGGACGCACCCGGCAGCCGGTCAGCAGGTTCTCCAGATCGTCCCGCAGAAAATTGGAGACACCGATGACCCGCACCTTTCCCGCTGCCTGAGCATCCTCCAGCGCACGCCAGACGGCCCTGTTCTCCTGAAAATACCGCCTTTCAGCCCGGAACTCCCTCCACGGCTGGGGAGAGTGGATGAGCATCTGGTCCAGATACGTCAGGCCCATTTTCTCCAGCGTCTCGTCAATGGAGCGGGCGGCGTCCTCATAGGTCTTGTGCTCCGCCGCCACCTTACTGGCCACGAACAGCTCCTCCCGCTTCAGGCCGCAGGTGCGGATGCCCTCGCCCACGCCCCGCTCGTTGCCGTAGGCCTGAGCCGTATCGATGAGCCGGTAGCCCAGCTCCACCGCCGTGCGGACGGCCTGCGCCGCCTTGTTGTTGTCAATGAACCATGTGCCAAGCCCCAGCTTGGGGATGGCTATACCGTTTGCCAGCGTATAGGTCTCCTGCAAAATCATTTCGCATCCTCCTCCGTCCAGATCCCCTTGGCCATGCGGAACACCGCCCACGCCTTGGGCCAGCCGCAATAAAAGGCCGCATGGGTGACGATCTCTGCGATCTCCTCACGGGTGATACCGTTTTTCTTGGCGCTGAGCAGGTGGTAGCGGAAGGATTCATCCGTCAAGCCCTGCGCCATCAGGGCCACCACCGTCACCAGCGAGCGGTCCCGCAGGGATAGCTTGTCCTCTCGACTCCATACCTGACCGAACAGGACATCGTCATTGAGCTCTGCGAATTTCGGGGCGAACACCCCCAGGGCGTCCCGCCCCGCCGTCTGTTTGACTGCCATATGGCTCTCCTCCTTACAGTTTTCTGTATGCTTCGTCGCTGACCGGCTCCGAAAAACGGAGTCTTGACAGCAGCGCTTCTGCGCTGTATGATGCTCTTAAAGCTTATCTATACTCTAAAACTGAAAGTACACTTTAAGTCAAGGGGTTTTGCAAAATTTTTTCGGAGGAATTGGAAAATGGTCTATACCGTGGGTGAAATGGCGAAGCTGCTGGATATCCCGGCATCCACGCTGCGCTACTATGACAAGGAGGGGCTGCTGCCCTTTGTGGAGCGCTCCTCCGGCGGAATCCGTCTGTTCCGGGAGTCGGACTTCGAGTGGCTGCAGGTCATCGGGTGCATGAAAAAGGCCGGAATGTCCATCCGTGACATCCGGCAATACATCCAGCTGGCCATGCAGGGAGACGACACCATCGACACCCGGCTGCAGATGTTCCACCACCAGCGGCAGGTCCTTCTGGATCAGATCCGGGAGATGCAGCACACGCTGGAGACGGTGGAATACAAGTGCTGGTTTTACGAGACGGCGCAGGCCGCCGGCACCACGGACGTCCCCATCCGCATGGCGGAGGAGGAGGTTCCCCAGCGCTTCCGGGCCATCCGGCGGGAGCTTCACGGCGAGGAGCCGGTGAAGGACGATGCGTCGGCGTGAGATTTTCCCTCTTGACAAGTTCTTTACGGGATGGTATGATGTCCGTGACAAGTGAACATCAAAAGCGATGACGAAGACGGAGCTGGCAGCACGTCGCATAGAGAGCCGGGGACGGTGGAAGCCCGGCGGACAGCGCCAGTACTCTTATCCCTTCCGAGCTGAGTCCCCCAACACATCTGTCAGTAGGAGACTCCGTGCAGGCTACGTGAGTGCATAGGGCTTGATGGAGCCTGAAGTGGCAGGACGTTTTTCGTCGTGCAATTTGAGTGGTACCGCGGGTATTGTATAGCAAGACTCGTCTCAAAGGAATTTGGGACGGGTCTTTTTTTGCGGAAATTTTGAAAAAAACAAGGAGTATCGACATGAAACTGAGTAGAAACAAAATGCTGCTGGTGAGCTTTATGCTGTTTTCCCTGTTCTTCGGAGCGGGGAACCTGATCTTCCCGCCCTTTCTGGGGCAGAACGCCGGAAGCCATACCCCGGTGGCCATGCTGGGCTTTCTGGCCACGGCGGTGGTGCTGCCGGTGCTGGGTGTGGTAGTGGTAGCCCGCTTCGACGGGCTGGACCGGTTGGGGCAACAGGTGGGCAAGCGCTTCGCCATCGTCTTCACCCTGCTGATCTATCTCTCCATCGGGCCCGGTCTTGGCATCCCCCGTGCCGCCTCTGTTCCCTTCGAGATGGCGGTGGCCCCCTATCTGCCGGAGGGCGCCAATACCACCGTGTGGATGCTGGTGTACTCGCTGGCGTTCTTTCTGGTGGCTCTGTGGCTGTGTATGACACCGGGGAAGCTGGTGAACCGCATCGGCCACTTCCTGACCCCCAGTCTGCTGGTGCTGCTGGTATTTCTGTTCGTTTGCTTTCTGTTCCGGGGAGAGGTGAACGTGGCCCCGTCCCAGACGGCCTATGACGCCGCCCCCTTCCTGAAGGGCTTTTCCGAGGGCTACCAGACCATGGACACCATCGCCGCCCTGAACTTCGGATTGGTCATTGCTACCACGCTGGGTTCCTTCGGCATGACGGAAAAGCGCGATCGGATGCGGCACACCGTTCTGGCAGGTATCTTCGCCGGAACCATTCTGGCGCTGGTGTATGCCATGCTGTCCTACATGGGGATGTGCAGCTCCGGAGTCTATGCCATTCAGGAAAACGGCGCATGGACCCTGCGGTGCATCGTCTACCAACTGTTCGGTGCGCCGGGAGCCGTGCTGCTGGCGGCCATCTTCACGCTGGCCTGTCTCACCACCTGCGTGGGGCTTATCAACTCCATCTCCCAGTATTTCTCCACCCTTTTCGGAAAGCTCTCCTACCGCCAGTGGGTGCTGGTGATGACGGGCTTCTCCTTTTTGGTGTGCAATCTGGGACTGAACGCCATCCTCAGCATCTCCATCCCCATCCTCAACGCCATCTACCCCGTGGCCATTGTGCTGATCCTGCTGGGGCTGACCCACAGCCTGTGGGTCAAGAATCGTTGGGTCTACTCTCTGGTGGTGGCAGGCACCGGAACCGTCAGCGTCATCTATGCGTTGGATGCCGCACAGCTGTCGCTGGGCGCTGTGACGGAGCTTTGCCGGAAGCTGCCCCTGTACGATATGGGCTTCTGCTGGGTCAATGTGGCGGCGGTGATGCTGGCAGTGAGCCTGCTGCTGGGTCTTGTGCGGCGGGAACGGGCGTAAGGGGCAGAAAAAGCTTGCCCTTCTCCTCCAAGGCTGGTAGAATGAGACATATTCTCCACCGAAAGGAGTTTTTCTCATGAAACTGATGATCGCCTCCGACCTCCACGGCTCCGCCGCCTACACCCGGCGGCTGCTGGAGCTCTATCGGGATACCGGCTGCCAGCGGCTGGTGCTGCTGGGAGACCTGCTGTACCACGGCCCACGAAACCCGCTGCCGGAGGGCTATGAGCCGCCCGCCGTGGCCAAGCTGCTCAACGACATGGCGGACGAGCTGCTGTGCGTGCGGGGCAACTGCGACGCCGAGGTGGACCAGATGGTTCTCCACTTCCCCATTCTCTCCGACTCCGCCCTGCTGGTGCTGGACGGCCTCACCATCCACGCCACCCATGGCCACATCCACGGGCCGGATACGCCACCGCCCCTGCGGCAGGGGGATATCCTGCTGTGCGGACACTTCCATGTGCCGGTGCGCCGGGACTGCGGCCGTTACACCTATCTGAATCCCGGCTCCGCAGCCCTGCCCAAGGAGAACAGCCCCCACAGCTGCATGGTGCTGGAGGGCGGACAGTTCACATGGCTGGACGTGGTGACGGGTCAGCCCTTCCAGCCCCGTGGATGACGGTGCTGCTTGACGCTGCATAAAAAAGAGGACTCTGAGCCGATGGCTCAGAGTCCTCTTTTTTATGTCTTACTTCTGGTTGGGCATTTTCCAGCCCTCGTGATCCGTATGGAGCAGATGGTGCGAACGGCCGCTGAGAGGCGCACGCAGGTACTCCCGGTACAGGGTCTGAATTTCCGGGTTCTCGTGGGAGAACCGTACCGGAGACTTCTTATCGATGTTCCACAGGACATTTCCACGGGCCTCGGCCATCTCCGTGCCGTCGTGGATGGGCTGGCCGCCGCCGCCGGCACAGCCGCCGGGACAGGCCATGACCTCCACGAAATCGTAGTGGACTCTTCCCTCCTCCAGATCGGTCATCAGCTGGCGGGCGTTGGAGAGGCCGCTGACCACCGCCACGGAGAGGTCGCCCACCTTCGGAATGGTGAAGGTGGCCTCCTTCCAACCCTTCACGCCACGGATGGCGCTGAAGGCATCAGGGTCGGGATTGGAGCCGGTGACCAGATAATAGGCGCTGCGGAGGGCGGCGTCCATCACACCGCCGGAGGCACCGAAGATCACCGCCGCACCGGTACCGGTACCCAGCGGACTGTCGAAGGGAGTCTCCTCCATGGTGGCGGGGTTGATCTGCTCGCCCCGGAACATCCGCACGATCTCACGGGTGGTCAGCACCACATCCACATCGGGATCGTCGCTGATGGTCCGCATGGTGGGCAGGGCCGCCTCGCTTTTTTTTGCGGTGCAGGGCATGATGGACACCACAAAGATGCGCTTGGGGTCCACACCGATCTTTTCGGCAAAGTAGCTCTTGGCCAGAGCGCCGAACATCTGCTGGGGACTCTTGGCAGTGGAGAGATTGTCGGTATAATCCGGGAACTGGCCCTTCAGGAACCGCACCCAGCCGGGACAGCAGGAGGTGAACATGGGCCACGTGTACCGCTCCCGATGGGTAAAGCGGTCCACGAACTCACTGCCCTCCTCCATAATGGTGAGGTCGGCAGTAAAGTTGGTATCAAACACGTAGTCAAAGCCCATCTGCTTCAGGGCGGTGACCATGCGCTCCGCCGAGGCGAACTCCGGCGTCAGATGGTAGTACTCCGCCCAAGCCACCCGGACGGCGGGGGCCATCTGCACCACGGTGATCTTATTGGGGTCGGCCAGAGCATCGAACACCTTGCCGGTGTCATCGTGTTCCTGCAGGCCACCCACGGGACAGTGGACCACGCACTGGCCGCAGAAGGTGCAGTCAGACTCCCCCAGGGTGCGGTACTTCCCCACGCCGATGGTGGTGTGGGAGCCGGTACCCATCAGGTCCCATACGTGCATCCCCTGGACCTTATCGCAGATCTGGACACAGCGCATACAGCGGACGCAGCGGTTCTCGATCCGCACCACGGGGTTGCTGAAATCCGTGGGGATATTCCGCAGGTCCTTGATGTAGTGCTCCCCCAGCAGGTTATAGTCGTTGGCCAGCTGTTGAAGACGGCAGTTGCCGCTGCGGGTACACTTGGTGCAGCGGATCTCATGCTGGCTCAGCAGCAGCCGCAGGTTCACCCGGCGGGCCTCCCGCACACGGGGAGAGTGGGTATGGATCACCATGCCCTCGGCCACCACGTTGTTGCAGGAGGGGATCAGGCGCTCCTGACCCTCCACCTCCACGATGCACAGGCGGCAGGCACCGATTTCGTTGATCTCCTTGAGATAGCACATGGTGGGGATCTCGATGCGTGCGGTGCGGGCGGCCTCCAGAATGGTGGTACCCTCCGGCACGGTAACGGTCCGATTGTCGATGGTCAATGTTACCATTTTTCGTTTCGACCTCCTCTGAAAATTCCGTAGCCGAAGTGGTCGCACCGCAGGCAGCGGCCTGCCTCGGCGCAGGCCCCCTCTTGGGTCAAGCCGCACTCGATATCCTCGAAGTCGTGCTTGCGCTCACAGGCCTCCCGCTCGGTGGTATCGATGCGCCCGTGGGGGGGCGAGTTGTTCAGCTTGGGGCTGGGAATCTCCACGTCCACGGTGATCTCGTGGCGGAAGCCCAGATGCTCGTCGATGTTGGCGGCTGCCACCTTACCGGCGGCAATAGCCCGGATGGCGGTAGCAGGGCCGGTGACGCAGTCGCCGCCGGCGAACACGCTGTCCATATCCCGCACCTGCCCCGACAGGCCTGCCACAAAGGCACCCCGCTGGATGGGGACGCCGGCCTGATCGAAGCCCTGGATCTCGACGCCCTGTCCGATGGCCACCACGATGACATCCGCCGGGATGCGGACCTCCTCCAGCGCCGCCTTGCCGGGACGGGGGCGCCCTGCCTTGTCCACCTCCCCGATGATCTGGGGCTGGACCCACAGGGCCTTGGCGGCGCCGTCCTCATCGGCCTCGATGCGGACGGGAGCGGCCAGCGTCATCAGCTCAGCTCCCTCCGCCAGCGCACCGGTGATCTCGTCCGGCAGCGCCGTCATGTCCGCCTGACGGCGGCGATAGACGCAGGTGACCTTGTCGGCCCCCAGTCGGATGGAGCTGCGGGTGACGTCCATGGCCACGTTGCCGCCGCCGATGACCACCACCTGCTTGCCGGTGAAATCCGGCATCTCGTTGTCGCCGATGGCACGCAGCATCTCCACGGCGGAGATGACGTTCTTACTGTTCTCGCCGGGGATGCCGGTCTTTTTATCCTGATGAGCGCCGATGGCGATGTAGATGCAGTCATACTCCTGCTCCAGCTTCTCCAGCCAGATATCCCGGCCCACGGTGACGCCGGTATGTACCTCAATACCAAGAGACAGAATGGATTCGATCTCGGCGTCCAGCTTCTCACGGGGGAAGCGGTAGCTGGGGATGCCGTAGCGCAGCATACCGCCCAGCTGCTCCCGCTCCTCGTACACCGTGACCCCGTGACCCATAAGGGCCAGGTAGTAGGCGCAGCTGAGACCGCTGGGGCCTCCGCCGATGATGGCCACTTTCTTGCCGGTGGCGGGAGCGCACTCTGGCTGGGGTACCACCCCGGCGTGGTCCACGGCATAGCGCTTCAGGCCACGGATATTGATGGCATCGTCCACCATATTCCGGCGGCAGCGGGCCTCGCAGGGATGCTCGCAGATATAGGCGCAGGCCGTGGGGAAGGGATTGTCCTTGCGGATCAGGCGCACTGCATCAGCGCAGCGACCCTCCCCTACCAGCGCCATGTAGCCGGGGATATCCACGCCGGCGGGACACAGTGCCACACAGGGAACGGGATTTTGCAGGCCCGCCAGACAGCGGTTGTGCTTCACGTGCTCCTCGTAGTCATCCCGGAAGCCCTCCAGCCCCTCCACCACCAGACGGGCGGCGTCACGGCCGATGGCACAGTCGGCGGTGTTGACGATGCTGCGGGCGGTCTTTTCGATGATGGCGATGGTCTCCATGGTAGCCTCGCCGTCCAGCACCTGATTGATCAGCAGCGTCAGCTGCCCCAGCCCGATCCGGCAGGGGACACATTTGCCGCAGGTCTGTGCATGGCACAGCTGCAGAAACGACAGGGACATATCCACCGGACACAGGCCCGGAGGGCTGGCGGCAATGCGCCGCTCCATATCCCGGTAAAGCCCTTCCACCACGGTCTGGGCCCGGCTGGGTGTCTTGATATCCAGTCTGCTCAAAGCAGGACACTCCTTTCGTCGGCACGGAGAATAGCGCCCCATTCTCCGGCGCATATGATTGAATTATGTTAAGAATGACATAATTCACAGCCAAAGTCAATGGGATAAAATCTTTTGTTGCAGTGAAAAATTATCATTAGTTTTCTGAAAAAGTCACGAAAGTGTATACAATTCCGCAAGAATTGTGAGATTTTTCCATGGAACATGGCTTTTCACCTCATGGGGCCGGGCGTCCTGCCCTCCTGCGGCGATGTTTTTTGTGCAAAAATTTTCGTCCCACGCAGTCCCCTCCCCTCTCCGGAGGGGGCATCGGGCCGGACTTGACAGGGACAGTCCGGGGGAATATAATTTGAATACTTATGGCCATTTGCGATACGGCTATTTCCTATTATAATATTTACGGAATGTGCAAAGGACAAGTGACATGAACTTTCGTTTGATACTGAACATCATGGGCTATACCCTCTGGGTGGAAGCCGGGTGCCTGCTGCTGCCGCTGCTGGTGTCCGTAGGCTATGGTGAGGCCTGCTGGGAGCCGTTTTTGTGGACGCTGGGGCTGTGCAGCCTGTGCGGGCTGATCCTCACCCGCATCCCGGCCCGGAAGAACCGTTTGCAGGGCCGGGACGGCTATACGGTGGTGGCCATGGCTTGGATCGTGCTGTGCCTGTTCGGGGCGGTGCCTTACGTCCTCAGCGGGTCTGTCCCCCACTATGCTGACGCCCTGTTCGAGACGGCCTCTGGCCTCACCACCACCGGAGCCACCATCCTGACGGATGTGGAGGCCATGCCAAGGGGTATCCTCTTCTGGCGGGCGCTGACCCAGTGGATGGGCGGCATGGGTGTGCTGGTGCTGTTTCTGGCCCTGATGCCCCGGACGGGGGCGGGGGCCGTACACCTGATGCGGGCCGAAAGCCCCGGCCCTATTAAGAGCAAACTGCTGCCCCATGTCAGTGACACCGCCAAGGTACTCTATGGCATCTACATTGGACTGACGGCGGCAGAGATCGTGGCCCTGTGTCTGGCAGGCATGGACTTTTACGAGGCTGTGCTCCACTCCTTTTCCACCATCTCCACCGGTGGTTTCTCCACCCGCAACGCCAGCATCGCCGCCTTCGGCTCCCCGGCCATCACATGGATCGTGGCCATCTTCATGTTCCTGTCGGGCATCAACTTCTCTTTGATCTTCATCTCCCTGCGGGGACACATCCGGGCGGCGCTGCACAGCGAGGAGCTGCGGCTGTATACCCTGCTGACGCTGGGATCCATCGGCCTTATCGCCGCCAGTCTCATGGTGCAGCAGAGCGTTCCGCTGGGTCGGGCGCTGAAGGATTCCGTCTTCAACGCCGTGTCCACCGTGACCACCACCGGCTTCGCCACGGCGGATTTTGCCCAGTGGCCGGTCTTTGGTCAGATGCTGCTGGTGATCCTCATGTTCACCGGCGCCTGCGCCGGGTCTACCTCCGGTGGCATCAAGGTCTCCCGCATCCTGCTGCTGGGAAAGCTGCTGCACCGGGAGATCAAAAAGATCCTGCACCCCAAGCATATCTCCGTCATCACCGTGGACGGACAACTGGTGGAGGACCGGGTGGTCTCCTCGGCGGCGGCCTACATGGTGGCATATATGATCCTGCTGCTGGGTGGGGCCACCCTTCTGGCTTGGGACAACCTGGGCTTTACGGAGTCCTTCACCGCCGTGCTGACGTGTCTCGGCAACGTGGGACCGGGGCTGGGCCGTCTGGGCCCGGCGGGGAATTTCAGCCCCTTCTCCGGGTTCAGCAAGGTGGTCATGTCGCTACTGATGCTGCTGGGGCGGCTGGAGCTGATGCCCATTCTGGTGATGCTCTCCCCACGGATGTGGCGGGAGCGGTAATAGCGCTGCCCGAAAATCTAAGGATTTTTCAAGCATCGATCTTGGCAAGCAAAAAACAGCCTGCCGGTAACACCGGCAGGCTGTTTTCCGTTAAAAGACGGTTGATACGTTCTTACTTGGAGCGCAGGGCCTTGCGGATCAGGGGGGCGATGGTCACGGCCAGCACGCCGCCGATGGCGGCAGTCACCAGCTGGGGCCAAGAGAAGCTGGCAGAGATTGCCGCCACCTGCTTTTCCGCCAGTCCCAGTGTAGGCAGCACCAGCTTCACGATCAGCAGCCACAGGGCCAGAAACTTGGTCACGGCTCCTACAGCCACGGCCAGATAGCTGCGTGCGGCAATTTTGTCACGGCTTGCCAGAAGGTGCAGGATAACCACCAGCACCATGTTGCCGACGGCCACCATGGGGACAATGGGCAGAAACGCCGGGCCGATGCCCAGCAGAAAAGCGAAGAAGGGACTCACCAGCGCCACCGTCAGGCCGCACCACAGGCCACCCACCAGCACCGATACCCCCAGCACCAGATTCACGCAGGAGCCGGTGACGAACTGTCCCAAGGGCTTGGTGGCCCACTGCAGCGCCACCAGCAGGGCGATCATCACGGCGGTCTCCGTGATCCAGAGTGTTTTCTTGTTCATGGGTTTATACCTCCAGAAGTTTTTCCCTATTTTACCACACTATCGCTGGGCTTACGTTGCCCGTGCAACGAAAGGAGCCGTCTATGCAGCCGGACATCCCTCTGTTACAACAAACCATTCTCTTCTCCGGCATCGAGGCGGAGGAGCTGCGGCATCTGCTGACGTGCCTTGGCGGCTCCGTGCGCCGCTATGGCCGGGGGGAGTTCCTCTGGCACGCCGGGGACACGGTCCTGCAGGCGGGCATCGTCCTGCAGGGGGCCGTGGACGCCGTACAGTACCGGGAGGACGGGGCCATGCAGCTGGTGGCCCGCCACACCGCCGGGGGCGTGTTCGGGGAAATGCTCATGGCAGCAGGCGAGGCAAGCCCGGTATCGGTGCTCTCCCCGGAGGGGGCGGAGGTGCTGTTTTTGCCGCTGGAGCGGATCATGGAGGGCTGTGAGCGCCACTGTGAGGGCCATGCCCGGCTGCGGATGAATCTGCTGCGGGAATCGGCCCAGAAGTTCTGGCAGATGCGGCACCGGGTCACCTATCTCTCCGAGCCAAGCCTGCGGCGGCGGGTGCTGCTGTATTTGCAAGACTGCCGCAGCCGTCAGGGATCCGACTGCTTCCGGCTCTCCCTGTCCCGAGAGGAGATGGCGGCGTATCTAGCGGTGAACCGCAGCGCCCTGTCCCGTGAGCTGAGCAGGCTCCAGCAGGAGGGGCTCATCGAGTTCTACCGCAATTCCTTCCGGCTGCACTTTTCCCCGGAGCAGCTGTCGGTGACGGAAATGTAATGGATTTTTCGCCAGACGTCTGGTATACTTCTCCTCAACAAGGAGGGATGACGGATGGAAAAGCGATACTCCGGTCGCAGACGGCGGCGCTTTCGGTGGCTGTGGCTGCTGATGATCCCGGTACTGGCGGCAGCGGGATATACCCTGTGGCGCTTCGGACCGCAGCGGTCCTACACCGCCCAGCAGCTGGGACTGACGGACCTGCAAAGCCCCAACGACGCCGACGGCGACGGCGTGGACGACTGGACGGATATGGTGCTGGGCGCACGGGCCTACATCGCCACGGATCCCCACTATCAGAGCAAGTACTATGCCGGGGGCTATCCCGACGACGGACTGGGGGTCTGCACCGACGTCATCTGGCAGGCTTTTCAGGCGGCGGGCTATGACCTGAAGGCGCTGGTGGATGCGGACATCGCCGCCTGTCCGGAGGCGTATCCCCACATCACCACCCCCGACTCCAACATCGACTTCCGCCGGGTCAACACCTTGGATACCTTCTTCCGCCGCCATGCGCAGGTGCTGACCTGCGACCTGTCGGATGGGCAGCAGTGGCAGCCGGGGGACATCGTGGTGTTCGGTGACCGGGCCCATATCGGGCTGTGCTCGGATCGGCGGAACCGGCAGGGTATCCCCTTCCTGATCCACCACGGAAACCCCATCGACGAAGCGGTGGAGCGCAACGACATCCCCCGCATGACGGTGACAGGACATTTCCGCTGGCTGGGCTGACGGGAAAAGAACAAAACGGTAACAAAAAAGACATTGCGGAGCGAAATTTTCCGTCAGATTTTTTCGCTCTGTAATGTCTTTGTCATTGCTTTTAGAAAAAATTGTGGTATACTATGTTGTGTATCCCTCGTGAAAAGCCGAGGGTATCCTTATGTTAAAACGCTTCCGGCCGCAGCCGTATGAAGCTTACCGTCTCCGGGCAAGCTACCCTTGTCCCGGCTATATGTAAAAAGAGAGGATGCCTGTTTTGAACAAGTATATCATTCACGGTGGCCGTCCCCTGTTTGGTGAGGTCACGATCAGCGGTGCCAAGAACGCCGCCGTTGCCATCATCCCTGCCGCCCTGCTAGTGGACGGCGTATGCCGCATCGAGAACATCCCCCAAATCAGCGACGTGACCCTGTTTTTCTCCATTCTGGATGAGCTGGGCGCACGGGTGCGGGTGCTGAATCAGCACGCCGTGGAGATCGACTGCCGCACCGTCCGCAGCACCCATCCCTCCTATGATATGGCACGGCGCATCCGGGCGTCCTACTATCTGCTGGGTGCGCTGCTGGGCCGCTTCGGCGAGGCCACCGTGGCCATGCCCGGCGGCTGCAACTTCGGCGTGCGGCCCATTGACCAGCACGTCAAGGGCTTCCGGGCCATGGGCGCCGAGGTGACGGAGGGCAACTTCGTCCATGCCGCAGCCAGAGGCGGCCGGCTCTCCGGTGCCAACGTCTACATGGATGTGGTATCCGTGGGCGCCACTATGAACATCATGATGGCCGCCGTGCTGGCCGACGGCACCACCACCATCGAAAACGCCGCCAAGGAGCCTCACATCGTAGATCTGGCCAACTTCCTCAATTCCATGGGCGCCGACATCAAGGGCGCCGGTACGGACTCCATCCGCATCAAGGGCGTGGAGCGCCTCAGCGGCGGCACCTACTGCATCATCCCCGACCAGATCGAGGCGGGTACCTATATGGCCGCTGTGGCCGCCACAGGCGGACAGCTGCTGATCCGCAACATCATTCCCAAGCACATGGACTGCATCTCCGCCAAGCTCATGGAAATGGGCGTCACGGTGGAGGAGCAGGACGACACCATGCTCATCCGCCGCAGCGGGCCGCTGCAGCGGGCCAACGTCAAGACCCTCCCCTACCCCGGCTTCCCCACGGATATGCAGCCCCAGATCACGGTGGCGCTGTGTCTGGCCCAAGGCACCAGTCTGGTGACGGAGGGCGTATGGAACAACCGCTTCAAGTATGTGGAGGAACTGCGGCGTATGGGCGCTCAGATCCAGGTGGACGGCCGGGTGGCCGTGGTGGAGGGCGTCACACAACTCACCGGTGCGCCGGTGCAGGCCTGTGATCTACGGGCCGGTGCGGCTCTGGTCATCGCCGGTCTGGCCGCTCAGGGCGAAACGGAGCTGACGCAGGTACAGTATATCGAGCGTGGCTACGAGGATCTGGTGGGCAAGCTTCGCCAGTTGGGCGCCGATATCCGGGTGGAGGAGATCCCGGAGCCGGAGGAGACTGAGGCGCATATCTGCTGATAGGACATAAGCTTTCCGCCGCAGGCTGTTGGCAGTCTGCGGCGGTAGTCGGTTTATTGCGAGGAAAGACACATTGATGACCATACATACACTGGCCAGCGGCTCCGAGGGGAACTGCCTGCTGCTGTCGGACGGGGGCGTGCATCTGCTGCTGGACGCCGGAATTTCCACACGCCGCATCAAGGCGGGGCTTTTGCAGCTGGGGCTGACCATGGCGGACGTGGACGGCGTACTCATCACCCATGAACATTCGGATCACGTCAGCGGCCTGCAAACCATGGTGAAGCACCACCGCATCCCCATTTACACAAGTCCCGGCACCGCCCGGCAGCTGGCCTACCGCATCGCCGGCATCGAGTCCCTGCTGCGTCCGGTGGAGCCGGGGACGGTGTTTTCCGTGGGAGACTGCCGGGTGACGGTGTTCCGCACCTCCCATGACGCCGCCCAGAGCGTGGACTACCGGGTGGACGGCAGCGCCGCCGTGGGCTTTCTCACGGATACGGGCTATGTGACCCCGGAGGCGGAAGCCGCTCTGGCAGGAGTGGATACGCTGGTGCTGGAGAGCAACCACGACGTGGAGTGGCTCCGCAGCGGGCCGTATCCCTATTCCCTGAAGGCCCGCATCCTGGGGGACGAGGGGCATCTGTCCAACGATGCGGCGGCGGAGTTCGCCGTCCGGATGGCCCGGTACGGCACACGGCACATCATTCTGGCCCATCTGAGCCGGGAGAACAACACCCCCCAGCGGGCTTGGGACACGGTGCAGCGACGCCTGAATACGGTGGAGGCGGAGGTACTGCTGGAGGTGGCCCCCCGCAGCGAGGTCAGTCCCCCCTACGGGACGGAGGTGCTGGTATGCAGCGAGTGACGGTTCTGTGCGTAGGGAAGCTGAAGGAGAAATTCTATCTGGAGGCGGCAGCGGAGTACGTCAAGCGGCTCCAGCGATTCTGCAAGCTGGAGCTGGTGGAGCTGCCGGAGAGCCGTCTGCCGGAGTCTCCCTCCCCGGCGGAGGTACAGCGGGCGCTGGCGGCGGAGGCGGTGGCCATCCGGGAAAGGCTCCCCAAGGGCGGGGCAGTCATCGCCCTGTGCATCGAGGGAAGGCCCTGTTCCAGCGTGGAGCTGAGCCGTCGGATGGAGGAACTGGCCGTGGCCGGTAAGACGCAGCTGACCTTCCTCATCGGCGGCAGCGTGGGGCTGGACGAGAGCCTGAAGCGGCAGGCGGACTGGCGGCTGTCCATGTCCCCCATGACCTTCCCCCACCATCTGGCCCGGATCATGCTGCTGGAGCAGATCTATCGGGCGTATCAAATCTCCGCCGGAACAAAATATCACAAATGAAACACTTCCCTTTTAAGAAAATTCGTGATATAATACAAGGACATATATAAAGGAGGCCTATCCATGGAACTGAGTTACTGGGGTATCTCCCCCAATATCCCCGCTTGGCCCACTGACGAAAACGGTGAGCGGGAGCAGGCAGTCCTGCTTGCCCACACCTTCGATTCCCCTGCCGACGCAGACGTGACCATCTCCCTGCTGACGGCTTACGGGATCCCATGTTTCAAATACTACGACAAGGAGGGCGGCGCCGGAAAGGTCATCAACGGCTTCTCCGGCTTCGGCGTGGGATTGTACGTCCCGGCCTCCATGGCGGAGGACGCCCAGAATCTGCTGGCCTCCATGCCCATGCCCAACGAGGCAGACGAGTAAACCGAAAGGAGCATCCATCATGTCTTATATGCAGGAATATGAAAAGTGGCTGGCATCCCCTGCCCTGAGCGAGCAGGAGCACGCCGAGCTGGAGAGCATCCGGGACGATGAGAAGGAGATCCGGGAGCGGTTCTATGGGCCGCTGGAATTCGGTACCGCCGGTCTGCGTGGCACCATGAAGGTGGGCCTGCACCAGATGAACATCCACGTCATCCGCTGGGCCACTCAGGGCTTTGCCAACGTCATCTGCGCTGAGGGCGAGGAGGCCAAGCGCCGGGGCGTGGCCCTGTGCATGGACTGCCGCAACCACTCTATGGAGTTTGCCAGAGCCGCCGCAGAGGTCTGCGTCGCCAACGGCATCCATGTGCGTATCTTCGAGTCGCTGCGGCCCACGCCGGAGCTGAGTTTCGCCGTGCGGGAATACGACTGTCAGGCGGGCATCAATGTCACCGCCAGCCACAATCCCAAGGAGTATAACGGCTATAAGGTCTACTGGTCCGACGGCGCCCAGCTGCCGCCCCAGCACGCTGCCGCCATTGCCCGTGAGCTGGAGCAGATCGACATTTTCACCGGCATCCGCCGGATGGAGTTTGACGATGCCAAGGCCCAAGGCCTCATCGAGATCATGGGCGCCGAGACGGACGAACGGTTCATGTCCCACGTCATGGCCATGGTCAACGACCGGGAGTCCATGGCCAAGGTGGCCGATACCTTCCATATGGTCTATACCCCCTTCCACGGCTGCGGCTGGAAGCTGGTGCCGGAGGCGCTGCGGGGTCTGGGCGTGAAGCATCTGCACTGTGTTCCGGAGCAGATGGTGCTGGACGGCAGCTTCCCCACGGTGGTCTCCCCCAATCCGGAGAACCCGGAGGGCTTCTATCTGGCCATTCAGCTGGCGGACAAGGTGGGCGCCGACTTTATTCTGGGCACCGACCCGGACAGCGACCGGGTGGGCATCATGGTTCGCAGCCGGGACGGCTCCTTCATTCCCGTCACCGGCAACCAGACAGGCGTTCTGATGCTGGATTACCTCATCGGGGCCATGCGCCGGGCAGGCAAGCTGCCGGAACACCCCTACTTCCTCAAGACCATCGTCACCACGGAGATGGCCCGGAAGGTGGCCGAGGCCAATGGCGTCACCTGCTGCGATACCTTCACCGGCTTCAAGTTCATGGCGGAGAAGAAGAACCAGCTGGAGTCTCAGGGGCTGGGCCATGTGATCATGAGCTATGAAGAGAGCTATGGCTATATGCTGGGCGACTATGTCCGGGATAAGGACGCCGTTACCGCCTCCCTGATCCTGACGGAGATGGCGGCATGGTATGCCGTGCAGGGCATGACCCTGTTCGATGCGCTGGAGGCCCTGTACCGGAAGTACGGCTTCTACGGCGAAAAGACCCACAATCTGGTGATGCCGGGTCTGGACGGATTGGAGAAGATGGCGGCACTGATGAAGTCCCTGCGGGCCGACCCCCCCACCCACATCGCCGGGGTGGAGGTGCTGCGCCGCAAGGACTACACCGACGGCAGCGTCATCGACTGCCGCACCGGTGAAAGGACCGCCATGGAGCTATCCGGCAGCAATGTGCTGCGGTATGAGCTGGCGGACGGCACTACCATTCTGGTGCGGCCCTCCGGCACGGAGCCTAAGATCAAGGTCTACATTCTCACCATCGGCAAGGATGAGACGGAGCGGGACGAGAATCTGGCCAAGTACAGCCAGTGGGTCGCCACGCTGACAAAGTAACAGGAACGATAAAAAGAGGCGGTGCGGTTATGTCTCCCCCTCACAGTGGTAACAAGTGATCCCCAGGATACCCCGGCAGGTCATCGTGTTTACGATGCCTGCCGGGGTTTCTCTGCGTCCTGGGGTTCTGGCGCTTCCAGTGCTTCTTCCACATCCTGCTGACCACTGCCGACATAGCCAATGCCGTTGTAGTAAATCTCCACGGTCTGGGGCACGTGTTTAGCTCTTTCTTGTGGACCACGATCCTCTCAATGAACGGCCACAGCAACTCTGGCGGCAGCTCCGTGATATCCGTGTACCGCTTTGCTTTATCAAGGAAGCTGTCCGTCCCGTTCACGGTTTCCCGCAGGCGCTGGATCTCTCTCTTTCTGTGGAATACCGGTGGCGTTTCCCGCCCCACACGGGTGTTCTCCCACTCCGGCGGGCAAGGGATGCCAGCAGGTGTGAAAGAAGGCTGCACGGGGCCCGACTTTGCCAAAAAGTAATATCGGGTTCGGTGAATTCACCGAACCCGATATTTTATGCTTTGCACGTGAAGAAATACTTTAGAATGCGAGGCATCGTTTTTTGAGAACGGGTTTTGCAACATTGTCAAACCCGTTTTTCGGCGGCTACCGCTTGTGGCAAGATTGTCTGCAGCGCTTTCGTGCAGTCCGCTGTGATCGGGTTTGGCAATATGGGCGAACCCGATTCTGCGCCCTCACCTTCTGGCAACATTGCCGAGAAGTTTCCGCCCACAGGCGGCATGGGTGACTGGGGATTTCTCCAGCAAGCGCATTTGTCATACAAACGCTATGCTTGCGCCAGCGAAAGCAAACCCGGTATGGGAGTTTTTCATTTTATGCCGACAGATAATTCATCAGAAATTGTAATAAGCCTGTACGAAAGATCGTTTTGAACTGCAATAAGCCGGAGAGCAGTTTGTTGACTTTACAAAAAGCTGATGGGATCACGGCAGACGATCAATTACTGCACTTCTAACTTGCTCACATCCAAAATCTTGTAACGGCTGCGGCCAACGTGCTCCAAAATACCCTTGTCGCAGAAGGAACGAAGTGTCCGCAGCAGATGCCGTTGACTGGTTTCCAGCACATCAGCGCAAAGTCTGGTGTTGTAGCCGAAGTAACCATCTTTTTGCTCCCGCAGAATAAACTGAGCTAATCTGGTTGGCAGCTGTTCATAGTGAATGAAATTTTTCCTGATATGCTCTGCCAGATACGAGCAGGCGTAGTTGAGAAACTTTGTATCTTGGTGAAGCGCCGCCCCGTATAGGTCCACGGAAAGACTCAGACACAGGCAGGGGGTCAGCGCTTCAATGGTGTTAATGGCGGGCTTATTCCAAAGAGCGGAAGTAAGTCCTAAAATGTTAGGACTCTGATACTGCAGCTCGCAGTGCAGTTTTCCGCTTTTAGAAACGCTGGAGGCTATGAGTGCCCCATCCGCCAACAGCTGGATCTCCGGATAGATCTCACCGCTGTGGCACAGGGTTTCTCCTGCCTCACAACGCAGTAGGACAGCGCATTTCTCCAGATCAAGCGAGAAATGCTCTTGAAAATGGTGTTTTTCTATCAGTGCGCGTTTCAGCGCAGGATCATTCAACTGGATCATAGCAAACATTCCTTTAGAAGGTGCGAAAGTAATCGTTTTCTTCTTGCGCAGCCATATTTCTTAGTAATAGTAAAGATAACATAGATTCATAAAAAAGTAAAGGGATGACAAAACATCATCTTTGGAGACACAAAAAACGGGCATTTGTCCTTGAAGAAAAGACAAATTTTGGGAAGTCCTTTTGTTTGCACGGCCGCATCAAAAATTCCGGGGAAACCGCAAAAAAGTTCGGCGAAAAGAACGTGACATATGTCATTTATTTTTAGCCGTCAAAGAACTATGATAGCAAAAATCAATTTTAAGTTTAGTGTTGCAAAGCGGTAAAGTGTTAAAGCGTTTGAAAGCTCAAGCGCGAGGCTGAAATGCATTGATTCCGTTTAGAAGTGGAAATGCACAGAGGAAAGGTGGGTATCATCAATGTCAACACAGGTACAATTCAAGGATTACAGCATGGGTTTTAAGGACGATGACGGAAAGGTCTACAACCTGATCGACCATCTGAATATGCAATTGGACGAAGGAAAGGCTTTGGGAATCGTAGGCGAATCCGGCTGCGGCAAAAGCATGACCAGCCTTTCTCTGATGCGGCTTCTGCCGGCTGCGGCCTCTGTACAGGGAGGAGAGATCCTGCTCAATGGAGAGGATCTGCTGAAAAAGTCTGAGCCGGAGATGGAAAAGATCCGGGGAAAGCAGATCGCAATGATCTTTCAGGAGCCAATGACAGCGCTGAATCCAGTCATGACGATCGGCAAGCAGATTGGCGAATGTCTGAAGCTGCACCATCCGGAAATGAAGGAAGATGAGATTCGGAAACAGGTCTGTGAGGCGCTGAATGATGTGGGCATTGCCAATCCAGAGACCCGGATCGATCAATATCCGCATGAATTTTCCGGCGGTATGCGCCAGCGGGTAATGATCGCCATGGCCATTATCAACCATCCCGCCATACTGATTGCCGACGAACCGACCACCGCATTGGATGTAACGATCCAGGCGCAGATCCTGGATATCATGCGCCGCCTGAAGGGATCCTCCGGCAGTCTGATGCTGATTACGCACAATCTGGGGATCGTGGCAGAGATCTGCGAGGAGGTGGTGGTGATGTATGCAGGCCGTGCCATTGAGCGTGGCACACTGAAAGCGATTTTCGACAACCCGCTGCATCCCTACACCCAGGGACTGATGGCCTCCGTACCTACTATGCGCAGTGAAAAGAAGCCGCTCTACACCATACCCGGCACTGTGCCTACTGTGTATGATTTTAAGGAAGGGTGTCGGTTTGCGGATCGCTGCCAACACTGCACGGAGGAGTGCCGCACCAAAATTCCACCGGTAAAGCGGGTGGGAGAAGACCATATCGTTCAATGCTGGATGAACTTTGAAGGGGAGGAACCGTACCATGAGTGAAAAAAAGGAAACCCCCATTTTGAAAGCAGAACATCTGACTAAGATGTTCCCTGTGAAAAAGCGAAAGCTGATTGAAAAACAGAAATACGTGCACGCCGCAGAGGATGTCAGTTTCGAAGTCTATCCCGGCGAGGTGCTGGGAATCGTGGGAGAATCCGGTTCCGGTAAGTCCACGTTGGCCCGAACGATCCTTGCGCTGACGCCCTCCACCTCCGGGCAGGTGTTTTATCAGGGAGAGGACATTACGGACTTCAAAGTATCTGCCGGCGAAAAGCGTCGCCTGCGCAGCGAAATACAGATGATCTTTCAGGATCCCTACGCCAGCCTGAACCCAAAAATCAAGATCGGCAATGCGATCGCCGAGCCAATGCTGCTTCACGGTCAGGCATCCAGTTATGCTGAGGCAAAGGAAAAAATCCAGCACCTGCTGGAAGTCGTGGGGCTGCAGCCTGCGGTGTTCGACCGATATCCCCATGAGTTCTCAGGCGGTCAGCGGCAGCGTATCGGCATCGTCCGGGCCTTGGCGGTGAATCCAAAGCTGATTTTTTGCGATGAGTCCGTTTCCGCACTGGATGTTTCCGTACAGGCGCAGATTTTGAACTTGTTTCAAAGCCTGAAGGAGCAGTTTCATCTGACTTATGTGTTCATTGGCCACGATTTGGCGGTGGTTCGCTATATCAGCGACCGGGTCATGGTGATGTACTTGGGCAAGGTCATGGAGATCGCCCCGTACAGTGAACTGACGGGGGACAATATCCACCCATATACCCGGGCTCTGCTTTCCGCTGTACCGGAGCCCAGCATCGCACTCCACAAGGAGCGGATCCTGCTGGAGGGAGATATTCCCAGCGCAGTAGATCCTCCGGCAGGCTGCCGATTCTGCCAACGCTGCTTCATGGCAAAGCCCATTTGTTTCGAGCAGGAGCCGGATATGAAAACGGTGGGGACTGATCACTGCGTGCGCTGTCACTTTGCAAAGGAGGGTTGATCCATGGTTCGTTATCTTCTGAAACGTCTCGGGCGGGGTATTCTGACGATCCTGCTCTCCGTGACGCTGGTATTCTTTATTGTCCGTGCTATGCCCTCCAATCCCGTAGATCTGATGGTCAGTCCCCAGATGTCCGAGGAGGCGCAGCAGGCGCTGATCGAGGAGTTCGGCCTGGACCAGTCGAAGCTGACCCAGTACGGCCTCTATATGAAGGAATTGCTTCATGGCAACCTGGGAAGCAGCTTTGCCAAGCGAATTCCGGTTTCCCAGTATATTGCGGAAAAGCTGCCTTGGACGCTGCTGCTTTTGGCGGCAGTCATGCTGATCGTCATTCTGATTGGCATCAGCGTGGGCTTGTACGCAGCAGCCCACAAAGGAAAACTTTCGGACCGGGTCATCAGCGTGCTGGTGACGATGGGAATATCTGTATTCATTCCATTTATGGCGTTCCTACTGTTGTACCTTTTTTCCTTTAAGCTGAAGCTGCTGCCTACCGGCGGCGCATATACGCCGCCCAAGGGCACCGGCTGGTCTTATTACGGCGACGTTGCCAAGCATCTGATCCTTCCCGCCATCGCCCTGTCCATCACCAACCTTGCCAATGCGGTGCTGTATACCCGCAACAGCATGATCGATGTGCTGCATGAGGACTATATTCGCACCGCTTACGCCAAGGGAAATAACAAGGGGCGTGTACTTCGTGTCCATGCGCTGAAAAACGCACTGATCCCCACTGTGACGGTCATCGGTATGCAGATCGGATTCATGGTAGGCGGCGCCACGGTAACGGAAACGGTATTCTCTTGGCCGGGCATCGGTCGGATGGTCTATGACGCTGTGAATGCACTGGATTACCCGGTGCTTCAGGGTGCGTTTCTTGTGATGGCGGTAGCCGTGGTAATCATGAGCTTTCTCACTGACCTTGTGGTCGCTTGGCTGGATCCCCGAATCAAGCTAGGAGGTTGATTATGAAAGAACGAAAAGGCTTCCTCTATTATTTTGTACGTAATCGCAACGGTATGATCGGCATGATCGGCGTCTTGCTGATTCTGCTGATCGGTCTGGTGGGGCCGATGCTGATCGCCAAACCAGATGGCTACACGCAGGATATTCTTCAGGCTCCCAGCGCTCTGCACTGGCTGGGGACCGACAACATTGGTCTGGATATTTTTGCAGAACTGGTCTGGGGTGCCCGCACCTCGCTGTACGTTTCCGTTATGGCTATGCTCATTGCCGGCGTGATCGGCATACCGGTGGGCCTGCTGTGCGGCTATAACACCGGCTGGCTCCGGGAAGTGATCGACGGCTTCATTGACATTTTTATGACGCTGCCCATGCTGCCGCTGATGATTATTATTGCGGCAGTAATGGGAACCTCTATTACCAACGTGGCGATCATCTTAGGTATATTCTCCTGGCCGCAGTTGGCCCGTGTAACGAAGAACAGCACCATGAAGATCCGGGAGATGCAGTATATTGAGGCCTGCACCTGTCTGGGACTCTCCAAGCCCCGGATCCTCTTCAAACACATACTCATCAACGCTACCGGCCCGGTGTTCGTCAATATGACACTGGTGATGGCCTCCGCCGTGTTGACGGAAGCCAGCCTGAGCTTTCTTGGCTTGGGTGATCCGACCACTTGGAGCTGGGGGACCATGCTCAAGCGGGCGTGGGGGCAGAACGCCGTGATCAGCTCCCCCAATCCCTGGTGGTGGTGGCTGCTGCCCAGCTTGTGCATCGTCGTGTATGTGGTTTGCTTCAATTTGCTGGGAACGGCCATCAATGACAGTCTCAGTCCTAAATCCAGAGAGTGATTGGAAAGGAGTAGAAACGTATGTATGATTATCTGATTAAAAACGGCTTGGTAGTGGATGGCTCCGGAAAGCCTGCTGTTAAAGCGGATGTTGCGGTAAAGGGTGACAAGGTAGCCCGTATTGCCCCTGATATTCAGGAGCCTGCTGCCGAGGTATACGATGCCGCCGGCAAATACGTGATTCCCGGCCTTATCGACCCCCATGTTCACGAGGAATGGTATTGCTTTGACGATGGGCGCTATGAGTCCTATATCCGTCAGGGCGTGACCACGCTGGTGAACGGCAATTGCAGCCACAGCATTACACCCGGACATAAAAAGGAAGTATTGGACTATTATCTGGGAAACGGCCTTGTGGGACTGAAGCAGTATCAGCGCTATCTGCGGGACTGGCCCGACTGGCATGATTTTGAGGGGTATGCTCAGGCCGTGGAACAGGTGGGAACCAACTGCAACTTTGTCACCCTGTTGGGCCACGGCAGTATCCGCCAGTATGTGATGCACGGTGCCTATAACCGGGCACCGGACGAGCTGGAGCAGGCACAAATCGAAAATATCATCCGCCACAACATGGATCAGGGCGCCTGGGGTATTTCCTTCGGTCTGGACTATGTCCCCAGCCGGTATGCCTCTATGGAGGAACTGTGCAATGTAGTCAGTCAGATCAAACGATATGATGCAGTTTCCGCAGCCCATCTCCGCCACCAGATCGGTATTCCCGAGTCTACTGCGGAATTCTGCGAGGTGGGCCGCCGCACCGGTGCCAAGATCCAGATCTCCCATCTGGCTTCCGCTGTGCCCGAGGCATATGACATTGCTCTGAAAGCCATCGAAGAAGACGGCGTTCGCGCCCGGATCGATGTGATCCCCAGCAGTGTGGGACACTGCACCGGCAAGGAGCGGATGCTGCTGTTCACCATGGCCCTCAGTGACGAGCTGTTCAGTCAGGGCATTGAGGGTGTTAAGAGGGCGCTGCATACGCCTGAGGGCCGGGCAATGATCAAGAAGGACAACTATACCTTTGCCGGTCCTAAGGACAAGGTCTATATCGTCAACTCCGATGATCCCCATCTGGAAAACCGATCTGTCCGGGATATTGCGCAGGAGCGGGGCATCGATGAGGATGAGTGCATGCTGGATCTGCTGGGGGATGAGAAGAACTATGTGTTCTGGCTCAACGCACCCGCTGCCAATGTGCCCAGCAACTTCATCGACCACTGTGAATCCATCGTGAAGAATCCCTATGTTTCCGTAGGCAGCGACACCATCATGGGAGATCCCGCAGATCCTTACGATTGGTACGAGATCCGACGCCGGGGCGGGTTCGCCATCTTCGCCCAGATGTATGTGGGCAAGGGCGTTCCCTATGAAGAGGTTGTCCGCAGAAATACCAGCATGGTGGCCGATCACTTCGGCATCTATAAGCGGGGCCGCCTGGTGGAAGGCAATTACGCCGATATCGCCGTGATCGATCTGCCCAACTACCGGTATCCGGAGATGGATCAGATGCAGTACAAAACACCGCAGATGAATGCCACCGGCTGCGATCTGGTGCTATGCAACGGCAAGGTTGAACTGAAAGACGGTGACCTGCTGAGAACCTACGCAGGTCGCGTCCTTCGGAAAAATGCCCAGGGCTGAGTGTCAGCCCAATCAATTTCAGACGTTGCAGTGAAGCTGTGATGAAATATTACTGGAGGTAACAATATGAAAAAGTTTCTTGCACTTGTGCTGTCTCTCTGCCTGGTGCTTTCCCTGGCAGCCTGCGGCGGAAAGCCGGCGGATGATGACACTGCCGAAGGTTCCAAGACCGGCGGCACCATACAGGTGGGCCTGAACAGTGCTCCCGTGAGCATGAATATCTGGTGCCAGAATGACCTGAATTCTGCAACCATCATGAATCTGGTCTGCCCCAACCTCGTTGCCATTGATGATGACGGCAACAAGTATGACTATTTGACTGAGTCCTCCGAGTCCAACGAGGACTGCACCGTCTGGACCATCAAGCTGAAGGAGCTCTACTGGAATGATGGTACCCCCGTCACTTCTGCGGATCTGCTGTTCACCGCCAAGTACGGTGTGGAGCATCACATCGGCTTCTTCGACAGCTACTATGGTCTGGTGGATTTTGAAAAGTCCTCCTGCCCGGATGAGCGCACCGTGGAATTTGCTCTGACTTCCGGAAACGTGAACTTCTGGAAGGGCGCCGGCAACTGGATACCCGTGATGCGTGAGAGCGAGTGGTCCTCTGTGGAAGAGCCCACTACCTATTCTTACTCCGGCGCTGGTTACGGTCCCTACTATGTTTCCGAGTGGGTGGACGGCGAGTATGTCACTCTGAAGCGCAATCCCTATTTCACTCAGGCCAATGACGGTGCCGGAGCCTGCATTGATGAAGTGGTATTCCGCGTGTACACCGACGAGAATGCTATGGTGCTGGCCTTGCAGAACGGCGAGGTCGATGTCTGTGCCAACTTCCTCAGCGCATCTTCCATTTCTCAGCTGCAGAGCAACTCCAACTATCAGATCGAATCTGTTGGCTCCCTTGGCTATACGCTCATCACCTTCTCTCAGTCCAACGAACTGCTGCAGGATGTGAATGTTCGTAAGGCCCTGGCCGCCAGCTGCGACCGTGAGGCTCTGGTAAACGTGGCCATGTCCGGCGCTGCAACGCCGATGTACACGCCTATCAGCCCCGTTTACAGTGACTTTACCGCTTCCAACATCCGTCAGCCTGAGTTTGATACCGCTGCTGCCGCCTCCATTTTGGAGAACGCCGGTTATGTGGATACCAACGGCGACGGCATCCGTGAAAGCGCCGATGGCAAGCCTCTGAGCTTCACCATTACCTACAAGGGCACGATGGCCAATGTGGACGGCGTCATGTCCATTCTGTCCTCTGACTTTGCCAAGGCCGGCGTGGAATTGAAGCTGCAGCCCGTGGACGCCGCAACTTTCTCCGCCAACGTGACTCAGGGCCACAAGTATGACATCAGCTACAGCAGCTGGGGAACCATCGACGATGTGGATACCACCCTGCTGACGATTTTCGGCATCGGCCAGACTCTGAACTTCATGGAGTTCAACAGTCAGGAGCAGGAGGATCTGCTGAATGCCATGCAGAGCGAAACCGACTACAACAAGCGTGTGGAGCTGCTGAACCAATGGCAGACGTGGTTTGTGGAGAACCTGCCCTGCTGCCACCTGTTCGTGCCCAACAACACCTATGCCGCTGACACCACCAACTTCACCGGCTGGCACCTGTCCCCCGGCAATAGCGCGTTCCTGGCCTGCGCCAACTTTGTCAACGTCCATGCGAAATAAAGCACCCCTGCTGATTCGTATGTAATGGTTGCATGGAGAGAGGGGGGCTCCTGCGGGAGCCCCCCTCTTTTCAAAAAAGATTATGAAGAAAGGTGTTTGAACTGATGAACTTTGTACAAAAACCTGCTTATAAGGGTTATAAGGCTTATGAATATCTGGAAGAGGGCAAGGACTATCCAAAGATCGAATGGGCACAGTGGGACTGGGCCGGACGCCATGTTGTAGAGCTGGAGCCGGATCAGGAAGCCATGGTGCAGGAGATCCTGAAGAAGCATCCTTACATCAGCCTTCACGATCACCCTACATTTTACCCAAAGGATATGTCCAGCATTGACCACATTTATGATTCCATGCGGCAGGGCCGTGCTGTCTGCGGTTATGAGGCACTGTCCTATTCCAATATTGACTGCATCTTCGACAATATGATGGACGGTGTGAATATCATCTCCAGTCCCGGCGGCTGGAAGTGGATCGACATTATTCATGATCTGGGAATGCGGCTGTGCGACCTTGCTCATCAGGATTTTCTGATCCAGTGCAAGACGGTTGATGACATTTTTGCTGCCAAGAAGGCTGGCAAGATCGCCTGGGTACCTTGCATTGAGGGCGCAGCTCCCATTGAAAATGAAGTGGATCGCATCGATATTCTCTACGGTCTGGGCGTCCGTCAGTTGGGCGTGACCTATTCTGAGAGCAACGCTTTGGGTAATGGCATGAAGGAGGATCACGACGGTGGCTTGACCATGTTCGGCAAGCAGTGCGTGGAGCGGATGAACAAGGTGGGTATGCTTATTGATGTGTCCCACTGTGGCCAGCAAACAGCCTATGACGCGGTCATGTATTCCAAGAAACCCATTATCATGAGCCACGTGGGTGCCAAGGGCGTATGGGACATTAAGCGTATGGCCGGCGATGATCTCATTAAAGCCATCGGTGCCAAGGGCGGCGTGGTCGGTATCGAATCTGCCCCCCACACAACCATGTCCAAAACCAAGATGACCCATGATTTGGACAGCGTGATGGAGCACTTCGAGTATGTGAAGAACCTGATCGGTATCGACCACGTTGGTTTTGGCGTGGACTGCCTGTACGGCGACCATGTGGGCGTACACCACGCCTTTGCCGCCGCCCTGTCTACAGCGGAAACTGCGAATACCTCTTACGAGGAAGTGCCCTTCGTCTGGGGTCTGGAGAATCCCACAGAAGCCAGCTGGAACATCATCCGCTGGCTGGTAAAGCACAATTACAGCGAAGAGGACATCGGCAAGGTCATCGGCGGCAACGCCATCCGGGTGCTGCGGGAAGTCTGGGCCTGACCGTTCTGCTGAACAGGAGCAAATTGTATGGAATTTCAACTGAAGAAAGGGTATCGCCCCTATGAGGCGTATCAGTATCTTGAGCCGGGAAGGGATTTTAAGGTCATTGACTGGGCGGACTGGGACTGGGCCGGTCGAAACGTCCTGCCCTTGAATCCGGAAGAAGAGGCCCGGTGCAGGGAACTGCTGGAAAGAACGCCCTACGTCAGCCTCCACGATCATCCGGACTTTACCACACGGGATATGTCCACCTGTGAACCGCTGTTTGACGCCATGCGGACTGGCCGGGACCGCTGCGGATATGAGGCGCTGGCCTATTCCAACATCGACTGTATCTTCGATAATATGATGGACGGCACCAACATTATTTCCAGTCCTAACGGTTGGAAGTGGATCGACATCATTCATGATCTGGGGATGCGGCTGTGTGACCTGGCCCATCAGGATTTTATTGTCCACTGTAAAACCGTGGACGATATCTTTGCCGCAAAAAAAGAGGGCAAGATCGCCATGGTGTTTGTGATCGAGGGAGCTGCTCCCATTGAAAACGAGGTGGACCGCATTGACATCCTGTATGGATTGGGCGTCCGCCAACTGGGCGTGACTTATTCCGAGAGCAATGCATTGGGGAGCGGCTGCAAGGAGGACCACGACGGCGGGCTGACCATGTTCGGCAAGCAATGCGTGGAGCGGATGAACAAGGTGGGTATGCTTATTGATGTGTCCCACTGCGGCTCTCAGACCGCTTATGACGCGGTGGTCCATTCCACCAAGCCCATTATTATGAGCCATACCGGAGCGAAGGGTGTTTGGAACACAAAGCGCCTTGCAAGCGACGAATTGATTCAGGCCATTGCTGCCAAAGGCGGTGTGGTCGGTATCGAGGCTGCCCCACACACCACCATGTCAAAGACCCGTATGACCCACGATATTGACAGTTACATGGAGCACTTCGAATATGTAAAGAATCTGGTGGGCATCGACCATGTAGGATTCGGCGTGGACTGTATGTACGGCGACCACGTGGGTCTGCATCACGCTTTTGCCGCAGCCCTGTCTACCGGGGATACTTCCAAAACCACGGTGCCTTATCAGGAGGTTCCCTTTGTGAAGTATCTGGAAAATCCGACTGAGGCAAGCTGGAATATTCCCAGATGGCTCATCAAACACGGTTATACGGACGAGGAAATTATCAAGGTGCTGGGCGGCAATGCCATCCGGGTGCTGCGAGAAGTCTGGTCCTAATTAAAAACAGAAAGGAAACCATGCAATGGAGTACAAAATGAAGCCTGCCTATAAAGGCTACAAAGCATATGAGTATCTGGAGGAGGGAAAGGATTTCCCCAAATTTGAGTGGGCCGACTGGGACTGGGCCGGCCGCCATGTAGTAGAGCTGGAACCGGAGCAGGAGGCTCGTGTTGCGGAGCTGCTGGCAAAATATCCCTATGTCAGCGTCCATGATCATCCGACTCTGTTCCCGAAGGACGTTACCAGCAAGCAGAATATCGACAATGTGATGCGCAACGGCCGGGAGATGACCGCTTATGAAGCACTGGCCTATTCGAATATCGACTGCGTATTCGATAACCAGCTGGACGGTGTGAATATCATCTCCAGTCCCGGCGGCTGGAAGTGGATCGACATCATTCACGATCTGGGTATGCGGCTGTGCGATCTGGCTCATCAGGATTTTATTATCCATTGTAAGACCGTGGATGACATTTTTGCCGCCAAGAAGGCTGGAAAGATCGCTATGGTATTTGTGGTGGAGGGAGCCGCTCCTATTGAAAACGAGGTAGACCGCATTGATATTCTCTACGGCTTGGGCGTCCGCCAGCTGGGTGTGACCTATTCCGAAAGCAATGCGCTGGGCAACGGCTGCAAGGAGGTCCATGACGGCGGCCTGACCATGTTCGGCAAGCAGTGCGTAGAGCGAATGAACAAGGTGGGTATGCTCATTGACGTATCCCACTGCGGCCCTCAGACTGCTTATGATGCAATCACCTATTCCAAGAAGCCGATCATTATGAGCCATGTAGGTGCAAAAGGCGTGTGGAACACCAAGCGGATGGCCAGCGATGAGATGATTCAGGCCGTTGCTGTCAAGGGCGGCGTGGTCGGCATTGAGGCCGCTCCCCACACCACTATGTCCAAAACCAAGATGACCCACGATCTGGACAGCTTTATGGAGCACTTTGAATATGTGAAAAACATGGTGGGCATCGACCATGTGGGCTTTGGCGTGGATTGCCTGTACGGTGATCACGTGGGCGTGCATCATGCCTTTGCACAGGCACTGTCCATCGCCGCCACCTCCAAGACCGGTGCGGAGTATGAAGAGGTCCCCTATGTGAAGTATCTGGAGAACCCCACCGAATCCAGCTGGAACATTATCCGCTGGCTGGTAAAGCACAACTACAGCGATGAGGATATTGCCAAGGTCATCGGCGGTAACGCCATCCGGGTGCTGCAGGAAGTCTGGGCCTGATGCGAAAACGGATGCAGGCAGCAGACTGTTTTTAGAAATATCCGAGTCGATCATTTCCCACGTTGACCGCTATTCGTGTGTCTACCATAAGGAATCGAAATTGATAAAATGCTAACCTGAAAGCTGCAAGTCCTTTATTGATCAAATCGGCGGCAATATACCTAATGAGGTATATTGCCGCCGATTTATATGCTCTGAACGCAATTCATGTTGTCCTTGTGCGTGGATAACTTATGCCGCACCGTCTCTTTTTATCTTGTAGGAAGCCTTTCTTATCCCGGTCACAGGGCCTGTGGGCGGGACTCCAGCAGCTCACGGGCGCAGGAGCGGACCGTCTCCTCTTCGTCGTAGGGGATCTTCTTCCCCTGCACCAGCTGGTAGCCCTCCCGGCCCTTGCCGCACAGCAGCAGCATATCGCCGGGACACAGCTGCTCCAGCGCATAGCGCACCGCCTCCCGGCGGTCCACAATACCCACATGGGGGCAGCTGCCGGGGCCGAAGCAGGTGGCAATGTCCGCAATGACCTCCGCCGGGTCGTCCCGATCCGGGTCGTCGGTGGTAATAATGGCCAAATCGGCCCCCTTGGCCACCGCCTCCCCCAGCTGGTGGCGGCGCACTCTGGTGCGGCCGCCGGTGCCGAACACGGCGATGATGCGAGCCGGATCGTAGCTGCGGGCCGTTTGCAGCAGGGCGTTCATGCTGATGGAGTTATGGGCAAAATCCAGCACCACGGTACATCCCGGCATCACATCCGGCAGCACCTCGAACCGGCCCGGCACCGTCACATAGCTGAGGGCCTCCGCCAACTCGCAGGTGCGGTCCGTATAACGCCCCACCAGTGCCACCACCGCCAGAGCGTTGTAGACGTTGTACTCCCCCGGCATCCGAATGTGGTAGGTGGTGCCGGCCGCCGTGAACTCCATACCGAACAGGTCCCCGGCCTTCAGGATGTTCACTCTCTCCGCCCGGAGATCCGCCGGACGGTGAATGGCATAGGTGCTCTTTTCGCAGGGACTGCCCGCCATCATGTACTCCGCCTCCGGGTCGTCGGCGTTGAAGATGCCGTGGCGGCACTGGGCGAACAGCCGCTTCTTGCTGTCCCGGTAGTGGGCATAATCCGGGTGCTCCTCGGTGCCGATGTGGTCCGGGGAGAGGTTGGTGAACACCGCCGTATCGAAGGTGATGCCGTCCACCCGGTGGCGGGCCAGTGCCTGAGAGGACACCTCCATCACCACATACCGGACGCCCTCGTCCCGCATGGCCCGAAACAGCCGCATCAGCTCGTAGCTTTCCGGTGTGGTATTGCTGGTTCCCACGTGTTTCCCGGCGTAGGCAGCCCCGTTGGAACCGATGACGCCGCAGGCCAGGCCCATGCGGTTCATGACGGAGCAGGCCGTCTCCGCCACGGTGGTCTTGCCCTTGGTGCCGGTGACGCCGATGATGGTCACATCCCGCTGGGGAAAGCCGAAAAACGCCGCCGAGATCTGCGCCAGCGCCTGACGGGCATCCGATACCCGCACCACGTCCGCATCCTCCGGCACGTCCAGCGTCCCCTCGCTGACGAAACAGCGGCAGCCCTGTGCATAGGCCGCCGGCGCAAAGTCCTCTCCGTTGGAACGGGCGCCCCGCAGACAGAAAAACAGGCTCCCGGTCTGTGCCTTCCGGGAGTCGTAGGTCAGCGCCGTGATCTCCTCTTCTCCGCAACCGCCGGATAGTGACTGCACGCCGGAGCGCTCCAGCAGGTCCTTTATCTTCATGGGAAAGTCCCCCTTTTACACGAGATAGGCGGCGGGACAAGACAGCCCGCCGCCTATATTATACCAATAATTGTGCCGGATGCAACCTCTCCGGCGCAGAAAATCCGGCCTTAGCGCCAGACCTCGCCGAAGAAGAACAGCGCCACCGTGCCGGGACCCACATGGCCACCGGTGACCGGCTCATAGCACACCGACAGGATCTCACCGGTCTGACCGGCATCCCGCAGCTTAGCCTGCAGCCGCAGCGCCCCGTCCGGGCAGTCGGCATGGGCGATGCCCACCGTCCGGGTGCCGTCCACGGCGTACTCCTTGTACAACTCCGCCAGCGTCTCCATGGCCTTCAGCTGACCACGAACCTTGCTGTGCTGGATGATGTGGCCCTCCGGATCGGACTGAAGGATGGGCTTGATCTTCAGCAGAGAGCCCGCTACCTGCGCCGCAGCGCTGATGCGGCCTCCCCGGCGCAGATACTTCAGGTCGTCCACCATGAAGAACTGGCGCATCCGCCCGCAATTTTCCTCAGCCTGCCGGATGATTTCATCTGCCGTACAGCCCTTCTCCAGCATTTTGGCTGCCTCCAGCACCACGAGGCCCTCTCCCAACGAAGCGCCGCAGGTATTCAGTACCCGGATCATGCGGTCGGGGTATTCGCCCCGCAGCTCCTCCGCCATAAGCTCAGCGCTCCAGCAGGTGCCGCTGATGCCGCCGGAGATGGCGATGTACAGTACGTCATCCCCATCCTTGAGCGCACTCTCCATGGTGTCCCGGATCAGAGCCGGGCTCACCAGCGAGGTCTTGACCTCGGCGCCCTTCCGCATGGCCTCGTAGTAGTCATGGCCCACCAGCTCCGTGGGTTGGCCGTCCAGCAGATACGTCAGGGGCATGGCGGTGATGTGATACTGTTCCAGCAAGTGGGGCGGGACGTTGGCCGCCGTATCGGTGAAAATTCTCAGCATAGCTTTCTACTCCTTCTTATACCCGTATCCGCAGCCAGTCCGCCAGTGTGTCGAACAGCCGCTCATAGCCGGGCATGGTCAAATGGATACCGTCTGCGGCGATGAGCCGCATCAGCCTGTGGTCGTTGAGGAACTCCTCCCGCACCGGGATCAGGGGCAGGCCCTCGGCATAGGCCAGCTGGGTCACCGCATCGGAGTACATCTCCTGATGCCGGTAGATCATCTGCACGTCCCCCAGCCAGTCCATGATCCGCTCCTTCCGCAGTCCGTCCCGGCAGATGAAGGCCAGATACCGTGCGGCGTCAATGGGCGGTAGGCTCATGAGCACCGGCTGGATGCCCTTCTCCCGCAGCATGGTCACCGTGTGGCGGAGCTTCTCCCGAAAGGCAGGCAACTCCGTCCGGGGACGATGATCCCCCGCCGGGTCGGCATCGATGGCTGCCCAGTCGTAGTCACTGTCGTTGCCGCCGTAGGCCACCAGTGCATAGTCGGCCTCCAGCCCCCGGTTCAGATCGTGCTGCACCAGCGACTCGCCCTTGGAGATGGTAGCCCCCATTTTGGAGCGGTTCACCACCTGCGTCTGGCGCTCCGGATAGCGCTGCAGTACCTCGTCGTAGTGGAAATGGTAATGATACCCCTCGTCCGGCATGGTGGCCTTCAGCAAGGAGTCACCATAAATATACACCTGCTTGGGCATAATAGCAAGCCCCCTATCTTCTGTTTTTCCTAATATAGCATATTAGATTTCGAAAGTCAACAGGTCAACTGCTATTTACCCTTGCAAAAAACAAGTTTTTCTGATATTATATAGTAGTTGTTTAAAGACTGTTAAGAAAAACAGCCGACTTCCACGCTGCCGGTGCGCCGACGGCGCCTGCACAGGAGGTACGCCATGTCATACGATAAGAAACTCATTATTCACAAGCTGGAGCGCTGGGATCGGTTCATCACCAATTACCATCTGCCGGACTGGGATTCCATCCCTGATCTGGGGCTCTACATGGATCAGGTGGTGGTGCTGCTGGTGCAGTATCTCGGCTTCATCCCGTCCATCCCCGGCGGCAAGGAGAGCTTTGTCACCTCCTCCGCCATCAACAACTATGTGCGCCTGAAGATCATGCCCGCTCCGGTGAAGCGGAAGTACTACCGGGTACACATCGCCTACCTCATTATGATCCTCACCATGAAGCAGAGCATCAGCATCAGCGACGTGCAGAAAATTTTGCCCGCCGACAGCAGCGAGGACTGCGTGCGGTCGGTATACGAGGCCTACTCCGAAAAATTCCGGCAGCTGGCCCTGTTCTTCAACCAGCAGGTCCAAAGCGCCGCCACCGACATCCGCACCCCCTCCGGGGACGAGGAGGGGGCCGTGGGGCGGCTGGTCATCGAGTGCGGACTCATCGCCGGGTTCTCCAAAATTCTGGCGGAGAAGCTGATCCGCCTGTGCGACGCCGATACGGAGGCCGTTCTGGCCGCCGAGCAGCCCCATGAGTAACGCCGTCTGTCCCGCCCGCCGCCTGACGGAGGCGGATGCAGCGCAGGTCTGTACGCTGATGCAGGGCAATCCCCTGTTCTACCGGTATCACCCGCCGCAGCCCACGCCGGAGAGCATCCGGACCGATATGACCGCCCTGCCGCCGGGAAAAGCTATGGAAGATAAGTGGTTCGTGGGCTTTTACGACGGGGACTGCCTGATTGCCGTGATGGATCTGATCCTGAACTATCCCGCCGCCGACACCGCCTTCATCGGCCTGTTCATGACGGCTCATGACCGTCAGGGCTGCGGACTGGACAGCCGCATCCTCCGGGACTGCATGGCCCGGCTGTCTGCCGCCGGGTATCACCGGCTGCGGCTGGCGGTGGATGAGGGCAATCCTCAGAGCCTGGCCTTCTGGACCAAGAACGGCTTCGTCCTCACCGGCGAGGTCCACCCCAATGATTTTTCCGCCTATCTCCCTATGGAACGCAGTATTTGAAGCAGCAAGCCCTCCGGCCTTGGCCGGAGGGCTTGTTCTTCATTTTTCCTTTATTGCAGCATCTTCCCCACCACGCAGCGACCGTCGGACCAGACAGCGGTGATGTTGTGGCGGTGGAGCATATATATGGCCCGCTCGAACCGCTCCCGCACCGTCAGGGGATGGCTGGCCTCCGTGAAGTCACCGTCATCCACCACGATGGCGTGGAGCCGATTGCCTGGGGCGAAGCCGTCCCCGTCCCCGAAATAACGGTGGCCTGAGCTGGTAGCCAGATAGTAGGCCTCCGGCACCGTCAGGAAGTCCTCGGACCAGTCCGTCTCGATGCGCTTGATCTTGGAGGCCCGGATGCTCATGGTAGCCACCTTATACATGGGCAGGCAGGCGCCGCCGGCGATGTCGGACCCCAGCGTCACCCAAATGCCCTGCTGGAGCATCTCCCGCACCGGCGACACGCCGCTGCACAGATTGATGTTGGAACCGGCGCAGTGAGCCACCACCACCCCAGCCCGGCGCATGGCGTCGCACTCCCGCCGGTCGGAGTGTACACAGTGGGCCATGATGGTGCGCTCCTTCCACAGGCCGTACTTATCATAGGTCTCCCAGTACTGCTGACAGTCCGGGTGCAGCTCCTTTACCCACTGGATCTCCCCCAGATTCTCCGACAGGTGAGACTGGACATACAGCCCCTTCTCCTGCGCCAGACGGCCCAGCGCCGCCATCAGCTCATCGGTGCAGCTGGGGGTGAAGCGGGGGGTCAGAATGGGCTTGACATGGTCGAAATGACATCCCTCCAGCCACCGCAGCGTCTCCCGGATGGATTCCTCCGTGGTCTCCTGCAGCACGCCGGGCAGGCCGTTGCGATCCATGTTCACCTTGCCCACATAGCCGGTGACGCCGGCCCGCTCCAGCTCCTCCATGAGGATCCACGTGGCGTCGGTGTGGAGGGAGGAGAACATACACACACGGGTGGTGCCGTTGGTGATGAGGTCCGTGGCCAGACGGCGATAGATGCGGCGGGCGTAGTCCGTGTCGGCAAACCGTGCCTCCGTGGGGAAGGTGTAGGTGTCCAGCCACTCCAGCAGCGGCAGATCCATGCCCATGCCCAGCATGGGGTATTGAGGGGCGTGGAGGTGCATATCCGCAAAGGACTGCATCACCAGTGCCTGACCGTAATCCACCAGCGGCGCCGTAGCATATTCCAGCGGCAGCCGGTCATAGACGCCCCGGATGACGCCGTCCTCCATCACCAGATAGCCCTGCTCCGTGATCTGCAGCTCCCCCAGCACCGGGGCCTGCACGATGTTTCCCTTCAAAACCTGCACCATATCCGTTTCCTTCCTTTCCGCAAAAAATAGGCACCCCGCCGCTTTTCCGGCAGAGCACCCATAGTAGAGCCTTCGGCGGCTCCGTAGAAACGCCTTGCACCATTTCCGCAAGGCTATATGAGCTTCCTTATCACGGGCCGCAGCCCGTTTTTCTGTTCAGCCATTCAGGACACCTGACCGCTCTCACTCTCCCAGTTATACGGTGCCTCTCCCTGTGCCAGCATAGCCTGATGCTCTTCGGCTGACAGGAGCAGGTCGTCTGCCTGTATATCGCCCACTTCCACGATCTCATAGCTGTCCACATCGTTCTCCAGCAGCTGCTCCAAGGCCGGGGAGCGCCTACCCTTTCTCCTCCGTTTTTTCACACCGGGCAGCAACGGGCCTGCACTCTATGGTGATTTTACCATATATCTCTCCTCTTTGCAAGGGTAGATTTGTTTATATTTCCGCCGGTGCCTGACTCTCACCGGGAAAAACTTTCCCGCCGTGGTTGAAAACTTCACAATTTCCGTTTAAGATAAGACCAGTCTCCCTCGGAGACAGCTACAAGCGAGGTATTTCTATGAAAACGATCGGCAACATCCTCTGGTTTCTCTTCGGCGGACTCATCGGCGGACTGAGTTGGGTGCTGGCGGGCTGCCTGTGGTGCGTCACCATTGTGGGCATCCCTGTGGGCCTTCAGTGCTTCAAATTCGCCTCTCTGGCCTTTTTCCCCTTCGGCAAGGAGGTAGTCTACGGCGGCGGGGGCTTCTCACTGCTGGTGAACATTCTCTGGCTGCTGCTCTCCGGAATGGAGATGGCCTTGGGCTATGTCATTCTGGGATGCCTGTGGTGCGTCACCATTGTCGGGGTCCCTGTGGGCCTCCAGTGCTTCAAAATGGCCCGTCTGGCCCTGATGCCCTTTGGGGCGTCGGTTGTGTAGCTTTTTGTTCCCATGATCCCCACTTTTTTATGAAAAACACTTGCATTGTACCACTCGTTGTGCTATGATTCTCCCACGGATCGGAGCACTTCGATCTTAGGAGCTGCGCCTGTTTCAGCGCAGCAATCGCAATCAACAGGAGGAAATTTATCATGAAACACATTGGTTTGTTCGCCGCCGGTCTGCTGTTCGGCACGGCCGGCCTGAAGATCCTCACCAGCGAGGACGCTAAGAAGGTCTATGCCCACACCACCGCCGCCGCTCTGCGTGCCAAGGACTGCATCATGCACACCGTCACCTCTGTCCGCGAGGGCGCCGACGACATCTACGCCGACGCCAAGGCCATCAATGACCACCGGGCCGCTGAGGCCGAGGCCGAGACCATTGAGGACACTTCCGCACAAGAGGCTTAAGTTCAGCACTGCGTTATAGGAAGAGCCGCATTCTGCGGTTCTTCTTTCGTTTGGAGGTTCAAACTGATCTATGAAATGCAACATTCTCCACGAGTCCCCCAACCGCCTGCGGGTACGTCTGCACTGCGCCCGGATGTCGTTGCATGAGGCGGATCTGCTGGAATACTATCTTCGCAGCGTAGACGGTGTCACGGAGGTCACGGTCTATGACCGCACACAGGATGCCGTGGTGCGCTACACCGGCCAGCGCAGCGCCGTGATCGGCGCACTGGCTTCCTTCTCCTTCGCCAAGGCCGAGGTCATGGAGCTGGTGCCGGAGCACACCTCCCGTGCTCTGAACCGGGAGTTCGAGGACAAGCTGGCCATGACGGTGATGCGCCGTATCTTCTCCAAGCTGTTCCTCCCCGCCCCCATCACCACGGCCATGGCCCTGTACCGCTCCGTGAAGTACATCCGGGAGGGGCTGACGGCCCTGTGGCACGGCAAGCTCACCGTGGCGGTGCTGGACGCCACCGCCGTCACCGTCTCTATGGTTCGGGGCGACTTCTCCACCGCCGGCTCCGTCATGTTCATGCTGCGGCTGGGCGAAATTCTGGAGGAGTGGACCCACAAGAAGTCTGTGGCCGATCTGGCCGGGGCCATGTCCCTGAATGTGGACAAGGTATGGCTGCAAAGCGGCGATACGGAGGTACTGGTTCCCATCGGTGACGTGCAGCTGGGCGACCGGATGCTGGTCCGCACCGGCAGCCTTATCCCGCTGGACGGTCAGGTGGTCAGCGGCGAGGCCATGGTGAATCAGGCCTCCATCACCGGCGAGTCCATGCCCGTGGTCAAGCGCCCCGGCAGTCCGGTATACGCCGGAACAGTGGCCGAGGAGGGCCAATGCGTGGTGGAGGTTCAGAAGGTGCAGGGCAGCGGCCGCTACGACCGCATCGTCCGGATGATCGAGGAGTCCGAGAAACTGAAATCCACCACCGAGGACAAGGCCGCCCGTCTGGCGGACCGGCTGGTACCGTATACGCTGGGCGGTACGGTGCTGACGTACCTGCTGACCCGGAACGTCACCAAAATGCTGGCGGTGCTGATGGTGGACTTCTCCTGCGCTCTGAAGCTCTCCATGCCCATCGCCGTGCTCTCCGCCATGCGGGAGTGCAGCAGCTATCACATCTCCGTCAAGGGGGGCCGCTTCCTGGAGGCCGTGGCCCAGGCGGATACCGTGGTGTTCGACAAGACCGGTACCCTCACCTACGCCGTCCCCACGGTGCAGGACGTGGTCCCCTTCGGGGGTCACGACGCTCAAGAGATGCTGCGTCTGGCGGCGTGTCTGGAGGAGCACTATCCCCACTCCATGGCCACCGCCGTGGTGGAGGAGGCCAAGCGCCGGGGTCTGTCCCACGAGGAGTACCACTCTCAGGTGCAGTACATCGTGGCCCACGGCATCTCCAGCATGGTAAACGGCGAAAAGACCCTCATCGGCAGCGCCCACTTCGTTTTCGAGGACGAGGGCTGCACCATCCCCGCCGGGGAGCAGGAGAGGTTCGATGCCCTGCCCACCCAGTACTCCCACCTCTATTTGTGTCTGGCCGGGCAGCTAGCGGCGGTGATCTGTATCCACGATCCCCTTCGGGCCGAGGCCAAGGACGCCATCCGTGCGCTCCACAACTGCGGCATCCGCAAGGTGGTCATGATGACCGGCGACAACCGCCGTACCGCCGCCTGTGTGGCGGAGGAGGTAGGGGTGGACGAGTTCCACGCCGAGGTCCTGCCGGAGGATAAGGCAGACTTCATCCGCCGGGAGCGTGCCGCCGGACACACGGTCATCATGATCGGTGACGGCGTCAACGACTCCCCTGCTCTGTCGGAGGCCGATGCCGGTATCGCCATCTCCACCGGCGCCGCCATCGCACGGGAGATCTCCGATATCACCATCACCTCCGAGGATCTGTTCCAGCTGGTGACGCTGCGGCGCATCAGTCAGAGCCTTATGGATCGCATCCATCGGAACTACCGCTTCATTGTGGGCTTTAATCTGGGCCTGATTCTTCTGGGCGTGGCGGGCATCCTGCCCCCCACCACCTCTGCTCTGCTGCACAATGCCTCCACGCTGGGCATCAGCCTCAAGAGCATGACGGATCTGCTGCCGGAGCCTGAAGCAGCGGCAACCGTCCCGGAGAGATCCGGCGAGTGACCCCGCAGCCGGTAATCGTAATCTGGGGGCCGGTGATTTTGCAGCGACATATCTGCTGCTGTTCCGATGGAACATCTGAAAAGGAAGGAAGCCCTGCGGCTTTGCCGCAGGGCTTCCTTCCTTGTTTATTTTTCCCTCACCGGGACAAACTACCTCAAATACGAAACACGAGGTGAAGTCTATGCAGACCAAACGAGCGGGCCGCCAGACGGTGCAGCTCTCCCATCCCCCCAGCGTGGTGTCCTTCGCCAACATCGGCGGCCGCATGGAGGGGCAAGGCCCCCTCTCCGACTATTTCGACGAGCTATCCCCCGATGCCTTCTTCGGGAAAAAGACATGGGAGCAGGGTGAATCCGCCATGCAGGAGCGGGTCCTGCGCCGGGCGCTGGAAAAGGGTGGCCTCACCGCCGGTGAACTGGACTACGTGCTGGCTGGGGACCTGCTGAACCAGTGCATCGGCACCTCCTTCGGCCTGCGGAGCTTCCATATCCCCTTCTACGGGCTGTACGGCGCCTGCTCCACCATGGGGGAGAGCCTGTCTCTGGCGGCGCTGCTCATTGACGGGGGCTTCGCCCGGCTGGCCGCCGCCATGACCTCCTCTCACTACTGCACCGCCGAGCGCCAGTACCGGATGCCGGTCCCCTACGGCAGCCAGCGCACCCCCACCGCCCAGTGGACGGCCACCGCCTCCGGCTGCTGTATTCTGGGCGCTCAGGGGGACGGCCCCTATATCACCCACGTCACCTGCGGCCGCATCGTGGACTGGGGCATCACCGATGCCAACAACATGGGGGCCGCCATGGCCCCCGCCGCCTACGACACCCTGCGGGCGCACTTCACTGCTACCGCCACCGGCCCGGAGGATTATGACCTCATCGTCACCGGCGATCTGGGGCTGCTGGGCCACCAGATCGTCACTGACCTCTTCCGGCAGGACGGCGTGGACATGACGAAAAACTACACCGACTGCGGGCTGCTGCTGTACCATCTGGAAAAGCAGGATATGCACGCCGGAGGCTCCGGCTGCGGATGCTCCGCCGCCGTGTTCAATGGTTACCTGCTCCGTGGCCTGCGTGAGGGACGCTGGAAGCATCTGCTCTTCGCCCCCACCGGGGCGCTGCTGAGCCCCACCTCCTCCTTTCAGGGGGAGTCCATCCCCGGCATCTGTCATGCGGTGGCACTTTCCGCCGCAAAGGAAGGAGTGTAAGCCTTGGATTACCTGAACGCATTTCTCTGCGGCGGCGTCCTCTGTGCCATCGGCCAGTTTCTCATCGACCGCACCCAACTGACCCCTGCCCGCATCCTCACCGGCTATGTGGTGGCCGGGGTACTTTTGCAGGCGGTGGGCGTCTACCAGTATCTGGTGGACTGGGGCGGTGCCGGCGCCACTGTCCCCCTCACCGGCTTCGGATACAGTCTCGCCAAGGGCGTGGCTAAGGCCGTGGCGGAAAAGGGACCGCTGGGCATCCTCACCGGTGGCCTTACCGCCACCTCCGGCGGCATCGCCGCAGCGGTGGTCTTTGCCGTGCTGGCAACCATTTTCTTCAAGCCCAAGGAAAAACGTTGACAAATACCCACAGGGGGTATATAATGCCACCATGAAATTATACCCCAGGGAGGTATTTGCATGGACTGCTGCTGCCATAAGACAAAGCACCGCTCCGACGAGGAGCAAAAGAAACTCACCCATCGCCTCAACCGCATCGAGGGACAGGTCCGTGGCCTGCGGGAGATGCTGCAAAAGGACGCCTACTGCCCGGATATCCTGATTCAGGTCTCCGCCGTCAGCGCCGCCCTCAACAGCTTCAGTAAGGAGCTGCTGGCCACCCACATCCGTACCTGCGTGGCCGATGGCATCCGGCAGGGAGACGACGCCGTCATTGACGAGCTGGTCACTACCCTGCAAAAGCTCATGAAGTAAGGGGGTGCCGATGATGACAGAGCAATTCGCCGTGACCGGTATGACCTGCGCCGCCTGCTCGGCTCATGTGGAAAAGGCGGTCTCCAGGCTCAGCGGCGTGCAGAGCGCCCCGGTGAACCTGATGCTGGGCAGCATGACCGTCACCTACGACGAGAAGGCGGTCACCGAAGGCGATATCATCGCCGCCGTAAAGGCGGCGGGCTACGGGGCCTCCCCTGCCTCCCAAACGGATCAGGGCCAGCTGCGCCGGGATCAGGACGCCGCCCTCCGCCGCCGGAAGAAGCACCTCATCTGGTCGGTGGTATTTCTGGTGCCGCTGTTCTACCTGAGCATGGGCCACATGATGGGCCTGCCCTTGCCGCAGGTGCTGCATATGCACCCTCTGCTGCTGGCCTGTCTGCAGCTGGCGCTGGTGATCCCCATTCTCATTCTCAACCGCAATTATTTCACCGTAGGTTTCTCCCGTCTGGTGAAGCTTAGCCCCAATATGGACTCGCTGGTGGCCGTCGGCGCTGCGGCTGGCCTTGTATACAGCCTCATTGAAATGGGCCTGCTGGCCGCCGGACAGGTATCCGGTATGCCGGACCTGTACTTCGAGTCCGCCGGCATGATCCTGACGCTGGTGACGGTGGGCAAGTATCTGGAGGAGCGCTCCCGCGGCAAGACCACCGGTGCCATCTCCGCTCTGCTGGCTCTGGCCCCGGAGAGTGCCGTGGTGCGCCGTCAGGGACAGGAGCTCACCATCCCCACGGAGGAGATCGTGGCCGGTGACACCGTCATCGTCCGTCAGGGCGGCCGCATCCCCGTGGACGGCGTCATCACCGACGGCCACGCCGCCGTAGACGAATCCGCCATCACCGGTGAGAGCCTGCCGGTGGAGAAGGTCCCCGGCGACGCCGTCACCTCTGCCACTGTCACCAGCTCCGGTTATCTGGAGCTGCGGGCCACCCGTGTGGGCGGCGACACCACCCTCTCCCAGATCATCCGGCTCATGGAGGAGGCCGCCTCCTCTAAGGCCCCTATCTCCCGGCTGGCAGACCGCATCAGCGGCATCTTCGTGCCGGTGGTCATGGCCATCTCCCTGACGGCGGCTCTGCTGTGGGCCTTCGTGGGGGGCATGGATGTCCGCTTCTGCCTCTCCATCGCCATCGCCGTGCTGGTGATCTCCTGCCCCTGTGCTTTGGGTCTTGCTACCCCCGTGGCCATCATGGTAGGTACGGGACAGGCCGCCCAGCAGGGCATCCTCATCAAGTCCGCCGAAAGTCTGGAGCTGCTGCACAAGGTGCAGACGGTGGTGCTGGATAAGACCGGCACCGTCACCATGGGCCAGCCCCGTGTCACGGATATCCTCTGCGCCCCCGGCGTCACGGAGGAGGAGCTCCTCTGCGTGGCCGCCTCGGCGGAGAAGCCCTCGGAGCACCCGCTGGCCCACGCCATCGTGGAGGAGTCTCAAGCCCGCCACATCCCCCTCTGCCCCGTGTCCGGCTTCCGCTCCGTCCCCGGCGGCGGGATCCAGGCCACCCTCTCCGGCGAAGCGGTGCTGGCCGGCAATGCCGGTTATCTGGCGCAGAACGGTGTCTCGCTGGCAGCCATGGAGGCCGACGCTCACCGGCTGGCCGAGGACGGCAAAACACCTCTGTTCTTCGCTGAGAGCGGCCATCTGCTGGGCTGTATAGCCGTGGCGGATGTGGTGAAGCCCGACAGCGCCAAGGCCATTGCTGCTCTGCGGCGCATGGGCCGCCGAGTGGTGCTGCTGACCGGCGACAACCAGCGCACCGCCAACGCCATTGCCCGCCAGATCGGCGTGGATCAGGTCATCGCACAGGTGCTGCCGCAGGATAAGGCCAAGTGCGTGGCCCAGCTCCAGCAGCAGGGTCAGCGGGTGGCCATGGTGGGCGACGGCGTCAACGATGCCCCGGCGCTGGCGCAGGCCGATGTGGGCCTTGCCATCGGCGCCGGTACGGACATCGCCATCGAGTCGGCGGATGTGGTGCTGATGAAGAGCAGCCTGCTGGACATCCCCGCCGCCATGGACCTCTCCCGTGCCGTGCTGCGGAACATTAAGCAGAACCTGTTCTGGGCCTTCTTCTATAACTCCATCGGCATCCCCGTGGCCGCCGGTGTCCTGTATCCGGCCCTGCACCTGACCCTGAATCCCATGCTGGCCGCCGCCGCCATGAGCCTCAGCTCCGTGTGCGTGGTGTCCAACGCCCTGCGCCTGCGGGGTTGGAAGCCCCCGGTCTTTTCCGACCATCCCGTACCCACCGCTCCCCTGCCGGAGAGCGCCGTGTTCCAGTCTCAAGGAAAGGAGGAGAATACCGTGAACAAGACCATCCATATTGACGGCATGATGTGCGCCCACTGCACCGGCCGTGTGGAAAAGGCCCTCAATGACCTGCCCGGCGTAGAGGCCACCGTGGATCTGGACTCCAAGTCCGCCGCCGTCACCTGCACCCCCGACGTGTCCGATGACACCCTGCGTCAGGCCGTGGAGGACGCCGGCTACCACGTTACCGGCATCCGGTAATTGCCGCCTCCCACCACGGGGCTTTCCTCCCGGGAGGACGCCCCATCCCATGGCATTTTCCCAAGAAAAAGAGCATCCTGTGAGGGGTATTTCCTTCACAGGATGCTCTTTTCAATTCTGTTATCCGTTGCTCTGCTGACCCACATGGGTGAAGTAATATCCGCCGATACCATCCGTCAGCAGTCCCGTGTAGGCGCTGCTGAGCCGGCTGCTCTGGCCGGTAAAATACAAGGGGCATACATACCCCGTCTCCAGCAGCAGACGCTCGGCATCCTCCAAATAGGCGTCCCGTACCTCTACCTCGCCGCAGTCCGCCGCCACACCCATCAGCATATCGTAGGCGTGGGAGTAGAAGAACTCCCCCTCCTTGCTGCCGCTGGCCCACTGCCGCAGCAGGCCCATGGCGTCGTTGCGGTCGCTTTTCAGCGTCACCATAGCGATGGCAAACTCGCCGCTGGCCACATCCCGCTGTACCTCCTCGCCGGTAACGCCCTTCAGCGTCACCACAAGACCCAGCTGATCCCGCCACGTATCCCGCAGCAGCTGAGCGATCTTGGCGTTGACGTCACTCTCCTCATACAGCAGCGTCACCTGCCCCAGCCCCGCCAGACTGCTGGGGTCTGTCAGGCCAGCCTGCTGCATCAGCCCCGCCGCCTTCTCACGGGCAGCCGTCAGCGCCTCTGGGTCGTTGTTAATGAGATCGCCGCTCTCCGTGCGGAAGTCTCCGCCCATGGTGTTACGTATCCCTCCGGGAATCAGTCCGGTCGCCAGAGTCACCAGACGGCTCTCTGTCAGCGCCGCCAAGGCGTTCCGGTCGATGACCAGCGACATGGCCTGCCGCAGCTCCTCGCTGGCCAGGCTCTGTGCCATCTGGTTCACCAGCAGCGTCATCACCTGCGGATAGCTGTCCGGTGTCCATGTCTCCGGCTCATCCGCCAGCTCCTCTTGGGACAGGCCCAGTACGAAATCCACCTCGTTCTTTTTCAGCAGCTCCGTCCTCATCGCCGCATCCGTCTCGAACCGGAACACCAGCGTGCTCATTTGCAGTCGCCGCTGGTCGTAGTAGCTCTCCGGTACCGTGGCGGTCAGCAGACCGTTCTTCCATTCGCTGATGCGGTAGGCTCCGTTGGTACACAGGGCCGTGGGATCCGCCTGCCAGTTCTTCGGCTGCTCGCTGCGTACCGGCATGGTGGCCGCCGCCGTACACACGGCGCTTAAAAAGTAGGCGCACCGATTGCTGAGGGTCACCACAAAGGTGTTCTCTTCCGGGGCCGACACCTGCAGCTTGCTGACATCGCCGCTGCTGCGAACCTGCCGATACCCCGCCACCATCTCCAGCAGCGCCGCATTGGGGGAGGCCGTGGCCGGGTCCGCCAGCCGCTGCCAGGCGTAGACAAAATCCGCCGCCGTCACCTTCTGCCCGTCGGACCACTTCATGTCCCGCAGGGTGAAGGTATAGGTCTGGGTTCCGTCGTTGTTGTCTGTGCAGGTATATTTCCGGGCAGCCCCGGCCTCCACCCGGCTGCCGCCCTGCCCGTCAGAGGCCAGCTTCATGAGATTCTCATACAAATGGCTCACCACGATACGCTCGGAGTCTGTGGTGACCATGGCCGGATCCAATGTCCCCGGCAGCTCCGGCAGGCATACCCGCAGCGTCTGTGGCTCCCGCTGAGTGCCGCAGCCCGCCAGCGCCGCCGCCATCACCAGCGTCAGCAGCAGGCAAACGCCCCGTTTCCAAATATTCATAGCCCCACCTCTTACTTCTCCAGCGGAACCACCGTGCCGTCCTCCTCCAGCTTGGCGGAGACGATCTGGCTGCGGGTGTTGCGGGCGATATCGTCCAGCCGCATCCGGCTGGGAAAATCCGACAGCAGCGTATAGGCCACGCCGTGGCGCTTGGCCCGCCCCGTCCGGCCGATGCGGTGGACATAGTACTCATTCTCCTCCGGCACGTCGAAGTTGAAGACGGCATCTACATCGTCCACGTCGATACCCCGGCTGGCCACGTCCGTGGCCACGAACACATGGAGCTTGCCCTCCCGGAACTGGGCCATGACCTCCTCCCGCTTCTTCTGGGGGATATCTCCGTGGATGCACTGGGCGTCCAGCCCACGCATCTGCAAAAACTTCGTCAGCCGCTCCGTGGAGCCCTTGGTGTTGCAGAAGCAGATGACCCGCTCCAGCCCCTGCTTCTTGATGATGGCGGCAATGGCGTCCACCTTGGCGTCGGAGTCCACATCGAGGCGGTACTGCAAAATATCGGGCTTATTCTCCTGCGTGGCCTGCACCGTGATCTCCTCCGGATCCCGCTGATAGATCCACGAGATATCCATCACCTCACGGGAGATGGTGGCGGAGAACATCCCCAGATTCTTCCGGTTGGGGATCTTGTCCAATATCCGCCGCACATCGTGGATAAAGCCCATATCCAGCATCCGGTCCGCCTCATCCAGCACCACGGTGGACACCTCGTTCAGCACCACCGTCCGCCGCTTCATGTGGTCGGAGAGCCGCCCCGGCGTGGCCACCACGATCTGGGGCCGCCGCTTCAGGGCGTTGATCTGCTTGCCGATAGGCTGGCCTCCGTACAGGCACACCAGCCGCACCCCCTCGTGGCACACCGCCACCTCCCGCATCTCCTCGGTGATCTGCATGGCCAGCTCACGGGTGGGGGCCAGGATCACCGCCTGCACCGTCTCGCTCTCCGGGTCGATGCGCTCGATGATGGGGATGCCGAAGGCCATGGTCTTACCGGTGCCGGTAGGGGCCTTGGCGATCACGTCCTTCCCCGCCAGCATGGGGGGGATGCACCCGGCCTGTACGGGGGTGCTCACCTCATATCCTTTGTTGTGTATGGCACGCATGGTCGCCTCCGACAGCCCGAAGCTCTCGAAGGGTGCGCCCTGTGTAATGTCCATAGTGTTGTCCTCGTTTTCGTATATTTTCAGCCATAATAGATTATACCACCGCTGTCAATAGAGCGGCGCACCCTCCCGCCGGAGAATACGCCGCTCATCATCTCTTACTCCGCCCGTTGGCGCTGCACCTGCTCCACCGCGCGCCGGTACTGCTCCGCCGCCGTCTCGGCGCTCACCCTTTCCGGAGAGCCCATCAGCCGGAAACTCCCGTCCTCCAGCCTTACGCCGTAGGAGATGCCGCCGAAAAAGTACAGCCGTTCCTCCGAAGCCGTCCCACCGCCCTCCTCGGCCAGTCCCTCATAGGCCGGGATACCGGTGAAGGAGTAAGCACCGGTGCAAAGCTCCCCGCCCAGCGCATCCACTTGAAGATACCCTGTCTCCATGCCGCCGGTGGTCAGCCTGCACACATATCCGTTGCACCGGTCGTCGGGGCCGTAAAGGGGCCTGCCTTGGAGGATCGCCGTGGTATCGTCCCATGTGCAGTCCGGCCCGCCCTCCCCGGCGATGCGGCGGATTTCACCCTCCGCGAAGGTCATGGCCTGCTTTTCCGTCACGGATACCTCCGTCTTCTCCGGTTCTCTGCCGCCCCGACCTATCCAGAGCAGCACCAGCACAAGCCCTGCCAGCAAGGATACCGCAAGCACCGCTATAATCCTTCCCGTTTTCATGATAGAGCCTCCTTTATCGCCCATCCAACCACTGTCTTTCTCCTTACTTTTACCATACCTCCACGGCAAAGTCAATAGATTCGTCCCTCATTTTTTGTGCAAAGTGCGTATTTTCCATTTTACCTCCTCCAAATATTATAAATTATTGACAATTCATTTTCTTTACCATACAATTATCTTACCATATACCGAAAACATATCGTGTGAAAAGGAAGGCCACCGTGAAGCATCGAATCATCTATCTCTTGAGTGCACTGTGCATCCTGCTGACGGGATGCAGTGCCTTACCCGTGAACACCGGCGATGAGATCGCCTATTGGACCGGCGAGACCCCCTTCAATGCCGCCGTGATCCCGGCAGCGCCCACCTGCACCGACGGCGCATTTTACGCAGACGGTCAGGCCCTGCCCACCGAGACCTTCTCCGGTACCCTGCCGGAGGGACAGCTCACCTTCCTCTGGTGCCAATATGATGGGCAGATCTTCCTCCAGAACCAGCAGGAGGACTGGTCTGCCGAGCCCATCTCCGGCTCCATGGACGCCGTCCTGTGCCGCCTGCGTGACCCGGAGCAGCTGGATCAGGGCCGGTACGCTCTGGCGTGGCTGGAGAGCAGCCAACTGACGTGGCTGCTGCCCGACCTGCTGACCCCCTACGGCATCTGGCAGCTGGAGGTCTCCCCGGATTTGCAGCAAGCCATCTTCCTGACCAGGCAGGCGAATCGTCAGGGCGCTTTCTACTGCGACGGGCAGCAGGTGGTGGATCTGGCCTCCGCCTGCGGCATAGCAGAGGATGCCTCCCTCATGCTCACCGCCCGCTGGCTGGGAGCGGATATCCTCGTGACAGCCACGGATGACGGAAGTCAGGAATCCCGCCTGACGGATGTCTATGTCTACGACTGCGCCACAGAACTGGCCCGGCCGACCGTGTCCCGTGCCGCCGCCTACATCCCCCAGCGGCAGGAGGACGGTCTGCAATTCTATACCGGTGCCGCCTATGCCACCTACCGGCAGAACGGAACCCTCCGGGTGACAAACCTCCGCACCGGAGAGACCCACGACACCGGCGTCTCCGCCGATGCCCCATACCACATCTGCACCGTCGGTGAGGACATCGCCGTGGTACAGGAGCAGTAACCACCATAAAGGATAGGGCAGGGCCGACATTTTGTCGGCCCTGCCCTATCCTTTTCTTATTCTGACAGCGGAACCGCCCTCCTGCGGAGGCTCTCCCTGTCATGCGCTTCCCCTTTACAGTGCCTGTTCAATGGCCGCCAGCAGGTCGTCATACTCCTCGAAGGCCGGATACTGGGGATAGTCCGCCCTGATCTGCTCCGTGGTGCGGAACAGGAAGCCCGCCTTGCTGGCCCGGATCATCTCCAGATCGTTGTAGCTGTCGCCGGAGGCGATGGTACCGTAGCCCATGGACTGGAAGGCCCGGACGGTGGTGAGCTTGGAGTGACTGCACCGCATCCGGAAGCCGGAGATCATACCGTCCTCCCCCACCTCCAGCGTGTTGCACAGCAGGGTGGGCCAGTTGAGCTTCTCCATCAGCGGCAGACCGAACTGCTCGAAGGTGTCGCTGAGGATCACCACCTGCGCCTTAGTCCGCAGCCGGTCCAGAAACTCTCTGGCTCCCGGCAGCGGGTCAATGCGGCGGATGGTGTTCTGAATGTCCGTCAGCCCCAGTCCATGCTGGCGCAGGATGTCGATGCGCCAGCGCATCAGCTTGTCATAGTCCGGCTCGTCACGGGTGGTGCGCCGCAGCTCCGGGATACCGCTCTCCTCTGCGAAGGCGATCCAGATCTCCGGCACCAGCACCCCCTCCATATCCAAACAAACGATGTTCATAGTCCGCTCCTTTCAGCTCCTCATGACCTCTGCCAGCACATAGTCCAGCATCTGCTCCTTGTCGATGACGTCCCGATGGCGCACCGTCCGGCCCTGCAAACCGGCGAGATTCCTCGGCACCTCTGTGCCGGTGAGCCGGTGCAGCCGCTCCATCATGGCGAACTCGTCGCCGTCGCAGCCGCCCTCCAGCGCCCCCAGCACCGCCGCCGGGAACTTGTAGGGTGATGCCGTGGAGAGCACCACCACCGGAGCCCCGTCCTCCAGCTGCACCTGCTCTGCCGCCGACCATGCCACCGCCGTGTGGGGGTCGCAGAGATAGTGCTGCTCCTGCCACAGCCGGCGGATGACCTCCGCCGCCCCGGCATCGTCGCAGCAGGCACAGTCAAACTCCGCCTGCAAGCGTTCCAGCAGTCGGGACGACACCTGATAGTGTCCCTCCCGGTTCAGCTGCTCCATCAGCCCCGCCACATAGCCGCAGTCCCCCTCCGACAGCAGGTACAGCAGCCGCTCCAGATTGCTGGACACCAGAATGTCCATGGAGGGCGATGTGGTCTTATAGAAGGGCCGCCGCCGGTCGTATACACCGGTGGAGATGAACTCCGTCAGCACATCGTTGGCGTTGCTGGCGCACACCAGCCGCCCCACCGGCAGCCCCATGCGTTTGGCGAAGTACCCTGCCAGAATGTCCCCGAAGTTACCGGTAGGCACCACGAAGTGGACCTTCTCCCCCACCCGGATGCGCCCCGCCTGCACCAGATCGGCATAGGCCCGGAAGTAGTATACCACCTGCGGGGCCAGCCGCCCGATGTTGATGGAGTTGGCGGAGGATAGCACCGCACCGTGAAGGTCTTTCCCTTTACAGGCTGCAAAGACATTCTTCACGCCGGTCTGCGCATCATCGAAGTTCCCCCGGATGGCGCATACCCGGACGTTGCCGCCCTCCTGCGTCACCATCTGTGCCTCCTGCACCGGCGACACGCCCCCGGCGGGATAGAACACCATGATCCGGGTGCCGGGTACGTCGTGAAAGCCCTCCAGCGCTGCCTTACCGGTATCGCCGGAGGTGGCGGTAAGGATCACCACATCCCCGGCCCCCTCCTGCTTGGCGGCGGCGCTCACCAGCCGGGGCAGCACCGACAGGGCCACATCCTTGAAGGCGCTGGTGGGGCCGTGGTACAGCTCCAGCACATACCGCTCCCCCACCGGCACCAGCGGCGTCAGGTCATCGCTGGCGAATTTTCCGGCATAGCTGGCCCGCACCAGCCCGTTCATATCCTGAAAGTCCGGCAGCAGTACACCCAGAATGTCCGCCGCCATGGACATAGTATCCTTCTGCAAAGCCCCCTGCCAGTCAAACTCTAACTTCCCCGGATCGCAGACATACAGTCCTCCGTCCGGTGCGATGCCCTCTAAAACGGCTCTGGCCGGGGCCGCCGTCAGCTTTTCATCCCTCGTGCTGTGGTAGATCATAAAAACGCTCCTTTTGCCACTTGCTTTTTCTGAAACAGTATGATACACTGTCTCCAGCAAAAAAGCAAGTGTTTTTATTCCGGGGACATAAATACTCTCTGTCCCCCACGGAGCAAACGGCACTGCATCCATGAAAGAAAGGCGATCCTCCTATGTTAAAGGTATTGAAATTCGGCGGCTCCTCTATGGCCGACGCCCATCAGTTTGCCAAGGTGAAGGCCATTGTGGACTCTGACCCCAGCCGCCGTGTGGTGGTGGTCAGCGCCGCCGGAAAGCGCAGTCGGGACGACCACAAACTGACGGACCTGCTGTATCTGTGCTACGCCCACCTGCAATACGGCGTCAGCTGTGACGCTGTGTTCGACATGATCCGCAGCCGCTATCTCTCTATCCGTGACGAGCTGCACCTGTCCACACCGCTGGAGGCGGAGTTCGCCGCCCTGCGGGAGAAGATGGACCGTGGCATCAGTCAGGACGAGCTGGTGAGCCGTGGCGAATACTTCGCCGCTCGCCTCATGGCGGACTATCTGGGCTACGATTTTCTGGACAGCATCTGCTGGCTCCGCTTCCGGCTGGACGGTACCGTGGATCAGCCCGCCAGCTACGAGGCCCTGCGCCGCACCGCCTCCGGCCGCCGGGTGGTGATCCCCGGCTTCTACGGGGCCATGCCCGACGGCAGCGTCAAGACCTTCACCCGTGGCGGCAGCGACATCACCGGCGCTCTGGCGGCGGCGGCGCTGGACGCCGACGTCTACGAAAACTGGACCGACGTCTCCGGCTTCCTCATGGCCGACCCCAAGATCGTGCAGGAGCCCCGCCCCATCGAGCGCATCACCTACGCCGAGCTGCGGGAGCTCAGCTATATCGGAGCGCAGGTGCTCCACGAAGGGACCGTCTCCCCGGTGCGTGAGAAGAACATCCCCCTGAACATCCGCAATACCAACCAGCCCGACCACCCCGGCACCATGATCCGGGAGCGCTTCGACGAGCCGGAGCTGGCAGACGAGAACCTCATCACCGGCATCGCCGGCCGCAAGGATTTCTCCGTCATCACCATCACCAAAAACGGGATGTCCTCACAGGCCGGCGTCCTGCGGCAGATCCTGGAGGTGCTGGAGCGCTACGGCATCAACGTGGACTATCTGCCCTCCGGCATCGACACGGTATCGCTGGTGGTGTCGGCCCAGAAGGTGACCCCGTGCCTGTATCCCATGCTGGGTGATCTGCAAAAGGAGTTGAAGCCCGACAGCATCCATGTGACAGACAATATGGCCATCGTGGCCGCCGTGGGCCGGAAAATGGCCTATAAGCCCGGCACCTCCGGCCGCATCTTCGCCAAGCTGGGTGAAAACGGCATCAACATCCGCATGATCACCCAAGGCCCGGAGGAACTGAATATCATCGTTGGCGTGGACGGAAGCGACTTTGAGCGTGCCATCCGTGTCCTGTACGACAGCTTTGTAAAATAAGGAGGAACCAAACTATGAACGTTGCCATTCTGGGCGCCACCGGTGCGGTGGGCCGTGAAATGATGAAAATACTGGCCGAGCGCAGCTTTCCCGTGGAGGAACTGCGGTTGCTGGCCTCCCCCCGCTCCGCCGGGCAGAAGCTGCTCTGGCAGGGCCGGGAGCTGACGGTGCAGCCCGCCGAGGACAGCGCCTTTGAGGGCATGGACATCGTGCTGGGCGCTGCGGAGAACGACATCGCCAAGCGCTTCGCTCCGGCCATCGTCAAGACAGGCGCCGTGTTCGTGGACAACTCCAGCGCCTTCCGCATGGACCCCAATGTGCCGCTGGTGATCCCGGAGATCAACCCGGAGGACGTCCGCCGCCACAAGGGCATCATCGCTAACCCCAACTGCACCACCATCGTCTCGCTGGTGGCCATCAACGCCCTGAATCAGGACAGTCCCATCCAGAGCATCATCGCCTCCTCCTATCAGGCGGTGTCCGGTGCCGGGGCCGGTGGCCCCCGTGAGCTTATGGAGGAGGTGGAGCTTCTGCGGGAGGGCAAGCCCGTCCACCCGCAGGTGTTCCAGTACCAGATCGCCTACAACGTCATCCCCCAGATCGGCGGTGAGGCCTATGAGGGCTACACCTCCGAGGAGATGAAGATGCAGAACGAGGGCCGCAAGATCATGCATCTGCCGGACCTGCGGGTCAGCTGCACCTGCGTCCGGGTGCCGGTGGTGCGGAGCCACAGCGTCTCGCTGGTGGTTCGTACCCGTGAGAAGATCTCCGTCCAGCGGGCCAGAGAGCTCATCGCCGCCGCCCCCGGCTGCCGTCTGGTGGACGATCTGGCCAGCCGCCGGTACCCCATGCCGCTGGACACCAGCGATCAGGACACCGTATTCGTGGGCCGCATCCGGGAGGATCTGACCTGTGACAACGGTCTGAATATCTGGTGCTGCGGCGATCAGCTCCGCAAGGGCGCCGCCACCAACGCCGTGCAGATCGCCCAGCTGCTGCTCCTCTGATAACAGAATACATAAAGCGCCCCTGCTTCACAGTGAAGCAGGGGCGCTTTTCGCACATTTTCCTTTATTCGATGGATTTCAGCGACTCCGCCATGCTGATGCGCCGCAGCTTGAAGTACATCACCACGTTCACGATGGCGGCAAACACCGCCGTCAGCAGTATGGAGAACACCACGCTCTGCCATGCGATCCGCACGTCGAAGGCGATGGTGTCAATGCGGATCTGGCTCATCACATAGGCGTGGAGCCACTTGCCCAGCGGCAGACCCACCAGCATCCCCAAAAACGTCAGGGTGTTGTTCTCCCGGAACACATAGGCCGACGTCTCTCCGGGATAGAAGCCAAGCACCTTGATGGTGGCGATCTCCCGGATGCGCTCGTTGATATTGATGTTGGTGAGGTTATACAGCACGATAAAGGCCAGCGCCCCGGCGCACACCGTCACCATCCACACGATGTAATCCAGCACCGACATCATGGTTCCCACCCGCTGGCGGGTATCCAGATTCACCGATACCGCCGAGACGTTCTCCATATCCAAAATCCGGGCCGAGGCGGCGTGGACACCTGCGTCGGAGTTGTCCGTCACCCGGATGAAGGCGGTTTTCACCGGCGGCACGCTGCCCCACTGATCCCGGCAGGTGTCCGCTGACACGATGGCGTAGTTGGACACGTAGTTGTCAAAGATGCCGCTGACCGTCACCGTCAGGGTGTTCATGTCGCTGTCCCGCAGGGTCACGGTGTCCCCCACGGACACGCCCAGCGCCTCCGCCAGAGCGTCGTTGAGCAGCGTCTCCCCCGTTCCGGGCATGGACAGCTTCTCGCCGCCCCGGTGGAGGTCCATCATGCCCTCCAGACTGCTCTGAGGCACCAGCAGATTCACCGTCTTGGCCCCGCCGCCTGCCTCCACCGTCACGGAGCCGTCGTGGAGGAACACCACCGCCGACACATCGGCGGCCTGCCGGGAAAACGCCTGCTGCGTCTGCGCATCCATCTCCTCTGTGAAGGACACCGCCGCATCGTACAGGGTAATTTCCTCGAACTGATAGTCCACCACATTGGCGATGGAGTCCTTGATGCCGAAGCCCGTCAGCAGCAGCGCCGTGCAGCCGCCGATGCCCAGCACCATCATGAAGAACCGCTGCTTGTACCGCAGCACGTTCCGCAGGGATACCTTGGTCAAAAAGCCCAGCCGCTTCCACAGGAAGGTGATGCGCTCCAGCAGCACCCGCTTGCCCTCCTTGGGGGCCTTGGGCCGGATCAGTTCCGCCGGCACCTCCCGCAAGAAGCCACGGCACACCAGATAGGTGGCCCCCAGAGCGCACAGCAGATAGGTGGCTACGGAGATGGCCGCCAGCTTCCCATCCAGCACAAATTCAATGGGGATCCCGAAGCCGTACATGATGTTATAGGCGTGCCAGAGGATCTTGGGAAAGATGTAGGAGCCTCCCACAAAGCCGATGGCGCACCCCAGCAGCGAAGCGCTGCCGGAGTAAAAGAAGTACTTGAACAGGATGGCCCCCCGGCCATAGCCCATGGCCATCAGTACGCCCAGTTGGGTGCGCTGCTCCTCCACCATGCGGGTCATGGTGGTGATGCACACCAGCGCCGCCAGCAGGAAGAAGAACAGCGGGAACACACGGGAAACTCCCGCCACAATGTTGGTGTCGCTCTCGAAGCATACATAGCCCACGTTGGTGTCCCGGCCCAGCACATAGGTGTCCGGCTCTTTCAGATCTTCCAGCTTCTGCCGGGCATCGTCCAGTTCCCCCTCATGGTCGGACAATTCCCTTTCGCCGTCCTCCAGCTCCTGCCGGGCGCTCTCCAGCTTGGGACCTGTCTCCTCCAGCTGGGCCTTGGCCGCCGCCAGCTGCCGGGCCGACTCCTCCAGCTTCTCCTGCGCCTGTGTCAGCTGCTGCTCCGTGGTATCCAGCGCCGCACCCGCCGCATCCAGCTGGGCCTTGCTCTGGGCCAGCTGCGCCGCCGTTGCCTCCAGCTGCGCCTGATTCTGAGAAAGCTGCGCCGCTGTGGCGTCCAGCTGCTCCTTCATGGCCGCCAGCTTGGCCTGCAGGACCGGCAGCTCCGGGCTATCCTCCGGCAGGGCCGCCGCCTGTTGCTCCAGCAGCTGATACTGCGCCAGCGCCGCCTGATACTGCTGCTGTGCCGCCTGATACTGCCGCTGGCCCTCCTCATAGGCCGCCTGCCCCTGATTGTATTGGCTCACGCCGTTTTCATAGCCCTTCCGGGCCGTCTCATAGGCCGCCCGGCCACTGTCGTATTCTGCCAGCCCATCCCGGTACTGGCCGGCGCCCTCTATATAGGATGCATGTCCGTCCTTGTACTGGGCAAGGCCGTCGTAGTATTCCGCCCAGCCCGTTTCCAGCTGCTTCCGGGCGTCGTCCAGCTGCTGCTGGGCATCCGCCAGCTTTTCCTGCGCCTCACTGCGGAGAGAGTCGTACCGCAGCTGCGCCCGCTGGGCTGCCAGATCCTTCAGGGGCTGCTCCATGGCCTCCACGGCATCGTCATAGGCCGCCGTATAGATGCGGCCATCGGCCCCGGCGAGGGTCACGTCGATCTCCGTGTAGTAGTCCATCGCAAAGCCCTCCGGCAGTAGATAGACAAACGCCGCCACGGTGCCGTTTCCCAGCGCCGTGCCGCCCCGCTCATAGTTGACGTACATAGGACTGGCAGCCACGCCCACCACCGTATATTCCCGGCTGGCGAAGGTATCCATCGTATCGGCAGAGTTGTTGTCCGACAGCCGGATGACGCTGCCCAGTGCGCTCTCATCGTAGCGCCATGCGTCCACCACGCACTCGTCAGCCTTCTCCGGCAGCCGTCCCGCCTGTAAGCTCAGGCGGTTCACCTGCTGCGTCAGGGAGTGGGCCTTCAGCACCATGTCGGAGCCGTCCTCCCCCACGCACAGCACGTCGGCGGAACGGGCGCCCTCGGCGGCGGATACGCCATCCAGCTTCCGGAAGGCATCCACATCCTCCTCCGTCCAGCCCAGAGTGGAGAGGATCCGGTCATCGAACATGGCCAGATCCTTCAAATAGTGATTGGCGGTGGAGATCATAGCGGTGCGGGTCACCCGCAGTCCGGCAAAAAAGCCCACACCCAGCGCAATAATGGCCAGAATGGCCAGATACCGGCCCAAGCTGGTTTTGATCTCCCGAAAAGCAGTTTTCAGCAGCATATCCTCACCACTCGATCTCTTCCACAGGGGTGACGTGTTCATTCTTCCGCACGGACTGGATGGTGCCGCTCTTGATGGAGATGACCCGATCCGCCATGGCCGTCAGAGCGGAGTTGTGGGTGATGATGACCACCGTCATCCCCGTCCGGCGGCAGGTATCCTGCAGCAGCTTCAGAATGTTCTTGCCGGTAACATAGTCCAGCGCACCGGTTGGCTCGTCGCACAGCAGCAGCTTGGGGTTCTTGGCCAGTGCCCGTGCAATGGCCACCCGCTGCTGCTCGCCGCCGGAGAGCTGGGCCGGGAAGTTCTTCATCCGTTCCCCCAGTCCCACCTCCCGCAGCACCTCTGCCGCATCCAGCGGATGGGGGCAGAGCTGGGCGGCGATCTCCACGTTCTCCAGCGCCGTGAGGTTCTGAATGAGGTTATAAAACTGGAACACAAAGCCCACGTCACGGCGGCGGTACTCCGTCAGCTGCCGCCGGTCGTAGCGGGAGATATCCCGGCCATCCAGCTTCACCGTGCCGCCGGTGAGGGTATCCATACCCCCCAAAATATTCAGCAGCGTGGTCTTTCCGGCACCGGAGGCCCCTACAATGACGCAAATCTCCCCCTTCTCCACCTGAAAGGTGGCATCCCGCAGCGCCGGGATCTCCACCGCTCCGGTGTGGTAGATCTTGCTGACCTTTTCAAATTCTACAAAAGCCATTGTGACCTCCTCGCTTCTCCAGAATGTTTCTTTTATTATACAATTCCGATTCCGGATTATCAATGGACAATCTCTGAACTTTTAGAGAAAATACGCAAAAATTGGACACCTCCCCCATTTTCCTGACAGTCTGTGGACATCGTATGGACCTGCAAGGGAGCCGTTTTCCGTCCGTTTTTCTCCTCTGGACGCCCCGGTTGCTTCCGGGGTACCATCTCCCTTTGGGAACAGACATCTCTTCTTAGGACGCATGGGCAGGATATGTCTATTCTGCATAAAATTCATCTGCATCTATCAACTTATTTTTACATATGTGCATCTTTACACTACTTCGCTAAAGTGTTAAAATATATCCAACGTCAGCGGGACAACCAGTCGCTGTGAATAAGCGACCGGGAGCATATGGTCAATCGGAACCGCAAACTACGGGAGCGGCTGCCCGGTGCCATGCGATAGACCGTAGAAAGACGAGAGAGACAGCTTTGATCCATGCGGTTTCGTCAGAAATGAGGTTTTGGTATGGAGCGACACCATCGATAACAGATAGAAAGCACAGGCGCCCCAAAAGTGGGGCAGCCTCCGGCGGGGCAACCTCCATAGCACCCTCGATGCCCCAAGGAAACCGGTGAAAATCTCGGCGGCGGTTCTTGATAAAGGCCCGCAGAGAGGAAACCTGCGAAAATCCCAATCGGGCGGCGGTGAGGGCTGCGGAAGCCTGCCGACGAAAAACAACGGCAAAAGGCCCGATAGCGTTGCGGTCCACGGAAAACGGCGGTGGAAACCAACGGTGAAAGGTCCCATAGGACTGCGGTGAGGACGGTCGAAAGCAGCAGAAAACGGCGGTGGAAATCGGCAGCGGGACTTGCAAGTTCCGGAAAAGTAAGCGATAATAGCGGCAGGGCTTATGCCACTCAGCGTAGGTCTTGTGCTGCCCGGCACAGTGCATTGCAGCCTATTGCAGCTCGATCCGGACCATGCAGGCCAACGTGACCAAACGCAGTGCATTACCATCTAACACAATACAAACACAATACATCTGTTACCACACATCCGTGTACCATATCAAGGAGGATATTCCCATGAAAAAGTTCAAGCAGCTTCTGTGTCTGGCGCTGGCACTGACCATCAGCGCCTCCCTGCTGGCCGCCTGCGGCCAAAAGGACAACGGCGGAAGCAAGGATTCCGACGAAAAGGTCCTGACCTACGCCGTGGAGGGCGGCTCCGCCGGCGAGGAGATCGCTCTGGAGAAGGGCTGGAAGGTCACCACGCTGGAGGATCAGGCCGCCGCCCTGATGGAGGTGGCCTCCGGCACCTCCGACGCCGCCATCATCGATCTGCTGATGGCCGGGGCCATGATCGGTGAGGGTACCAGCTACCCCGATCTCACCTACACCGACAGGCTCACCGAGGAGGAGTACGGCATCGGCTGCCGCAAGGGCTCCGATCTGGCGCAGTACATCAACTGCGTGCTGGGCGATGCCTATCAGAGCGGGACCATGCAGAAGCTGGCCCAGCAGTACGGCATCACCGAGGAGCTGCTGGTCCCACAACAGGAGAGCACCTTCACCACCGGAGAGGACAGTGACGTCAGCTATATCCAGCAGAAGGGTACGCTGGTGGTGGGCATCACGGAGTTCGCCCCCATGGACTATAAGGATGAAAATGGCCAGTGGATCGGCTTTGACGCAGACCTTGCCAAGCTGGTGGCGGAGCGTCTGGGTGTGGAAATTCAGTTCGTGGTCATTGACTGGGGTCAGAAGATCAATGAGCTGGACAGCAAGGCCATCGACGTGGTGTGGAACGGCATGACCCTCACCGACGGCGTTACCAGCGCCATGGCCTGCACCAACGCCTACTGCAAGAACGCACAGGTCGTGGTGGTGCGTGGTCAGTAAATAACGGCCAGAATGCCGCTGCGGGGGCTGTCCGCCGCAGCGGCATTTTTTATGGCGGCCCGTGAAAAGGGTGGCCTGTGAAATCTGAGTGTAAGGAGTTCTTCCCATGTTCTGGTCTGTGACACTGTCCCTGCTGGAGGGGCTGCGTGAGGTGGTGAAGCTGTTCGCCCTGACGCTGGTATTCTCTCTGCCGCTGGGGCTGGCGGTGACCTTCGGCTCCATGAGCAAGTGCCGTCCGGTCAGCTGGTTTTTTAACGTTCTGGTGTGGATCGTCCGGGGAACACCCCTGATGCTGCAGCTGATCCTGATTTTCTACGGCCCCGGCATCTGGCTGGGCCACAACATCTGGGGCAGCCAGCGGATGCTGGCGTGTACCGTGGCCTTCGTGCTGAACTACGCCTGCTACTTCTCCGTCATCTACCGGGGCGGCATTGAGGGCGTGCCTGCCGGGCAGCGGGAGGCGGGAGAGGTACTGGGCCTCACCCGCAGGCAGATCTTCTTTAAGATCACCCTGCTGCAGATGATAAAGCGCATTGTGCCGCCTATGTCCAATGAGATCATCACGCTGGTGAAGGACACCTCGCTGGCCCGCATCATCTCCATCATGGAGCTGACCAAGGTGGGCGAGAGCTACATCAAGGCGCAGGGCATCACATGGCCCCTGTTTTACACGGGGGTATTCTATCTGGCCTTTGTGGGGCTGCTGACACTGCTGTTCCGGTACATCGAGCGCAGGCTCAGCTATTTTCGGTAAGGAGGGGGTACTATGGCGATCCTGGAGGTGGCGCAGCTGGAGAAAAGCTTCGGCGGCACCAAGGTCCTGCGGGACATCAGCTTTTCGCTGGAGGAGGGACAGGCTCTGTCCATCATCGGCTCCTCCGGCAGCGGAAAGACCACGCTGCTGCGGTGCCTGAACTTTTTGGAGACACCGGACAGCGGCCGCATCGCCGTCCGGGGACGGAATCTGCTGGACGGAAGCCTGTCCCCTCAGGAGCGGCGGCGGAACCGGCTGCACTTCGGGCTGGTGTTTCAGGATTTTAATCTGTTTCCCCAATATACGGCGCTGGAGAATGTAACGCTGGCCCGGCGGCTGCTGGCCAAATCCGAGAGAACCGGGGAGGCCCCGGAGGCCATCCGCCGGGAGGGCGAAGCCCTGCTGGAACAGATGGGTCTGGGAGATCGGATGGGACACTATCCCCACCAGCTCTCCGGCGGACAGAAGCAGCGGGTGGCCATTGCCCGTGCGCTGGCCATGAAGCCGGACATCCTGTGCTTCGATGAGCCCACCTCGGCGCTGGACCCGGAGCTTACCGGGGAGGTGCTGAAGGTCATCCGGCAGCTGGCCCGGCAGCGCACCACCATGGTCATCGTCACCCACGAGATGGCCTTTGCCCGTGATGTGGCGGATCAGGTCATCTTCATGGACGGGGGCGTCATCGTGGAGCAGGGGGAGCCCCGCATGGTGATGGATCACCCCAAGGAGGAGCGCACCCGGCAGTTTCTGGCCCGGTACGCACAGGGATAAGGCTTTCTACGAAAAAAGAGCGCAGGCATCGCCTACGCTCTTTTTCTGCTATCTTACACGGGGGATCAGCAGCAGCCCCGACGGCAGCGGAGTCTCCTGCTCCAATCCGTTGGCGGCGCAGATGGCCTGCTCATCCGTGCGGTAGCGCTTGGCCAGTTCCCACAGGCTCTCCCCTTTCTTTGGCCGGCACAGCACCAGAGAGGGACGCCGTCCCGGCTCCGGCTCCGTCAGCTCTGCGGCGGTAATGGCGTCCCATGTGCATCGGCGGCTGCGCTCCACCGTCAGCTCCACCGGGACCGTCAGCTCCAGTCCCGTGCCGGAGGGGCGCAGGCTGGGAGACAGGCAGGCGGCACGGGCGGTGGTCACATCCCCAGGCACGGGGGCGGCGGCCTCGTCGGTGCGCTCCGCCGTGACCGGTGCGCCGGATTCGTCCAGATACAGCAGCCGCAGCCGCAGGGGGGTGCGGAGGGTGGTATGATCCCCCTCCTGCCCTGTGGTGACGGCGCCGCAGTCCGCCGCCGTCACATACAGGAAGGGGCGGCTCTCCAGCTCCTGATGTACCTCCGGCTGCACCGTCTCCGGGGGCCAGGTCTCCGTCAAGGTCAGGCTCTGGCGCTGGAGCGCGGTGTCCCAGCGGGTGCTGTACAGGTCCGTCACCGGGGCGACGGTGACCGTCTCATAGGTCCGCACCAGTAGGCTCAGGGTCAGCTCCACCCCGATGGCGGCTGCGCCGTCGCTGCGGATGAGCCGGGCCGTGCCGCAGGAGCCGGTAACCGTGACCTGCGCCTCCTCCGGGACGGTAAGGCCGTCCAGAAGGCAGGAAAAGGGCAGGGTATCCTCCCATGTGTGGAGGGAGCCGTCCTGCGTGCGGTACAGCAGGCAGATGCGGGCCTCGCCCTTTGCCAGCAGGCGGCTCCCCACCGGCTGGCTGCCGGTGATGCGGGGGCAGATGCGCTGGGCCAGCAGTTCCTCCGGCGGCTCGCCCCAGTCCTGGGGCTGGAGCTCCTGAGTCACGCTGCTCTGCCGCTGCGTCACCGAGGTCAGCAGGGTAAGGGACTGCTCCTGACGGTGCAGGCGCAGGGTAGGCTCCTCCCCTACGCCGGTGCAGATGCGGTGGCGGCGGCAGGTGTAGCCGGTGAGAGTCAGCTCCGGCATGACCCGCAGGTACAGCTTTCGGCCGGTGACGGCTCTGGCCTCCGTCAGCAGCAGGCGTCCCGCCATGCAGACGGTGTCGCAGCCGGTGAGGCGCTTGTCGTCCGCTTGGGTCAGAAACGGCACCGGCAGCGTCAGGCTCCGCAGGCCGGGGCTCTCCTCCGAGGTATAGAGCACCGTGACCAGCACCGAGCCGCTGATCTGCCGGCTCGTATATTCCCGCAGGCACAGCTGTCCTACGGCGTCCACGATGCGGGTGACCTCCGGGCAGTACTCCGGGATCGCCGCCTCCAGCGTCTCCTCCTGCGTCAGGGTAACGCTCTCCCCTGCCTCGCAGCAGGACAGCTCCGTATATTGCAGTTCCAGCTCCATGTTTTCGTCCTCCCGTAATTTCTTACTGCGCTGGACTACTCTATGAGCCGTTTCCGCCGTTTATTCCCGGATGCCGAAGAGCATCCGCAGAACCCCACGCAGCAGACGGGGCGACTTCCAAACCACGATCTTCACAGCAGCTACCTCCTATCCTTCAAGCAAACGATCCCACAGGCGATCAGCAGGAACGACACCAGAAACATCAGCACGCCCACCGGAAAAATGGCGGCAATGAGGATGCCCAGTCCCAGCCCCAGCGCACAGATGCCAAGAAATCTCCCGCAGCCGTCTCCGTGTCTCATGTGACGTCCCTCCCTCTCCGTTTCGCTTCTATGGCAGTATATGCCGGGAGGGGCAGTCGTGACAGCGGCGGCGCACAAAGAGAGGGCGGAAGCGATGCTTCCGCCCTCTCTGAGCGTTCTCTATCTGCGCTGCCAGTCCCGCAGGTCCTTCAGTTCGTCATGCAGCCGCACATAGCTGCGGTGGCGGCTGGCGGGGATCTTACCGTCCTTCACCGCCTGCAGCACGGCGCAGCCCTTTTCCTTCACATGGCTGCACCCCACGAACCGGCACTGGCCCAGATAGGGGGCAAACTCCGGGAAGGTCTCCGGCAGGCGGGCCTTCAGCTCCAGATCCAACTCCTCCGTGTCGAAGGAGGAGAAGCCCGGTGTGTCGATAACGTAGGTGTCCTCGTCCAGCGGGAACATCTCCACATGGCGGGTGGTGTGGCGGCCACGGCCCAGAGCCTTGCTGACCTCCCCCACCGGCAGGCCGAACACCGGCTCCATGGCGTTGAGGATGCTGGACTTGCCCACGCCGGAGTTGCCGGTGAGGGCGTTCAGCTTTCCCTTCATGGCACGGCGCAGCTCCGGCAGGCCCTCTCCGGTGGCGGCACTGACCCGCAGCACCGGAATGGCGGAGGCGGCATAGCTGTCGTATAGCTCCTGCGCCGGGTCCAAATCGCATTTATTCAGGCACAGCAGCACCCGGCAGCCCTTCAGGACGGCGATGGAGGCAATGCGATCGATGAGGTAGGGATCCGTGGTGGGGATGGCCTGTGAGCCGATGATGACCAGCTGGTCGATGTTGGCGGCGGCGGGGCGGGCAAACCGATTCTGCCGGGGCTCGATGGCCTCCACGAAGCCCTCGCCGCCTCCCAGATCACGGACCTGTACCCAGTCCCCCACCAGCGGACTGATGCCCTCCCGGCGGAATTTTCCTCTGGCCCGGCATTGCAGCAGTCCCTCCGGTGTGCGGACGTAGTAGAAGCCGCTGAGGGCCTTTTCAATGCGGCCCCGGCTCAAAAGCTGACCACCTGAGAGGCCACCTCGGTGCCGTTGATATACAGGTACACCGTGATGCTGGTTCCCTTGTCACCGGTAAAGGTATGGCTGACGGAACGGGCGGCGGCGGGGTCCGTGGTATCCACCGTGGTGGAGTAGACGACGGTGGTATCCTGACGGATCTCCACGTTCAGGATGCCCAGCTCCGGATTCAGGTACTCGCCGGGGATATCGAACGTCACCGTCTGCTCCGTGGTCTGAGACGGCTCGGGGCCCTTGCTGACGGTAAAGACGATCTCGGTGCCGGGGGCTACCTCCGTTTTGGGAGCGAGGCTCTGGCGGATGACGCTGCCCTCCGGCACGGTGGCATCGTACTCATACTGGTGAGCGCCCACGGTGAGACCGGCGTTCTCGGCTTGCAGGGCGGCATCGTCCACGCTGAGACCGGCGTAATTCTGCACGGTGACGGGCTTGGTCTCCGGCCCCTTGCTGACGGTCAGCAGGATGCTGTCGCCCTTCTTGATGCTCTCACCGGCGGCGGGGGTACTGCTGATGACCTTACCGGCGGCATACTCGTCGGAATACACCTCCCGGATCTGGACGTTCAGGTTCAGATTCAGGTTCGTCAGCTCCACCTTGGCGTCCTGCACATCCCCGCCCAGAACGTTCACCATGAGGTTGGTCTCCTCCTTGGCGCAGATCCAGACGGTGATCTTCAGGTTATTCTTGCGGACATGGCCGGACTTGGGGTCCTGCTCGATGATCTGGCCGGGCTGATAGTTGCTGTCGGCCTTGCTGCCGGCCACCTCGATCTGGAACACGCCCTTGATGCCCTCCATCTGCTGGGCCTCCTCCACGGTCTTGCCCAGAACATCGGGGACCTTATAGGACTGGGCGGCGGGGTTATTGTTGATGCCGCTGAACACGAACTTGAACAGCAGGAACACCACCAGCAGCGCTGCGGCAAAGCCACCCACCACGATGGCGATGAGCTTTTTATCCCGCTTTTTCTCCTCCGCCGGGGTGCGCTCCTTGCGGGCGGCCTGAATGGCGGCGGTGGGGATGGCCTGCGTAGGCTCGTGATCCTCCGGCTCCTCCAGATCGGCACGGATATAGCCAAGGTCCACGGAGTTATTCTTGCGGAACTTCTCCAGATCCTCCAGCATGGCATCCGCCGAGGGGTAGCGCTTCTCCAGATTGGCGCACATGGCCTTCATGCAGATCAGCTCCAGCGCCTCCGGGATATCGGGATCGATCTCACGGGGGGCCAGTGGGACGGAGCTCAGGTGCTGGATGGCCACGGATACGGCGGACTCCCCCTCGAAGGGAAGACGGCCGGTAAGCATCTCATAGAGCACCACGCCGGCGGAGTAGATATCGCTGCGGGCGTCGGTGCGGTCACCTCTGGCCTGCTCCGGGGAGATGTAGTGGACGGAGCCCAGCGCCTCCTGCGTCAGGGTCTGGCTGGCGCTGGCCAAACAGGCGATGCCGAAGTCCGTCACCTTGACGCTGCCGTCCCGCAGGACCATGATGTTCTGGGGCTTGATGTCCCGGTGGATGATGCCCCGGCTGTGGGCATGGCTCAGCGCCCGCATGATCTGGGTGATGAAGTGCAGCGCCTCCCGCCAGTCCATCTTGCCACGGCGCTCCATGTACTGCTTCAGGGTGATGCCGTCCACCAGCTCCATGACGATATACTCCGTGTCGCCGCTGCGGGACACGTCGTACACCGACACGATGTTGGCGTGGGACAGCTGGGCCACCGCCAGAGACTCGTCCCGGAAGCGGCGGCGGAAGTCGGCGTTCTCCGCCAGATCGTTTTTCAGGATCTTCACCGCCACCATTCGGTTCAGGCGGTGGCACTTGGCCTTGTAGACGTTGGCCATGCCGCCGCTGCCGATGAGCTCCAATATCTCATAGCGGTTATCCAGCATTTTTCCGATATATTGATCCATAGATGTCATCTCCTTCAGATATTCATAAGCAGCACAGCAGTGACGTTATCCGGCGCTCCCCGCTGACGGGAGAGGGCCAGCAGCCGATCCAGACACGTGTCCAGCGGCTCGCTGTGAATCACCTCGAAGAGAAGCTCCTGATCGGACACGGTGTTTATCAGTCCGTCGGAGCACAGCAGCAGGAAGTCCCCCTGCTGCCATTTCAGCGGGAAGGCATCCGCCGCCACACCGGGTTCCGTCCCCAGCGCCCGTGTGATGAGGTTGCGGCGGGGATGGTGCCGGGCCTCGTCACGGGTCAGGTCGCCCTTTTCCACCATATCCTCCACTACGGAGTGGTCCCGGCTCACCTGCCGGATGCCCTCACGGGTGATGTGGTAGGCCCGGCTGTCGCCCACGTTGCTCACCAGCGCCAGATCGTCCCGGACCACGGCGGAGACCAGAGTCGTCCCCATACGCTCAAAGCCCGGATGGGCCAGCCCGTACTCCCGGACGGCATCGTTGGAGAGAGCCACGGCGTAGCCCGCCGCCTGCTCCAGCTGTCCGGCGCTCATGCCGGGGCGCAGGCTCCGGCTCAGCTCACGGGTGAAGGTCTCCACCGCTATGGCGCTGGCCATCCGCCCCCCCTGCGTGCCGCCCATGCCGTCGCAGACCACCGCCACGGTGTAGCCGTCCGGCGTCAGCACGGCGCAGGCATCCTGATTCTCGCTGCGTACCAGACCACGGTCCGTTACGCTCCATGTTCTCATTGCAGGTCTCTCCCTTCCTCCATGGCCTTGCGGCGCAGCTGGCCGCAGGAGGCATCGATATCGCCGCCAAGGCTCCGCCGCACGGTGGCGGTGACGCCATGGGACTGTAATCTCTTTTGAAATGCCGCTGTGCGGCGGCTGGGCTTGAAGGGGCTCTCCACCACATCGTTCAGGGGGATGAGGTTCACGTGGCCCGGCATCCCGGCGATGCGCCGGGCGATGAGGTCCGCCTGCCAGTCATGGTCGTTGACGCCGTCGATCATAGCGTACTCAAAGGAGATGCGGCGGCCCGTCTTTTGGAAGTAATCGTGGCAGGCGGCGAACAGCTCCTCCACGTCATAGGCCCGGTTCACGGGCATGATGCGGGAGCGGGTCTCGCTGTCCGGGGCGTGGAGGGACACCGAGAGCGTCAGCTGGAGCTGAAGCTCCGCCAGACGCCGGATGCCCGGTATCACGCCGCAGGTGGACAGGCTGATGTGCCGCATCCCGATGTTCAGCCCCTTGGGGTGGTTCACCAGCGTCAGAAACCGCAGCACGGTATCCATGTTGTCCAGAGGCTCTCCAATGCCCATCAGCACGATATTGGAGATCTCCCGGCCGGAATCCAGCTGGGTGAACAGCACCTGATCCAGCATCTCCGAGGGGGTCAGGTCACGGACCTTTCCGGCGATGGTGCTGGCGCAGAAGGCGCAGCCCATGCGGCAGCCCACCTGAGAGGAGATGCACACGGTGTTGCCGTGGTGATACTGCATGAGCACCGTCTCGATGCAGTTGCCGTCCGCCAGCTCCCACAGGTACTTGACGGTGCCGTCCAGACGGGACTCCTGCTTGCGGGCTACGGTGGGGGCGGTGATATGGAACGTCTGCGCCAGCTGCTCCCGCAGGGTACGGGGCAGATCGCTCATCTCTTCAAAGGAGGTGACGCCCCGGTGCAGCCAGGTAAAGACCTGACCGCCCCGGAAGGCGGGCTGTCCCATCTCCCGCAGGGTATGGGTCAGCTCCTCCATCGTCATGGATTTGATGTCAGTCATGCTTTCCTCCGCATTCGGCAGATGTAAAAGCCGTCGGTCCCCAGCCGCTGGGGCCACAGGGTCGCCTCCCCGTCACACAGGCCCACGGGCCCCGGCAGGGTGAAGGTCTCCCGTCGGAACTCCGGGTGGCGGGAGAGGAACACGTGGATGATCTCCTGATTTTCCTCCGGCAGCACCGTACAGGTGGAGTACACCAGCACGCCGCCGGGACACACATAGCGGCAGGCATTTTCCAGAATATCCCCCTGAATAGCCGGAAGCTGGGCCAGATCACGGGGGTTTTTATACCGGATATCCGGCTTTTTGCGGATGATGCCGAGGCCCGAACAGGGGACGTCCGCCACCACCACATCCGCCTGCTCCAGCCATGCAGCGTGCTCCTCCCGTGCATCGGCCAGCGCCGTGCGGATGCTGGTGATACCCAGACGCTGGGCGCCGCTGTCGATGAGCTTCAGCTTGTGGGGGTGGACATCGCAGGAGAGGATCTGGCCCCGATCCCGGCGGTCCATGGCCATGGCAAAGGACTTGCCGCCGGGAGCGGCGCACACGTCCAGCACCCGATCCTCTTGGGCCGGGGCGGCCACGGTGGCCACCAGACGGGCGGCTGCGTCCTGCACGGTGAAGCGGCCCTCCCGGAAGGCGGACAGCTGCTCCAGATCGCCGGTGCCGCTGACGGAAAAGCATCCCGCCAGCCACGGGTGGGGCTCCACCTGTGCGCCGGTCTGGCGCAGCAGCTTCTCCAGCTCCTCCGGGGTACCCTTCAGGGGGTTTGTCTGGATGGTAGTAGGTACTACCTGATTGTTCATACGGAGGTATGCCTCCGTCTCCTCCTCGCCGATGAGGGAAAGCAGACGCTCCACCAGCCACCGGGGGTGGCTGTATCGCAGGGAGAGAGTCTGCGCCGGGCTGCCCTTGGGCAGGGGCGGCATATCCTCCCGATTGGCGGCAAATTTCCGCAGGATGGCGTTGACCATACCCGCCGCCTTTTCCCGGCGGTGGCGCTTGGTCATCTCCACGGCCTCGTTGACGGCGGCACGGGGCGGCACCTTATCCAAAAACAGGATCTGGTAGCCCCCCAGACGCAGGATGTTGCGGATGACGGACTCCAGCCGCTCCGGGCGCTGGCTGCACCAGCAGCCGATATAGTAGTCCAGCAGCATCCGATTCTGGATCACCCCGTAGCACAAGCGGGTGGCCAGTGCCGCATCCCGGCTGTCCAGCTTATTTTTGGCGATGGTGCGCTTCAGGCCGCCGTCGGACCATGCGTTGGCGCTGTCCACCTGCATCAGGACCTCCAGAGCGGTCTCTCTGGCGTCCGGCTTTCTCACGTCGCTCATACCGTCACCTGCACCGGGTGGCCTGCCAGATAGCTGGCCACCGCCATGCGCTTGCCGTTCTGCGGCTGAAGCTCCAGAATACGGAGCGTCCGACCGTCGCCGCAGGCGATCTCGATGCCGGTCTTATCGGCCCGGACGATCGTTCCGGGAGCGGCCTTGGCGGCACCGCCCACAGCGGTACGGTACACCTTCACCGTAGCGCCGGACAGCTCCGTCACGGCGCAGGGCCAAGGCTGGAGGCCACGGACCTGATCGTGGAGACTGCGGGCGGGGCGGGTGAAGTCCATGGGGGACAGCTCCCGGCTCAACATGGGGGCAAAGGTCACGGCGCTCTCATCCTGTCGGGTGCGGCCGGCGGTGCCGGCGGCCAGCGCCTGCACCGTCCGGGAGAGGGTATCGGCTCCCAGCTCCGCCAGACGGTTCGTCAGGGTCAGAGCGTCCTCGTCGGGATCGATGGGCGTCTCGGCGGCGGAAATGATATCCCCGGCGTCCAGCTCCTTGGCCATATACATGATGGTGACGCCGGTGACGGCGTCGCCGTTCAGGACGGCCCAGTTGATGGGGGCTGCGCCACGGTATTTGGGCAGCAGCGAGGAATGGACGTTGATGGAGCCCAGCTTGGGCGCCGCCAGAATATCCTCCGGCAGGATGCGGCCATAGGCCGCCACCACCGTCAGCTCCGGGGCCAGAGTACGGATCAGCTCCAGCGCCGTACCGTCCCGCAGCTTGGTGGGCTGGTACACCGTCAGGCCCTGTGAAAGAGCATACTCCTTCACCGGAGAGAAGGCCAGCTTATGGCCCCGGTTCTTGGGCTTATCCGGCTGGGTAAACACGCCGCAGATTTCGTGGCCGTCCTCCACCAGCCGGCGCAGAGAGGCCACGGCGAAGTCCGGCGTTCCCATAAACAGGATCCTCATTCCTCGTCTTCCTCCTGCTGGTTCATATACTCCTCCAGTTCCTCCTCGGTCATCAGATGGTCCGTGTGCTCCACGAACAGATGGCCGTCCAGATGCTCGATCTCATGGCAGAAGCAGCGGGCGGTCAGTTCCTCGTCCTCCACCTCGAAAAAATTGCCGTCCCGATCCTGCGCCCGGACACGCACCGTATAGGGGCGGGTGACGATGCCGAACTTGCCGGGGATGCTGAGGCAGCCCTCCAGACCCGTCTGCTCCCCCTCGGCGGCGATGATCTCCGGGTTCACCAGCTCGATGATGTCCTCATCCTCGTTCATCACCACGCACACACGGCGCAGCACGCCCACCTGCGGGGCGGCCAGACCTACGCCGCCGGAATCCAGCAGCGTCTCCTTCATGTCGTCGATCAGCGTGTGCAGGCGCTGATTGAACTCCGTCACCGGGCGGCACACCTTGGTCAGGCACTCGTCGCCCTGCAATACGATCTTTCTCAAAGCCATATCCTTCGTACCTCTAATCCATCAGATTGCAGTCCGTGTGGACCGCCATATTGCGATGCTCCGGGCGGCGGGCGAAGGCCTTCATATAGGCCGCCAGCAGCTGGCGGAGCGGTTTTTCGTTTTGACCCACCACCGTGATACGGTAGCGGTAGCGGTTGTTCAGCTTCACCACCGGGGCCGGGGCAGGCCCCAGCACCTCCGGCTCCATGGCCCGGTACGGCTCCTGCGACAGCGCCTGCCGCAGAGCAGCGCACAGCTGGGCGCAGGCCCGGCGCACCGGCTCCTCCTCCGGGCCGGTAACGGTAAGGGTAAAGTGGTCGGCAAAGGGCGGGTCACGCCGCAGACGCCGCAGACGGATCTCATCGTCGTAGAAGCGGTCGTAGTCCTGCTCCGCCGCCGCCAGGATCACGTCGTTGCGGGGGGTGTAGGTCTGGATCACCGCTCGGCCCTCCTTCTCCCCCCGGCCGGCCCGGCCCACCACCTGCGTCAGCAGGCTGAAGGTGCGCTCCGCCGCCCGGTAGTGATCCACGTACAGCGACAGATCCGCCGCCAGCACGCCCACCAGCGTCACCCCGGCGAAATCCAGTCCCTTGGCCACCATCTGTGTCCCCAGCAGAATGGGGATGCGGCGGCGCTGGAACTCCCGCAGGAGCTTCTCGTGGCCCTCCCCCACAGTGTCGGCATCCATCCGCAGAAGCTCCGTACCGGGAAAGAGCCGGGTCAGCTCCTCCTCCACCTTCTGTGTACCGAAGCCGATATGCTTCATAGCGCCGCCGCAGTCGGGACAGGTATCCGGTGCAGGCTGGGAGTGGCCGCAGTAGTGGCACATCATCCGCCCGTTGGCGGAATGGTAGGTGAGGTAGACGCTGCACCGGGGACACTGGGGAACGTAGCCGCACTGGGGACACAGCAGCTGGCGGCTGCTGCCCCGGCGGTTCAGAAACAGGATACTCTGCTCCCCCGCCGCCAGATTCCGCTCCAGCTCCTGCTGAAGAGGGCGGCTGATGCAGCTGAAATTGCCGTCCCGCAGCTCCCGGCGCATATCCGCCAGAATGACCTGCGGCAGACGGCGCTGATTGAAGCGCTCCGTCAGGCGGCAGAGCCCGTAATCCCCCTTGCGGGCATAGTAGGCTGTCTCCACCGTGGGGGTGGCGGAGCCAAGCACCAGACGGGCTCCCTCCTGTACGCAGCGGTATTTGGCAATATCCCGTGCGTGGTAGCACGGGGCTTTTTCCGATTCGTAGGAGCTCTCCTGCTCCTCGTCCAGTATAATGAGGCCCAGCCGTTCCAGCGGGGCGAACACCGCCGAGCGGGTCCCCAGCACCACCGCAGCCTCGCCCCGGCGGATGCGCTTATACTGATCCCACCGCTCCGTCAGCCGCAGGCCGCTGTGCAGCAGCGCCACCTTTCGGCCGAAGTAGGCGGTGAACCGAGCCATCATCTGGGGGGTCAGGGCGATCTCCGGCACCAGGATCATCACGGACTTTCCCTGCTCCAGCAGGGTCTGGGCCAGACGGATATACACCAGCGTCTTGCCGCTGCCGGTGACACCCTGTAAAAGCGTCACCCCGGCCCGGCCCGTCTCCGTCTGGCGGAGAATGGCGTCATAGGCCGATTGCTGCTGTTGGTTCAGGGTGATCTCCTCCGCCGGGACACCGTACTCCCGTGGGGAGATGCGGTACTCCTCCCGGCTGCGGAGGGCGATGAGGCCCTGCTTCTCCAGACTGCGGAGGGTCTGGCGGGTAGCGCCGGTGAAATAGCACAGGTCGTGAACCGTGGTCTCGCCGCACTTGGCCAGAAACGCCGCAGCTTCATACTGCCGGGGGGCGGACCGGCGGCGGCGCTCCAGACGCTCCAGCACCTCCTGCGCCGGGGCGGCTAAGGACGCCAGCTCCACCATGTGGTCCTTTACCTTGCGGCTGGTCTCCGTCTCCACGGAAACCAGTCCCTTCTTTTTCATCTGATACAGCACCGACGGGATATCCTCCCCCAGTGCGGTGCAGAGGGTCTCCCGCTCCTGCGGGCCGTCGGAGAGCATCCGGCACACCGCCTGCTCCCGCTCCGTAAGGCCCTCCTCTACCACGGGGCAGAGGCTCCAGATCTCCCGATAGCGATACCACACCGCCGCCGGGAGAATGGTGTGCAGAGCGTCGTAGAAGGTACAGAAGTACCGCTGGCGCATCCAGAGGGCCAGCCGTATCTCTTTCTCCGTCAGCACCGGCTCCTGATCCAGTAGATTGCGGATGGCCTTCAGGGGCTTGGCAGGCACCTCCTGCCGCAGCTGAAGCACCATGCCCTCGGCGGTGCGGTTGCCCCGCCCGAAGGGTACCGTGACCCGGCAGCCCACGGAGAGCTCCATACCGGACGGCACCAGATAGTCGTAGGGCTTGTCAATGGCGTAGGTAGCCGCCGCCACAGCGACCTTGGCGATCTGCGTCATTGACGGTCCCTCCCTCAGTCTTCCTCGATCTCCGTGTCGATGGTGTGGGCGTCGAACTTGCCCTCAGCCACCTCGTGGATGGCCAGCGTCACCGGCTTCTCGTCCAAATGCTGGCCGGTAGCCTCGGCCTCCTCAGCGATCTGGCGGGCCCGGCGGGCCACCACGTTCACCATCATATAACGGTTGGGGATATACTCCGTCAGCTTGTTCATTGCGGGATACAGCATCATAATGATCGACCTTCCTTATCTGCCTTTCGGCTGTAACTTGACTTATTTATGCAGGAGCTGCTCCAGACGCTCCGCCGGGCGGCAGTGCTCGGCGCACAGAATGGCCGCCATCTCCGCCACCGCCTGCTCCACGGTATCGTTGATGACCAGATAGTCGTAACTGCTGGCGGTTTGCAGCTCCACCTTGGCCCGCAGCAGGCGGCTCTGGATGACCTCCTGACTGTCGGTACCACGGGCGGTGAGCCGCCGCTCCAGCTCCACCCATGAAGGGGGTGCGATGAAAATTCGCACCGTCTCCGGTCGCTTGGCGCAGATCTGGTTGGCGCCTTGGATCTCGATGTCCAGAATGACGTCCCGTCCGTCGTCCATGGCACGGTCCACGTACTTCTTGGGGGTACCGTAGAAGTTACCTACGTACTCGGCATACTCCAGAAACTCGTCCTCCTCCACCATCCGGTGGAACTCCTCCGCCGGGATGAAGTGGTAGTGGACACCGTCCACCTCCCCAGGACGGGGGTCACGGGTGGTGGCGGAAATGGAAAAATACAGGTCCGTCCGCTGATCAAACAGTGCCTTCAGCACGGTGCTTTTTCCTACGCCGGAGGGACCAGATACGATGAATGTCTTACCTCTTCTCTGCACTTAAGTTTCCTCCTCTGTCAGATCCTCCAGCCGGACGCCCAGACGGGGCGCCAGCTTCTCCGCCGGCAGTGCCGACAGCACCACATGGTCACTGTCCATAATAAGTACCGACGCCGTTTTTCGGCCATAGGTGGCGTCGATGAGCATCCCGCCGTCCCTTGTCTCCTGAATGAGTCGCTTGATGGGGGCCGAATCCGGGCTTACCACGGCGATGAGCCGCCCGGCGGCAATGAGGTTGCCGAATCCGATGTTTACCAGCTCCATAGAACGCTCCCTTACTCGATGTTCTGCACCTGCTCCCGGATCTTCTCCACCTCGGCCTTCATATTCACCACGTCCTGCGTAATGGTCAGGTCGCTGCACTTGGAGCCGATGGTGTTGCACTCCCGGTTGATCTCCTGAATGAGGAAATCCAGCTTCCGGCCCACGGGTTCATCCCCCCGCAGCATATCCCGCAGCTGGGACAGGTGGCTGTGCAGGCGCACCGTCTCCTCGTCCACGGCGATCTTATCGGCAAAAATGGCCGTCTCCGTCAGGATACGGGCCTCGTCGATGGTGGTGGAGGCCAGCACCTCCCGCATCTTGCTCTCCAGCCGCTCCCGGTAGGCTGACACCGTCTGGGGAGACTGCGCCTCCACACGGGCCACGGTGTCCTCGATGGTATCGGCTCGGCCGGCGATATCCTCTGCCAGCTTCACGCCCTCCACACTTCGCATCCGGTTATAGGCCGCCAGCGCCGCATCCGTCACCTGACAGATGTCCTCCGCCAGCGTCTCCAGATCCTCCTCCGCCTTGGTGACGGAGAGGACGTCCGGGCAGCGGGACAGCTCCACCGGGGTGACCTCCCCCGACAGGCCGAAGGTCTCCTTTAGCCGCAGCAGTGCCTCATAGTAGCTGCGGGCCAGCGGCTCGTTCACCTTCACCACGGACACGTCCGCAGCGGAGGAGTCGATGGTGACGAACACGTCCACCTTGCCCCGTGACACCGCCTTCTGGACACGGCCCTTGATGGCATCCTCAGCGAATACATAGGCTCTGGGCAGCTTCACAGTACAGTCCAGATACCGGTTGTTGACGGAACGCACCTCCACGGTGATATCCCGCTTGTTTCTTGTTTCTCTCGCCCGGCCATAGCCGGTCATGCTCTTGACCACAGCTTTATCCTCCTTCAAAGGGGATGGGGTCCCCGTTTATATACAACAGAAATAGCCACCGCCACCCAACAGGTTACAGCACAGCATGGTTCCGCACAGGCGGGTGCAGGGATCGTCGCAGCCACCGGTGGTAACACGGCTGTATCCGGCGGGGCGGTAGCCGGCGGAGCGACCCTCCGCCATAGCCAGTGCCTGCCGGTACTCCGGGTTGCCGGGGTCCATCTGCACCGCCGTCTCGTAATAGCGCTTGGCCTCATCCAGCCAGCCCCGTTTGAAGCATATGGCTCCCTTCAGGAAGTTCCACTCGGCGTTGTGGTCGCTGCGGGCGTTGAGCAGCTCCTCCGCCAGATTCAGGTTCCCCTGACGGATGGCCAGACGGATGCGCTGGATGGCGGGATCATAGCTGCCGCCGTAGCCGCCGGCACCGTAGCCGCCGTAGGAGCCGCCGTAGGAGCCGCCGTAGGAGCCGCCATAACTGCCGCCGTAGGCTCCGTAGCCATTGCCGGAGGCGCCGCGCTTGCGCTGGTTCTGGATCTCCTCGTAGGCCTCGTTGATCTCCTTCATCTTCTCCTGTGCCAGATCGGCCAGGGGATCGTCGTGATAGTTATCGGGATGGTACTTTTTGGCCAGATTCCGATAGGCTTTTTTGACTTCCTCGTCTGTGGCGGTGCTGGGGACACCCAGCACCTGATAGGGATCACGCATCGCCGTGTCCTGCCTTTCGTTCAGGGTATTTCTCTCTCCGGGGCCGCTGATGGAAGGTGCCGTTCAAAACGGCGTTTCCCACCTGATACAGCCCCGCATATACCACACTTTCGATGACCGGCTGCCATACGCCGCACTCCAACAGCTCGAAGGCCGCCGCCATCCGCTCCACGGATCGGTCCATGGTCTGGGCCAGCTCCTGACGGCTCTCCTCCGTCAGCTTGCCCTCCTGCACCGAAAATCGCAGGGGTAAGGGGTTATAGCTGCCGCTGCGCTGATCCTTGGCCAGATCGTCCGCTGCGTCCGTCAGGTATATCCAGCGGCCCAGATGGTACAGCAGCTGCGCCAGCACCCGCCGCCGGGTGGGGTCCGGCTCCTCCCCTGCCGCACCGGCCAACAGTCGGGCGAAGGTATCCGCCGGGCGGTCAATGGAGGGACAATTCTCCCGCTCCAGCTCCGCCAGCTCTCCCAGGCAGCCCTGCACCAGCCGGTCAAAATCCGGCCGCAGGCGGGCGGCCTTGCGGTAGCTGCGGTGGAGAAGCAGGGCGGCCAGCTGGTATTTCAGGCCCCCGAAGAAGCCGTGATCCGTCACGCCGTCACGCAGCTGCCACCAGGTCAGGATGACGCTGAGGTCCGCCGCCGCATCCAGCGCCGGGTTTTCTTCCCCGCAGGGGCAGCCCCGGATGGGATGCACCGGGCAGCGATGGCGAGCGCAGGAAAAGCCGCTGCCGCCGGCCAGCAGAATGGCCAGAAAGGCCAGATCGTAGTTCAAGATCATCCGGGCCGGCAGGCCGTACCGCCGTCCCAGCGTGCGGCACAGGCCGCAGTAGGCGCTGCGGAACAGGTCTGTCTGCTCCTGAGTCAGCCGATCCGCCGCAGGACGCACATAGCCGAACATCAGAACTCCCGCACCACCGTGTAGGTCAGGGCCTCCGTCTTTTTGGCGTGGCGGTCATAGGCCACGCTGGGCAGGAAGGCCAGCGCCGCTGCGCCGATGGCGATGGCGTAGCGGACGCCCTCCGCCAGTCCCTCCGACAGGAAGTAGCCCAGCAGGAAGCCCACCACCGGCAGCAGATACACCAGCGCCACTACACCCAATATCTTCCGGGTGGCGCTCTCCACCACCACCTTCTGCCCCGGCCGGACCCCCACAGGGTCCTTGGCCCGTGCGTGGATGGCGGCGCCGGTCATGCCGCAGCCGGCGCATTCCTCACAGTCGTGGCCGCAGGCAGACTTTCGGGGGACGGATATCTCCACGAAGCCGCCGGGCAATATCTTTTCAACCGTTGCGATCTGTGTCATGGTCGCTTACACCTCTCTTGCTATGTCTACGGCTGCCCCGGCTCATCCGGAGTCACCGACAGATCCACCACCATCTGATACGAGCCCTTGATACCGATATTCTCGTAGCCCTCGATGCGGATGGTCACCGGCACCGTATGGACCCCTGCGCCGGTGAGTCCGGACAGGTCTGCCACGATGTGGACGTTCTCCGCCGTCAGGGCGTTCACCTCCGCTGTCAGGCCCCGCAGCCGCACGTTCAGCGACTCCGTCTCTGCCGTGGCGGTCATGCCCTCCGGCACATTCTCAAAGGTGAACCGGGAAACGGTCAGCGTCCGCTCCGTGACGCCACGGACCACCACCGTCACGGTGGCGGTGTCCACGCCGTCAGCAATGGTCACATCCTCCGGCACGGGGATGGTATAGGTCAGGCTCTGGGAATCCTCCAGATCCTGCACATACAGGGTATCCAGCACGATGCTGTCGATCTCATCCAGTCGGGCCTTCTCGCCCACCAGCTTCACCGTGGCGGGAGAGATGGTGTAGTCCACTGTCTCCATGGTGGCCCCCACGGCCTCCACAAAGTTCACCCGCAGAGGCACCTCCTTCACCGTCGACACCGGCATGGTGGCGCCGATAAGCTTTTCACTGCTGCGGATGGCGCTGTTCTCGATCTTCACATCGTTGTGGTCGTACAGCTCAAATTCCAGCGCCTGCACCACCGTCTTGTCAGCTCCGGTGATATCCAGCCGCACCTTGGCGTAGCTGACATTCAGCAGGTCGTCCCGCTGGCCACGCAGCAGCAGCACCTCCGGATCCAGCGTCAGCTCCCCGGCCATAAAGCCGTCAGCCACGCTGCCCACAATTTCGCACTGAATGGGTACTTCCTTGCTGTCCAACTCGCCCACGGTGACGGTGATGCTGTAAATGCTGGCGGAATCCACCGTCAGCTTCCCTCTGCGGATGTTGTCCGGGAACACCACCTCGTAAGTCAGGGTCTGGCTGCCGGCCTCCTTGATATTGCTGGTATTGGCCACGATCCGAATCTTGCTGCGGTCCAGCTTACGCAGCTCGTTCCGGGGACCCTTGATGACCAGATCCACGGTGGTATCATAGCCCGACAGCAGCATCAGACCACGATCTGCCAGTGTGGTATCCTCGCCGGAGAATTCCACCGGCACATTTTTCACCTTCAGCGTCACCTCCGGAGAGGTAACGGTATCCACATAGATCCACAAAGCGATCGCCACCAGAATGGATCCGATGATCCGCAGCGCCTTACGGCTGGCATCATTCTTCTTCATCTTCCTGCGCCCCCTTTCTCCGGGCCCGAAGCAGCTCCCGCAGCGGGAAGCGGACCTTGTCCGTCTCCTCCTGCTGGGGCATCAGCTCGTTATGCAGCAGCTGGGACAGGGTCTCCGCCTGCAGGTGGCGCTTCAGCATCCCACCGATGGCCACAGAGATGGAGCCCGTCTCCTCCGAGACGATGACCACCACGGCATCGGAATTCTCGCTCATGCCGATGCCCGCCCGGTGGCGCATCCCCAGATCCCGGCTGAGGTTCACATTCTTAGACAGGGGCAGCATACAGCCCGCCCCCAGGATCCGCCCGTTACGGATGATGACAGCGCCGTCGTGCATGGGCGCCTTGACAAAAAAGATGTTCTTCAGCAGTTCACTGGAGACGGAGGCATCCAGCGTGGTACCGGAGCGCACCACGTCGTCCAGCAAGATCTTCCGCTCGAAGACGATCAGCACACCCGTGCGGGTGCGGGACATCTCCGTGCAGGCCAGCACCGTCTGGTCGATGGCCCGCTCCAGCTCCGGCAGCTCCTTCTCCGGCGCCAGCGTCCGCAGCAGGCGGATGTTCTTGCTGCCCAGCTGCTCCAAAATCCGGCGGATCTCCGGCTGGAACACGATGATCAGGGCCAGTACGCCCCACTCCACCATGTGGCTGAGGATGTAATTCACCACCCGCAGGTTCAGCTTCGAGGACAGCCACAGTGCCGCCAGAAAAATAGCCACACCCTTCAGGATGTTGGCGGCCCGTGTGCTCTTCACCAGCGACAGCAGTTTATACACCAGATACGCCACGATGGCCACGTCCAGCAGGTCCGCCAGGCGGATCAGGGGCAGGTATCCTTTGATATTTTCCAATACAGACAGGATCTTTTCCATATTGCAGACCTTTCCCATTCGCATACCAATAGGTATTTCACATTATATAATTATTTTCGGAGAATTGCAATAAAAACGTAGGGGCGTGTCTGACATTTTCACGAATCGGCGGGATTGACGGAAAAAAGGCCCCCTCCGGCCGGGGCCGGAGGCTTTGATGCCGGCTTATGCCGGGTCAGGTCTTACTTCTCTTTGTCGTTCTTCTTTTTCTTGCCGGCGGCCAGAGCGATCACCACACCGGCAATCACTACCACAGCGGCGGTGGAGCCGAAGAACAGCGGCTTATTGTTGTAGTAGCGCACGAACAGATTCGTGGTGACGTAGAAGTTGGTGATCTCCTCCGTCTGCTCGTTGCCGGCGGCGTCGGTGCAGACGATCTTCACCTGATGCGCTCCGGTGGAATCGCCCGGAATATCGAAGGTGAACTCGCCCTGGTCCGCCACGATAGCGGCGATCTCTTCTGCTGTCCACGTCTTGTAGGCCTTGCTGTAATCGTCCAGATACACCACCACGGACTGAAGCAGCAGGTTATCTCCGGCGGACAGGCTCACCGTGAGGTTCTCCAGAGGATAGGTGGTATCGCTCTTCAGATTGGTCACGACCATGTTGGGCTTGGTCTTATCCACGCCGAAGCCGATCTCCTGCTTCTTGATATCCAGCGTGTTTTCCGCTATGTTGCCCGCAGCATCCTCGGAGTAGAAGGTCAGGCGATAGACGCCGTCATCGGCAAAGTTCTTGGCCAGCACGGTGTAGATGTACTCATACCACTGACCATTGCCGCCCCGCACCTCGATGCGGTAGTCCGTACCCTCCTGCAGGATGATGGTCTGATTGTTCTTGAAGAGCGTGATGCGGATGTTCTGGAGGGCGTCGGGGTTGGTCTCCGTCACCACCACATCCTGCGGCGTCTGGACGTAGGAGCCGTTGAGCTGCTCCGTGGCGGCGCTGAGGGCATAGGTGGAGCCGAAGCGGTTGGCGGAGAACAAACCGTTCTACGCAAGATGAGGGTTCAAGGGGCCATTGTGCTCCTATTTTTTTGCTATGCCGAAGTATTCTCCCACCCGCTGCACCGGCCTTGCGGCGCAGATGCTGCCCACTGACAGCAAAAGTCCGGCACACAGCAGAACAAGACAAACCCCTCTCCCCTCCGGCCACAGCCGTACTGCGTTCATTATATCATCATTTTCCACGATAACGCCATATTTGCATCCTATAAGCGAAATAAGGGACAGCAGTATTGCCAGCACCGAGATTCCCTTCACCAACTGCACCACATACCACAGCGGAAAGTGCTTCGGTCGAAGCAACATCGCCAGTGCCAGCGGCAGCCCTACCCCGCCAAAGGCCACGGCCGCCAGCTCCCCGTGGCGCAGTCCGCCGCAAAGGACGCTGGCGGCGGCTCCCAGCCGTACCTCCCTTATCCGGCCGCCCAGCAGCAGCGTCACCAGAATATGTCCGCCCTCATGGAGCGCCGGGTACAGGAGAACCGCCGTGAATAGCCCCAAAAGAAGCAGCATCGCTCCTCGCTTAGCATCCGTCATCCGCCTCACCTCCTACCGCATATTATGAAAAAAGGGACCTGCCTTTATCCCGGCAGGCCCCACTTTCTCCGCAAAAAGCAGGAGGGGACGCTCTGCGTCCCCTCCTGCTTTTTGCGCTATGAACTTACACTATAAAAAGAAAGGCCTCCGGCGATTGCCGAAAGCCTTTGTGGCAGCGGGAGAAGGATTCGAACCCTCACATACGGAGTCAGAGTCTGCTGTAAAAATCATCCATAGATTCTTTGGCTCGGTCAATAACATCCGGAGTCATAGATGTATATATTTTACTGGTCACAGAAATATCCGAATGTCCCATGAGGTACTTTGCAACATTGATTGGTACACCGGCTCGTTGTAAATCTGTACAGTATGTATGCCGCAAACAGTATGCAACCAGATCCTCCGCTACCACACTTTGTACGATCTTATTACGATAAACCTTCGCTCCCATTTGAATATCCAGCGCCCGCTTGAAATTGTTCCAATAATCATTCGCACTGCTGGACGAGTGCATTCGCCCGGTGAGTGGTTGGCAGAAGATAAGTTCGTCTGCATTCTTTTTTCTGTGCCAAAGGCGTTCATACAGATAATCAGAAATTGGAAGCACTCGCACCCCCGCAGAAGTCTTTGGGTCTTTGATTTTAACCTTTGTCCCGCTCTCTACGGCACGGCTGATTGTAATCGTCCGTTCCTTAAAATTGATATCCCCCCATCGTAATGCTATTGCTTCACCGGGCCTTATTCCCGTTTGCAAAAGTGTCAGCACATAAAGCCCGGCATAGTGTTCCTCTGCTAACCGCAGAATTTCTTTTCTTTCTAAATCTGTGATGCTACGGTGTGTCCCTTCCGGGGCCTTCGGCAACACGATATTTTCAGATGGGTCATTCAATATCAATTTACACGACTTTGCTCGTCGAAACATTGCCTGCATCACAATCTTTACCTTTTGGGCTGTGGATTTGCTGCTATTGGAGCTGTTTAATATTTCCTGAAGCTGTATCTCCGTTACTTCTCGCATTGGCACATCGCCAATCTTCGGTAAGATATAGTGTTTCAGCTTCTGCCTGTACATTGTCGCCGACTTTTCGGTAATATCACGGTTCGCAACGTAAGTGCCATACCATCGCTCAGCCCACTCCGAAACGCTTATATCGGGTGACTGGCAGCATTGAACAAGTTCCTCAAGAAGCACTTTGATATCCAAAAAATCCATGTTATCTTTTTTCTCCTTCGTAGTAGTCCATCCAAATTATACCATATCCGGCACTCTGCTGCATGAGGCGAGGTGCCGGTTGACCTCCGAACCGGCAGGGGTGCGCACCCCTGCCGGACAACTATTTCGGAGCAAAAAATGAAAACAAATAGGAGGCAAAAAACATGAAGATCATCGCCATCTGCAATCAGAAGGGCGGCGTCGGAAAGACGACCACCACCATCAATCTGGGCGCAGCCCTGTCCAAGCTGGGCAAGCGTGTGCTGCTCATCGATCTTGACCCTCAGCGCAACCTCAGCGACACGCTGGGATATGTCCCCGACAATACGCCCAGCACCGTCAACGAGCTGATCTACTTCACCGCCTACAATATGCCTGTGGTAGTGTCCGGATTTATCCGCCACCACGATGGAGAGGATCTGGACTACATCCCGGCCACCCCTGCTCTGTCCAGCGCTCCTACCCTGCTGGCCACCGTGGCCGATGGCGCACGAGTCCTGGCACGGGCCATCGCAGCGCTGACCATGTCGGACGGAGCAGCCTCCTACGACTACTGCCTGCTGGACTGTAAGCCGTCACTGGATCTGCTGACCATCAACGCTCTGGCAGCGGCAGACGGGCTGCTAGCTCCGGTAGAGCCGGAGGAGTACGCCGTGGCCGGTATCTCTGACCTGCTGGGTACGGTGCGGCAGGTGCAGCGCAGCTATAACCCGGCGCTGGAGGTGCTGGGTGTGCTGCTCACCCGCTGCGATCGTCGCCGCAGCAGCGTCCAGCAGGTGCGGGATGACCTCATCGCCGCTCTGGGCGACAAGGTATTTGACGCCATGATCCCCTATCTGACCGAGGCCAGCAATGCACCCCGTGAGCGACGCAGCTGCGTCAGCAAGCCGGGCAGTGAGATCGGACGGGCCTACATGGCCGTGGCAAAGGAGGTGCTGGTAAGATGAGTGGTGGGAACACGATTCGTCGGCGCACTCTTTCCAAGGAGCTACGCTTATCTCAGGGGTATGTCAAAACAAAGGAAGAGTATGAAAGCCAAAATGTAAAGTATATGGGTTCAGTTGGCGCTGCTGCAAAGCAGGGCTATTTCACCATTGCAGCCTGTGAGCGGAAAGGTGTTCCGGTGTCGCAGGATGAGCTTCAGAACATCCGGTACTTTGCCATGCTGGCTGATTGCTATGTAGATCAGTGCATTACGGACGAGACCGGCAGCAAACGCAGGCCGTGCATACCGGTATTTTATCGAGAGCAGGAGGAAAGCAAATGACCTTACAGGAACGCCTTGCCATGACGCAAGGGCAGGACAACGGCATGGATATCATTCTGGGCGGCATCCCTGCTGCTGCCCAGCAGGAGCAGGTGCAGCAGCTTCCGGCAACGGCGCTGCGGCCCAAGAGCAACCACACCTTCAAGGTGCGGACGGGCAGCCCCCACTACACGGCACTGGTGGACAGCATCCGCAGCAGCGGCATTCGGACGCCGCTGCTGGTGCGGCGTGACCCGGTGCAGCCGGGGGCCTATGAGATCATCGCCGGACATACAAGGTGGACGGCGGCGCAGGAGCTGGAGCTGGCCACGGTGCCTTGCATCGTGGCGCAGCTCTCCGATGCAGACGCCGACATCATGATGGCGGAGACCAACATCCAGCGCCCGGACTGGCTGCCCTCCGAACGGGCCAAGACATACAAAGTGTGGCTGGAAGCAGTTCAAACCGAAACGGGGATAACACAGGGTCAACGGACGGATACAACTTCGGGCACTGAGTGCCCGAAGTTGGGAAGAAACCGAGATGTTGCCGCTCAGCGTTTCGGAATCGGCCCCAAAACGCTGGATATGTATATCAAGCTCAATGACCTGATCCCGGAGCTGCTGGATATGGTAGATGCCAATGCGGTGGACAGCAAGACCGGCATCCAAGTAAAGGCCGGGTATCAGCTGGCATTCCTCTCACCTAACAGCCAGCAGGTCGTGGTGGCTGTGTTGGCTGACAACCCTAAAATCCTGCTGAAAGAAGCACAGGCCAAGGCGCTGCGGCAGGCAGAGACAGACGGCAGGTTGACGGCGCTGGATGCAGAGGAGGCACTGGGCCTGTCCGGTGAGCAGCTGCCCCACCGGACGAAGCGTATCAGTATCTCCATCTCGGAGGAGCTGCTGCCGGAAGGCGCAAAGCATCTGACCAAAGACCCGGCGTTTCAGGACGCCCTGACGGCGTGGATCAGACAGTACATAGAGAAGGAGGTGAAGGCATGAAACGAAAGCGCATCCATGTCCCGGCGACGCCCTGCGGGAATTGCCGCCGAGACCCCATGTATTGCAGCTCCGGCTGCATGGCGTGGAAGGCATGGTTCCGGGGCGTCTGGCCTCTGGTAACAGGCCGACCGGCTGACGGCAAGGCACCGACTGCCGGGCAGTGACGATTTGCTTTATGAATAGAATTTGACCGGTGATTTTGCTGTCACGAAAAACTCTTGACATATTTTTATGTCCTGCGTATAATACTACCGAAGGGTAGCAATACCCAAGAAGCGGTGTACCCTACCATGAGTGGGAGCTAAAAAAGCGGTGTACCCTACCGTAAGTGGGAGCTAAAAAAGCGGTGTACCCTACCACGAGTGGGAACTGAAAAGTTGAGGGCTGGACTGTATAGTGTCCAGCCCTCTTTTTTGAGAGGTTTATATGAAATTTTCTTTCTACCGTGCCGATGCCTTATACTGCGATTATTTGCGTAAAAGTGACCCGTGCGTTCCATACACTATGGATCAAAAAGAGGCTCGTCCGTTTATTGGAATCGTCCTTACTCTGAATGACTATGACTATTACGCTCCTCTTACTTCTCCGAAGCCCAAACATCTGCACATGAAAAATCAGGTTGATTTTTTGAAGATCAATGGCGGTGTCTGGGGTGCTATCAATTTTAATAACATGATCCCGATCCATTCAGATCAGCTTGAACACATTGATATACGAATCCTGCCAACAGACGATAAGGCTACCGTTGATTACAAAAATCTTCTGGCCAATCAATTATCTTGGTGTAACACGTCAGCGAACGCAGCTTCGATTATCCAAAAAGCAGAAAAACTCTATCGCATCATCACCAGCAAGACCGCACGCCCACAGTTGGCAAAACGGTGTTGTGATTTTAGAGTACTTGAAGTGGCAATGGATCATTACATCGACTGCCAACATATGCAGGACGATCTCGGACTGAGGAGCGCCATGGCCAAGCTGAACCCTGTAACGCACACACAGGAGCAGCCTGTCGCCCATGATAAGGAGCAGGATTGGACACACTGATTACCGTTCAGAGCAAACGGGAACTCAGTTCCCGTTTGCTCAGTAATTAACTTCGGGCACTCGGTGCCCGAAGTTAAGACGACGCACCTGTCCCAACAAGTAAACAAACCAAACAGCAGCGGCAGCCGAAAGGCTGCCGCTGCTCCCGTTAAAGGAGGAACCCGTTATGCTGAAAGACCGCAAAGGCCCCTATCCATATCCCAAGCGGGATGTGAGCAAGATCCCCATGTTTAACTATGCCGAGATGGATCGGCAGCGTCAGGAGCGGGCGGAGCAGGCCGCCAAAAAGTGGACATATACCCCGCTGCTCGGCCAGCTGCCGAAGGAGGAGCCGCACAAGGACGACGCCGTGGAGCTGCCATTGAAGGAGCTGTCCGCCAGCCCCAAGAACGCCTTCCGCCAACTGGACGAGGAAACCTACTCCGAGCTGAAAGCATCGTTGCAAGCCAGCGGCCTGGTGTACCCCGTCATCGTCCGGCCCAGGGACAGCATCCAGAGCTACCCCATCAACGGCGAATATGAGATCCTCGCCGGACACAACCGTGTCCGGGCCGCCAGAGACCTGGGCTGGGAAACCATCAAGGCCAGCATCGTCCGGGTGGACGATGTGCAGGCGGTGCGTATCATCAACGACAGCAATCTCCAGCGCACCGGCGTTACCGAGTTGGAAAAGGCATGGGCCTACCGCCAGCTGTTTGATGCCATGCAGCGGCAGGGCCAGCGCACCGACCTGATGGCGATGCTGGAGGGGCAAAACACCATGGAGGGTGATGACGGACTTGGTGCAATGGTTGCACAAAGTTCCAACGGGAGCAAGCGTACTTCTGATACCATCGGAGAGGTGTGCGGGCTTCCGGACACCGTGTCCGAAAGTTCTAAAAGGGAAACGGTAGATACCATTGGCGAGATGTACGGACAGTCCGGCAGGACTGTCCGTCGAAAAATCCGACTCACCTATCTCATTGACGAGCTGTACCGGCTCTATGAGCGGAAGGATATCTCGCAGGGCGCAGCGGTTGACCTCTCCTATCTGGATACCGACACCCAGCGGCTGCTGCTCCAGCTGCGGCGCACCTACCGTTTCCCGCTGGCAGACGGCAGCTGCCATGCCCTGCGGGTAGACTACAACGAGTGGAACCGCAGCGGCAGCGAGGCGGAATACGCACCGCAGCGGCTTCTGCGGATCATGCAGGCCCCGGCAGCAGAGACGGAGGCCGCTGCACCGGTACCGATGAAGCCTCGGAAGTATACCGTGCCGGAGACGCTGTTCCCAATCACCGTGAAGAAGCGTGACCGGGAAGCCTATGTGGAGAAGGCTCTGCGCTATGTGCTGGAGCATGACATCGAGCTGTAAGACGGAGGTGGCGGGGAAAGACAGTTTCTCCGCCGCCAGCGGGCCTGCGGAATGTCTCCGCAGACCCCAAAAAAGCCACCGAAACTGCAAAAACCGCAGTTTTTGCAGTTCAACTGAAAAACCCAGATTTCATGCGGGTTTCCAGTGGTGTGCTTTTTTGCTTTACAAGATATAGCAGTCATGCACACCCTACGGGCGTTCACGCCAGCTATATCCGAGACAGTCGCCCTCACAGGTATGTTCGGGTTGCAATGGGACTGCGGCCCCCTTGACCCCCGTGGAGAGGCTTGCCGGTGGCAAGCGCACCCGTCAGCGCTGCTGCCGGGTGTAGGTGTTCGCCGTGCGGCGAACATGATTCGGCAGTGTGCCGCTGCGGCACACTGCCCACCTTTTGAAAGGAGGAAAAGCATGGCATCCGTGGAGAAATTCGGGGAGCGATCGAACTCGAATCAGCTGCGGCATATCCTGCGGCAAGTCAGATATCCGGCCAACGCCGACATCGACAGCAGCAGGACGCACCTGAATTATTCTCTGTCTCCCGACAGAGACATGGCCCCTGCGGACTATCTGCAAAAGCGGCTGTCTCAGCTCCACTGTATGGAGCGTGAGGACGTGCGCACCATGTGCGGCTGGGTCATCACCAAGCCCAAGGATCTTCCGGAGTCGGAGGAACGCCGGTTCTTCCGGCTCTGCTATGATTTTCTGGCCCAGCGCTACGGAGAGCGAAATGTGGTGGCCGCCGAGGTACACAAGGATGAGAGCGGAGAGGCGCACCTGCACTTTTACTTCGTGCCGGTGGCGCAGTACACGCCGAGCCAGCACATGGTCAACGTCGTCCGGTATTTTGAGGAGCATCCGCATGAGGCGAACATCTCCAAGGTGGCCCGTGAGCTGGGTACCAGCAGAAAGACAGTGCTGCGCTACCGGAACAAAACGGCGTCTGACATCCCGGACGGAAAGGTCTGCGCCTACGAGGTATTGAATCGGAAAGAACTGCTGTCCTTCCACGGCGATCTGAAGCTCTGGCTGCTGCAGAACGGGCTGGACGCCAATGTCAACAGCGGTATCACCGTGGAGCAGGGCGGCAACCGCACGGTGGCCGAGCTGAAGCAGGAGCGTGAGCAGCAGCGAGAGCAGCAGCACACCACAACACACGAGCATGAATTTTAATTTAAGGAGGAAATCACCATGTTGAACAAGATCATCCTGATGGGCCGTCTGACCCACGACCCGGAGCTGCGGCGCACCCAGAACGGCACGGCAGTCACCGGCTTCTCGCTGGCCGTGGAGCGTGACTTTAAGGACGAGGACGGCAAGCGGGCCACGGACTTCATCGACATCGTGGCATGGAGAGCCGCAGCGGAGTTTGTGGCCAAGTATTTCACCAAGGGCCGCATGGCCGTGGTGGAGGGCCGCTTGCAGATCCATGACTGGAAGGACAAGGACGGCAACAACCGGCACAGCGCCGAGGTGGTGGCCGACAATATCTATTTCGGAGACAGCAGGAAGGACACCGCTGCACCGGCAGAGCCGCTGCCGGAGGAGCTGGAGGAAGAGTTGCCGGACTGATCTCCCCCAACGATTTGACCTTTTGGAAAGAACCTGCTACAATCGGTGAAGCCAAATAACCTTGACAACACGATTCTTAAAGGATACAATACATCAAAAGAGAGGGGTACAGCTATGAACAACGAAGAAAAGATCCTTGTGCTGCTGGAACAGCACAGCGAAATGTTTGCTCAAATCAATTCTCGACTGGATAAGATAGACGAGCGTCTGAATCGGATGGATTCCCGGCTGGATAAGATGGACGAACGTCTGGATCGGATGGAGGAATACGCCGAGATCACCAGAGACGGCGTCAACGCCCTGCTGGACTGGGCAGAGGCTTGCAGCGAGACTTACAGCCTGCCGCTCCCCAAGATCGGTCAGTAACAAAACGGAATAATATATCAGAAAAGACAGCGAACACCTCGCTGTCTTTCTTTTTACAACGATTCAAGGAGCCTCTGCACAGCGGCTCCTTTTCATATATACAAAAATTCATTTCAAGAAAGGACGAGACACATGAAGAAACCTATGAGCAGACTGCTGGCCTCTGTGCTGGCGGCCATCATGCTGATAAACTGCATGATCGTCACCGCTCTTGCGGCAGACGCCCGTGTTATCAGCATGAATTATCAGCCGCACCCGCTCTACCCCGGCATGAACGGCAATGCCGTGGTGGAAGTAGACTACGGTGACAGCACTGGGCGTGGCATTTGCGTGGAGCCTGCCAAGGACGGCCCTGCCGTCGGTTCCACGCTCTCCCTATCGGAAGCAGATACCACTATGACCCGCTACGCCTATATGGCATCCCAGACCTCCGATATCTACCGTACATGGTGCATCCATCATGCTGCGGCCAATCATCTGGGGCTGGGCAATGGCTCCCGTGATAGCGGCATCACCGCTGTGGAGAATGAGGTAGGCAGCGTTAGCGTGCCGGACAGCTTTGAGGCATTCATTGGTCGCCCCTCGAACTCCAGTTATCAGGTAATGCTCCTGTGGCGTACCAAGCCCACCGGCAAGGTGACTCTGACCAAAAGCAGCGCCAACACAGCTTTGACAAACGGAAACAGCTGCTATTCGCTGGCCGGGGCCGTGTACGGCGTATACGGCAGTGAGTCGGACGCATGGTCGGACAGCAATCGGCTGGGTACCCTGACCACGGACGCAAGCGGCAACACCGTAACATTGGAACTGCGGGCCGGAACTTACTGGCGTCGTGAGCTGACGGCTCCCAAGGGCTATGCTCTGGATACAGGCGTTTACTCCTTCAGTGTAACAGCCGGAAACACCACGACCCTGAGTGTTTCCGATAACCCCCAAAGCGATCCTGTCGGCGTACTGCTGAAGAAGATCGATGCGACAAGCGGTGATGGTGAGATGCGTTGACGGTTGAAAAGGCCGTCCGGGCTTTTTAAGCCTGAACTGCTGCGCTGATGGGCGGCAACGCCCACACTGAACTGCGGAGTGCGCCGGTTATATGGAGTATGACCGGGGTGCTGATCCCGCTAAAGTCGGCCGAATGTGTCTAAGTCCTTCGGGATATGATGCAGATAGGCCGGGTGTCGGATAGGCATGGAGAGAATGTGCGGCCTGCACACGCCGCACTGACGAACCTCCGAAGGTACGGGGCGCTTGACAGGCGAAAGCCTGTATAGCGGTTGAGGTCGAGTAACTATCATCACGGCGAAAGACCTCTCCAAAAAGACCGCTACCCCATAGGACGGCTCCTAACCCTATCCCATGATAGGTGCAGCGGAACACAGAAAACAGTTTGTCTGCATAGCTACTCACTCCATGAGGCAGATAAGCTGCGAGAGCGGCGTCACGAGCGAGGAAGTCTCTGTAATGGGGATGGAGCAACAGGCGCCAGTCATATCTGAAACTAACAAAATTGACACAAACTTTGTACCTCATTTGCACTTTTTAGGAAACTATGCTATGATTAGAAACACCCTTCCAGGACAGAAAGGAGGCCCCTATGAGGAAAATTTTTGCGCTTATGTTGGCCATTGCCATGGTGCTGACCATGGTGGCCTGCGGCAAGAAAGCAGACAATAAGGCCGATTCGATGGTCACACCGGAGCTGTATATTTCCACTGTAGACGGCAAGGATACCGTAGTGGACAAGGACGGCAAGGCCGTCACCGGCTACACACTGGACAAAGACGGCAATGTGGTGGACGGCAGCGGCAAGCTGGTTCTTGCCGCCCAGCAGCTGAAAGCCCTCCCCAGCAAGGCCGCCGAGAGCAAGCCCGAAGCGGACACCAAAACGGATGTTAAGACGGATGCAAAGCCTGCCGATGGCAGCGATCCTGATTCCGGCAGCAGTTCCATCGGATCCTCCAACTCCTCCAGCGGAAGTTCTGGCAATTCTTCCGGTGGAAGCAGTGACAGCTCCTCCGATTCCGGCAACAGTGGCAGCAGCACCCCGGTAGCGCCCGATCCTACGCCGGTACACCAGCACAGCTGGGAGCCGGTGTATAAGACGGTCGAAGATTACGAGATGCGTGAAATCAGCTACTGCGTTACCTGTGGTCAAGATATGACAGGATGGTCTAATGCTCAACTAATTGAACATAGTGACTATCATCTGGATCGAGGCGAGAGTGACCAATGGCGTTCCGAGGGGCGGCAAGTCAAGGTTGGTGAGCATCAAGAGATAGACTACTATATCTGCTCCTGTGGTGCGACCAAGGCACCCTAAAAAAGAAAAACCACACTTGACATTTTCTGCCCGTGTGGTAAGATAAGCATAGAAAGAGTGCTGCAACAAGCGGTTGGCTCTGCGGAAAGTTACAGAATTATAGCAAAGCTATGAAAACCGTCACTTGGCAGAGTGGCGGTTTTCGCTTTTAACCTTGATCGTAATTACAAATCCAAGGATATGTAAGGTCAAAGTTATCGGCATAAGCCTCACCCCCTTTCGGGTGGTGTAGCCAACCGCCTGCCGTTCGTGCAGCACTCTTGTCAAATATTGTAACAGGATATCCGTTTCCTGTCAACTTCGCCGACTTTAGCAGGTCGGCATTTTTTGTGTCAATTTTATTTCAGATATGATGGAACGCCCGGTACGCTGAAAGGTGTACGCCGGGTGTGGGCCGGGGGAAAAGGCGGCGAGAGATCAAAGCCTTACCTATCGGCATAGGTGTCCAGCGGCGATGCGTCGCTGGCCGGTGCAGAATTTACCTTCCGGTACTATGACGGGCAGTATGCCACCGCAGCGGAGACCGAGGCCAGCGGTGCGCCTACCCGCACTTGGGCTTTCAAGACCAATGAAAAGGGGCGGATTCGTATTATGGACGAATCCCTCAAAGTGTCCGGAGATGATTTGTTTTATAACAGTATGGGACAAATCACCCTCCCCATCGGTACGCTGCTGATTCAAGAGACTAAGGCACCGGAGGGCTACCTGATCGACCCCACTGTGTATGTCCGTAACATCACGCCCGACGGAACACTGGAGGCTGTCAACAGCTACAATGCCCCCACGGTATCGGAGCAGGTGGTCACGGGCCGTATCCAAATCGTGAAGCACACGGATACCGGCACCACCAAGGTGGAGACCCCGGAGGTGGGTGCCACCTTCAACATCTACCTCGCCTCTGCCGGGAGCTATGACGCTGCCCCTGCAAATGCCAGAGCGCAGCTCACCATCGATAAGGACGGCTTCGCCGTCTCTCCCGACCTGCCCTACGGCCTCTATACTGTGGAGCAGACCTCTGGCTGGGAGGGCAGCAGGCTGATGGAACCCTTCACCGTAAAAATCGACGAGAACGGAAAGACCTACAGCTATATCATCAACAACGAGCGGTTCTACAGCTACCTGAAGGTGGTGAAGGTGGACGCTATCACCGGCGAGGCCATCCCCGCAGCTGGCATCGGCTTCCAGATTATCGCCCCTCAGGGCCAGAAACTGGAATGGTGGGGCGCAGATACCTGGTACACAGACGGCAGCGGCGTTATGAAACTGCCCTGTGAGCTGGAGTATGGCCGAGGCTATCAGGCTGTGGAGGTAGTGGCACCCAGCGGCTATGTGCTGGCGGACAAGCCCTTCCTCTTTGATGTGCTGCCTGAAAATGCAGCACAGGAGGATGGCCTCACCGTAATTACCCTGACGGCCCCCAACAGCCCCACCCAGATCAGTGTAGCCAAGGTAGACTATCAGGGGAACTTCGTTCCCGGCGCTACCCTGCAGCTGCTGGATAAGGACGGCAATGTGGCCGCCCAGTGGGTGACGGAGAATACTCCCCATACGCTGTACGGTCTGCCCATCGGAGCGGAGTACACGCTGCATGAGGCAGCGGCCCCGGAGGGCTGGCTGCTGGCGGATGACGTGACCTTCATTGTACAGGACACCGCCGAGGTGCAGACCATCACCATGACAGATCTTCCCACAGAGCTGCATCTGTCCAAGGTAGACTATCAGGGAAATTTTGTCATCGGCGCTACTTTGCAGTTGCTTGATAGGGACGGCCATGTGGTGGATGAATGGGTCAGCGGAGACACGCCCCATGTGATCTACCACCTGCCTATTGGCGCAACCTATACGTTGCATGAAACAGCAGCCCCGGAGGGCTGGTTTGTGGCAGAGGATATGTCCGTCACCGTGGGCAGCGTAGTCAGCGATTCAGCCTTTTCAATGGAAGACGAGGAGATCCCCATCCTCCACACCACTGCTACTGTAAACGGAGAGCATATCGCCAAGGCAGCGGGGACGCAGACCATCTCCGATGTGGTCAGCTATAAGCACCTGATTCCTGGCAAGGAATACACCGTCACCGGTAAACTCATGGATAAGTCCACCGGAAAAGTGCTGATACAGGACGGAAAGGAGATCACTACCAGCATCACCTTTACCCCCGCCGAGCCAGACGGCACGGTGACGGTGGAGTTTACCGTGGATGCCTCCCTGCTGGCGGGTAAGACCACCGTTGTTTTTGAATCGCTGAGCAAGGAAGGTAAGGAACTGGCAGTTCACGCTGACATCGACGACGAGGGCCAGACTGTCCACTGGCCGGAGATCCACACCACCGCCACCATCGATGGCAAAAAGAATGTGGTATCCGGCAAAACCTATGTTCTTAAAGATGTAGTGGGGTACACCAACCTTATCCCCGGCAAGGAATATGTTATCACCGGTACAGTGATGGATAAATCCACCGGCAAGGCTCTGGAGCAGGGCGGAAAGCCTGTGACGGCCACCGCTATCTTTACTCCCACGGAACCCAATGGCACCGTGGAGTTGGAGTTCACCATCGACACGGCCCTGTTGGGTGGCAAAGCGTTGGTAGTCTTTGAAAGTATTCAGATGGATGGGCATGAGGTCGCCATTCACGCCAATCCGCAAGACAGGGGGCAAACGGTGGATATTAAACCCGCCATCGGCATTATCACTATCAAGGACAAGCCCGTTTTTGACGGCGGCAGCGTTAAGACCGGCGACAGCGGCGTTACCGTCGCCGTGCTTGGCCTGCTGCTGTCCGCTGCGGGCCTGACTTATCTGCTGCGGCGAAAACGGCACAGCTGATACAGAGCAAGGAGCGGGTACACACCCGCTCCTTTTCCTACAAAAATCTATCGAAGGAGGGAATCCCATTGAAAGTGAAAGAGCTTCTGCTGACTGGCTTGCTGGTGCTGCTGTGCGCCATGCCCAATGTGGCCATGGCGGCAGACACCACGGTGACACGCAGCTATCCCTTTGAGTCGGCCACGCAGGAAAACCCCCACTACACCGTCCCGGAGACGGTGGAGGAGGGCGGCAAGACCTATACCCTGACAAGCGTCGAGTATGAGATGAAGGCGCATCGGGAGCCGGTGACGGTGGTACGCACCATCGTCACCGGAGATCCCGGCGACTACCCGAAGCAAATCACCGAGACGGTAGACGGCACCAGCCGCACCCTGACGGCGCAGACCCCCACATGGGCCACCGGCGAGAGCCGGACGGTGATGCAGGAATACGCATCGGAGTCGGAGGTGCCGCAGAGCCTGACGGTGGACGGCGTCCGCCTGCCGCTGGCATCGGTGACAGCCGGTACAAAGACGGAGGCATTTTCCGCTCCGGCTGTGTTTCAGACCTCCAATCCCGCCAGCAGGCTGTATGCCATTGGTGATACTGTGGTCACAGTAGGCGACGCCCCCCTATGGGACGGCTGGCAGGCCGTGATGACGGCGTACCTGGGCCTGAGCGGCAGCAGCTACACACTGACGGGCGGCAGCTGGGACGGCGATTTCCAGCAGGAGGGTGATAACTATACCCGCATGGCCATCTATACCGGCACACGCCAGACCCCGGTCTGGACGGCCACCTATCAGACGGAACCGGAGTACACGGCGGAAATCACCTACACGGACAGTCAGTACCCGGACGGCCTGTACGAAATGGAGGCCGTTGCCACCTACACCATTCAGGATACTGGAAGTGCGCTGGAGACCATCTTGAAGGTGGGCGCTGGGGTACTGGTGGTGGCGCTGGCCGCTGCGGCCCTGATCTTTATGCTGCGGAAGAAGAACAACAAGAAAACGGACGAAGAAAGTGAGGTTTAATTATGGATGGTTTGGTTGCAGGACTGTATGAGATCGTACCGGCACTTCAGAAGGTGGCGGCAGCGCTGACGATCCTTGCACTGGTGGTGCTGGGCATCGGCGTCATCACCGGAGGCGCTGAAGGACGGTCAAAGTTTAAGGAGGTCATGAAGAACATCGTCATCGGCTGCGCTTTGGTCTTTGGCGCATCTTCACTGGGCAATATGCTTATGGAGTGGTTTTCCTGACAGCGTGGCAGGAGGCGGGGCTGCGGCCCTGCCTCCTGTCTCCTTTACCTTCGGGCACTCGGTGCCCGAAGGTAGGCTCACTGAAAAATTGCGGAGGTGTAAGTATGAAGAAAAAAGAGAAAAATGCCGTCATAAAGACATGCCTGGACATACTCCCCGTGCGGAGCTGGGAGCCGTCTGTGGGCGCATTCCTGCTGGCAGACAGCTCATATCTGGATCTTCTCCGGCTCGTCCCCAGAGACCTCCAGAACATTGCGGAGGATGAGCTGGAGCTGGAGATCTATCAGTTTACCAAGGTGCTGAAAACCGTAGGCTGCGATCTGAAATTCCTGAGCATGAGGTTTCCGCTTTCGCTGGAGCGACAGAAGGCAGTGCTGCTGCACCACGCACGGCAGGCCGGAGACGAGACCCGCATCCGCTGGCTGGAGCGGCAGATCCGTGAGCTGGAGGTGGCCGAGACCAATATCAGCTCCCAGCATTTCTATCTTGCCTATTGGGGCAAGGATGCGGATACGCTCCGCAAGAACCATGACATGATCCGAAAATACGCCGCCACCGGCTACCAGCCGCTGGTGGAGGAGATAGACGCCAGGCAAAAGGCCAAAGTGCTGGAGAAGCTGGCCAACATGAACACCATCATCGATATCTACCCGGACGGGGACGATGACTCCGCACCGGGCTTTATGGAGGAGGAAGGATGAGCAAGAAAACGACCAAAGCTCAGGCCGTGGACGCACGGCTCTTTCAGCAGATCCAGCCACACGGCGGGATCACCTTTGCAGATCCGTCCTATACCCGTATGGGAGACGGCTACTGCCGCTGCCTGCATATCTACGGCCTGCCCAACACACTGGACAGGCACTGGCTGACGAGGATCTTCACCGTCAGCGGCTGCATCTGTTCCTTCGATGTGGCCACGGAGGACATGGCCGCCGTGAAGCGCAGCATCAACCGCTCCATCGGTGAGGAGGGCGCCAGAGCCTACGACGCCAAGGACTACAACGCACTCTATGACGCCCAGAAGCGGCAGGCGGAGCTGCAGCAGCTCTATGACGAGCTGGAACGCATGGGCGAGGTGATGAAGATCTGCGACTTCCGGATCTTCCTGCAGGCCCAGATGCTGGCGGAGCTGGAGGAAAAGACGAAGGAGCTGCAGGACAATCTGGACGCCTCCGGCTATAAGAACACCGTCCTGTTGGGGGAACAGAAAACGGAATGGCAGTCTCTTTACGAGCCGTTCGCCGTCACACACGCCAAGCCCGTGACCATGAAGGGCCTGTCCCTTACGGCCCGGCAGCTGGCGGAGGGATATCCTTTTGATTACAGTGACCTGCTGGATGAGCAGGGAGCGCTGCTGGGCTTTACGGACATGGGCGGTGCCGTGGTATTCGATCTCTTTTCCAAAACGGTCAAGAGGAAGCACTATAACGCCGCCGTCTGCGGCGATATGGGCAGCGGCAAGTCTACGCTGCTGAAGAAGCTATTCAAGCAGAACGCCAGCATCGGGAATTATATCCGCTGCTTTGACGTGTCCGGAGAGTTTTCCGCCCTTACGCTGGAGTTCGGCGGCAAGATCATCCGCTGCTCCGGCTCAGATGGGATGCTGAACCCGCTGGAGATCCTGCGCTCCGGTGAGGACGACTACGCCTCCTATGCCAGGCATATCTCCAAGCTGCAGGCGTTCTTCCGCTGCATCAATCCGTCCATGTCAGACCAGCTCCTGCAGGAGCTGGCCAACTACCTGCGGGAGTTTTACGCAGGCTTTGATCTGGTACCCGCAGACGGCAGCTCCGTCACAGGCCGGGCCGCAACGGACTACCCCACCCTCTCTCAGTTCCGGGAGTTTTTACAGGGCTACATCACCTTTGTGGCGCAGCAGGACAAGGCAGCCGAGACGGAGGTGGAGACGGCCATCCATGTGGAGCAGGCCCGGAACCTGCAGATCCTGCTGGGTGCCGTGGAGAATCTCTGCAGCAACTATGGCAGGCTCTTTGACGGACACACCACCATATCCGACATCACCGGTGAGAAGATCGTCACCTTTGACATCTCCACCATCAAGGAGCTGGGCAATGTGTTTACGGCCCAGATGCAGAATCTGGTGTCCCTGTGCTGGGACAACGCCATTGCCGTGGGCGGCCCTGAGAAGGAGAAATGGGAGAGCGGCGCATACGCTATCGAGGACATCACAAAGTTCCTGATCCTCATCGACGAGAGCCACCGCTGGGTGAATACCTCCATGCCCCTGATCCTGGACATGGTGACCCGGTATCTGCGGGAGGCCCGGAAGTATTTTGCCGGGATCGTGCTGGCCTCCCAGAGCGTCCGGGACTATATGCCGGAGGGCGACTTTTCCGGTGCGGATAATATCCGCATCCTCTTTGAGCTGTGCCAGTACAAATTCATGTTCAAGCAGGACAGCAGCGCCAAGGAGCATATCCGCAGGATCTTCGGAGAGGGCATGACCTTCTCGCAGGTGGAGAGCATCCCCTTTCTGGAGCAGGGCGAAAATGTTCTCTCCATTGCCGGAGCCGGAGCGCTGCAATTCCGTGTCTGGCTCAGCAGAGACTACGAGGCGACGCTCTTTTCAGGAGGCCGGTAATGCGGAAATGGAAACTGTGGCTGCTGCTGGGCAGCAGCAGCTTTCTGGTGTTTTTCCTGCTGCTGGTCGCCACGGCGGCAGGCAGCTTTGCCGACGACGTGACGGCAGCTTTCGGTGGCCGTCAGGCGTCCGCATCGGAGAGCCGCACCCCCATCAAAGCCACCTATGTGGGTGTGGATGATACCGACACGGACTTTTCAGGCTGTGTCATCCCGGAGACCCGGCGCTGGAGCAATCAGCACGGAGCTTTTGAAAACGGCTATGCCGGGTACTGTGAGCTGTGGTGTAAGGTCGTGTACACCTACGCCGGTCTCCCCTACGAGGGCTTCTGCTGCGCTTACAGCCACGGCGCAGCCATGGCCAACCGGGACGGCCCTATCCCCAAGGGCGCCCTGATCTTCTCCGGTGTCATCCCCGGCACCGGGAAGGTATACGAAAACGACCACCGTTCCGGCGCCTTCTGCGCCTCCTGCGGTCACTATGCCGGTCATGTCGCCATCTATGTAGGCGACGGCTATGTGGCAGGCAGTCAGGTGCCGTACCTGCAATCCATCGACGTGTGGATCAGCATCTACGGCTACGGCGGCTGGTCTAAAAGATAAAAGGAGGATCGAACCGTGAAGAAGATGGTGATATGCCTGCTGCTGGCGCTTTTGTGTCTGCTGCCATGCACGACGGCTCTGGCAGCGGAGACCGGCAGCGAAAACAACACCACGACCCCCACTGCGGACGATCCCTATCACAAGGGAGAGTCCGACGACAATTCCGACGCCGACGACCTCCAGTGGTACCGGGACAATGCCGCCCTGCTGGAGAATAATAACATCGTTGGAAACGCACTGCGCAGCGTCAGCTGGAGCATCACCGGCCTTGTCTGCAAGGTGGCAAACGTCGCAGAAACGCTGTATACCAAGACCTTCGGCCTGATTGACATCACCAATTACCCGCAGATCAATGATCTGCTGGATACCCTGCGGCCCGTGCTGCTGGCCCTGACCGTCCTCTGCTGCGCCGGGCTGGGCATCATGCTGCTGGTACAGCACGAGAAGCGCCCGCCCCTTCTGAGGAATATCCTGCTGGGCATCGTGGCCGTCAGCGCCTCTGCATGGCTATTCTCCACCGCCAACGATCTGGTGATCGCCTTCCGGGACGGCATCCTGGGCGGCGAGGAGGTGAACCAATCCTATGAGCTGGTGGAAAGTAACCTTATTGACCTGATCCGCATCGACAAGCGGGGTGATATCAACGCCCTGAACTACAAGGCGGGACAGGGCGTCATCTACGGTGTCGGGATCGCCAGTCAGGACGATATGGACAGCATCGACCTCTGCGAGACGCTGGATTGGCACACGGCCAAAAACGGCAAGAACCTGTACGGCTGGTCTACAGCGTTTAATAACCGGGTAAAGTACCGTCTGGCCCACACGGCAGACGGCGATGTGGCCCGGAAAAACTATGATGGCCTCACCAGTGCCAACATCGGCAATCAGTTTTTCTACCGCTATTCCTTCGATTTCTGGAGCTGCCTGCTGCAGCTGCTGTCCCTATCACTGCTGTTTTTGGCGCTGTGCTATAAAAATGTGCGCATCGCCTATGAGCTGGTGGTGTCCCGACTTCTGGCCTTCCTCTTTGCCGCCGATATCGGAGGCGGCGAAAAGCTGAAGAACACGCTGCTCTTTGTCCGTGACACTTATCTTACCATGTGCGTGTGCGTCCTCAGCGTAAAGCTCTATGAGATCATGGTAGGCCTCGTCACCTCCTTCGGCATCACCGGCATTGGAAAGGGCATCGTCTGCCTGCTCATCGCCTACGCCGTCATAGACGGCCCGAATCTGGTGGAGCGTATCCTTGGCATGGATGCAGGGCTTTCCTCCTCTGTGGGCCGGGCCATGGCCCTCTTTGGAGCCGGTAAGGCCGCAGGCCGTACCGCTGCCAGACTGGGCGGCAAGGCGGTGCGTGGCGTGAAGAACACCGCCATGGCAGCGGCCACCGGCACCACCCTCCGCCAGCGTCAGTCCAAAGGCTCCACCGGCGAGCAGTTCGGCAAGGGCATCCACCAGCGCTTCCACCGTGAGGACGAGGATACCCGACAGCAAGAGCAGCCGTCCCGGCAGCAGGAGCAGCAGGAGCAGACCCGATCTGCCCGGCCGAAGGCGACAGAGCCGCCCGCTGCCGGGGCCGAAGCTGCCGCAGCGACGGAGGCGGCCCCGGCAAAGCCGCAGCCCTTCCCCACGGACTTCATGGATGCAGGGACAGCGGGGACATCTGGCGGCTCCAACTTCGGGAACTCAGTTCCCGAAGTTAAAAAACGGGTATCGAACCTCGCCTTCACGGAGGCCGTGAAGCGCCTGACGCCAGGCCCGGAGACATCCGAAAAGGAGCGCAAGGACTTCAACCGTCAGGTGACGGCCATTGTGCGGGGCCGGAAACACCGGGCCATCCAGCCGCCTGTGGGTGCAGATATCTATCAGGTGAAAAACTACGAGAAGGCGCTGGAGCTGGAGAAGGCGTATCATGCCTACACCGGCCCCAAGCCGGATCGGAAACCGAAAAACGGAAAGGAGGACAAGCGGCATGGCAGATAATGTCACCACGCAAATCGAGTCCAAAACCAGAGTATCCCGGCATATCAACCTCAGCAGCCTCTATTTTATCGTAGGCTACCTGATGTTTGCCTATATGCTCAAGGACTTTATTTACAGCCTGTTTTTTGTACCCTACATGATCTTCTCCCTGTGCTGCGCCGTCTATCTGGTGCTGCCCTCCCGCTATAACAAGGGCCGGGCCAACTGGGAATCCATTGTGGTGCTGCTGCGGGCAGACCGGGCCGTATACCGGCCCTATGCGGAGCAGGAGGTGGACGATGCTTGATTCCATGCGGCAGAAGCTGCAAAAACGGCCACGGGGTGTCCGTGGCCTGCAGATCTTCTGCATCATCTTCCTGCTGGGCAATCTGCTTTTCTTTTCAACCGGTATTTTTATGCCGAAGCATTACAAGGATGTAGAGATCGCACCCATCGGCACAGAGCTGGAGCTGGGCGAATATACCCTGACCATCACCTCCTGGGATTGGGCGGAGAAGGACAGGGCCTTCGAGATCATCTTCGAGGTGAAGGATCTGTCTCTAAATCGAGAGCCGGGATATACCTTCCGTTTCCGCTGCGGCGACAGCCACTACCGCTATAAGATTTACCGGGATCTGGGCGACCTGCTGGTGGTGCGGGTCTCCGGTGTCTCCAGCCGCTTTGCGCAGGTGGCCATGACCGTCAAGGCAGGCAGCGCCAGCAGATCCATCTACATGGACGACCGCACCATGGCCCATGTGGAGCGGCTGGAGGAGCGCTCCGACGCAGCGTACCGCATCCACGCCGTGGAGGGTAAGGCTGCCGGTCACCGTCTGGCCTTACAGCAACTGGAGCAGCAGACGGAGGAGAAGAACGCAGACCTCCGCCTGGCCTATGAAAAGCTGGAGGCCCTGCAAGCCTCCAAGGCCGATAAGACGCCCCAGCAGCAGGAGGAGATAGACGCCAACCTCCGCACCATGGCGGAAAAGCAAGGACGGCTACAAAATGAGCTGGAGGACATGATGCTGCGCAAGCAGGCCCTTCAGGCGCAGCTGGAGCAGGAGGAGCAGCTGCTGGCCCGGATGCAGGAAGGCGGTGACGGCGCATGATCCTCTGTGTGGGCGATTCGGTCAAGCTGGGACATCTGAGAGAGGCGCTGGAGCAGCGTCTGCATCAGGAGGTCACCTTTCTCCCAGCAGCGCCGGATATCCGCAGGCAGGAAAACGACATCCTGCTGGCGGCCCAGGGCACCGATGCCATCATCTATGATACCGACGCCTATTATAACGACGGCGAGGAATTGATAGGCGTCATCAAGCGGATCTGGCGCACCAACCATGCAGCGCCCATCCTGCTGGTGCCTACCGACAACCCGAAAAATGAGATCGTCAAGGTAGCGCTGGCCGTGCAGATCAAAAATATCATCAATGTGGCCCTGTCGCCGGGAGAGCAGAAAGACCAGCTGGAGAAGATCCTCACCGGCTACTACGCAGCCAACGGAGACCGGGAGGACATCCGTGCGGCTGAGGACGAGGTGGCGGAGGATACCCGGACGCTTACCTCCTTTGTAGGGCAGCTGTATGACGCCAAGCAGCGGGAGGAGGAGCGGGAACACACGGTCATCGTCCGAAAGAAGGGAACGCCACAGGTGCTGCTGGAGGCGCTGGGTACCGTCATCCGTGTGCTGTTTGGCGCCGTCTCCATTGCGCTGATGGCCATAGCCATGCTGGCCCTGCTCTATGACAACACACGGGAGCTGCTGCTGCAAAATCTGCAGCAGCTCTGGCAGGAGATATGCAGTATGCTGGGAATAGGAGGTTAGCATGGATTTTTTTGAAAACATAGATGCCCTGCTCTGGCGGCTGGCGGCTATTCTGGCGCTGGTGCTGGTGGCGACGCTTGTGGTGCGGCTGCTGCTGCGTGACCGTGGCCGCAGCGACCGGCAGCAGAAGCTGCGGGTACAGCAGACACTGAAGGGCAGCGGGCTGGCGGCAGATAAGGCGCCCAATGGCTTTACCTTCGGACTGCTGGGCGGGAAGAAGGTCTATCTGCCCTGTGACGGTGAGGGACACATCGCCATCTTCGGCGGCAGCGGGCAAGGGAAAACCTCTGCCCTGCTGATCCCATCGCTCCGGGTCTGGCAAGGCCCCTTCTTCTGCATCGACATCTCCGGGGACATCTCAAAAAATGTCCCCGGAGAGAAGAAGGTCCTCCTTGCGCCGGACGATCCAGAGCATTCCGTCATCTACAATGTCTTTGATGAGATAGACCGTGCGTCCGATCCGGACGAACGGCGGGCGCTGCTGGAGCAGCTCACTTTCTCTATTCTGCCCTTGCCGCCGAAGGCAACCAGTGCCGAGCGCTACTTCACGGAGACGGCCCGGAAGATCCTGCTGGCATCTCTGGTGGCGTTTTACGACAAGGGCCTTGATTTCTGCGAAATTATGAAGGTGGTCTTTACCAACGGCCCCATGGAGCTGTTTCAGCTGATCGCCGCACAGAAAAACCAGCGGGCTGTGGGCTATATCCAGACGCTGGCGCAGGAGAATGAAAAGAACATCGCCGGGGCCAAGTCCACACTGGATGAAAACATCAAGCTCTTTGCCGATTACAGCAAGGTAGAGCGTGTTCTGCGCCGCCCATCCAGTGCAGACGAGCCGTATCTGGCCCCCTCTGATCTGGAGTCGTCCCACATCTTTCTGGTGGTGCCGGACAAAAAGCAGGAGTTTTACAGTCTGTTTTGCAACATCGTGGTAACGCAGATGCTGGACTACATCGGCCAGCGGCCCTATGACCGCAGCCGGGACAAGCGGATCCTGCTGGCGCTGGATGAGTTCGCCAGCCTGCGGCATCTGGAGATCCTCGGCCCCATGCGGAAGTTCCGCAAAAACGGTGCCAACATCTGCATCCTCACCCAGTCTCTGGCGGACATTGATCTGGAATACAGCCGGGACGAGCGGAAGGTGATCCTGGACAACTGCACCTATACCGTGGTGCTCTCCGGCAACGATCCGGAGACCAGGACATACTTCTCCGACCTGGTTGGAAAAGAGGATCACCGGAAGATCAGCACCACCACAGGCAGCAGGACGGACAGCACCTCCACCAGCCTGCAGGAGGGCTACGCCATCCATCCCAACACATGGAAAAGTCTGGGGGAACAGTTGGTGGTCATACACCGCACCGGCTACCTGAAACTCAGAAAGAATTTCTATTTCAAGGGGTAACAATTTCATACCCATCCACCAAGAGACGGCTCCTGCCGTCTCTTTTTTATTTGACATGGAAAGGAGTATCCCTATGAGCAACGAAAAGAAGAAATGGAGCATCCTGGACGGCATCGAGCTGTCCGATCCGGAGGAAATGGAGGAGCTGGAGGCGCTGGGTGCGCTGATAGACGGCCCCAGCTACACGCTGGACGGGAAGGAGGTGACGAGCAATGGCAGCAGTGAATAAGGTGCGTGAGGAGCTGGCACAGGCGTTCCTGGCTGCGCTGAAGGAGGAGCAGCTCCCGTGGCGGGCCTGCTGGGCGCAGGGGCGTCCCTACAACGCCGCTACCGGCAGACGCTATAAGGGCATCAACACGCTGCGGCTCTCTATGCTTGCCGATGAGCGGGGCTACAAGGATCCCCGCTGGTGTACCTTCCAGCAGGCCAAAGATAAGGGCTGGAAGATCCGCAAGGGAGAACACGCCACCAAGGTCGAATACTGGGCCATGTACGACATGGAGCGGAAAAGATGGATGAACTGGAACGAGGTGGAGCGCTTGAAACGGGATGATCCCGATGCAGCCGACAAGCTCCAGCTTCGCAGCCGTACCGCTCTCGTCTTTAACGCCGCTCAGATGGAAGGTGTCCCGCCTCTGCCCCAGCGCCCCCGGACAGACATTGGTCAACTCCGCCAGCAGCGGGACACCCTGCTGGAGAATATGCAGCTGGCCTATCGGGAGGAAGGCACCCGTGCCTACTACTCCCCCTCAGCCGATATGGTGACGCTGCCTCCGGAGGCCAGCTTCGACGATCCGTACAGCTACATCTCCACCTTCCTTCATGAGTGCGGCCACGCCACCGGCCATCCTGACCGGCTGAACCGCCACATCGAGAATCATTTCGGCAGTGAGGACTACGCACGGGAGGAACTGCGGGCGGAGATTGCCAGCGCCTTCGTTTCCCAGGAGCTGGGGCTGGAGATGTCCCAAAAGGCTCTGGACGAACATTTCGACCTGCACAAAGCCTATATCCAGAGCTGGATCAAGGTGCTGGAGAAGGATCCGCAGGAGCTGTTTGACGCCATCAAGGACGCCAGCGGCATTGCCAACTACCTGATGGAAAAGGGCGAGTTCCAGCAGGAACGGAACGTCACCGAAGAAAAGCGGCAGATCCGGCACATTGAGGCGGAGAACATCGATCAGGAAAAATTCGATTTCTACGCCAAAGATCCCGTAGACCTCCGCTTTGTTGGCTGCACCTTCCGCAATGTCACCGTCTCGGAAAGCGAGGCAAGGCTTTCGCAGTTCAAAGACTGCAAATTCTACGGCTGCGATACACGGAATGTGCAGGACAGATCCGTCTTTACCCATGCAGCCTTCTTCCCCGCTGATACCACCGTCCGGCAGCCGAAGCGCCGGGAGAGCAAGTACATTCCCGCCGACATGATCGAGCTGGCCCGCAGCCAGGATGTGTTTGACATCCTCCAGCGCACCGGGGAGCCGCTGTTCCAGAAGGACGGACAGTGGCGCTCTGTGGAGCATGACAGTCTGGTAGTAACGCCCGGCAAGGGCTACTACTGGTTTTCACGGGCGGAGGGCAGCAAAAGCCCCATCGACTACTTCGTCAATGTCCATGGCATGGGCTTTCAGGAGGCTGCACGGACGGTGCTGGAGGCCATCCACAGGGACGTCACCTACACGGCCCCGGTGTGGCAGCCGCCTGCGGGACATGAGGAGCTTCACCCGCTGCCACGGGCCAAGACGAATCTGGACGCCTATAACTATCTTGTTCAGGAGCGGGGGCTGGATCAGGAACTGGTAGACGGGCTTATGCGGCAGGGCCGGATCTACCAGAGCGGCAAATACAAAAACGTTGTATTCGTCGGCACGGACTTTGACGGCGTAGTGGCCAGCAACTTCGCCCGCAGCTGCGATCCCACGCAGCAGGTACAGCGCTTCGACGTCCGAGGCTCCCAGAAGGAGTACCGCTTTCGCATGGAGAACCCTGACTGCCCCCGCTGCAATGTCTTTGAGAGTGAGATTGACCTGCTGTCCTATCTCTCCATGCGTCCGGCAGACCAGCGCACGGAGAACTATATTGCATTGGGCGGTGTATCGCCCCGTGCGCTGCTGGCCTTCCTCCAGTACCGACCGGACGTCAGCCAGATCAATCTCTGCACCGATGGCGACCGGGCCGGTGAGCAGTGTGCCGAAAGCATCCGCACTCTGCTGGAAGGCCAGTATGAGATATCCCGTGAGGCGGCGCCCATCGGAAAGGACTGGAACGAGTCGCTGGTACGCATCCGGGAGCTGCAGGAGAGCTGGGAGCATGAGACCAACGACCCGGAGACGGAGACGTGGCGGGACGATCTGACCTCACAGGAGGCACAAATCGTAGCAGCCTGGGACGACGGCTTTGACCACGGTCTGGCCCGCATGGTCACCCTCTCCCGCACACAGGACGACCCCGGCCTAAGGAGCGCCATGGCCAAGCTTGACCCCGTAGAACAGGTGCGCTCCCCTTTCGCCCGAAAGGCTGAGGACTGGACTTACTAATCCGCTCTATCCAATCGGTAAATAAACAAAACAGCAGCGGCAGCCGAACGGCTGCCGCTGCTCAGCTTCAGAAGGAGATTTCCCCTATGAGAAAGCGTAGAAGCTATTTCAAGGTACCCAACGCCCTCATCTTTGACACCACCCTCAGCTTTGCCACCCGGAGAGTGGGCATGATCTTCTTTGCTTACTGCAACGCCCTGGGCGGTTGCCGCAAAAGCTATGAGGCCATTGCCGCCCTGGCAGGCTGCAGCGTGGCCACCGCTGTCAAGGCCGTCCGGGAGCTGTCCGAGGCGGGATATCTTACTGTCAAGCACACCAAGTACCATAGCGGCAAGCTGGGACGCACCGTGTACGGCAAGAACACCTACACCGTCAATCTGGCCCTGCTGAAGAAGGGCTATACCATCCTGGATCGTGCCGTGCTGGAACAGGAGCTGACCGATTCTGCCCTTATCGTGCTGTGCGCCATCATTGTCTGCGCCGGGAACAGCTCCCGTGCGTTCCCCAGCATCTCTGCGCTGCAAAAGAAAACCGGCGCAGCACGCTCCACCGTCTGCGCCGGTCTGCGGCTGCTCAAGGCCCTTAAAACCCTGCTGGTGCAGCTCTGCATCAAGAAGAACCAGGAGCATAGTCGCAATTCCTATCACATCTGCGGCGTCGCAGAGGGCAATTATGCAGCGGCTTCTTGTGACCAGCATATCGCAGCTTCGGATGCGTGTCAAGCCCCGATCGAGGGCTTTTCTCTGATGGGGGTAGTCCGATTTTTAGCAAATAAGGTTAAGACTCAGATAACGGGAGTATTAAATTACCTGTTGAAAGAAAGATCCTACCGTCTAACGTAAGACTTACAAGAGAAGAACAGCAAACGAAAAATCAAAAAAATCATTTCTCACACAACCGCCCCCGGCGCAGACTTTCGATCTTAGGCCAGCTCCAGCAGCAGGGGGGACCTGTGTGTAAACTCCGTCAGGAGTTTTCCACGGGGGGATAACTGCTGCGGTCGTTACGGCGCTGGCAGCCTGATGCAGCAGCCAAAGCGTCTGCAAAAGTAGACTTTTTGAGACACACACTCGCACCGTCTGGCTTACGTCCGTAAAATACCCGCCGCAACTTTACGGATATGTCCGAAAACGCCAGAAGATTTACGGACATCTTTTGAGGCCCGTCGCCGTCGCCCGGTTATGCTATGACGAAGCAGAAAGAGGGGCTATACCATAGCCGACAAATTTTGTCAAGAAAGCAGCCGCAAGGCTGCTTTCTTCGTCACCTGCAGAAAAGGAGGTTTCCCATGAGCGATACCCGCACTTACTACTACGCCAGAGTCAGCAGTCGGGATCAGAATCTTGCACGGCAGCTGGAGGCATTCCGAGTCCTGGGCGCCGATGAGCGCTCCATCATCACCGACCGGGAGAGCGGCAAGGATCTGAACCGGCCCGGCTACATGGCCCTGAAGAACACCATCCTCCGGCCCGGTGACACGCTGGTCATCACCTCGCTGGATCGGCTCAGCCGTCGGAAGGCGGACATTGAGACGGAACTGCTCTGGTTTCGGGAGCAGCACATCCGGTTGAAGATTCTCAATCTGCCCACCACCATGACCGACTTCCCTGCCGGGCAGGAGTGGGTGGCCGACATGGTCAACAACATCATCATTGAGGTGCTGGGTACCATGGCCGAGCAGGAGCGACTCCGCACCCGGCAGCGTCAGGCGGAGGGCTACGCAGCAGCCAGAGCAGCCGGTCGCAAGATGGGACGGCCCAGACTGGCCCGGCCTCCTCAGTGGCCGGAGATCTACGCAGCGTGGCAGGCCGGGGAGCTTACCGCCAAGGAGGCTGCTCAGCGTCTGGGAATCGGAAGATCTACCTTCTACAAGCTGGCCAGCGAAAAATAATGGTCGGTCGGCAGCCGGCGCTCCATACACGAAAAAGCCAAACGGCACAAGGGTTTCAGCCCTCTGCCCGTCTGGCTTTTGCCGCAAATTTGAAATTGTAAGAATTGAAAATGCAAAAAATAGTTGCATTATTGATAAAAACAGGATATTATAGAAGTAACAAGTCAATAAACGACAAAGTACCGCCCGGAACGGCAATCCCGGACGGTACCAACTCAAACGATGTTCACGGCATCGAAAGAGCTTTTTATGTCGCACTTCCGTGGTGGACACGGTTTCATTGTACCACCGCAGCGGATAAATGGCAAGTCTTTTTCGATGGAAAACATTGGAAAAGGCTTGTTTTTTTGTTCGTCTCCGGTCAAAAACCGGTCTCGATATAGACAACTGAATAATCGGCCCGGTCAAATACAAGCGCATCTCCCGGAGCTTCGCCATGATATGAGCGGCACCGCTGCCTTCCAGCGGTCACGGGGATGAGACGCAAAGAGCAGATAGAGAGTCTGTTCTGCGGAGCCAATACATCGCTTCCGCTGACAACGTGGTGAGGCCCTTGCAGTATTGCACAATAAGGCGCAGGCACAGGAACCAAATCGGGAAGCACGACAAACAAAGCAAAAACGAACTTTAGAATAGGCGCACGGGGAACTGCATATATGCAGTTCCCCGTGGTCATCATGGCAGCGGGAGAAGGATTCGAACCCTCACATACGGAGTCAGAGTCCGCTGTGCTACCTTTACACAATCCCGCTGTGTTCTGACGAACAAGCTATATTATACACGCTTCCTGTGTTTTGTCAACACTTTTTTCAAATCTCCTGAAAGTTTTTCCGGAGCCGGGTCTCCCCGGCCCCGGAAAGCTGTCATCCGGTCATCACTGAGCCAGCTTCAGATCCTCCGCCGTGAAATACTTCTTCAGGGGCTTGTACAGCGCCGCAAAGACCACCAGACACAGGATGATGCTGGGCAGCATATAGCTCCCGTTATAGAGCAGGGAGTAGAACCACGGGCTGGTCATGGTCATGCCGAAGAACTCATCGGGCATATACTTGCCCCACACCACGGCGCCGATGATGTAGTGGGCCAAAAAACGCAGCACGCCGCCGATGACGGTGCCATAGAACACGCTCCACTTCCGGCGGGCCAGCAGGCCTGCGCCAAAGCCCAGCGCCGTGAAGGCCAGGAAGTAGTCGCAGATGATGGTGGTCCAGTCGATGGAGAACTTGTTGCCGATGAGATAGGTCACGGTGCCGAATACGAAGCCGGCGCCGGCGCCCCAGCCGCAGCCATACCGAACGGCGAACAGGATAATAGGCAGCATCTCCAGCGTGACAGAGCCGCCGTTGGGGAACTCATAGAGCTTGATAAAACTCAAAATCTCCGCCATAGCGATAAAAATGGCAGCCTCACAGAGGGTACGGGTCTTATTGTTTTTCATGTGTTCGGATCTCCTCCTAAAAAAATTCCCGCATGGCGAGCCATGCAGGCGTCGCAATGCGGAACATGAAATCCCTATGATCGCATTCCTACGCCGGCATTACCCGGATCAGGTTCGAGGGACCGGACGGCGATACGTCTCATCTCAGCCGGCTTGCACCAGCGCCCCTTGGATTGTAGCGCCATCTTATCATGCCGAACGCTGTCTGTCAATCGCTATTTTCCACAAAAAGAGGAGCATCCCGCCGAATGCTCCCCGTCTGTCTTATTCTCCGGCTTTCTCCGGCGCCGTCAAGCCCTTTTCCAACGCCGTCAGGCCCTCCTCCATCCGCCGGAAGCTGCTCATATCCGGCTGGCGAAGCGTCTGCTCTGCCTGCTGTAAGCGCTCCAGCAGCTGGCAATTCATCTGCTCATAGTCCGCCTGCGCCGTGCGGCACCACTCCCGCTGCCGGGCCGCCAGCTGACGCAGCTGGGTCACGGCCTCCTCCCGGAACTGCTCCGTGCGGCGGTGGGCGCTGATCTCGATCTGGGCCACATGGTCCTTCAGAGACTCGTATTCATCCGCCTGTACCTTCAGCTGAGCGCAGCGCTGCTCCAGCTCCTGATTCCGGGCCTCCACATCCGCCAGCTGCCGACGCAGACGGCGGCAGGTCTCCTCGTTGTCCCGCATCTTCAGCAGCTGCGCCTGTGTCACCCGCTGGGTATTCTCCAGCGTCTGGTTCTCCTTCCGGAGGGTCTCGTTCTCCGCCTCCAGCGCCGCCACACGCTCCTCGTGTTCCCGGCCGGTCTTCTCAATGTATGCAATCACATCGCTGCGGTCAAAGCCGCCGAACATACTGGTCTTAAAGCTGGTGCTCATCCGTGATCCCCCCGCAAATTCTTTTACCCTACCATATCACAAAACGCCGTTTTTTACAAGCCACAAAATGAAAAAGCGGAAGGGGGCTGCTCTTCCCTCCCGCCCGGTCTGAAGCTTACAGGATCGGTTCCTCGGCCCTTACGGCTCTTCCTTCTCCTTCTTCCGCTCCCGCAGGAGCTCCACAAGCTCCGACACCCAGCAGTATAGTCCCACCGTCCCGGCGATGATGAGATACCACTTGTTAAACTCGCTCACCGTTCCTCTTTTCCATGCCATGATGGCCATACCCGACATTATCAGAGGATACGTAATCAAATATCTATGCTCTTTCCACATGACTGGTCTCCTCAATTCCAAATCACCTCGTACGGCCCATCGCCCCAGTGTACCTTGATGCAATCATGAAGGGCAGCAGCCAACGATGCCCTGTGTTCAGAAAGTGCAGTTGCCGAAAAATAATTATCGCCATAAATTCTCTGCCCCGCATATCCCTCCTGTGTGACTATGTACATAGAACCGGTAAAACTACCTGTCGTTTTCGAATAGGTTGCTGTCCACGTCATTTCATACTCGTTCGCACGCACATACAAATCTGGAATCACAATATTCGTTACCAGTCCTGCCATACCAAGTCGATCTAAAATTGTTTTTACAACAGTTTTAAGTCCAACTGCAGGCAGATTAAACGCCGCTATAAAGACTGCCATAACTGCAGCCAAATCTTTATACCGGCCTCGAAGATTTACTTTCTGGCTTTCATAAACCTTTAGCGAATTTTTGACCGTCAGCGTCCTCGTAAAGGGATGCCCCTGTATGTAGTAGCGATATGTGATTTTCCCGGACGTGACCGCCTTGGAATTCGAAGCAAGTACCATGTTACCACTCGCAAAACTATATTCTTGGTTTTCCTCAAGCTGCGGAACATCTGTTACTGTTTCTTTACCAGTGTCCATATCCGTATGTGTCAACGTACCATTTTGGATACTGCATACCGCTTTTGATTCGATGCGATCATCGACAATCATATAGCAAGTAACTTCTCCGTTATATTCCCGCTTTGATGCAATATACACCTCGTCAGAATATTCAGAGATATCAAATCCTTCGGCCTAAAGCTGCGTTGTTACATTGTTCTCATTGGCAAAGGCTGTACCACATAGTGTCGTACACATTGCAAGCGCTAACAAAAAAGCTATCATTCTTTTCATAAACGGTCCTCTTTTGTTCTCGTTGTTGCCCTCTACCCTTCTGTTGTTTTATCTTTTTTACCACCCTGCCTTTCCTAAATGATTGCTTTCATTTCCTCTGTCTACACTGTTAAGATACCATAAGGGTTGTTTGTAGTCAATAATATTTTTATAAATTTCTCAATTATATTTAGATAATATGCACATAGGTGAATGTACATCACCATGCCCGAAATCCATCACACCGCAGCATGGCACCTCCTCCGCTCACATCTCTTCATTTTCTTCATATTGCCAAAATCTCCGATATTTCCCTCCGCTTCCAGTATTGTTAATAAGTAAACAGTCTATTTTTGCAGATATTTCTTGCTTTTTTGCGCCATTTGGTATAGACTAATCGGGAACGACTTATTTTGAGAGGCTGGCTTGAACAATATGAGCAATCCCTATAAGACACGGGAGGGCGGCGCTACCGTCACCGTCTTTGTTCCCTACGACTGCAACAATCACTGCCCCTTCTGCATCAACAAAAAGGAGTATGCCGACTGCTCCGGCTTCAGTCTGGATGCCATTCTCCGCAGCATCCACACCATGGATGAGATCACGCCCCGCTGTGACTTCGTCTTTACCGGCGGTGAACCCTTGGCAGATCTGGGATCCCTCCAGAAGATGCTGGACGCCATTCCCAACACCCACAGAATTTTTATCAACACCACCTTCCCCGTGCAGCAGAAATACTCCGCCGACGAGATGATCGCCTTCACGAAGCGCAACCGGGACAAGATCACCTGCATCAATATCTCCCGCCATTTGGTGAAGTACGTGGAGGAGTCCCCGGACGAGGTAGTGGGCCGCATCGCCTGCCCCACCCGCATCAACTGCGTGCTGTATAAGAACTACCCCGCCCAGAAGCTGACGGATTACGTGGAGCGCTTCCTGCCCTACCGCATCCCCATCCAGTTCCGCTACGACTACACCGAGACCACTCCGGAGAACCTCTATGAGGAGGAACACGACAAGATCCTTCAGGACCTGAAGAAGCAGTTCACCTACAAGGGGCTGGACGGCTGCCGGATGCGCAACGGCTTCCACTTCGAGTATAAGGGCCTTCACATGACCTACCACAAGACCCTTCCCTATTCCACCATCGTGGAGACTGGCGACGACGGCATCACCTACGACATTCTGTACGATATCCTCATCAAGCAGAACGGCGAGATCCACTCCGATTGGACCGGCGTGAAGCTGGACGTGGAGAAGTACCGCCACGTGACCTACGAGCCATACGACCTGCGGGTTCTGGACGGCACCATCGACTTCTGATGCAAACATCCCCCACTGTACTCACTGTACAGCGGGGGATGTTTCCGTCTCTCCCCAAAAAATCAGTCCCTTTTCAAGATAAGTGTTGCTATGTATAATCGTGAATTATGTGTAACAATTTCTTTCGCTTCGTTCCTGCCCCTATATTTGGCAAAGAGAACCTACCCGCCACGAAATACCTCGATTGTGACATCATGCTCTTCTGGTGGTTAGAAAAGAACAAAGACCTCACCACCAAGCAGATGGTAGATGAACTGTACTCCCTTATATGTAATCGCATCAACGACCCGATTACATACAAGGAACTTAAGAGTAAGAAGTTGGGACTTGATACCAAGGGCATCATTCCAGTACAAGTTTAACCGATGCAGGGCACCGAAAAGAGCCGAAGGCAACTTCGGCGTCTTTTTATACCTTGAAAGTAACACAAAAATATTGTATAATATAGAAAAGTCGAACAATTTGCCGGCTTTCCCGTCTATACAAATAATGAAGCAGCTAGACAAATTCAAATTTGACAAAGGAGTGTGATAATATGAGAAAAAAAGTAGTTACAGGTATTTGCATCTTGTTGGCTATCGTTCTTTTGATACCCATTCCTATGCGTCTGAAAGACGGCGGCACAGTTGTATATCATGCTATCCTGTATCAAGTTGAGAATGTGCATAGAATAGACCCAGAAGCCACGTCCGAAAATGATTACCTTGAGGGAATGATAGTAAAAATCCTTGGCATTGAAGTCTATAACAATGTTGAGTAATAGATCAGCCAATTTCAATTTGTCGAACTGAATGGTATATATCCCATAGGAGGAGCAAGGTTGAAATATACCTTGCTCCTTTTCATGTGCTTAGAGTTCCGTTAAATCGACGAAGGATTTGGCGGATAGGCTTATATCAACACAAAAGGTAAAAGGGATAAAAATCAAACCCTCCGGCTAAGCCGGAGGGTTGACGAGGCCCTATAAGGGCCTATTACGGACGAAGCCCTTATGGGGTTTTATTTATGCCTTGGGATTCTTACTACCCGTAAACGGGTCTATAAATTCCTTTATGCTAATTTGGTCGGATATTTTGTCCTCCTCCAACTGGTTCTGTATGTACGCCTTTATCGCTTTCTTGTTTCGGCCTACCGTATCCACTTGCTGGCACAACTTCCGCAGTATGATCCCTATGTCCTCTTTTATCTTTCCGTAAACCTCCATCCGTCTATATTTCGGCGCAAACACCACATGGTATTGACAACGCCAGCTGGTATGCTCTAAACTACTTACATCTACTTCTTTCATGAATTACTCTCCTTGTTCTTGTAAGCTTTGGTCGGCAAACCTTTTCTTTACTCTAACTCGGAGACTTTTTCTTGTCTACTTTTCCCCTCGCCATAGGCTATTTTTACCCCCGGCAGAGCCGGGGGTTGTCTTTGGTTGCCAATGCAGAAAAAGCAGGACAAGCGCCCTGCTTTTTCCGATGCAGCGTTACACGGTGCCGGTGACGGTCACTGTGGTGGTGCCGGGGGTGACGGTATAGGTGCCATCCGTCTCCTGGGTATAGGTGGCTGCCGGGACGGTGATCTGCCCGGCAATGGTGGCAAAGGTGCCGGTGGCAGCATCGTAGGTGTAGTTGTCTCCTTCCTTCCACGCATCGCCGTTATACGTCACCGTCAGGCCGGTGAGGGCCGGGTCGAAGGTATCCGTCAGGATCACGTTGTCCCCTGCCGTGGCGGCGGTATTGCCGAAGTTCTGGAGGACGAAGGTATAGGTCAGCTGTCCGCTCTCCGTGACGGTGGCGGGGCAGATGGCCTTGCTGACGGTGAGGTCCGCCCGCTGGGCCGCCGCCAGTGCGGCCTGCGCCGTCAGGGATGCTGCCAAACCGCCGCCGGTGACGGTGGCCGTGTTGGTGATGGCGGCCTCCTGATCCAGCGGCGCATAGCGGGTAACAGCGGCCTCGTACACCAGCAGCGCATTGCCTCCGGCGGGGACGGTGAGACCGGTGACGGTCAGGGGAGGCCCTGCCGTCACCGTGGGGGTCGTTTGCAGGACACCGTTGACATATACCCGCAGCGTCCCCTCGTTGTAGGTCAGCGGGTACACGGTGTCCGTGCCGAAGGCGTAGCCACCCAGATCGTCCGTCAGCACCAGTTCCGTCAGGGGCGCTGTGCCGCCGTTCACCAGCGACAGCACGTAGGTGACGTTGTCTCTGGCGGTGTAGCGGCTGCTGGCCGCCGTCTTGGTGAGGGTCAGCGTCTCCAGCAGCTCACCGGTGACGGTGTTGGAATTGGAGGTGCCGCCGTTATAGATCAAGGTGGCGAAGTTGGTAAAGCTTGCCATGACATCCACTCCTGTTCGATAGTCGGTGGGGCCGCAGCCCCAATACAGCATATGCCGCAGCATCAAAGCGGTTGACGGCACCGGGCAGACTCTATTATAATAGGTAGCATTGATGCCAGCATGAAAGAAGGGATGTTCCATAGAGCTGAAACAATTGCAGGCGGCCTTTTCCGGCCATGTGCCGGGCCTGCTGGGGGCCACCGCCGCCTATGCCGTGCTGGTGCCGGTGGCGGAGACGGCGGAGGGTCTGAGCCTGCTGTATGAGGTGCGCTCCCCTGCCCTGCACCACCACAGCGGGGAGGTCTGCTTCCCCGGTGGGCGCATGGAGCCGGGGGAGACGCCGGAGCAGTGCGCCCTGCGGGAAACGTGGGAGGAGCTGGGCATCCCCCCGGAGGACATCCGGCTGCTGGGCCGGGCGGACTTCCTGCACCTGCGCTCCGAGGCCCTGATGCACCCGGTGCTGGGACAGGTGGCCCCGGCGGCGCTGGAGCGGCTGCGGCTGAACCCCGCCGAGGTGCGGCAGACGTTTCTGGTGTCGCTGGACTGGTTGGCGGCCCATCCGCCGGAGGTATACCGGTATCCCCTGCTGCCGGTGGGAGCAGAGCAATTCCCCTATGCCCGGGTGCAGGCGCCGCCGGACTACCGGTGGACACCGGGACAGGCGGAGGTACCGGTGTATGATGGGCTGCCCTACCCCCTGTGGGGGCTCACCGCCCGCATCACCCGTCATGTGGTGCAGCGGGCCACCGAGGGGGCGGAATAGAAAAATCAGGCGGAGGAGTAGCTGCTTCTCCGCCTGATTTTTGTTTTGACTGCCAAAACATAGCCCCACCCTCCCTAATGGGGAGGGCGGGGCTTTCCTATTATTTTCCTCCCCGCCGGAAGAAGGCCGCCACCACGGCACCGGGACCGGCGTGGGTGCCGATGACGCTGCCGATGCACACGGACTCCAGCGCCTCCGTGCCGTTTTCCCACAGAGGGGCGCTGTCGGCCACATACTTTTGCAGCAGGGCGTCGCTGAGCCCAGAATAGCCCAGCAGCAGGGGCATGGAGAAGTCGATGCCGCCGCTCTCGTGGATCTTCTGCACCAGCAGATTGTTGCCCTGCCGGGAGCCACGGGCCTTGCCGATGATGGTCACCTCGCCGTCCGTCAGGGTCAGCACCGGGTGGATGTTCAGCAGCCCCCCGGCAAAGGCAGCGGTCTTGGAGATGCGCCCGCCCTTTTTCAGATACTCCAGCGTGTCCACCAGCCCGATGATGCACACGTCCTGCCGCCGCCGCTCCAGCAACGCCGCCAGCTCTCCGGCGTGCAGATGGGCATTGTCAATGGCGTACCGGGCCAGGATACCGGAGCCGATGGAGGCGGACATGGTGTCCACCACGAAGATGCGCTCCCGCCCCTCAGCGGCGATACAGGCGCTCTGATAGGTGCCGGACAGCTTGTGGGAGATGGTCAGCACCACGGCGCTGTCCCCGGCGGCCTCCACCTGATCGAACAGCTGGGCGAAAGCGTCAGGGGAGGGCTGGCTGGTGGTGGGCAGCACGTCCGACTCCACCAGCCGCTCATAAAAGCGCTGGCGGTCGATGTCCACGCCGTCCAGCAGCTCCTCCGTCCCGAAGTGGATGGTCAGGGGTACGATGTGTACCTGCCTGCGGTACTGCTCCGGCAGGTCGATGGTGGAATCTATGATGATCCTGGTCATAAGTCTGTTTCTCCGTTCTGTGATTTTCGGGGGGCTGCCAAGCGCTCCAGATGGCCGCTGATGCAGGTTAGGGCGTCGTACATGACCTGCCGCTGCTCCGGTGTCAAGCCCTCGCTGGCGGCCTCCACCAGCCGGTCGATCTTCCCTGCAATGGCCCGGCCCGTCTCCTGCCCCTTCTCCGTCAGCGTCAGGGGACTGCGGTATCGCTTGTCCGGCCGGGTGACGTAGCCGTTCTGCTCCAGATATTCCAGCGACCGGGACACGGCGGCCTTGTCCTCCTCGCACCGGTCGCACAGCTGCCCGGCGGTTAGCGGCCCCAGTTGCGTCAGATAATAAAGACACGAGACGTGAGGCCCCTTCAAATGAAATTCGGACATCTCCTCCGCCTTGATGCGGCGGATGCTGCGGCTGATTTTGGCGATCAGCACGGTAAAGGTCTCGAAGCGCTGCTGCATGGTGGCTCCTCCTTAAATGTTGATAAATCAACAAGTGTGACGTATCATACCACGCAAATGTTGATTTGTCAACAAAAACTTTTTCCGGCATGACAGGTGGAATTTGCGTCAAAAGGTTGACATTTCTGCCGGATATGATACACTAAAGCTTATACTGAGGGAGTAGATGGCTCGGCAGCGAGTGGCAAGTCAACAGACTGATGGGACTCCATCTGGCTTGTCTTAAACAACGAGACTCAAGTATGGCGAGGGTCGTGCTTGGGCGTTTTGGTCAGGCACACCGTGCCTGATTTTCTTTTTTGGAGGGAACCATCATAGGACTGTTAGAATTGTTTCTCATTGCGGTGGGGCTGTCTATGGACGCCTTCGCCGTCTCTGTCTGCAAGGGCCTGTCCACGCAGACGCTGCAAAGGCGGCACTATCTCATCGTGGGTGCGTGGTTCGGAGGCTTTCAGGCGCTGATGCCCACCCTGGGCTATCTGCTGGGTTCCACCTTCGAGCAGTATATCACGTCGGTAGATCACTGGGTGGCCTTCATCCTGCTGTCCGTCATTGGCGGCAATATGCTGAAGGAAGCCTTCTCCAAGGACGAGGAGACGACGGACGCCTCCTTTGCTCCCAGGGTCATGCTGCTGCTGGCGGTGGCCACCAGCATCGATGCACTGGCGGTGGGTATCACCCTCGCCCTACTGCCGGGGGTGAATATCGTGGCGGCGGTGCTGTTCATCGGCTGCATCACCTTTATTCTCTCCGCCGTGGGCCTGAAGGTGGGCAACGTCTTTGGCCTGAAGTATAAGAACAAGGCGGAGATGGTGGGCGGTGCCATCCTGATCCTCATGGGCCTGAAAATTCTGCTGGAGCATTTGGGCGTCATCCAGTTCTGAACTCTGTAAGCGTAGAAAGCGACCCTGTCCAAAGCCGGACAGGGTCGCTTTTTACCAAAAATCACTGTGCAGTATTTTCACTTTACAGCAGCATGATACCAGCGCTTTCGCAGGTCTGCACCGTCTCCGGGTCCCAGAGACTGGCCTGCACCTCCCCGATGTGACAGGTGCCGATCATCATCATGCACAGGCGGCTCTGACCGATGCCGCCGCCGATGGTCAGAGGCAACTCCCCCGCCAGCAGCATCCGGTGGAATGGGAGAGTGCGCCGATCGTCGCAGCCGCTGGCGGTGAGCTGGCGATCCAGCGCCGCCTCGTCCACTCGAATGCCCATGGAGGAGATCTCGAAGCTCCGCTCCAGCACCGGGTTCCACAGCAGGATGTCGCCGTTGAGCCGCCAGTCGTCGTAGTCCGGCGCACGGCCGTCGTGAGGCTGGCCGGAGCGCTTCAGGTTTCCGCCGATCTGCATGAGAAATACCGTGTGGTGCTCCCGGCAGATGGCATCCTCCCGCTGCTTGGGGGTCAGGTCCGGGAACCGATCCTCCAGTTCTTGGGTGGAGATGAAATACACGTCCCGGTCGATGCGGGTGTGCAGGCTGGGAAAGGCAATGTCCAGCGCATCATTGGTCTCGCAGACGGCTCCCATAATGGCCCGCACCGTCTGGCGCAGATAGCTCTCCGTCCGGTCCTCCCGCAGGATGACCTTTTCCCAGTCCCACTGATCCACATAGATGGAGTGGAGGTTGTCCACCACCTCATCCCGCCGGATGGCGTTCATGTCGGTGAAAAGGCCCTTACCGGGGTGGAACTGGTAGCGCTTCAGAGCCAGCCGCTTCCACTTGGCCAGAGAGTGGACCACCTGCCCGGTGGCGTGTACATCGGGGATATCGAAGGAGACAGGGCGCTCCACGCCGTTGAGGTTGTCATTCAGACCCGAATTTTCTTCCACAAACAGCGGGGCGGAGACCCGCCGCAGATTCAGGGCATTGCCGAGATTCACCTGAAAATTGCTCTTGATAAACTCGATGGCCCGCTGCATTTCATAGACAGACAACGGGGTTTTGTAGCCCTGTGGGATACAGACCTTGCTCATTGCGTAAGCACCTCTCTTTTTTGAAAAAATATACAGCTATTATAGGAGCATTTTCCGAAAAATACAAGAAAAAATTGAAATATCGGAGGAAAAAACTGAAAGCGCTTGGGACAAGAGCCTCCAGAAAAGCGTGCGGCACATACACAGAGCCATATAAAACAAGGCGCACCGCTGGGCAGCAAGCTGCACAGGGATGCGCCTTGTCAGAGGTGCGGAGAAAACGGGTAAGCAGAGCATACCAGCAAGCGAAGGATGGCACCGTCTGGCGATTCGCAAAATGCCCTCCGCCGGCGGAGTTTCCTGTCGTATGGATACACCTTCCGCTTATTGACGGGATTTTTTTGCTTTTTTGAAACTACTCCTGTCTGCTGACAGGGAGCTTCTTATTTTCTTAATACCTTTCTCGCTTGCCGACGGGGTTTCGTGCCTTATTGGTACTTCTCCCGTATGGCCCGGAAGGCGGGGAGACTGCGCAGGATCATGTCGTGGGAGACGCAGTAGCTCAGCCGCAGGAAGCCTGGGCAGTGGAAGGCGGTGCTGGGGACCACCAACAGGTCATGCTCCAGCTTGGCCCGCTGGGAGAAGGCCACATCGTCGCCGTCAGGGACCCGGACGAAGAGATAGAAGGCGCCCTGCGGCGGGATGCACTCGTAGCCCATCTGGGTCAGCTCCCGATAGAGCAAGCGGCGGTTGGCATCATAGGCCGCCAGATCCGGCCGGGCATCGGCGCACCGCTGGAGAGCCAGCTGCACCAGCGTCGGCGGGCAGACATGGCCGGAGCTGCGGGCGGCCCCGGCCACGGCGTGGAGCACGTCGGCCTGACCCTCTACGCAGGAGGGGACACAGACGTAGCCGATGCGCTCACCGGGCAGGGACAGAGATTTGGAGTAGGAGTAGCACACCAGCGTATTGGGATAGATGGTGGGCAGGAAGGGGACCTCCACGCCGTCGTAGACCAGCTCTCGGTAGGGCTCGTCGGCTATCAGGTAGATGGGGTGGCCGAACTGGGTACTCTTGCGGCGAAGAAGCTCCGCCAGCCCCTCCAGCGTCTGGCGGCTGTACACCACGCCGGTGGGATTGTTGGGAGAGTTGACCAAAACTGCCTGTGTATGGGACGTTAAATGGGCCTCTAAAATGTCCAGAGAGATCTGGAAGGTGTCCAGATCGGCGGGGACGGACACCAGCTTGCCGCCGTTGGATTCCACAAAGGGGAGGTACTCCGGAAAATAGGGGGCGATGGCCACAAATTCACTGTCCGGCGATACGGTCAGCGCCCGGATGACAGAGATCAGGGCGGCGGCAGCGCCGCAGGTAAAGAACAGCTCCTCCGGGCGGATGGTCATTCCGAAGCGGTGGGTCAGATCCTCCGCCACGGCCCGGCGGGTGCCGTCGAAGCCGCCGGCCATGGAGTAGCCGTGGACCTGAATGGGATCGGTGTCGTACAGCACATCCAGCAGGGCCTGCTGCACCGGCTGCGGGGCGGGGATGCTGGGATTACCCAGGGAATAGTCATATACGTGCTCCGGGCCTACTTCCGCCGAACGGCGCAGACCGTAGGCGAACAGCTCACGGATCATGGAGGGGGCACTGCCCAGTTTTTCATACGTCGGATTGACCATGGTTCCAGCTCCTTTTCCTGAATTTTTGACTGATATCAATATGTGTAAAGCGATACTACCTAACAGATAAATCGGTGCAAATCGGCGGCAGGCAGGGGAAATTGGGCGCCGCAAAGACCGACCTTATGCCCATTATACATCCTACGGACGGGAACGTCAACGAAAATGGTTGAATGATTCAGTAAAAATATGGCGAATGGGGGTTGACGAGGACCGGGGGGAGACGATACACTATATCCATATGAACGAAATTATGCCATTGATGCTGATACGATCGATGGTACACAAAACAGCGCTGCGGGTGCAGCGCTGAAGGAGTAGTGGAGTAGGAGTGGAAAAGATGAAAGAGATGAAAACGCTGCCGCTGGCCTTCACCTATGTGGGGGTATTTCTGGGGGCGGGCTTCGTGTCCGGCCCGGAGCTGTGGCAGTTCTTCGGGGCCTTCGGCAACTGGGGCTATGTGGGTTTTCTGCTGGCGGCGGTGCTGTTTACCCTGTTCGGTATTTTGCTGGTGCGGCTGACGCAGGTGGCCCACACCGACGAAATGGACCGGCTGCTGGTGCCTTGGAACATCCCGTGGCTGCGGGCGGCCTCCGGCATTGTGGCGGCGGCCTTTCTGTTCGGCGTGGTGGTCATTATGGCGGCGGGATCCGGAGCGCTATTAGAGCAGATGACGGGCCTGCCTACATGGATCGGCAACGCCCTGTTCATGCTGGCGGTGGCGCTGGTGGCTCTGCTGGGTGTGACGGGGATGGTCAGTGCCTTTTCGGCGCTGATCCCGGTGCTGGTTCTGGCCACACTGGCCTTTGCCGCAGCGGCCTGCATAAAGTTCGGCACGGGGAATATCTTCCGGTTGGAGAACGTCAACACCAATCCCCTGATGCCCACATGGCTGGTGGCATCCCTGACCTTTGTGGCCTACAACCTGCTGGGGGGCATCGGCATCATGGCGCCCATCGGCAAGCTGGTGAAGAAGCGCTCGGTGATCTACTGGGGCATCACCCTGGCGGGGGGGATGCTGACGGTGGTGGCAGCCAGTATCCTGTTCAGCATGGCGGTGTATCCGGCGGCCATTGAGGCGGAGCTGCCCATGGTGGCGGTAGCCACGGCCATCAGCCCCACGCTGGGGACGGTTTACGGCATCGTGCTGCTGCTGAGTATGTTCTGCAATGCGCTGGCATCGCTGGTGGCCATGCTGACCTACATGGAGCAGAAGCAGGCGGTGTTCCGCAAGCACAAAAAGCTGACGCTGGCAGCGGCGGCGGTACTGTCGTGGATCGGTAGTCTGGCGGGCTTCGGAGATCTGATCAGCGTAATCTTCCCGGTGTTCGGCTATCTCAGCGTGGTATTTTTGGTGTGTATGATGGTACACTTCATTCAGTGCAAGCGGCGGGAAAAACAGTCCGCCTGAGGAAAGTGACAGAAGATATCCCCCGGAGGTATTGTCTCCGGGGGATATCTTCTGTCATGCGAAATTACTCTATAGAGGTGGAATGATAAGGCGTCACAGGGCATCGGCATCATGCTGCGCCTGAGCGTGCCACAGCTGGGCATACTGCCTCCTCCGCCAGCAGCTGCCGATGGCTGCCCCGCTGGACGATGCAGCGAACACCAGAATCTCGTCGCAGAAGCGGCAGGAGGCCAGACGATGACTGATTTAGACAGAGGTGCGTCCGCCGGAGATGTGACTGAAGCGGCGGTACACCTCGTACTCCGACACCGGATCCGGCGCTGCCGGTGGGTTCGTCCCGCAACATGAAGGGGGCGTTTTGTACAGCGCACGGGTCATCATCAGCTTCCGGGCCTCGCTGCCGGAGGTGATGACCACCCGTTTGGCTCCGCCGCCAGCCGGGAATCGTCATCGCAGATGGCGATGTGCATCTCTTCCACATCCTTGCGGCGATGTGATAAAAACAGGGCCGTGCCGCTACAGTACGACCCCGTGATAGCATACCCCGGCCCGTCAGGCAAATACCACCTGCACCAGCAGCATATAGGTGATGGTGCCGCCGGCGATGGACAGGAGGGAATTGCGCCGCCACAGGTGCAGTCCGGCGGTGACGGCAATGGTGATACACTCCGGCAGCCACTGACCGGCGGAGGCGAAGGAGACGTTCCGCAGACTGTACACCAGCAGCAGGCCCATCATGGCCGGAGGCAGCAGGGTACACAGCTCCTGCAGGAACTTGGGCAGCGGCTTGCCGTGGGGGAACAGGATGGGCGGCAGGAACCGGGTGATGACGGTACCCACGGTGATGGCCAGCAGGATGATGAGTGTTTGGATGGCGTTCAGGCGCATAGCTTTTTCCTCCCTATCAGCAGACTGGCGAAGATCAGCACCATAGAGGGGATCACCAGGTTATCCGGGCCGCAGACCAGCAGGGCCGCAACGGCACAGGCGATGCCGATGGCTCCCGGCAGGCGGCGCTGCTTCTGCCGCAGCTGCTCCAGAAACAGCACCACGAACAGAGCCGTCAGGGCGAAATCCATGCCGGAGATGTCGAAGGGCAGTACGCCGCCCAATACGCCTCCCAGCATGGAAGCCATGATCCAGTAGCTCCAATCCAGCAGGGAGACGAAGAGATAGAATTTTCCGGCATCCACGCCCTCCGGCGGCTCCACGGTGGAGACCACGGAGAAAGTCTCGTCGCAGAGGGTATAGTACAGCATCCAGCGCTTCCAGCCCAGATCGTCATATTTTTTCAGCATGGACACGCTGTAAAACAGGTGCCGGGCGCTGATGGTGAGGCTCAGCAGGAATACCTCCAGCGGGTCGAAGCCCGCCGCCAGCAGAGGAACGGCGGCATACTGGGTGCTGCCGCCGAAGGCGATGGCACTGAACAGGCCGGACCACAGGGGGCCGTAGCCGATGGCCTGCATCAGCATCCCATAGGTGACGCCCAGCACCAGAAAACCTGCAAAAATAGGGACGGTATGGGGGAAGGCGGCCCGCAGGGCTGACCGCCAGGAGGAGGGGGAGGGCTGCATAAAATATCACTTCCGGTGCAAGAATAGTCGAAATGAGACAGATAGATGGATTATAGCGGAGAGAGCAGCGATTGACAATGGGAAAATGTGCCAGATTTTATGCCCAAAAGAACACAGGGACTGGAAAAATGCGGCAAGATGGCGTATACTGAGACCATATGACTTGAAAGAGGGAAAGCGAGGCGCTTTTAATGGAGGAAACGAGAAGCTTTGGATATGTCTGCCCCAAGTGCGGCAAGGCCGTGGTGGCCCGGCGCAGCAAGTTCGCCCTGTCGGCGGCGGCGGTACGGATGGAATGCCCCAAGTGCGGGGAGTCGGCGCTGGAGGTACAGACCGACGGCGTGCGCTTCCGGCTGTGGGTACCCTGCGGCCTGTGCGGCGGGGTACATCAGGCAGAGTGCAGCGCTCAGGAGCTGCTGGAGGGCCGTGGCATCGCTCTGGCCTGCCCGGAGACGAAGCAGCTATGCTGTTACGCCGGAGAGGAGAGCCAGGTGATGGCCCGGACGGATGAGCTGGCCATCCGAGTGGACAAGGAGCGTTCGGAGCAGCGAGAGGCATTCACCGACAACGTCATCATGTATGAGGTGCTGTCGGAGTTGAAGGACATGGCCGGCCGGGGCAGTGTAAGGTGTGCCTGCGGCAGCCGGGACTACGGCATCCGCATCCACCGGGATGCCGTGGATCTGACCTGCCGGGCCTGCGGCGGGAAGCTGCGGCTCCCGGCGGCGACGGATGAGGATCTGGACCAGCTTTGCTGTCGTATGACGCTGGAGATCCCCGGGCGAAAGGGCGGCGTATGATCGAATTACTGTCTCATTGGTTGATCCGGAACCGGGAAAATACCGGAGATCCGGCGGTGCGGCGGGCCTACGGCCGCCTGTGCGGGCTGGTAGGTATCGGTCTGAACCTGCTGCTGTTCGGCGGAAAGCTGTTCGCCGGGACTGTCAGCGGCTCGGTGGCCGTGACGGCGGATGCCTTCAACAACCTGTCGGATGCAGGCTCGTCGGTGGTGACGCTGCTGGGCTTTCAGCTGGCGGGGAAGAAGCCGGACCCCCAGCACCCCTTCGGTCACGGGCGCATCGAGTACATATCGGGTCTTGTAGTGTCGGGACTGATCCTGCTGATGGGCGTGGAGCTGGGGAAGTCCTCCGTGGAGAAGATCCTGCACCCGGAGGCGGTGGACTTCAGTCTGCTGGCGGTGGGGATTCTGGTGGCATCCATCGCCGTGAAGCTGTATATGTACCTGTATAACCGCCGTATCGGCAGGCGGATATCTTCCGCCGCCATGGAGGCCACGGCCACCGACAGCCTGTCCGATGCCATCGCCACCACGGCGGTGCTGGCGGCTATGCTGGTGGGACGGTTCACCGCCTTGATGATCGACGGTTGGGTGGGCCTTGTGGTGGCGTGCTTCATCCTCTTTTCCGGGTATCAGGCGGCTAAGGAGACGCTGGGGCCGCTGCTGGGCCAGCCGCCGGAACAGGAGCTGGTGGAGAGGATTCAGCAGATGGTTCTGTCCCACCCGCCTATCTGCGGCATCCACGATCTGGTGGTCCACGACTATGGCCCCGGTCGGATGATGGTGTCCCTCCATGCGGAGGTGCCGGCTCACGGAGATATTCTGGAGCTGCACGACGTCATTGACACCGCCGAAATGGAGCTCAAGCGCACCCTGCACTGCAACGCCGTGATCCACATGGACCCCATCGTCACCGATGATGCACAGATCGTGCAGCTGCGCCGACGGGTGGCGGAGCTGGTGCGACAGGTGGACAGCGGCATGACCATCCACGATTTCCGGGTGGTGCCGGGACCCAGCCACACCAATCTCATTTTCGATGCGGTGCTGCCCTTCGGGGAGCATATCACGGAGGCGGAGGCCGCCCGGCAGATCAGGGAGCGGGTGCGGCAGATGGATGGGGGAGAGTACTACGCCGTGGTGACGGTGGAGAATCCCTATGTGTAAGAAAAAGCCAGCACCATGACGGTGCCGGCAGGGCGTTATTCCCAAGTCTGCCACACGTCGGGGCAGTAGCCCACGGTGGCCTGCTTGCCGTTGCGGACGATAGGCACCCGGAAAAGCTGGTATTCCAGCAGCTTCTCCTCGGCGGCCTGGGGCAGCAGATAGTCGATGCCCAGTTCCCGATAGTCGATACAGTCCCGGTCCACCAGTGCATCGTAGCCTACGGCGGCCCGGACGCTGCGGTACTCTCCGGCGGAGAGGCCCTTGGTGGCCAGATCGATGTATTGGTACTTGATACGGCGCTCCTTGAACCAGCGCTCGGCCTTTTTGGTGTCGAAGGACTTCCGCAGCCCGAAGATCTGAATGTTCATAAGAAACCTCCTGTAAAGTTGAAAGGTAGGGATATACAATGGAGCCTGCTGTGATGCAGCTGAAGGAAATGGTAGCTTCATCGGATAACATCGTATTTTTCGGTGGGGCAGGAGTGTCCACGGAGTCCGGTATCCCGGACTTCCGCAGTGTGGACGGCCTGTACCACCAGAAGTTCCGGTATCCGCCGGAGACCATACTGAGCCATACGTTTTATGAGCGCCACAAGGAGGAGTTTTTTGATTTCTATCGACAGAAGCTCATTGCTCCGGAGGCCCGGCCCAATGCCGCCCATGTGAAGCTGGCCCAATGGGAACGGGATGGGAAGCTGAAGGCTGTCATCACCCAGAACATCGACGGGCTGCACCAGATGGCCGGGAGCCATAAGGTGCTGGAGCTCCACGGCAGCGTCCTGCGGAACTACTGCGAACGATGCGGGAAATTCTACGGCGTGGACGCTATCCTCCACAGCACCGGCGTCCCCAAGTGCAGCTGCGGCGGCGATATCAAGCCAGATGTGGTGCTGTATGAGGAGAGTCTGGATATGCAGATGATGGAGCAGGCGCTGGAGTATATCAGCCGGGCGGATATGCTCATCATCGGCGGCACGTCTCTGGTGGTGTATCCGGCGGCAGGACTGGTGCAGTACTACCGGGGCCACAAGCTGGTGGTCATCAACAAGGGAGAGGTGGGCGCCGGCGTCCGGGCCGATCTCACCATCCGTGCGCCTATTGGTGAGGTGCTGAGTCAGCTGTAACAGCTGTAACAGCGACGGCGCAGGCGGCATGGTGAAGGGGGTTGCAGCTATAATATCATGCTGCCTGCATCGCGACAAAGGAAAAATAAAGAAGTTGGTGAATGTCAAGAAGAAAATTGGCAAGTGATGCAAAAGCAACAGAGGCAGAACCTGCCGGAAGGATACCTGCGGGCATGGGAAACCTGGTATGACCATCGAGGAAGCAACAAATGAGCTTCTAAGTGAAAGCATCAGCAACCATTTTCAACATCTGGCAAAAACGCAAGATGACATTGTTCCATGCTCCTCGTGCGGAGACACCAGTAATTCGTATATAAGAAAAGACACCCTATTGGGTGCCTTCTCTTGTGTTGGCGCTACCTATCTTTCCGGGCCGTCTCCAGCCAAGTATTGTGGGCAGAAGCGAGCTTAACTTCCGTGTTCGGGATGGGAACGGGTGGACCCTCGCCCTAATCAGCACCAACTATTGAAACCGTATCAGCGGTAACAAACAGTAGTATATGCACTTTTACGCAATTTGTCAAGAAGAAATGGTGACCCGTACCGGATTCGAACCGATGTTAAAGGCGTGAGAGGCCTCTGTCTTAACCACTTGACCAACGGGCCATTTTCTTTCATAGTATCACACAAGTATCCTTGTGAAATAACCGTGGTACACCATCAGGGACTCGAACCCTGGACACCCTGATTAAGAGTCAGGTGCTCTACCAGCTGAGCTAATGGTGCATATCACTCAGATGTCTTTCGCTTACACCTTCAAAACCGAACAAAGAAGAGGATGGAAGGAAGGCCATTGCCTGCATAAATCGTAGGTCAAGCCCTCGGGCTATTAGTACCGGTCAGCTGCATACATTACTGCACTTCCACCTCCGGCCTATCAACCAGATCGTCTTTCTGGGCCCTTACTCCATAAAGGATGAGAGATCTCATCTTAGGGAGAGTTTCACGCTTAGATGCTTTCAGCGTTTATCTCGTCCGTACATAGCTACCCAGCTATGCCCTTGGCAGGACAACTGGTGCACCAGAGGTACGTCCATCCCGGTCCTCTCGTACTAAGGACAGCTCCCTTCAAATCTCTTACGCCCGCAACAGATAGGGACCGAACTGTCTCACGACGTTCTGAACCCAGCTCGCGTGCCGCTTTAATTGGCGAACAGCCAAACCCTTGGGACCGAATACAGCCCCAGGATGCGACGAGCCGACATCGAGGTGCCAAACCTCCCCGTCGCTGTGGACGCTTGGGGGAGATCAGCCTGTTATCCCCAGGGTAGCTTTTATCCGTTGAGCGATGGCATTTCCACTCACATACCACCGGATCACTAACTCCAACTTTCGTTACTGCTCGACCCGTCGGTCTCGCAGTTAGGCTCGTTTATGCGTTTACACTCAATGCACGATTTCCGTCCGTGCTGAACGAACCTTTGAGCGCCTCCGTTACTCTTTTGGAGGCGACCGCCCCAGTCAAACTGCCCGTCTAACAGTGTCCCCCGACCGGATTCACGGCCGCAGGTTAGGAAACCAGCAATACAAGAGTGGTATCCCACCGGTGACTCCACATAGCCTGACGACTATGCTTCCAAGTCTCCCACCTATCCTGTACATGCATTACCGATTCCCAGTATTAAACTGCAGTAAAGCTCCATGGGGTCTTTCCGTCTAGTTGCGGGTAACTGGCATCTTCACCAGTACTACAATTTCGCCGGGCGGGCTGTTGAGACAGTGCCCAAATCATTACGCC
>ERZ833963.55-NODE-55-length-155100-cov-12.410836_pt1 | contig 155100 bp, 155 predicted proteins | sample MGYA00519693_ERZ833963 | MGnify/ENA primary metagenome ERZ833963 (study PRJEB31850, sample SAMEA3708748) | human gut metagenome | biome: human gut; feature: human-associated habitat; material: faeces | place: China | collected 2014 ...
AATTGGCTCAGTAGTGAAATTATTCTTAGCAACTTGTTGCTTAGAATAAGGCCGAATTTTGAGATTTTGCGCACTTGGTTTATGCAAAAGCTTAAAATCGTGCCCACTACGTTCCAGCCAAATTTTCTTTGATATGGAGGACGGAATATTACTACTAACCCGACTTAAGAAAGAACAAATGGTTTCAGCAGTTTCTTAATTTTACGAGAAATGTTATCCTATTGTACAATTATTATAGTAGTTAAAATAGAGGTGGATTATATGCAAACAATAGACAAAGTAAAATCCGCTGGTTTGGCTAAATTCACATCCCTAGTATATTTATATACTGGTTTGGGAATTGCCTTTTGGATGATCAGCGCGCAAGCCATTGCTAATAACCAAGCATTTTCAATGGCAATATTCCAAGGAATGGCACAACATCGAATTATTTCCATGATTTTGATGATTGGTATTCCAATTGCTTTCATTAGCTTATGTGGACATTTCGCAACGAGATCATACTTCCTAACTTTTCTTAGTTATTTAGCTTTCTTGTTCACATTGTCCTTTATCGGAGTTCCAATTTTCTACATTTACTCAGCTAGAAGTATTGTTCAAATGTTATCTCTTACTTCAGTTGTCTTCGTTGTTTCAGCTGCTATCGGTTTCTTTACTAAAAAGGACCTGATGAAGTGGAACCGCACTTTGATGATTGGAATTATCTCAATTATCGCAATTGAAGCTATTAACTTATTGATTTTCAAGAGTACTCCATTGATGATGTTAGTCAGTGCAGCTATCGTTATTCTCTTCTTGTTCTACATTGCTTTTGATTCTCAAAATATCAAACGCATTTATCAAAACAATTCAACTTCAAATAGTCTTGGTGCAATTGCCTTACTTGCTTCAGTTACTTTGGTGCTTGACTTCATCAACGTCTTCTTGAGCTTGTTACAACTATTTGGGGATAATAACTAGATAAAAAATCGGACATTAATTTGTTCGATTTTTTTATTTTCTCATTGAAAGCCCTTTACAAATAACCTATGATTATCTTGTCCTTTAATAGGGAATTAAATATTTAGGAGGGAAATAATATGAGATTATCAAAAACTGCTTCAATCGTTGCAGCTTTAGCTCTAGGGGTTACAGGAGCCTTGACCTTTTCTCAAAGTACTGCTGATGCAGCTTCGGTTGTAACAGTCACTGCACCTAGATATGCCAGACTTTATACGTCTACTGGTCAATTAGTTCAAAATCGGGCATTAGCTTATAACACACCTTGGAAAGTTGGTAAAATCATCCAAATAGATGGTGAACCATACTATCAAGTAGCAACTAATGAATATCTTAAAGCTAGTGACGGGTCTTTGAATTATAATGCAAATCAAGTTTTGCATGGAAGAGTCGTTGGCAATGCTTCAATTTACAATGACCAAACTCATTCAATCGAATCACGAATTTTACCTAATGGTTCTGACTGGACTATTGGTAAAACAGTTCGCAATTCAAATGGTGACATCTACGCTCAAGTTTCATCACATGAATACATCAATGCAAATCAAGTTCTATTCGATGCTCCACCACAAAATACCATTGAAATTTCCGATTTTGGTCAAATCGATCCTAATGCAAATCGGAATAATAACACGAACACTAATTCATCAGTACCAAGTACCCAAGCAGTTCAACAAGCCTTCTTAACATCTATTAATAATGAAAGAGCTTCAAAGGGAATTGCTCCTTTAACCATGGATAATTCTCTTAATCAAACTGCGATGACTCGTGCCCAAGAAATAGATTCTGTCTTTGCTCACGTTAGACCTAATGGCTCTCCTTGCTGGTCGGCTTTTCCTAGTGGGAGTAACAATATGGAAGAAAACATTGCTGCCAGCTCTACTTATCTCTTTGGCAATTCAGCCACAAAATTTGCTGACAACATCATGAAATCATTCAGAGCAGAAAACTTCACGCCTAGTCATTACACAAATGTCATGTCAACTGACGTAACTAAAGTTGGTATTGGTGTTTATTATGATGCCAACAAACAATGGATGTACGTTGCCGAAGATTTTGCTAGTTAATATTCATTGACGAAACGTATCTTTTGATTTAACAAAAATAAGGTAGTATTATATGTAATCTACAAAAAGACCCGAAAACATTTAGCCCTCAGCTATGATTTCGAGTCTTTTTGCTTTTTATTATTTAAATTGTATCGGATAAAACCCAGTTCATTTCTCCAGAGTAATTACCACTAGCATTACTTCCGTTAGAACGTAACAATAATCCTTCTGAATCATTCCACATTTGGCTGACATTAGTAACTTGTTCACCGTCTTGAGTCTTACTACCACTAGCTATCATCGTATTAGAACTGTCATTTAAAATTTTTTCAATTCCGTTAGCATTTTTATAAATCACATTACCATTAAATTTAGTTCCAGAATCATATAATCCATCAGTTCCAGCTGATAAGTACCATGGATTGGAATCTTTTTCACGACTATCATCAACTACAATCTTCCAATCACCTTTTCTAGGAATCAATATAGAGGAAGCCACTTGGTTGATAGAACCAAAGGAATACTCATCAACTTTTAATGCTAAAGCTCCTCTTTTAGAAATTTTAACGGTCGAAGTAGTGGTTTTATTGCCATTAGGATCAGTTACGTAAACTTTCAAAATATTAGTATCTTCGGTCAATTTGTCTGCTGGTATTTCAAAGTTTAAATTCCCTGAAGCATCATCGTCACTCATCTTGAAATTATCCAAATCAGTTCCATTTAAATTAGTATGAACGGTCATATCAGAGTTCTTTACAGCTGTTCCATCTACATAAGAAACTGTTCCAGTAATTGGAGCTGATTTGTTAGGATTTACTGAAATATTATTTTTATCTAGCACCAGATTGATTGGTTTACTTTTTAAAATCGTAAATGGCAATATGTCGACATCTTTAATAAGGGTATCACTGTCAATTGTTGAACGAACTGAAGCTACATCAGTATTAGTGGTTACATTATTAGCTACACCATTAATCGTAATTGTTGCCATAGTTGGACCACCACGATCACTACTATCCAAATTTCTTTTTAAAACATGATCTAATGTATTGGTACCAGTTAATTCACTAGCATAAATTGGCTCAGAATCTTGACCATCGCCGTAATCGACACTACCAATAACATCACTAGAATTACCTGTTTGATAAGTAACATTTTCTGGCAAAACTAATTGTGCATTGATATTGCTCCATTTATCACGACCACTATCGTATTTCAAATTATACTTGATAGCCAATTGGTCGTTAGAATTAACTGTTCCATTAGATGTAACTTCTTTTTGTTGAGTAGTATCAGTAATACTAGGTGTGGCGTCCCCTTCAACTGAAGAAGGAATCGATTCAAAAGCTATCAAATTGGCTTCATACGCTGAACCTGTAGTGGCGGTAAAGCCCCATCTCAATTTGTGGTCACTCAAATTATCATAACCACCGAATTCTGCCGCTTTGACTGAAGGTACGTCAATTTCTACCGGATTAGTGCCAATCGAGCCATCAGGATTTTTATCATTGAAAACACAAGTGGCTTGAAATTTAACCGGGTCCCAAGTGACAGTCAAGTGATGCCAAGTACCATCGTGTAGATCAACTTGCTTAGTTCCTTGGTGATTCATACCATAATAATACTTATCTGATGTAAATGGGAATAATCCGTTCTTTGTCTTTTTAACATACGTATCGGGATCTCCAGGATATGCATAAGCAATGTGTTGTCCAGAAACCGCTGAATCAAAATAAGCAGCCGCCCCTGGAGTTGAATCATTATTCGTATGGGTATCGAATTCCATCGCCCAACTATTCTGAATTGCTGTAGCCGCAATACCAGCAGTCGTACTAGTGTCAACATTATCATCAACGCCCCAAGCACCAAGGGACTCACCCGTACCAATACTAGATCCATCATGGGCAATAGCATTAGCCCCATCACTGGATTTTTGCAAAACAAAGGCCATACCATCACCAAAATCTTTGCCATCAGTATGCTTTTTAGGTCCAAAATACATCCACATAGACATAGTTTGCTTCTTAGTGATATCGACGTAATTTCCACCCTCAAGGTTTGACCAAATGGCCCCAACTTGAGATGGTTGGCTAGTCATAAGAATAGCTCTAGAATCTCCACCACCAGCGGCCTTAGATTTGGCATTTTCATCAACTAAATTAGCAGAATTGAATCCGCCACCATATTGACTAAAATCTGCTTTAGTAAACATTCCACTATCAAGACCTAAATTATCTGGAGCTGATCCCGCTCCAGCTCTAGCTTCATCATATGCTGTACCTGAATCCGCCAAAACTTCCAAAGGGCTAATAAAAAATGTCAGGATACTAAATAATATGATTATCAAATAACCATAATTTTGTTTTTGCATAAAATCCCCTCATTTACAAATAACATATAATTATCATTATTATACATTTTTATAAAGAGATATAAATAAAGCTAACAATTATATACAAATAATTGTTAGCTTTTATCATTTTATTTAATTAATCCTCTGTAAATATGATCAATATTCCATTTCATCATAGAATAATAAGTATCTCCGTCACTACCCTTTTTAGCTAAAGAGTCAGTGAACAATTTAGAATAAATCTCTAAACCAGATTCTTTCGATACTTTTTCCATTGACTTAGGTGAAACAGAAGATTCCACGAACAAGCTTTTAACGTCAGATTTTCTAATCTTACCCAAAACTCGTTGCATTTGTTCAGGCGTTCCTTGCGATTCAGTATTGATTTCCCAAATATAGGCGGGTGTTACGTGATAAGCCTTACCGAAATACTTGAATGCACCTTCTGAAGTTACTAACAAACGTTGTTTTTCGGGAATTTCTAAGTATTTTGATTGTGCTTGATGATGCAATTTCTCTAACTTAGCAATGTATTTATCAGCGTTTGCTTGATAGTAGCTGGCATTTTTCTTATCTTTTTCCTTCAAGACTTTCGTAATAGCTTGAACGTATTTGACCCCGTTGGCTAAATCTAACCAAGCATGCGGATCTTCTTCATTCGCGTTAGTCGTCAAATGTTCCGGCGTCACTTCACTACTAGCTGAAAAAACATCCTCGCCAAATTTCTTATGCGAAGTCTCGACTAATTTGTTGAACCAGCCATTTCCACCAGTTTCTAAATTCAAACCATTGTGGAAAATCACATTAGCTTCAGTTGCGGCTGAAACATCACTCGGTTGTGGTTCATATTCGTGTGGATCCGTTCCTCGTTTGACAATACTGTACAATTCGATTCGGTCGCCACCAACGTTTTTGACCATATCTTCCAAAATTGAATTAGTCGTCACAACTTGCAACTTATCTCCAGCGGTTAAATCAGCGGAATGATTATCTCGACTATGTAAAAAGAAATAAACTCCACTGATCATCGCAATCACAGCGACTAAAGTTACCCAAATTCTCTTCATCGAGCCACACTCCTTTTCAACTTAAAGAAGTTTTGTTTTGGTGAAAAGACAAATGATAAGGCGAACAAACTAGCTGCCACAATAACGATTGCCGGACCTGATGCCCAGTTGAAAGTGTAACTAAAATACAATCCAGTTATCGCTGAAATCATTCCCACGACCGCCGATAAAACTAACATAATATTTAATTTGTCAGTCCATAAAAAGGCTGTTGCGGCAGGCGTAATCAACATCGCTACCACCAAAATAATTCCGACTGTTTGTAAAGCGGAGACGGTAACTAAAGTTAACACCAACATTAAAGCGTAGTGAATAACCTGGACTTTCAAGCCGTACGTTCTAGCGTAAGTTTCATCAAATGACGTCACTAACAATTCTTTATAGAACACGACTACGAACAAGATGACTAAACCTAATACGACAGCTGTAGTCATAATGTCGCTGTCACTAACCGCCAAGATATTTCCGAATAAAATATGATGCAAATTAGTGGAACTTTCTGCCATCGAAATCAAGATAAATCCTAAAGCATAAAAGGCACTAAAGACGACCCCAATTGACGTATCAGTTTTAATTTTACTTCGTGAGGCAACAAAACCAATCAATAAAGCTGCTAGAACACCAAAGACTGATGCTCCCAATAAAATATTGATACCTAACATGTAAGCCACGGCTACTCCGGGTAAAACCGCATGCGAAATGGCATCTCCCATCAAAGACATCCCTCGTAAAATAATGAAACTACCGATTATCCCTGACATAATTCCGACCATAACTGCTGTCAATAAAGCACTTTGCAGAAAGTCGTATTTGGTTAAAGCGTTAAAAAACTCTACTATTGATGCCATCACTGCACACCTTCCTTTTCCGCAAACAAGACTGAAGAAAGATCTGCACTAAAAGCTCGTTCGATATTTTTTGGATTATAAACTTCATTAGTAGGTCCAAAGTCCACGATACCGTGATTCAAAATTACCAAATCATCAAAATAATCGTGAACTTTGTTCAAATCATGGTGGATGACGATAATTGTCTTACCAGCATCCCGCCATTGTTTCAAAATTCTCATAATAGCTGTTTCACTTTGCAAGTCGATTCCAACAAAGGGTTCATCTAAAATGATAATTTCTGCTTGTTGGACGATTGCTCGAGCTACGAAAACCCGCTGCAATTGCCCACCTGATAAATTCCCAATTTGACGTTTAGCAAATTCCGTCAGTGAAACTTGTGCCAAAGCATCTTGTGAAAGTTTCTTCTCAGCTTTGCCTGGATTTTTAAACAAGCCTAATTTTCCATAAGTTCCAGTAAGGACGACGTCAAAGACATCGATTGGAAAAGTTAAATCTAAGTCCTTTCTTTGTTCAACGTAAGCAACTTGCTTTTGAACTGATTTCATTGTCTGACCATCATAGTCAATGTGACCACTTTTGATTTTGATCAGATTTAAAATTGCCTTAATGAGTGTAGATTTCCCTGCACCGTTCGGTCCAATGATTCCAGTGATCTTACCTGCGTTAAAGTTAACGGCAACATCAGAAAATACTGGTGTGTCATCGTAAGCGACAGTGAGGTTCTTAACAGTTAACATAAAGAGCCTCCATTCTTAGGCGGATTAACCGCTCTATTCAAAGAGTAACATATACCTTATGGTGTTTCAAGAAAATTATTAGGTTTACTTAACTTGGATTTTAAATATAGTTTAATATTTTTTGGAGGGGGGTGGGAATAAATATGCCGTCGTCCGCAAAAGCTCTGTGATTGGCTGGAACGCTGCCGACGCCACTTTGAACTACTGCATAAACCAAGTGCGCAGTATTTCAAAGCTGGGTCTTATTCTAAGCAACAAGTTGCTAAGAATAATGTGGCGGCTGAGCCATCACAGGGCTTTTGCTCCCGACTAGATTTCATCTTCTATTCGGATAGAATTAGACACATATCTTCTGAATAACTACTCTATTTCTTTGTAGCATTACATAAAAAAAGAAGATACTACCAGAACCACAGCAATATACTGCAATTCCAATAATATCTTCTATTAATTTTCTGAAGTTATTTATATAAAGATAGAAATCACTATCTAGTCGGGAGCGAGGTCCTGAAAAATGCTCAGCCGCCAAATTGTCCTTAGCGATTTATCGCTTAGGACAAGACCAATCTTGGAAACAATCCCCGATTTTGGGATTGGTTTCAAGTTGTGTCGGCAGCGTTCCAGCGTTTTTCAGGGCCGAACGGACGACGGCATGCATCATAAACAATACCTAAAGTACATTTTTCCGATGCTTAGGACCGGGATTAAGATTCCACTTCAACAATCGTCTAATTTGCTGAATTGAAGTTTTCCATTCCAAAGTTGCCAAAATCAAGAACACTGGCAAAAATTGAATCAAATAACGACTTCTGCCACCTTCAAAGATCAGCAAGAAAATAAAGCCACCGACTAAAGACAATCGCAATATTTGTACGATTTTTCGATTATCTTTCCATGCGAAGAAAATCAATCCTAACCAAATACACCAAAAAATCTGGGTAAGGAAACGGAAGTCTCCAACATTGTTACCATACAATAGTACAAAGTTCTCCAATTTTCCCTTGAACCCATGCTTATCTGGAGTGTATTTACTAGGTGCCGAAATACCTTCACGTAGCCAGCCAAAAGTTCCATCAGAAGTATTATTCTTTTGCTTTACAATCAAAAATTTAATGTAGCCGGTAAAGCCCATTTTGTGCAGACGTTTCTTGATGGATTTAACTGAATAATCGATTCGGTCTTTTTTATTGATCAAAATAACCATCTTATATGAATCTTTAGCATTATAACCACCGGTTTTAGACAATCCCATATTGATGAAGTGAATCATCGGTTTAGCCCGGAAAGTATTAACATGAATATACGTCTGATTGTCAATTATGTGGTTGATTTTGTAGTAACTGCCACCAACACTGAGAGCAAAAATACTTGTTACTAAAAATAACCAGAACCAATGTTTTTTGTTTTTATTAAGCAAACTAACTAATTCAATAATTATGATTGCTATCATCGGCACAATTCCAGATGGTTTGATAAAATACGTTGCTCCAACTGTGAGACCACCTAAAATAGCAAAAATTAATTTCAAAGCTTTGCCCATATCTGATCGAGCAACGATGACATAACAAAGAATATAAAACGCCACGAATGGCAAAACCCAAGTATCTGTATATGGAACAACTATTGCGGGAAAAAGTGCCATCCACATAGCTTGAAGATACAAAAGAATCGGAATTTTGGATTTGTCTATCACAAAGACAGAGCCTATATTGAACAGCGCTGCTAAATCCACCATAAAAATGGTCATAAAATCAAAGAACAACCATGATGTATGGTGAAAAATCAAAGCGATTTGGTGCTGTAACAACAATAATCCCAAGTTATTAGGGTTAACGCTGAAATAACCAATAATATTGACGTCTTTGGTATTCGTCAAAGCAGCATGAACTGCTCCAACATCATCGTGAACGCCATAGTGAATCAATGAAACGAAACCAATTTGCAGTAAAATCGCCACTATAAAACAAACTGTCGCTGTAATCCAACTTCGATCAACTAAAAGCCACAGTAAAAAATCTCTGACTGAATGATTGACGTAACAAATAGTAAATAACGCTCCAAATATCAGTAACACTATCGTCGTAAAAGCCGTTGTACCAATTTTGGTAATCGGATTATCCCCCAGAATCAAATTGGACGATGTCAAAGCGAAAATAAACGTAGCCGTAAAGAAGATATAAAAAATTATCTTTATAGCCCGATGATTAAATTTAAATAACGTCTCTCTCATATATTCCCTCAATATACTTCTTTCTATATATGAATAGAGTACAACGTAAGACTTTTTTTATAAATAGCCGGAATTATTTACTTTCTCTTTCTAACAAATACCGTTTCAAGCGAGGATAAATTTTATTAGCAATCGTTTCCGCAATGATAAAACCAATTGCCAAAGACATCCCCACAGTCAAAGCTTTCACAAATCCATAGGCTGCCAAGGCGTCTTTTCCCAAAGTAAAATTCTTCATACTATCATACAAAATAGCCCCCGGAACTAGTGAAACCAAACAAGGTACGTAAAAAATATTAACTGGTGCTCGCACTAAAATAGCACATAAATTTCCCAACAGACCAATCACGACTGCTCCCAAGAGGTTGGACATAATTAGACCATGATTGATTGATTCAACGAGAATATAAACTATCCATGCCAACGCTCCAACAATTCCTGCAGGAACAAGAGTCCGCCGTGGATTATTGGTAATAATACCGAAACCAACGCTAGACAAAAAGCCAAAAATAAAGCCATAAATCAATTGCATTGCCATGATTAACCTCCCCAAATTGTGTGCATTAAAATTTGTCCGACGATCACACCGCTACCGATAGAAATACCCGACATAATTGCATCCGTTGCTCGAACCAATCCAGAAATTGTATTTCGTTCAATAATTTCTCGTAGAGAGTTAGTCATTGGCACTCCGGGAACTAATGGCATCAAAGCACTGATAATAATATAGTTAGCGTCATGAGCAATTCCGATATCACCTAAAACATTAGCGATAAAACTGATTGCCAAACTTCCTAAAGCTACTGGTATATAAGGAGTTTTATTGTGATGTGCTACAAATTGGGAAATCAAATAGCCAATGATACCTACGAAAAAGGCGATAAACAAATCACCCCAAGTAGCTTTAAACAAAAGCATTGGTGGCATGGAAACTAATCCTGCCCCGATACATTTGACCAACCAAGAGAAGTCTCTTGATTCATGATCGACTAATTGCACTTCTTTTTTGAGTTTTTTGAAAGTAATCTCATGTCTATAAAATTGTCTTGATAAAGTATTGATATCATCTACTTTTTGTAAGTTGAAATCGCCCACTCGTACTTTAAAAATTCTCGTGGCCGCATCTTTTTCCGAACTAACAAAAATACCAGTCATTGTCGCGTGACAAACAACCGGTAAATTGGCAGCTCTTCCAACATATTCAACTGTATTTTCAACTCGAGCAGTTTCCGCTCCATTTTCTAGTAGAATCGTACCCACTTGACCACAAAGAGTGACAATTTCTGTTGCTGTGATTGTCTCCATGCTGGCTCCCTCCAAATGGTAGATTTTGTCTTAATAAACTATTATTAACATATTCTAATCTAGAAAAACAGTTTTTGGATTATTTTTAATAATAAAAAAAGTAGATTCATTTTCATGAATCCACTCATTTTTGCAAATCATTTTAACGTTTCAAAGTTATTCCTTTTAACAAAACTAGCCACAATAAAACGACTAGACCAGCTATGACCAAAACGATATCAGTTGATTCACTACCGGTTTGTGGCAACGTGGCAGTTTTTGATTTATTGTCTTCATCTTTAACCGTCTGTACATCGCCAATATTACTCAAATTACCTAAATCAGAAATTAAACCAGAAGTATCATCTGAATTAGAACTAGAACTATCTAACAAACTAGATAAATCGGAAGGGTTTAAACTCCCAAAATTCAAATCGAAGTTTAAATCTTTATCCAAACCAAAATCCGGAATGTTTAAAGAAATATCTCCTGGAATCAAATTACTCAAATCAGTTAGTTTCTTAATTGGAAAATCAAAAGTAATATAGTTGCTGTCGCCTTCACTCTTGAAGGTTAAATTAAATGGTTTTTGACCATTGATGGCATTGATTTCAAAAGCAGTATTACCAAATTTCTTAGGATATTTGATTGTTGCTTCTACATAATAAGTTCCATCAGAATTTTGCATGACCTTAGCTGTATTAGTGAAGTAAGGTGAAATCAACGAACCGTCACCATTATTTTTAGAAATTTGATACGTCAATTCTTTCAAAATAGTCTTAGGCATTTGATTATCAGTTGAATCGTTGGTGTCAGTGTCATTACTATCTTGAGTGGTATCATCGTCATCTTCATTTGGGGTGGCAATGATATCATTGTCAGAATCATCACTTGCTTTAAGATCATTCAACAATGTCTTAGCATCATTAGCTGTGTTAGTAACATTATTCTCTGCTCGAGTAATTTTATTGAGACTATCAGCCAAAGTTTGTGAATTTGGATCATCTAATGAACTCATATCGAATTTGAATGTAACATTTTGCTTATCAACGTTTAATACCAACAATTTAGTTTGCACCGTTGCTGGAATATCTTTGTCCAAATCATTCAAACTATCAATTGTAAAACTAATTTGCAGATGATTATTATCCTTTGATGTAACCTTAGGCGTTTGATTATTAATAGTAGAAATTGTCAAACTACTGATATTACTGACACGAGCAGTCATGACAACTTTATAAGTCCCATCATTATTAGGAACTATCGTCGCACTCTTAGTAAACAAAGTATTCATCGGTGACAAAGTATTGGAATTTTCCTTATAAACTTCATAATTAATTGTTTTATTATCGCTATCGTTTGTATCTGCTTGAACTGTTTCTTCTAATACATTGGGTGAGCCCGTATCGCTCAGACCTACCACACCAAATATTCCCAAAAGCATCCCCACAGACAATAGACTAATTAAAACCTTTTTCATCATATCGTCCCCTTTAACATATACCAATTTTATCATATTAATATCTTTCTCTGGAAATAATAAGACAAGTTTCTCAAATTATCGAATTTATTTTCATTAGAAGTATTAAAGTAGCATTATAGCTTTATTTGAAATAAACTAATGGATAGATATATACTTATACTTATTACATGCAGGAAGGTGACTTTTTTATGAAACAAGGGACAACAATCCTAACTCTCGACAACGGATATCATTTGTGGACTAATACACAAGGACACGGTGACATCAAACTACTTTGTCTCCACGGTGGACCTGGTGGTAACCACGAATACTGGGAAAACTTCGGTGAAAAATTAGCTGACCTTGGCGTACAAGTTACAATGTACGATCAACTTGGCTCATGGTATTCAGACCAACCCGACTATTCTGATCCAGAAATTGCTAAAAAATACCTAACTTACGACTACTTCCTAGAAGAAGTTGAAGAAGTTAGACAAAAATTGGGACTAGATAACTTCTATCTCATTGGACAATCATGGGGTGGCGCTTTAGTTCAAATGTACGCTGCTAAATATGGTCAACATCTAAAGGGTGCTATCATCTCAAGTATGGTCGACGAAATTGACGAATACGTTAAGAACGTTAACCAATGTCGTCTTGATACTTTAGGTCCTGACAAAGTTAAATACATGCAAGACATCGAAGCTAAAAACGAATTATCAGATCCAACATACCAAAGCTATGTTGACATCCTAAACGCCGAATATGTTGATCGTAAACAACCAACAGCTATCAGACACTTAATTGATACAATGTCCGTTCCTGTTTACAACACATTCCAAGGTGACAACGAATTCGTTATTACTGGTAAATTAAAGGATTGGCACTTCAGAAAACACCTTAAGGAAATCACTGTTCCTACATTATTAACTTTTGGTGAACACGAAACAATGCCTATTTCTACTGCTAAGATTATGCAAAAGGAAATTCCACATGCACGTTTAGTTACAACTCCAAACGGTGGTCACCACCACATGATCGATAATGCTCCTGTTTACTTCGATCACTTGGAACAATTCATTAAAGATGTTGAATCAGGTAACTTTAACGACTAACAAACTTAGATTGGTGTAAAGTTCCGTCCTCCATAGCAAAGAAAATTTGGCGAAAACGTTGTGGGCACGATTTTGAGCTTTTGCATAAACCAAGTGCGCAAAATCTCAAAACTCGGCCTTATTCTAAGCAACAAGTTGCTAAGAATAATCTCACTACTGAGCCAATTTTCTTTGCTATTCCGGACTAAATAGTGATTTTCAATTTTTATAGGATCAACCAAATAAGCATCTATTCAGATAATAGTTAATCGACTATATCTGAATAGATGCTTATTTTGATTTTGTATTAATTTGAATAAATAATAGATGCCATTATTCAGTCGGTAGTGGCAGCTTTATGGATGCTCCAGACGACGATATCTAACAATAACCTAACTTAATAAAGAACCTCTTTTTGTTTTGCCTAATTAGTTTTAATATATTTTCTCCACTTGAGTCGACTCAACCAAGTTTGTTGGGCAGAAATACCATGCTTTTTTGAATGCTTAGCATAATCGCCATCATCATCCAAAACATAGGAATTTTCAGTATCTTTAGAAAAGAGCTTAACAATTTTAATCAACTGTTGTTTAGGCTTTTCCTCAATAATTGGAACAGCTAATTCAACACGACGTTCTAGGTTTCTCGTCATCATATCAGCTGATGAGATCCATACTTCAGTATGCTCGTTGCCAAATTGAAATTTAAAAATCCGACTATGTTCAAGCAATTGTCCCACAATACTTTTTACTCGGATATTCTCTTTTGGACCACAGAGACCTAGTTTCAAAGAACAAGGTCCTCTAACAATCAATCTAAATGGTAAACCAACTTTGGCCGCATCGTAAATGGCATCGATTATGTCAATATCAGTCAATCCATTTACTTTCATGAAGACTTCCCCTTGTCCATCACGCAAGTATGCCTTGGCTGCTTTTTTTATATTGGCAATTACCATATCATTAATCCCATTAGGTGAAGCAGTCAATAAATTATAATGAGACTTTTTGCCAGTAGTTAAATAATTAAAGAATTTAATAGCATCATTAACGTAAGTCTGATTACTTGTGAAATAACTAATATCCGTAAAACCTTTTGCCGTAATAGCATTATAATTACCAGTTCCGATTTGAACGTAACCAGTATTATCAGCATGCAAAACCATACAAATCTTTGAGTGTACCTTGTTTACCTTGTCACCAAAGATTACTTTTACGCCAGCTTCTTTAAGTGTTTTGGCAACTTCGATATTGTGAACTTCATCGAATCGAGCGCGCAATTCTACAACCGCTGTAACGTCGATTCCCTTAGCTGCGGCTTCCTTTAGTAAGCGTAACAATTCTGAATCTTTTTCAGTTCGATAAATAGTAATACAAATTTTAGTAGTTTTAGGAGCTTGGACTGCGGCATTCAAATATTCGATGAAAACATTGAATGAGTCGTATGGATATTGCACTAACAATGATGAGTGACTCAAATATTCTAGGATGTTATTCGAATCATTCCAATTCAATCCATTAAAAGGTTTATTGACCAATTCTGATTGATCACGGAATTTTTTATAAAAAATATTCAAAAATTTCAAATCAACTGGACCGGGTATTTTATAAACACTCTTTTTATTCAATTTCATCAATTTAGAGAAGTATTTACGACCCTTTTCTTCATCTTCGTCCGAAAATTCAATTCTCATAATTTCCCGTAAATCTCTAGTGTCAACGTAATGAATCATTTTTTCAAGATACTCTTCATCACTCATATCTTTATCTAAGAAATCATATGGTTTGTTTTGATCGTAAGTTGCTCGAAAGACCATAATCTTAGAAATTTTGTATTTTCTAATTAAGTCTTTAAACATTGCACGCATTACATCTTCAATCAGAATATAACGACCAGCAACTCCTGTTTCCAATAAACGTCCTAAGTCCTCAGGAATAGGACAAGTATAAGTATACTTAGGTGTTTCCATTAAGAAATAAAGATTTTTTCTAAATTTATATTCTTTGGAAAAGCGTTGCATATCCAGACGTGGCAAAATTTTCTTTGTATAAAATTTCTTGACTGTTTTCTTCTCTGAATCAGACAAGTCTTTATACTTTACCAGTTGAAAAATACCCTTATCAGCTGCTTCCTTCATCAAAGCATCATAAACTTTATATTGTTCAGAAATATTTCTTTTGTTTAGTTCATATTCCCGATCCAATACGCCTTTTCCAGACAATCCTGTTCGTTTATCACATTTATTTTCATCGACTAAATTATGAATATTATGAACTCGCACGCGGAAAAACTCATCCAAATTATTCGATGCAATAGTCAAAAATTTTAATTTTTCCAAAAATGGAACGTTGGGGTCGTAGGCTTGATCAATAACTCTTCTATCAAATAAAATCCAACTTAAATCCCTATTATAATATTTATCCTTCATATACTTAATAACCCTTCATTCCTAATATTTAACTTTCATCCCTCTGCTCTTTTTTAAATGATTCATAGTCGTATTCGACTTGCTTGATATAGCTATTGGTAAAAGTCATCAACGAGTTAGCAATATCAGCATATTCGGCTCCAAATCCAATGATCAACGGATAGTTTGGCGAATGAGAATGGGCTCTGGCTAATAAAATGACACAAACTTTCACGTAATCCTCAAACGATTCAAAGTCCAACTTATCCAAATTAATTGATGATTTCATATCCTTGAATTGGCGCATATAAAAGCTGTATTTCTTCGTATCAAAGGCACCCAAAAATGGATCAGATGCACTTTGAAGAATCAATTGACTATTAACGATATTTTGACCCTGACTGACTTCATCATCAGAATACAATTTATCATCATTGTAAATTGGCAATGCTTGTTTAGCCTGCAATACCAAATAGTTACTATCCAAATCTTGTAACAAAATTAAATAGCATAATGTTCCAACGCTACCAACACCCACGCTATGGCGTACGATATCAACAATGTCGAAATCTTCCAAAAATAGTCGAACGTCGCTTCTTTGACCTTTTTTATAGTTTTTATATCCATCAACTACGCTCTTATAATCTTTTTCACTGATATGTTGCGTAACTGGTTTATTTTCCACAAAACGTCTGGCTCCAGTTGCATCAACTTCAGTATACTTTTCGATAACTAATTTTGAATTGCTCTTTTGGGCTTTCTTGATACTTTTGGCAATCATTTTATTGAAAGATTCTTGAAAATATTCTTCGTTATCCTTCAATTTGCCAAAGATTTCAGTAATATTTTGCAAAGTGTTAGGCAAAATAAACCGTTTCATTTCTGAAATTTTCGTCATGTGACGCAAAGTATCAAAATAAGTATCTACCACTGTTAATAGGAATTCTTGAACGTCAGTTTCTGGAAAGCCATGTGATCTGGCAACTATCAAAGCACTGACCAATAAGCGTTTTAAGTCATATTCCCAATGACCCAAATGGGCTTCATCAAAATCATTCATATCGAACAGTAACTGTCCCTCAGAAGATCCATAAAAACCGAAATTGCCTAGATGAGCGTCACCACCAACCAAAACTTTGATACCGCTGTTTTCATTTCTCGACAAATCATAATGCATGACGTCAACCGTTCCCCGAAAGAAGGCAAACAATGACTTAGACATTCTTTCCCGTTTGACCGCCAAAAGTTCTGGCACTAATAGTTTGTTCTTGATGTTTAAAATCTTATGAATATTGCGTTTCTTTGGTTCAAATTGATTGAACTTATCCGATACAGTCGTCGCAAAAAAGCGGCCTCTGATGATCAATTGTTCAGTACTCTTGAAAGCATCAGTATCTTGATAAGTGTACGGTGTTCGATGCATAAGCTCATCTCCTCAAATTTATTATACAATAGCTTTCCTAGATAACGATTATCTGATGTTATTTTTTTCATTAAAGTTTACTATAACAAAATATATTTTTTAAGTATGGCTAAACTGTGCTCGTATTTATAAAAACGATAAAAAAATAATCCTGATAGAACTATGACTAAATCTAATTCTATCAAGATTATTTCAATTCGCCACTAGCCAGCAACGTCAACATTTGAATCGTGGCTGGATAATAATCCTTACTACGAATTGGTGCAGTAAGAATTTTTTTATACCGATTTTTCAAAGTTTGATTACCTAATACTTCAGCGGAATAAGCCACCGGTGCACAGAAGGCTTCATTTTCATATGTTTCCATCGGCTTTCCATCCAAAGTATAGATAGCAGTGATATTCTTTTTTCTCGCAAAGAATCTATCAATTTTAGTTACCACGCTTTTACTAATCTGACTATGATTCAGTTGATAATCGTATGCTACCCGCCATGGAATTCGACAAGCATTGAAACCATACTGAGCATCATACTTAGAAGCAATTTGATTGGCTTTAACGGCTTTAATATTTAAATTATTACCACTGACTACTACAAAATCAGCCATCAAACCAGTCCGATGCTGACCGCTTAATTCTTGCAAAGTCCTTTGACTATTTTGCATAGTTTTTGTCCATCTACCATCTTTGGTATAACTGGCAAAATCACGAAAGTAAGCTGAGATCAAATCGGAAGTTCTCACAACGTTTTCATTCTTTCCGTGAGCCCAGTTTCCGACTTTAGGTAAAGCCGTTTTAGGATTGATTTCACGTTTATAAATGTCGTTTAGCAATTGTAACGCTAATTCATGGTAATTAAGCTTTCCATTACTACCCCATTTTTTATCAGCCAATATCAAAGAATAAGCTATGTCCAAATCACCATCCGTCGCACTCGTTTTTTCAGCTCTAGTACTTGTCATCCTTTCACCTTGTTGATTTTGTCGCCAAGCCATCAAAGAATTTTGAGAACTGATTCGATGATTTAAATAGTAATTAGTTAACTGATCAAAAGTTTTTTGACTGCCAAATCCTTGTTGCGCAGCCATCACTGTAATTACCATTCCATATCCTTGAGCCTCAGAAAGGGTACGATTTTTACTACCATTGTTGGTTTTGACGAATTTTTGAATTTCATTCCCCTTTAAATAATATTTTTTCCAAATTCGATATTGCGATTGAATCTTTTGGGAACTAATTCCAATCTGCCGTTCTTGGGATTGGGTATTATAAATTGCAATGCCAATAGCAAAAGTAACTAGAATTATTAACCCACCGATCAACCATTGATATTTATGCCGTCTGAACACAAAAATCACTCCTTAAAAACGCTGAGTTTTATACCATTTAGTATTATTTTTTCCAGTAACTTTATCGCGAATAATGTCCCAAACAGCTACAAGTGAAACTACGATGAATAATTGTGCATAGGTGAAATAAGATACTAACGTATACATGAAATTCTTAACCGTTTCCTGCCCATAATCGCTAGCTAAAGCAATATTCATTTGTAATAAGTACAAAAAGAACATCAATAGCCAATTAACCATGAACAAAATAGACATCGGAGTCCCTATAGCAACTATTTGATGGACCTCTGGGAAAAATCGCTGGATTCCAGCAATAATGAGATTAGATAGAAAAATAAAATTGGAGACAATTATCGCCAGATTGAACCAAAAGAACGTACAGATATAATAGAAAACTTCTAGTTTAATACGCCATGGTGTATGGTCAAAAAGATGACCTATATTGTCCATAATCACCTCATAATTACCTCGATCCCAACGCTTACGTTGATTATAATAGGCAAATAAAGTCTCTGGTTCTTGTTGAAACGCTTCTGCCCGATGAGCTAGAGCAATTAATTTTCCTTCACACATCAGACTAAACGAAATCGCGGTATCTTCTGTCAAAGCGCCATCATTCCAACCACCGAGATCTTGAACTACTTTTTTATTAATAATGAAATTTGTTCCAGGTATTCGTCCGATTTTAAATAATTGCCATAAACCAGTGTGTTGAATTCGCTGCGTATTAACGATTTCCAAATTAATACAACGGGTTAAAAAATTTTGTTGGTAATTACGAGTCTTGTTCCGGCCAAAAGCCGCTGCATAACGAGTAGGATTTTCCAAAATCTTTTCAACCAAAAAGTACAAAGCGTTTGCTTCTGGAGCTGCATCGGCATCGTATACTGCCAAATATTCACCCGTAGCAACTTTTAGAGCATCATTTAAAACGCCGGCTTTGCCACCAGTACCAGTACGTTCAATCACTCGAAAATTACAGTTTTGATATTGTTTTAAAGCCATTAATTCACGAACCTTTTGAGCTGTTTGATCCTTACAATTATCAGCATAAACTAACAATTCATAACGATCCTTTGGATAATTTAAATTCAAAACAGCTTTGACCGTATCTTGAATTACGAGCTCTTCATTGTGTGCCGGTACAACTAAAGTAACTTTGGGATAACGTTTTAAAGCTGGTAAATTATCAACATCGGTATGTTGCATATGTTTGAAAATAAAAGTTATACCACCAAAGAGTGTCACGACCATCATGATCAACGATAACCAGATCGTAATGATGGCAATCACATAAAATATCTTAATCATGATTTTTATCCTCCAAATTAAAATGGCGAATCGTTAATTTAAAAATCTTCCACCAACACATTGATAAAATAACTACAATAATGCCAAAAATTATCGTAATACCTAGACTAAATGAAAATAACCAACCGAATTTATCTAACATTTGTCGATTTCCCCTTACATGTATTCTTTAACAATATCGGTTTCTGCACTCCGCTCCAGTTGTGCTAATGTATCTTCAACACTACGATTTTGAACATTATCTTGCGTAGAATAACTTACTTGTCCCATCCGCAAAACGAGCGCATCACGTGCCAAACCAAATTCTTGTGCAATATCATCAATGTGGTCTTTAATTTTTTTCTTCATTACGGGGGCATTATCAGATCCTAGCATCGGCGATAAAATGACAAAACGACCTGTTCCAATGTAATACAAATCATCGACAGTAAATAACATACTATTCAAGTGTTCGGCGGTAGCTTTTAATAACCGATTGAATCTTTGGTTGCCTAGGAAATTAATAATATTCTCTAAAAAATCGATTTTCACCATCGTTAATGTGAAACGGTAATCTTTCCCATGGTAATAAACTAATTTCAATTCTTGGGCAACGTCTCTATCCAAAGCTCTTTGATTCAAAGCATCGGTAATAACGTCCAAATCTGGTTTTTCTTTTTGGATTTGTTCCATTTCTTGTATCAGAGCTTTTCTCTTTAATAATTGATGATCCAATAAGTACATCAAGTAAGTCATCAAGGGCGTAATTGTCAATAATGAGATAGCTGACCAAAAATACATCACTCTAGTATAAGGAATCATCAACATTAAACCGCCAGCACTCATACTGACAAAGGACAAAACACTACCCAAAATAATATAAGTCGTCCGTCCCAGCAATAAACCAAAAACAAACACTAATGAAACAATCAAAAAATTGAGCCATGAACCATCGATAACGCTCAAATAAAGTAAGGCATATTGATACATAAGAATTAGAAGCATTCCTACAAAAATCATATTTTCTACTGACTTAAATTTCATTGCACTATAACCTCGAGCTAGAAATTTTATTTACTACTATTGCTGACATCTTTCCAACTCGAGTATAGTTTGATTAATTTTTTGATACATTGATTAACTAGCTAAATTGACGATTAGTCTATTAGAGCGCAAAAAAAAAGCTCCCAGAATAATTTCTGAGAACTTTTTTATTATTTCTGAATAATTATTTTGCTTTTGCAGCAGCTTCGTCAGCATAAATCTTGTTTCTCTTCTTCATTTGCTTTGCGTACCAGATGAAGATCAATAGGTATGCAACAAGTGCTAATGCAGCGTAAAGAATAAACTTGATTTGACCAGTTGAAGCGTTACCTACTAAGTAAGCCAAGAATTTTTCGATAGGACCTTCCATAGTTGAGTGGGAAATCATTGTACCGGATGCAACACCTTTAGGGAATGCACCGATCTTCTTAGCAGTTTCAGTAACCATAGGAGCTGACAATGTACCGGCCCATAGGAACAATGGAAGTTCAATAGCACCGATAACGATCATGCGAATAATCTTACCACGTGTAACAACTAGCAAGGCTGGTGTAACACCCATGGCGATGATACCACCTAAAGGCAAGATCTTGTTACCAGGTAGTACTAAAGCTTCAAGAAGCATGATAGGAGCCAAAACGTTAGCGGCAGCCCAGATTTCAGCACGTCCGGCGATGAATGGCCAGTCAAGACCAACGTTCATTGTACGACCTTGAAGTCTCTTGTTAGCAAAGTCTGTAATACCTTGTGATAATGGTTCAACAGCGGCAATAAACCAAGAACCGATTTGTGAGAATAACTCCAAGCAGAATGCGGCTGTAAATGATAGTGTAAAGATTTCCTTAACACCTTGGTGTGAAAGTAAACCGATAAAGATACCTAAATAAATACCAATGGCGAATTTACTTCCCCAGAATCCAATTTTCTTGTTCAATGCAGCAGCATCGAAGTCATATTTATCAAGCCATGGGAAGATTTTATCAAAAATCTTATCGAAGACCATGATAATTGGGTTCATCATGTAGTTCATGTGTGTTGTAGTCATTGGGTTTGAAGCTGGAGCATTTAATAGATCATTAAAAGTAGGTTTCATCAAATCTGAATTGATAATCTTCAAAACACCAATGAAAATAACTAGGATTGTAGTGATCAATAGGTTTGCACCAAAGAACATAGCTAGCAATCCAACAAAGGCTAAGTGCCAAACATCGAAAATATCAACATCAAGTGTATTTGTCTTGTTCATAAGAATCATGACGATATTAACGATAACTAAAATAAGTAAGAAGAACAATGTGTAAGGTGAACCCCAAGTGATAGTAGCAAGTGGAGCCCAACCTAAGTCAGTTACTGATAGTTGAATACCTGTTGATTTAACAAAGGCGTTCAAGGCATCTTGGAATGCTGTAGTTAGCAAACTAATAACTGAACTAATAGCCGTAAGGGCGATGGCTAATTTAATACCACCTTCCAAGGCTTTAGAGAACTTAACTCTGAATACCAACGCGATAATTGTCAAAACGATTAACATCATTGGTGCGGCACCAAGATCAATTAACGGCTTGAATATCGTATTGGCGAAATCAATTATTCCTGACATATTTCTTTCCCCCTAGGATAAGTCTTAAAAACTATGCTTTACCGCTGTCCTTAATGGCTTGTTCTACTTGGTCATATACAGGTTTTGCCATAGCGGGCATTCTATATAGGATAGGACCGGCATCAATAACTGGGCAACTTGGTGTAAATCCAAGATCTGTAGCAGCGATTGGTGTGAACAAATCATAGTCCTTCAACATATCTTCTGTAATGTCCTTAACCATTACGGCATCACATTGAACATCGTATCCACGGTTGCTCATTTCTGTTTCCAATGCATCTTTGATTTGGTGACTTGAGTTAACTCCGGCACCACAAGCAGCTAAAATTTTAAACATAATAACTATCTCCTTTTCTATTCGTTGCTCTTTGCATACTTAGTAAATTTACGATCTAAGAAAGAATAAATTTCTTTTGGATCGTCACTCTTAAAGAATGGTACAAGCTCGTTTTCAGAAGTACGAGCCATAAAGTCCATGATCTGTGCCAAAATGTTTGATTGGCCTTCTGGATCATTATTTAGGATCATGAATAAAAACTTCACTGGGAATTCCTTCGATGGATCAATCATGTTATGGAAGGAAATCTCTTTTTCCAATTTAATTGGAACAATCATTCTTGCTTTAACAAACTCACTTTCCGTATGTGGGATTGCAATGTTTGGTATCTTTGGAGATACAACTGACATATCAATTCCAGTTGGATAGTTTTGTTCGCGTTCCATTAAATTATTAATGAAGTCCTTAGTTACTAGATCCTTCTTTAACAAAGAATCAGCTATTTCACGAAACACATCCTCTTGTGTTGAAGCTTTTGAAATATAAACTTCGCTTTCGCTAAATAGTTGGTCAGTAGCTAATTCACCCATTAACACCATCACCTACCCGTTTTGTTTGTTTTTGTTTACAAGAACAATGGTAAACGCTCTCATAAAATATGTCAATACTTAATATTAAAATATAAACCTTTTATTAAGTTTTCCTATATATACCAATGAATCACTCACAATTCCTGTTTAATTAGCAAGGTAAATGCTTTCAAAATTTTAAATATTTATCTTTGAAAAGGAATTGACAAGTGAACAACTAGATGCTAAATTATGTTTGTAACGAACAATAGTAAACAAAAAGAGGTGATCTTTTGTTAAAGAAAGAACGCTTTCTAAAGATACTATCGGAGTTAGATAAGAACGATATTGTTACTGTTAATGACTTAACTACATTATTGGATTGTTCTGATATGACCATTCGCAGAGATCTTGAAGAGTTGTCAGAATCTGGCAAGTTGATCAGGATTCACGGAGGAGCACAAAAAATCAGTGTTTCCCCATTAGAAGAAGCTTCCCACGTTGAGAAACGAGAAGTTCATATTAAGGAAAAACAAGAAATAGCTAAATCAGCAGCTAACGAAATCGAAAACTTCGATACTATCTTTATCGGTCCAGGAACAACACTTGAATTGATTGCTCAAAATATTAAAAACATTAATTCTTTGAGAGTCGTGACGATTAGTATTCCTGTCTTTGAAAGCTTTAAAAATTCAGATCTTAACTGTGAACTGATTTTGGCTGGCGGTATTTATCGAAGTCGCTCAGGAACATTGATTGGCGCTTTAGCAAGTAATGCGGTGAGTGGATTGAAATTCGATAAGGCATTCGTTGGTGTCAATGGTATTCAAAACTCACAAATTATGACTGCCAATACTGAAGAAGGTCGGATTCAAAGCGTTGCTTTAAACAATTCTCAGAAGAAATATATCGTCGCAGATAGATACAAGCTTAATAGAAATGACTTTTATACTTTCTATAGTTTGGACGATGTTGATTATCTGATTACTAACAAGAGCACTTCCAAAGAAACTATCGATTATTATCAACAGTATGTAAGACTTATAACCAACTAATAACGGAGGGATTATTTTATGAAAATCGCACTAGCTTCAGATAAAGCAGGATTTGAATTAAAGAACTACATCAAGGAATATCTTGAAAATGAAGGTAAAGGTTACGAAATCGTTGACCTATCAGAAGAACCAGCTGCAGATTTTGTTGATTCATCAGTTGAACTTTCACACGCCGTACTAGATGGCAAGACAGATCGTGGAATTATGTTTGATGAATATGGTACAGGTTCAGCTATGGCAAGTAACAAGATTCATGGCATGGTTACAGCTAACGTTACTGAAGAAAACACAGCTCACATGACAACAGAACACAATGGTGCTAAAGCTATTGCTATCGGTGCTGGAATTGTTGGTAAGAAACGTGCTGAATCAATCGTTGATGAATACTTAGGTGTTAACTACGCTGGTGGACGTCACCAAATCCGTTTGGACATGCTAGAAAAATTATATTAATAGGAGGGAATTAATTTATGATTATTGCATTAGGAAACGACCATATTGTTACAGATACTAAAATTAAAATTTCAGAAATGTTAAAGGCTATGGGCCACAAGGTTATTGATGTTGGTACATACGACCACACAAGAACTCACTACCCTATTTACGGACTACGTGTTGCTAACCTTGTTCGTGATGGCAAAGCTGATTATGGTGTTGTACTTTGTGGTACAGGTGTTGGTATCTCAACTGCTGCTGACAAGAACCAAGGAATCCGTGCTGCTTTAGTTGCTGATACAACAGCTGCTAAGTATGCTAAGGAACACTTGAATGCTAATGTTATCAGTTTCGGTGGTGCCGTTGTCGGTGAACACTTGGCTGAAGAAATCGTTAAGACATTCCTTGCTGCTGACTATTTAGGTGAAGATGACGATCTAGTTAAGAAGATCGATGCTGTTGAATCAAAGGACAACCCAGAACAACATGACAACCCTCACTTCTACGATCACGAAATGAAGCTATGGGACGAAGGATTCTACCACGACTAAGATTAGAGAGTGGAAAGCAACGCTTAGATTCAAATAAAACATGAGCTACCATTGTGTAACTCATCAACCGGGCTATATGAAATAAAAATTAGCCTTGCGTCATGCACTGAACTGAAACGGTACAGTGCTTAACGCAGGGCTAACTTGAGAGGTTTGTTTCGTAGAACCCATTTTTAATGGCCGAAACCAGACTAATTAAAAGTAAACAAAGGAGTCCGCACAATGAGTAATTCGGTTTTAACAATCACTATGAACCCTTCAGTTGATATCTCTTATCCACTAGAACATCTTAATATTGATACCGTTAATCGTGTAAAAGATGTTTCCAAGACAGCTGGTGGTAAAGGATTAAACGTTACTAGGGTTTTGAGACAATTAGGCGTTTCCGTAACAGCATCAGGTATCATCGGTGGAACGATTGGTCAGTTCATTACTAATCAATTGGATGAGAATGACATCGATCATGCTTTTATGAAAATCAGTCAAGAATCTCGTAATTGTATCGCTATCTTACACGACAATGGCGATCAAACAGAAATTCTTGAAGCCGGTCCTATCCTTTCAAAAGACGATGAAAATGCCTTTCTAGAACATTTCAACGATCAAGTTGGTAGCTTTGGATTGGTAACAATTTCCGGTAGTTTACCACAAGGACTTTCAACAAGTCTTTATTCTAAAATGGTACAAGTTGCTGCAAAACACGATGTTCCTGTCATTTTGGACAGTTCAAATGAAGCATTGCGTTTGGCTCTAGAAAGCGATGATAAACCATTTATGATCAAACCTAATCAAGATGAAATCGCTCAATTAATTGGCAAAGAAGTCACTGATTTGAACGACTTGAAGGACAAACTAGCAACCGAAGAAATTTTCCAAGGAATTCCTTGGGTTGTAGTATCACTCGGATCACAGGGCGCATTCGTTAAATACCAAAATAACTTCTTCAAAGTAAATATTCCAAAAATACACGCCGTTAACCCTGTTGGTTCTGGTGACTCTACTGTAGCCGGTTTGGCCGCAGGTTTAGTCAAGAATGAAACACCAGAAGATATCATGAAAAGAGCTATGACAGTCGGAATCCTAAATACTTTACAGGAAAAGACTGGAAATATTGACATTAGCCAATATAAAGATTATTTTGAAAAGGTAGACATAGTTAAGTACTAATGTTTAATTTATTATTCGGAGGAATGAATGTATATGACAACACCAAGTAAGTACGCAGCACTAGAAAAAATGTCTGACAAGAACGGAGTTATTGCAGCTCTTGCTATTGACCAACGTGGTTCATTGAAGAAAATGTTAGCCGCAGCCGCAAATAAGCCCGCTAACGAAGAAGATATCGTTGAATTCAAGAAAGCTATTTCAAGTGAATTAACACCTTATGCTTCTGCTATCCTATTGGACCCAGAATATGGTCTTCCAGCTTCAAAGCTTAGAGATAAGAACTCAGGTTTATTAGTTTCATACGAAAAGACAGGTTATGACGCAACAGAACCTGGTAGATTACCAGATTTGATTTCTGTATGGTCAGTACGTCGTTTGAAGGAAGCCGGAGCCGACTCAATCAAGTTCTTGCTATACATCGACCCAGACGAAGATAAATCAATCCTCGATCAAAAGGAAGCCTTTGTAGAAAGAGTTGGTGACGAATGTGTTGCCGAAGATATTCCTTTGTTCGTTGAATTAGTTACATATGACGACTCAATCGGTGATGTTAAGAGTGCCGAATACGCTAAGGTAAAGCCTCACAAGGTTATCGAAGCTATGAAAGAATTCTCAAAGCCTAAGTATCACATCGATGTTTTGAAGGTTGAAGTTCCTATTAACCTTGACTACGTTGAAGGATTTAACGGCGACAACCCTGTTGTTTACACAAAGGATGAAGCTATCAAGTACTTCAAGGAACAAAGTGATGCTACTAAATTGCCATACATCTTCTTGAGTGCTGGTGTTTCTGCACAAGCCTTCAGAGATGAACTACACCTAGCTAAAGATGCTGATGCTAAGTTCAATGGTGTTCTATGTGGCCGTGCTACATGGAGAGGCGCTATCGAACCATTCGCTAAAGACGGTGAAGACGCTGGTAAGAAGTGGATGAACGATCAAGGTAAGAAGAACATCGAAGAACTAAACAAGGTTCTTGCTGAAACTGCAACTTCATGGAAAGACAAGGTTTCAAAAGACTAATATTTAGTTATTAGAACTAATTGATTCGAATAAACTGGGTTTTCTTAGGCGAAAGTCTGAGATTATCCAGTTTTTCGTTTATTTTGCAATTTTATACATTTATTTATATTGGGGGAAAAATAATGGTACCAGCTAATTTTGAACTAGCCAGAAATGCTATTACATCAATCGTTTTAGTCCTTTTAATAGTTGTTTATATCATTTATATGATTTCTAAAGTTTCACACCGCGATGAGGAAAAAATCTGGACTGTTGATACAATCGCTTTAACTCTTATCGCTATCTATTGTATTTACTTAACGTTGACGAATTTCTTCAAACTACCAGAAAATTTAAGTTACATTAATAGTATCGTCACTTTCGTCTTTATGTTGGCGGCAATCGTCTTTATCATTAGTTCGATTGTTAAAAAAATCAGACTTAAATTCAGTAAAAACAAGTAACCGCAAGGTTACTTATTTTTTTGCCATTTTGTCTACGTTGCGATTTTCGTTTGATGTTACGGTAATCTTTAAAAGAGTTGATGATGATGAAAATTTCTGAAGTAAGTAAAACAGTAGGATTATCCGTTGCTACCATTCGTTATTACTCGGACTTAGGAATGATTCCTTCTGAAAAACGTGATTTAGCCGGCGAACGAATCTTTGACGATGAAGCAGTCGTCTGGCTACAAGGTATTAAATTTCAAAGAGAATTAGGCATGTCTTTAACAGAAATCAAAGAATATATGAAGTTATGCCAAGCCAGTGGTCCTGCAGCTGTTAAAAAACGTTATAAATTGTTACTGACACAACGTAGTAAAGCCAAACAAGATTTATTAGATTCGGTTGAACGAATGGATCAAATCGACTTAAAAATTAAACGTGAAGAAGAAATTATCAAAGGACAAAAATCTGACAGCTTACGTGCTGCTCGGCGTTTTGCCCCATAAAAAAATCGCAACCATATTGATTGCGATTTTTTATTATCCAATTTGACTAGTTCCGTCGTTGTAATTCAAAGTAACGCCCTCTTGAACATTGAAAATATAAACATTGAAATGAACAGAATTATCACCAACAGATTGAGCTTCCATTTGAACCCCTCTTGGTAGTAATTCATTGCCACGAAAGACTGGTGTAACACGATATCTAATGTAATGTGAACTACTTTGTTTCAAATAATAAGCAATGTCCATTTCGTGAGCTAACATTTCCGGACTATTCAATGAACGAGTTCCTGTCATTAGGTTTTTAGGATTATTATTTTGACCAGTTAATTGATAGCCAATCAAATGACTTCGATTGTACAACCAACCACCACTGATACGTTTGTTGTGCCATCCGGTTGGATTCCAGTGGAGTGGTTCACGTTTAGCAGAAGGCATCAATGATACATTCAACAAAGCATTAGCCGTCGTAACTCGATTCAAATTATCCAAGTCACCATATTTCTGCCATGCCCCATTAACTGTACTCAAATCAGCCTGTGAAAAATTAGGATTATTGTTGTTGACGATAATCTCTTGCGTGCCATTGTAATCAAGATTTGCCAGGTCTGTATTATCAGCTTGTTGGGTCTTTTGATTAGAATGTTCATTGATAAATTGTTGATCAGATGCAATCTGCTTTTGAAGTTTAGTGATCGACTTCTTTAATTTCTTATTTTTAGTAACTAACTTTTTTGTCCGTTTATGATAAGTTTGACTGCTGACGACCTCAGATTTGCCCTCTACTTCAGTCTGTTGACCGGCATAGGCAACACTTGGAATCATCAGTAAAACCATCAGTATTTTAACTAAATTTTTCATTATCTCAAGGCCCTCCGATATCCTGCATTAATGGCATCTTGTTCGGTGTTGAAGTAAACCGCATTTTTGGAGTTCATTCGATAACCACTTTGACCTGGGACATGATAAATATGTGAATTAACATTGCCGACGATTTTCCCCGAGTCGGAAGTATTCATATCCGTGTTTGATTGTGATTGGTTTTGTTGAGTTGACTGCTGAGATGCAGTGTTATTTGCTGTTTGAGCTTGTTGCTCCTGCTGCTTTTTTTGTTCTTCTTGCTGTTTTTGTTGTTGCTTTTGAACTGCAGCTTGCTGTTCCTGAGCCTTTTTCTCATCACTTTGAATCTGTTCCTTTTGTGATGCCAAAGTGTCAGCTTGTTGTTGAAGCTTTTTCTTCTTCGCTAACAAGGCAACATTTTCTTTTTTAGCGATACTGTATTTCGACTTATCAGTTTTGGTAGCCTTTTGAACCGACTCAGTCTTGGTTGCTGTATCAGAAGAATTTGATGTTGAGTCATCTTCAGAACAGCCAGAAACTACTAGCAAACACAGCAAAATACTCAATAAAGCAATAAATTTCTTGCTTGCTGTTTTGGATTGAGCCATCCCCTTGTCCCCCTTTTATTAAATATTCTTAGTTCATGTTACGGGAATTTTTTCTTGGGCTCAAGGGGAATTGTATTCGATTACGTAAAATTATTTAAAACTAGGATTTAGACTACTTTAATCCTCAAATATACTGTATTCTTTAAGTGTTGAATTCGGTTACATTATAATTAAATGAAATTGGGGGATATTATGACTAAAAAAGAACAACCTTACAATATCGGTTTAGATATCGGAACAGGCTCAGTTGGATGGGCTGTTACCAATGACAATTATGATCTACTTAATATCAAAAAGAAGAATCTCTGGGGGGTTAGATTATTTGAAGGCGCTCAAACAGCTAAGGAAACCAGACTAAATCGTTCAACAAGACGACGCTATAGAAGACGCAAAAATCGTATCAACTGGTTGAATGAAATCTTTAGTGAAGAATTAGCCAACACTGATCCTTCTTTTTTAATTCGACTACAAAATTCTTGGGTTTCTAAAAAAGATCCTGATAGAAAAAGAGATAAGTACAATTTATTCATTGACAATCCTTACACGGATAAAGAATACTATCGAGAATTTCCAACAATTTTCCATTTAAGAAAAGAATTAATCATAAATAAAAATAAGGCGGATATTCGCTTAGTCTACTTAGCACTCCACAATATTCTTAAGTATCGTGGCAATTTTACTTACGAACATCAAAAATTTAATATCTCTACTTTAAATAGCAATTTATCAAAAGAACTAATTGAACTTAATCAGCAATTAATAAAATACGACATTTCTTTCCCGGACAATTGTGATTGGAACCACATCAGTGATATCTTAATTGGCCGTGGTAATGCTACTCAAAAATCAAGCAATATTTTAAACAACTTTACATTGGATAAAGAAACTAAAAAATTGCTTAAAGAAGTCATTAATCTAATCTTAGGAAACGTAGCACATCTAAATACTATCTTTAAAACATCATTAACTAAGGATGAAGAAAAACTGAGTTTTTCTGGTAAAGATATAGAATCAAAATTAGATGATCTAGATTCCATACTAGATGATGATCAGTTCACAGTTCTAGATACAGCCAACAGAATATATAGCACTATCACTTTGAACGAGATTCTTAACGGCGAATCTTATTTTAGTATGGCTAAAGTGAATCAATACGAAAATCACGCTATTGATTTATGTAAACTACGCGATATGTGGCATACTACCAAGAATGAAAAGGCTGTTGGACTATCAAGACAAGCCTATGATGACTATATAAATAAACCAAAATATGGAACTAAAGAATTATATACTAGTTTAAAAAAATTTTTGAAAGTTGCTCTCCCAACTAATTTAGCCAAAGAAGCTGAAGAAAAGATATCCAAAGGAACATATCTAGTAAAACCACGTAATAGTGAAAATGGCGTCGTTCCTTATCAATTGAATAAAATTGAAATGGAAAAGATCATTGATAATCAAAGCCAATACTATCCATTTCTAAAAGAAAATAAGGAAAAACTACTGTCAATACTAAGCTTTCGTATACCTTACTATGTAGGACCTTTACAATCATCCGAAAAAAATCCTTTTGCTTGGATGGAACGTAAGTCTAATGGCCATGCCCGTCCTTGGAACTTTGATGAAATAGTAGATAGAGAAAAATCTTCAAATAAATTTATTCGCCGTATGACTGTAACAGATTCATATTTAGTAGGTGAACCTGTCTTACCTAAAAATAGTTTGATATACCAACGATATGAAGTTCTCAACGAATTAAACAATATTCGCATAACAGAAAATCTAAAAACAAATCCCACTGGATCTAGATTAACTGTAGAAACCAAACAACGTATTTACAACGAACTATTTAAAAACTATAAAAAAATTACCGTAAAAAAGTTAACGAAATGGTTAATTGCTCAAGGATATTACAAAAATCCTATTTTAATTGGATTATCACAAAAAGATGAATTTAATTCTACTTTAACTACTTATTTAGATATGAAAAAAATATTTGGCTCATCTTTTATGGAAAATAATAAAAATTACAATCAAATTGAAGAGCTCATTGAATGGCTAACAATTTTCGAAGATAAGCAAATATTAAATGAAAAACTTCATTCTTCTAATTACTCTTACACATCTGACCAAATCAAAAAAATATCTAACATGCGTTATAAGGGATGGGGACGTTTATCTAAAAAAATTCTTACGTGTATTACAACTGAAACTAATACCCCAAAATCTTTGCAGTTATCTAATTACTCTGTACTAGATTTAATGTGGACAACAAACAATAATTTCATTAGCATCATTTCCAATGATAAATATGACTTTAAGAATTATATAGAAAATCACAATCTAAATAAAAACGAAGATCAAAACATATCTAATTTAGTTAATGATATTCACGTCTCCCCTGCTCTTAAACGTGGAATCACGCAATCTATTAAGATAGTTCAAGAAATAGTTAAATTTATGGGACATGCACCTAAATATATTTTTATTGAAGTTACTCGTGAAACAAAAAAATCCGAAATTACTACTTCACGTGGAAAAAGAATTCAAAGATTACAAAGCAAACTTCTCAATAAAGCCAATGGTTTCAAACCACAATTACGCAAATATTTGGTTCCAAATGAGAAAATTCAAGAAGAATTAAAAAAACATAAAAATGACTTGTCTAGTGAACGAATCATGCTCTATTTCCTACAAAATGGAAAATCATTGTACTCAGAAGAAAGTCTAAATATAAACAAACTATCTGATTATCAAGTTGACCATATTTTACCTAGAACTTATATCCCTGATGATTCCTTGGAAAATAAAGCCTTAGTATTGGCTAAAGAAAACCAACGTAAAGCAGACGATTTATTATTAAATTCCAATGTAATAGATAAAAACCTAGAACGATGGACCTACATGTTAAACAACAACATGATGGGACTAAAGAAATTTAAGAATTTAACTAGACGTGTAATTACGGATAAAGACAAACTAGGATTTATTCATCGTCAATTAGTCCAAACTTCTCAGATGGTAAAAGGTGTCGCCAATATTTTGAATAGTATGTATAAAAATCAGGGAACTACCTGTATCCAAGCTAGAGCTAACCTCTCTACTGCTTTTAGAAAAGCCCTAAGTGATCAAGACGATAGATATCATTTTAAACACCCTGAATTAGTCAAAAACCGTAATATCAATGACTTTCATCATGCTCAGGATGCTTATTTGGCTAGTTTCTTAGGTACATATCGCTTACGTAGATTCCCTACCGATGAAATGTTACTAATGAATGGTGAATATAATAAATTCTACGGTCAAGTAAAAGAATTATATTCTAAAAAGAAAAAGTTACCTGACAGTAGAAAGAATGGCTTTATTATTTCTCCATTAGTGAATGGAACAACTCAATATGATAGAAATACTGGCGAAATTATTTGGAATGTCGGATTCCGAGATAAGATTTTAAAAATATTCAATTACCACCAATGTAACGTTACCAGAAAGACTGAAATTAAAACTGGCCAATTTTATGATCAAACAATCTATTCTCCTAAAAATCCCAAGTATAAGAAACTCATTGCTCAAAAGAAAGATATGGATCCAAATATATATGGCGGCTTTAGTGGAGACAATAAATCTTCCATCACAATTGTCAAAATTGATAATAATAAAATTAAACCTGTTGCTATTCCAATTCGATTAATTAATGATTTGAAGGATAAAAAAACACTTCAAAATTGGCTGGAGGAAAACGTCAAACATAAGAAATCTATTCAAATCATTAAAAATAATGTTCCCATAGGACAAATAATTTATAGCAAAAAAGTTGGTCTTTTATCATTAAACTCGGATAGGGAAATTGCTAACAGGCAACAATTAATTTTGCCTCCTGAACACTCGGCATTATTACGAATACTTCAAATACCTGATGAAGATCCAGATCAAATTCTAGCATTCTACGACAAAAATATTCTTGTTGAAATACTTCAAGAATTAATTACAAAAATGAAAAAATTTTATCCTTTTTATAAAAATGAACAGGAATTTCTAGCATCCAATATTGAAAATTTCAATCAGGCTACTACTTCTGAAAAAATAAACTCGCTAGAAGAATTGATTACTCTTTTACATGCCAATTCTACTTCAGCACATTTAATTTTTAACAATATAGAAAAAAAAGCTTTTGGAAGGAAAACTCATGGTTTAACACTCAATGATACAGATTTTATTTATCAATCTGTAACCGGCTTATATGAAACAAGAATTCACATCGAATAACAAAAAGGGCAAAAAAAAAGCCCCCACGTGGGAGCAGTCTTATGACCGTTTAACATTATTGTTTATTTTAATCTAAGTATGTCTTTCTATTTACTTAAGAACAACTACAGTTTATCGTACTTCTATTTTTATATCAATATTTTTAGGAGGAGAAATTATGGGTTGGCGAACTATTTATATTACACAGAAGGCTAAATTATCTTACAAAGCTAATCATTTGCTTATTCAAACTAATATGGACATAAAGCAAATCCCTTTTCACCAGATTAATTGTATTATCATAGCTACTACGCAATCAGTTATTACAGGATATTTGATTTCAAAGCTAGTATCCGAAAATATCAAAGTTATTTTTTGTGCCGAGGATCACAATCCTTGTGCTGAATTGAACGGTTACTATAACAATATTCAACGTAATCAAAATATTGAAAATCAAGTTTCTTGGTCTTTACCTAAAAAACAAGATTTATGGACACAAGTCGTCAAAAATAAATTGCAAAATCAGCGTTCCGTACTCGTAAGAGCCAAACTATCACCGTCTTTTTTAGATAATGAATATAGATTTATTCAAGAAAATGATTCTTCAAACCGTGAAGCAGTGATAGCTAGAAAATATTTCTTGGCACTCTTTAATGAAAATTTCTCACGCGGGAAAGATACCAAAATAAACGCCATGCTTAATTACGGTTACACCATTTTGTTGTCCGCTACTAATCAAGAAATTATTGCTCAAGGATATCTAACACAATTGGGAATCCATCATCATAGTTTAAAGAATTGTTTCAATTTATCTAGTGATTTAATGGAACCTTTTCGCCCCTTTGTTGATGATAAGGTCTTTCAAAAATTAGACTACAATTTTGATGAATATATGAAATTAGAACTAGTTGATATTTTAAATCAAGAAATCTCTTACGGTTCTAAAACTTTTATCTTAAAAAATGCTTTATCTCAATATATTCGAGATTGCATCTCATATTTAGATTCAAATCAAGAAGTAGAAATCAAAAAAGTAGGTTTTAAAGATGAGGAGTAGAGTGATGCGTTTAATAATAATGTTTGATTTACCCACTTTAACTGCTGCAGATAGAAGAAATTATCGTCAATTTAGAAAACGACTTTTAAATGACGGTTTCACGATGATGCAAGAATCAATTTACACGTGTATTTTAATTGATCGTCAATCCGCTAATTTATTGAATAAAAGGATTTCTATGTACGCCCCACAGAAGGGATTGGTTCAATCCTTAATCGTTACTGAAAAACAATTTGCATCAATTTCATTTTTAACTGGTAAAAAAGATGCTTCAGAAGAAAATACTTTTGAAAGGTTGACGGTAATATGACTAATACAATTACAGTATTTCCTTATAAGCCTTTTGAAATAAATGATGGCATAACACTACTCAATTTTCAGAATATTGATGAATTCTCTAGTTTGATTTTTAGAATTAACAAATTAAAAAATGGTGAAACTTTTTATGACGACACCAACCGAATTATTCATTTTTATACTAACGACAACGATTCTATTGAAGAACATCTAAAAGACATTAGTTTTATTGGTGATCTTGGTTCATTCAATCTCAATGCAAGTAGTCAAATGAAAATTATTTTAAAAAAGATAATCGAAGACTCACAAATAATGCTTAACGAAATTGAAAAAGTTAATACCGATTTAAATAGTGTCGTTTTTGATTCCATTACTAGGTATTCGTTGCCTCTAACCCTTGATATGTTTGCCAATTACGAGAAACTTTTAAAGTCAAAAGACATCAAGATAGATTTTAGTAACTGGACCAATTACTGTGATAAACTTATGGATGTAATCAGTTTCTATTCTGATTTCACTAATAAAAAATTGCTTATTTTTAACAACATTGATCGACTATTGAACGTTAATCAGTTAAATGAGATACATACTTATCTAAAATCCGTTGATTTAAAGCTAGTTTCTTTAGAATCTTACCCTATGATTTTTAAGGAGAAAAAATTAAATGCTAAAGTCTATTCAATCGATAATGATCACGTTAGATTTGATTATTAGAAATTGATTAGAAAATAACGGTTTTAGAAGTATGTCTTTCTATTTACTTAAGAACTAATTCTCTAAATTCTGTCACATCCGACATCGTTTTAGAAGTATGTCTTTCTATTTACTTAAGAACCAGAATCTCATGCGTTTGTTGGTGATTTGAAGTTTTAGAAGTATGTCTTTCTATTTACTTAAGAACCTGAGATTGCAAAAACGTTTTGCACGTCATTGTTTTAGAAGTATGTCTTTCTATTTACTTAAGAACCTTTAATACCTGCTGGTGTATCGATTCCAGAGTTTTAGAAGTATGTCTTTCTATTTACTTAAGAACCCTAGTATCGAAGAGCCAAAACAAAACGAGCGTTTTAGAAGTATGTCTTTCTATTTACTTAAGAACCGTCTGCATTATAGTTTGTTTCCACGTGTGGGTTTTAGAAGTATGTCTTTCTATTTACTTAAGAACCCGTTAAGCATTCTCGAAGTAACTCAGCTAAGTTTTAGAAGTATGTCTTTCTATTTACTTAAGAACCTAAAAAACTCTTGATCCTTGCCAAAATGATGTTTTAGAAGTATGTCTTTCTATTTACTTAAGAACCTAGCACAAATGAGAACTGCAGATGATAATAGTTTTAGAAGTATGTCTTTCTATTTACTTAAGAACCATGAGATAATCGTAAAAAATCGAGATCGTGGTTTTAGAAGTATATCTTTCTATTTTTTCAAGAACTTGCTATACTGTTCCTCGTTAAAAGATTCAAATCAATAAACCATTTTTAGTATACTTACAAGTATGCCATCTCAATTACTTGTTTTAGAAGTGAATCATCTCAAATAAAAAGCTCTAGTACAGAATCCCAAAAGATTCCAATACTAGAGCTTTTCATTTTTTTATCCTAAACTCTTCATAACATAATCACCCAAAGTCCGAACACGTTTCAAATCATCTTCATATGGATCTTGATCAATCTTCACGGAGTCAGCAACTTGTTCGCCATTACTGGAGTTCAGTTGCATTGTAAAATAATCTACGGCACGACCAAAGTGAATGTGTCCTTTGGAACTTGATCCTAACACCGCAAACTTAGTTCTTTTTAAATCAACATCTTCCAAGTCTTCATAAAAATCCTGGGCTTCTTCTGGTACTTCACCATCATTGTAAGTATAAGTATCGACAATCACAGCATCATAATTAGAAATTTCATACGCATCAGTGTCGATCATTTGTTCTAGGGTCACGTCCGCATTATTTTTTTCTAAATAATCAGTCAAATACTTGGCTAATTTTTCATTACGACCAGTCATACTAGTATAAGTTATCAAAATGTTCATCATTTACCTACCATCTAACGCTAATACGTTCTTTTTGATGTTTAGCATTAACGATTTCATCAACCATGGCTAAGGCAAAATCTGCGTAACTGATCTCGCTTTTACCATTTTTATCAAAGGTCAATTCTTCGCCAGCTAAAACATATTCGTCAGTCTTTGGTCCTTTAGCATCGAAACTAGCAGCTGGGCTAATGAAGGTCCAGTTAATGTCACTTTCACGCAAAACATCTAGTGACTTACCCATTTCTTCACTCAAAGGTTTGACACTTTCTGGGAAATCAGCTTCTTGATAAAGTTGTTTAGTATGAGCTTTATCGACGTACAAAGAACCGGCTCCACCAACAACTAACAATCTAGTGTTCGTACCTTCCAAAACTTCAATCAAGTGCTTAGTTGCGGGTACATATTGATCCACGTTAGGTCCGAAAAATCCTAGTGCATCTACTAACACATCAAAGTCTTTGACATCATCTTTTTTTAAACTATAAACGTCACGGACTAAAAATTTATCCGTTTTAGCCTTCTTTTCGTCACGCACAATTGAGGTCACGTCCATTCCATGGTCCAAAGCTTCCTCAACGATCAAAGAACCTTCTTTACCATTAGCTCCAATAACTGCTATTTTCATAATCATTACCTCCAAATTCTTTCGACAAGTTTACTTTACACAAATACGAGCAAAATCACTAAAGATAAGTCTCTTTTATAGTAAACTTGTTGTGCTAGGAGGCGGAAATTAATGGCATATCAAATTTATTTAGTAAGACACGGTAGAACTTGGTACAACGAATATGAAAAAATGCAAGGTTGGTCTGACACACCTTTGACGACTGATGGGGTCGCAGTTGCTCAAAAAGCCGCTGAATCACTCAAAAATGTCAATTTTGCGGCAGCTTTGACATCCGATATGAAACGTGCAGTCGATACTACTCGCATCATTACTAGAAGAAATAAAAATCATTTGGTACCACAAGAATTATCCGAATTCAGAGAACAGTTCTATGGCTATTTTGAGGGTCGCAGTATTGATGAATCTTGGTTTGCCATTGGTAAGCCACATCACGCTAGAGGATTTGCGGACATCGTTAATAAATACGGCTTCGATGCCACAATGGACTTCGTTAAAGAAGCCGATCCACTTCACGATGCCGAAAATTCACAAGAGTATTGGAGCCGAATCGAACGTGGTTTCAAGAAAGTCGATCAAATTGCTAAAGACGGCGACAAAATTCTTTTAGTTACTCACAGTATTACTATTTTAGGTTTTGCTATTCGCTATAAAACTAAAGATATCGTCCTAAATGACATCCCTGCTAATGCCAGTTTAACTTTACTAGAACGTGATCCAACTACAGATACTAACAAAATCACTAAGTACAACCAGTCTCTAATCAAATAATGTAGTAAGATTAAGTTACACATTACCAGGAGGATACTTTTTAATGGCAAAATACCAAATTTACTTAGTTCGTCACGGACGTACTTGGTTTAATCGTTACAACAAAATGCAAGGCTGGTCAGATACTCCCCTTGCGCCCGAGGGAATTGAAGTAGCTAAACAAGCTGCTCACGCACTAAAAGATGTCGATTTTGCGGCCGCATTCTCATCCGATGCTAGACGTGCTATCGATACTTGTAAATTAATCGTTGATGAGAATATCAATCACGATAAAATCACTCCACAAAAAATGGTGGAATTTCGTGAAGAGTTCTACGGATATTATGAAGGTATGAATTCACCCGAAGCTTGGTTCATGGTTGGTCAACCACACGGTGCTAGTTCTTTTGCAGAAATCATTGCTAAATATGGCATGGATGCTACTAAAGACTTCATGAAAGAAGCCGATCCTTTCCACGAAGCTGAAAATGCTGAAGAATATTGGAATCGTGTCGATAAAGGTTTCGAAAAATTAGACCAAATTGCTAAAGATGGCGATAAGATTCTTTTAGTTTCCCATGGAACAACGATTCGTTCTATCACTGACCGCTATAACGATGGTTCTTTCGACGTAACGGTCAGCCCTAGAAACTCTAGTTTAACAATGTTAACTCGTGATAACGGTGAAAATCACGTCACTAGCTACAATCAAATGCTCAAATAAAAAAATATTTGACAAACTAATTTTATTCATCTATTCTCAAGTCATCAATTATTAGGAGGTCCCAAACATGATTTTTATCAATGCTCAAAACTTATGTTGTTGCGGTTCGCATTCTATGCGTGCCGTCTGTTTGAGTATTTAAAAATCACAACGGACTAGTAATAAAACGCGTAGGGTGCAGATCATTTATTGATTTGCACCCTTTTTTTACGCTCAAAAACAAAGGAGAATTCATAATGAAATTCAATACAAAGTTAATTCACGGTGGCATTAGTGAGGATCAAGAAACTGGTGCTGTTTCAATTCCAATCTATCGCTCATCCACCTTCCACCAACACCAACTTGGCGCTCAACCCAAATGGGAATATGCTCGTACTGGCAATCCTACTCGTAACGCTCTAGAAGCATTGATTGCTGATATTGAAAATGGTAAAGCCGGTTTTGCTTTTAGTTCCGGTTCAGCTGCTATTCACGCAGTCTTCTCACTCTTTTCTAGTGGTGACCACATTATCATTGGTAATGACGTTTACGGTGGTACTTTCAGACTAGTCAACAAAGTTCTCAAACGCTTCGGTTTAGAATTTACCGTCGTTGACACTAGAGATCTTGTAGCTATCGAGAATGCTATTCAAAACAATACCAAAGCAATTTATTTCGAAACGCCTACTAATCCTCTTTTGAAAATCACTGATATCGAAGCTGTAGCTAAAATTGCTAAAAAGCATGATTTATTGACTATCGTCGATAATACTTTTGCCACACCATACAATCAAAATCCTTTAACTCTCGGTGTCGATATTGTCGTTCACAGTGCTACTAAATACCTTGGTGGTCACAGTGACGTCGTTGCTGGTTTAGCTGTTACGAATGATACTGAAATTGCTGAAGAATTAGCTTTCTTGCAAAATTCAATCGGTAGTGTCTTAGGACCTGACGACAGTTGGCTCTTAATGCGTGGAATTAAGACACTTGGTGTCAGAATGCGTGTCCATCACGAAAATGCTAACGCAGTTTATGACTACTTAACTAACAACGACAAAGTTGCCAAAGTTTACTATCCTGGCAATCCAGATTCAACTGGCTATGAAATTGCTAAGAAACAAATGAACGGCTTTGGCGCAATGATCTCCTTTGAATTACAACCCGGCTTAGATGCTAAGAAGTTTGTCGAGAGTTTAAAACTGATTGATTTAGCTGAAAGTCTCGGTGGCATCGAAAGTTTGATTGAGGTTCCTGCTGTTATGACCCATGCTGCCATCCCTCGAGAAATTCGTCTTCAAAATGGTATTACTGATGAATTGATTCGTTTATCAGTTGGTTTGGAAGATGAAACTGACTTACTAGACGACTTGAAACAAGCATTTGCTCAAATATAAAAAAACTGCCCATCCCTTTGATAGGATGAACAGTCTAAATGATTTTAGTGACTCAATGGGCCAACTAGTAACATAATGGCAAAACAAAGTAATCCGATTGCCGTTACATAATTGTTCCAGATCATCATTCCTCCAAAAGATACCGGTTGACCGGTACCATGCTTCATAATCGTCTTTTTATAATTACGAGCATTTCTAAATTGATACAAGGATAATAGGATAAATATAACTGAGAAAACATGTTGTGCAGTAAAAATACTAGACATCTTGGTCACCTCACCATATTCATTTATTAATTTTATTATATCTCCAAATTGTTATTTAGACGAAAAAACATCCTCAATGAGGGTGTTTTTCTTCTTTAATGATGATTATTATTTATCATCTTTCTTTTCGTCATCTTTTTTATTCAAATTTTCCATAACGAAGTCCAAAGCTTTCTTAGAATCACGTGTTAGGGCAATGTATTGTTGACCTTTTGTAGCAACTAATTGAATACCTAAACGATCAGTATCGGCTTTTAGATCATCGTAATAAGTTCTAACTTGTGGAGCTAAGACAACTAAATCATAATTTGGAAGAATATCGTGGTGAGAACCATAAGCTCCGGCACTGGCTACGATAGGTTCGTCGTATTTCTCAGCACCTTCTGTTAAAGCATTTGCTAATTGTTCACTAGTACCACCACCGGCACATAGAACTAAGACTTTAACTTGTTTATCAAGTTTCTTTGCTTCTGGATCAGATGTTTCTTCTGTTGTTGCTGTTTCTGGAGTAGCTGAATCTGTAGCTGCTGTTGCAACTGCACCTGTTGTTCCTGCAGTAGCACCGGCAAGTTCAACACCTTCTGTAGCATCGTCTTCTGCATCAACAGCTGCTTCCTTAGCAACTAGTGAAGCATCATAAGCTTTACAGAATGGAAGGTAGATCAATGTATCTAGAGCTAGTAATAGAACCATTAATACTAATGAAATTGGTTGGAAGTTAGTATCCAAGAACGCACCGATAGGCCCAGGCAATGCCCACGATAGAACGTACATGAACCCTCTCATATTGAAGACATCAATAAATAGTTTACCAACGACAACGTTGACAACTGGTGATAAAACAAATGGAATGAAGAAGTAAGGATTCAAAATGATTGGAGCACCGAACAATAGAGGTTCGTTAACGGCAAACATTACGGGAATAAATGAGGCCTTACCAATAGCTTTCAATTGCTTTGATTTCATTAAGAACATGAAGATAAATGGAACAACAAATGTAGCACCAGTACCACCAAGTTCACCAACGAAGTTACCAAAGTTTTCTGTTAGTGAGTGGAATGGGAAATGACCGGTCTTGAACAAAGCCAAGTTAGCAGTTGTATTACCATACAAAGCAGCGGTAATAGCAGGCTTTACAACTGAAGGTCCGTGGATACCCATGAACCAGAACAAAGGAATAAGGAACCAAATAATTGCCATACCAAAGTAACTTTCAGCACCTTTGAACAATGGAGCAATCAAAGTAGCAATCATAGCACTGAATGGAACATGCAACCATGCACGGATAGCAACATCAATAATACCCATAGCAATGATTGAGAATGAGAATGGGAAGACATCACGGAAGTTTTGGGAAATAGCACCAGGAACTTCCTTAGGCATCTTGATAGTAATATCTTTCTCAACACAGAACTTGTAAATATGTACTGTTAAGAAAGCTGAAACAAAGGCTGATAGGATACCTTTTGTACCAAAGTAGTCGCCTAAGTAAGCACCACTCTTAGTAGTACCGATAGCCAAAAGCATGAAACCACACATTGCGGCCATCATAGTAGATGTACTATTAATAAATCTACTACCTTTAATACGTTGGTTCATAGAACCTGTGAAGGCTTTAGCTGTTGTCCCCGCAACGTAGAACCCTACAAATCCCATAGTATAGTTATAAATTTTGTTAAACCAATTGTTTAGATCAGTTGGTAGGTTAACTCCAAACAATGGTGGAACAGATGTTAAAAGAATGAAAATACTTGAGAACAAGATAATCGGCATAGCTGCCAAGAATCCATCCTTGATAGCCATCAGATAAACGTTCTTTGAAATTTTATCAAAGAATTTCTGGTGCTTTTCCAATCTATCAATAATAAACTGCATAATTACACCCCTTTTATAATTTCATAAAAAAATGACCGCAATTGGGCAAGGTACGACAAAGTACCAAGCACCAACTGCGGTCATGCCTAATTTAATAGTAACAATCCACAACTAGAAGCTATTTCATTGTGTCAGCAAGTGCCTTGTACCACAAAGCACTCTTCTTGATGTAACGTTTTTGTGTTGCAAAATCTACAAAGAACAAACCATAACGTTTGTTGTATCCATTGGCCCATGAGAATTGATCTTGAAGCGACCAAATAAAGTAACCATTTACATTGACCCCTTCACTACGAGCCTTCAAAATTGCTTCCATGTGTTGATCGACGAAATCGATACGTTTGTCGTCATTGATAATCGTGTCATCAGTCACATTTTCTGGCAATTCCTCTTTTAGTCCTAAACCATTTTCAGTAATGAAAATTTCTTTACTGTTTGGATATTCAGAACTTACTCGTTTCAAAATGTCATACAAACCTTCTGGATAGATGTTCCAATCCCAATCAGTTGTTGGGATATTAGGATTTTTAACTGCTTGACCAACTCCTTTGAATTTGAATGATGAGGTACCCTTCTCACCAGTACCATTGAAATGATTAGTACTTTCACCGTTATATGCGGCGAAGAATGATGGTTGATAATAGTTCAAACCAAAGTAATCATTTCGTGTCGAGGCTTTCTTCAAGATATCCATATCGCCATCTTGAATATCTAACTTAGCATCGTTAGCGTCAAGAATCTCATTGATAAGTTTCATTGTCTTATCAGTGTATTCACCTTTGAATGTCCCATCTAGTAAGAAGGCATTCATGAAGGCATCACTAAGGTCGGCTGCGTGTTGATTTTCTGGCGTATTTGGATATGGATAAACTGGTTGAAGTACATGAATCAAACCAATCTTGCCCTTGTAACCACCATCTTTGAACAAGTTGACTACTTTAGCATGTGCTAGTAGTTCGTTATGTTCAGCTTGAATGGCACTAGTTACATCGAACTTGTGGCTTGGTGGGAAGTTTCCTTGGATATATTGTGAATATGCTAGAGAAATCAATTCATTGATTGTAAACCAATGAGTAACTTCTGGGAATTCGTCGAAACAGAATTTCGCATAATCAACAAAATGATCAATATTCTTGCGGTTCAACCAATCGCCATCATCAAACAATGTCTTTGGAGAATCAAAATGATGTAGCGATACATATGGTTCAATGCCGTTATCTAAGCATTCCTTAAATAATCTGTGGTAGTAATCAACCCCGGCTTGAACTGGTTCTCCATAACCTTTAGGGAAGATTCTTGTCCAAGCAATTGAAACACGGATAGCATTCAAACCGTATTTCTTAGATAGGCGAATATCTTCAGGATATAAATGATAAAAATCACTGGCTGGATCTGGAGCAAAACGACCTTGAGCTTTCAAATAGTCATCCCACATCGTTTTACCTTTGCCATCAACTTTTGTAGCACCTTCTACTTGATATGCGGCAGTAGCGCCACCCCAAACAAAGTCTTTGGGCAATTTTTTCACACGATTTAATTCAATACTCAAACCCTTACCTCCTCTATTTCATATTCAAATTACGTTCGATCTTGTCGATACGCTTGTACTCATCAATGAAGAACTTGACCTCATCCATCAACATCATCGTTGTCATCAAAGTATCTTGTCCGTGAACCATGATGAAGGTAACATCCATATCTTCACCACCGGCTTCTTTACTCAAAAGCTTAGTTTGTTCATTGTGGGCATCAACGATTGATTGGTTAGCTTCATCGACACAAGCTTCAGCCTTGTCAAATTCACCCTTCTGAGCATGTTGTAATGCCTCGATCAAACTAGTTTTAGCATCACCAGCGTAAGCAACGATGGAAAAACCAGTCATTGATATTTCTTCTTTAGTAGCCATAAGAGAAACCTCCCTGAATTTCTTTATTTTTCTTGTATTATTCTTTGGATATGAATTAGAAAGTAGAGCAATTCATTATCATTCAAGTTAATATCCAGTCTTCTTTGAATCTTGTCACAAATTTCACTGGCAATCTTATAAGATTTTGGATATAACTTTCGAAAATCCGATTCGATATCTCGGTTCAAAATTCTTTTATCTTGTTCATGTGTTTGAATTCTCGCAACCAAATATTGGAGATGAATCATCAGACGGTCAAAATAATTCTGATTAGTGATATTTCTTGTGATTCCGTATTCTTTAAAAACTGTCTTAACGATTTTATTGACGTTATCACCGAAATTAGCTTGTTCTACTTTCTCCTTTTCCTCAGAGTTCTCACTCCCATGAGCATTGATAAAGTGCAAAGCAATTGCTTGGGCCGCATCTTTTGGAAAACGAACATTCAAATCATGATTAATCATCTCAACAGCTTTGTCCGCAATCTCATACTCAGTAGGATATTTGTCACGTATGTCAGGTGCGGTACTCTTTTGATACTTTCCTGCCATGATGTGCTTGTAAGTTTGTGCAATGTGGTCTGTTAACGTTACGTAGATGTAATCCAAAACTGGGTAGTGATAGGTTTGCTTTGCCATCTCAATGATTGAAAAGCTTGTCATCGTGATATCGATCGGTACGTCCTTGAGCAAGGTACCAAAACGATGCTTTGCTTCTTTGGTGTTTAGATAAAAGATCCGTTCAACTTGAGTTGGCGAAATATCATCTCCATGACGTTTTTGGAAGCCAACACCTTTACCTTGAACAATTGCCTGATCAGAATTATCTACGTCCACAAGAACTGTATTATTGTTATAAACTCGATTCACTACTAACAATGCCATCCATTCATCCCCCCTCTTTTCGAAAAAAAAGACCATGATCCCCACCCAAATAAAGTGAGGTTCATGGTCATGCCTAATTTAATAGTAACAATCCACGTGTTATTTAACTTACGACGTTAGTATAACTTCTATTGCCAATTTTGTAAACGCTTTAATTATAAAAATTGTTAAAAATTTTCATAATCCAATTATTTACCGGTCTACTTTTCAACCAAAAAAGTCATTGCTCTAGTCCGCTAATTATATGTAAGGAAGTGGTTTTTTTCATAAACCAAAATTAAAATATGATTAATTTAATAAAAAAGTTTTTTTCGTTTAAAATAAAGCGCTTAATCAATTGTCTAACAACAAGTTTAAACATTTTTATTTTTAGTAATATTAAATTTATTCTAATTATTACTACCAGTTTTATGAAAAATGCTTTAAACTATTACTAAGCTCGTATTTGAAAGGAGTTCTTTAACGTATGTCGAAATCTACACAAGCTATCGAATCTAAAGCATTTTATATTAACCCTAATCGATCAGTTGCCGTTGTTAATTACAATGAGGAGTATATCCAAGATATTGTTCAATTAGTCAACAGCCAAGGTTTCCACAACTTAGTTGACCTATATTTAAAGGAAAGCCAACTAGCTGTGACAAATAAAGTCGAAGGCCTAGCCGCTGATACTTACATCCATATTCTCAAGGCTATTTTGGTCGACGATAAACCTGCATATGAAAAGTATGGCAATGAACAGATCTTAAAGAGTATTGAAGATTTCTATTCATATTACCGTTCATATTTTAGAGTTTCTCTAATCAACAAACATGACAGTGCCATTGTCAAAAGTAATTTCATGAATATCGATAACCGATTCAATGAAGTTGTTATCAGCTTATACCGTGCTATCGAAGAAAAGCTTCAAGGATTTGCTAACCGTACTTATCGTCAAATCAATGCAGGTACTAATGCCTGTGTACTAACTCAATCGATCAAATGGGACACTCCTAAAAAGTATCAACCACTTGAAAGCATCCGTTTCTTGGACACAATCATGCTACGTCCACCAATGATGATGCACACTAAGAGTAATAAACGTGAAGGTGTCTTCAGTGCCGTTCCAACTAACCCTATCGAAAAATTCGACGGTACTCAAAATGACTGGTATTGCTTCCCTGCTAAAATTGGTGAAAGTTTAGCCTTCATCTACTTCCACCGTGACTACTTTGTTAGTGGTATCGCTTTGGCTAATTTGTTTGAAGTTGCTGATAAGGAAAGTATCGAAGGTAAGAAACCCGACGAAATTATCCTCTTTGGTCTCAAAGAAACAGAAGGCGACGTCAGCCACTACTATCACGATGAAGAAAATGATATTTGGGTCGGCGAAGTTCCTTACAACGATAAGACAACTTACTTCGGTTACATGAAGAAAATGTGCTTAACAGTTCACAATTTACACATGATTTATGAAAACCGTCTTCCAATCCATGGTTCAATGGTTAATATCAGTTTCTCAAATGGTAAAACTAAATCAGTCGTCTTCTTCGGTGATTCTGGTGCCGGAAAGTCAGAATCAATCGAAGCCTTGCAAGAGGTTGCGGATGATAAAATTATCAACATTGAAACTATTTTTGATGATATGGGTAGTTTTGCTTTTGATGACGACGGAAATATTTATGCTCAAGGTACAGAAACTGGTGCTTTCGTCCGTTTGGATGATTTGAGCAGTTCCGTTGCCTTCAACAATATGGATCGTGGTATCTACTTGAATCCAGAATTGAAGAATGCTCGTGTTATCTTGCCTGCCAATACTTACAAGCGTGTCATCGAACATCATTCAATCGACATGTGGGTTTATGCTAACAACTACGATTCAGAAATTGGTTTGCATCAATTCCCTAACGAAGAAGAGGCCAAAGCAACATTCATCGCCGGTAAGCGTAAAGCTCTAGGTACAACTGATGAAGTTGGTATGACTACTACTTTCTTCGCTAACCCATTTGGACCCGTTCAAGAAGAAGCAAAGACTCGTCCAGTTATCGATAAAGTCTTCAACAAGTTATACAAAGACAATGTTTACGTTGGTGAAATTTATACTCACTTGGGCTATGACAAGTCTAAAGCTAGTTTGAATGAATCAGCCAAAGAATTGTTGTCAGAGTTAATGAATAACTAAGACTATCAAAAAACGCTACTCAATTTTTATTTGGTTCTTTCTCAAGTTAGGTTACTGCTAGATGTCGTCGTCCGTTCTGCTTTGTGGATGCTGGAACGTACTGGGCGCAACTTGAAGCTAATTCCAGACCCGGGAATCATCTCCAAGCTTGACCTTTCACTAAGCGATAAATCGCTAAGTGAAATTTCAGTACTGAGCATCCACAAAGCTGCCACTACCGACTGAATAACGACAGTTATTATTTATTTCAGGTAAATCAAAATAGCATCAATTCAGATATAGCAAATTAACTATTCATCTGAATTGATGCTTATTTGTTTGATTATAAAAAATATAGAACCACTATCTAGTCCGGAATAGCAAAGAAAATTGGCTCAGCCGTGAAATTTCTCTTGGCAATTTATTGCCTAGTGAAAGACCGAGCTTGAAGACTTTGCCCGATTTTGGGTTTAGCAAAGGCTCCAAGTCGTGTCCACAGCGTTCCAGCCAAATTTTCTTTGCTATGGAGGACGGAATATTACTACTAACCGAAGTTAAAAAAGAACCCTTATTTCGAGTAACGTTTTTTTAATTGTATTTTTGATTTATTTTATTAGTTAATTTATCCAATTCGCGTGCCAATTGTTTATCTGCTTTTTTTACAGTGGGATTATTCAATTGGTATTTTTTTGTCTTCGAATCTTTGACCCAGAAATTATACTTTGCACCATCAATAGCAAAGGAATTCTTAATTGTAAAACCACTTTGCTTCAAGGCTGTATTGTATTCCAGAGGTTCATCCAAATGTATCGGCATCAACCCCGTTATAATCTCTGAACCAATATCAGGTAGTGGAAATTCATCGTGCTTGATCAACATTTTATGGTCAAAATCTTTTGGCTTGCTCATGTTAGCATACCAACGGTCGAATGAAACAACACCTCCATTTAGAGCTACGAAATAACTCTTATTTTGGAGCGTCTTATCCCCACTAAGAACTTTATCGATATGAATTGTCGCTTTAGTGTAGGCTCTGTTTTTGGGACTATGCATTTTTTCCAAATTAACAATCGTGCCCTTAATTAAAGCCTGATTATGATTCTTCAATTGATTCAAAGTCGTACCAACATAAGTTGATTCGTCCCTTAAAACATCACTTTGAATCACATCGGCATCGGCAATTTCTTTTTCCCATGCCTTTCTATTCTTTTTCAACAATTGAACTTGTTTTGATTGTCTAGTTTGGTTTTCGTGTACTGATTTTACACTACACGCAAATAACGGTAGCATAACGGTTAATGCCACCAAAATAATTAGTATTTTTTTCATCGGTCATCCCCTCGTTTCAATTATCTCACGTCTCAGACAACCGTTGTACCGCAATTATTTCATATTAATCACTAATTATTTTGTAAAAGATTTATAAGAACTATTCCACAGTAATAATTGGTTTTCGACCAGTCGTTTGATCCTTGAAATATTCATAATTACTTAGTTCCAAGAATGAACCTGAAATACCGGTAATATTAGTAAAGCCACGATTGATCAAAGCTCGAACCATGTTGTAACTTCTTTGGCTGGATTGACAGTGAATATAAACTGGAATATCAGTTGGAATCTCATCAAGTCTTTGACGGAACTGACTTAACGGAATATTAACGGCATTTATAATATGTCCAGCTTGATATTCATTTGGTTCTCTAGCATCAATAATAAAGGCATCTTTTTCAACTAGTTGACGGACTTTAGTAACAGGAATAGTTGGATATTCCCCGTTTAAGATATTCTCTGCGACTAAACCGGCCATATTCACAGCATTCTTAGCCGTACTAAACCAAGGAGAATAAGCCAACTCCAAATGCGTCAAATCAGAAATATTACCATTCATTGAAATCATTGTTGCAATAACATTGATTTGTTTGTCGACAGAAGATTGACCAATAGCTTGAGCTCCTAAGATTTCACCACTCGGATAGGCAAAAATCAATTTGAAGAAAATTGGCGACGTATTAGGCATTATGCTGACACGGTTTTGTGGTATAACGACGGCACAACGGTAGTCGATTCCTTCTGACTGACAAACTTTTTCGGTCAATCCCGTTGAAGAAACATTCAAATCAAACAAGTGAATCACTGAAGTTCCAATAACACCGCGATTATCAACTTTACGGCCATAAATGTGATCAGCTACATCTCTAGCTTGAATTTGAGCCGGAAAAGCTAAAGCTAAGCGAGTTTTCTTTCTAGTCAACCGGTTAGTAACTTCAATAGCATCTCCAACAGCATAAACATGCGGTATCGAAGTTTCAAAATGTTGGTCTACTGCAATTCCACCAGTTGTTCCCAATTTACAGCCTATTTTAGTTGCCAAAGTAGTTTCTGGTTGAACGCCAATCGCCATAATGACTGCTTGGGCTTTAATTTTTTTACCTGAAGCCAAGGTTACTTCTGTATCAGAGATTGCAGATAATCCATCATCTAGAATCAAATTAACACCATGATCATACAAATTCTTATGAACGAGTTGAGCAAAATCATCATCCACCGTCTGTAAAACTTGGCTGCTAGCCTCAATTACTGAAACATGTTTTCCCGCTTCAACAAGATTTTCAGACACTTCAAGACCAATAAATCCTCCACCGATAACAGCAACATCTGCCACTTTTTTATCAGTTAAATATTTTTGAATTTTTTTAATATCAACGACATTTCTAACTGAGAAGACATTTTCATTATCAATGCCTTTAATAGTAGTCGGCATAATTGGCTTAGCTCCGGGAGATAACACTAATTCGTCATAAGCATATTTCGTAACTTCACCTGTTTTGACATTTTTAACTTGAACAATTTTATTTTGGGGATCAGCCGAAATCACTTCTGAATTGACTACTGCTTTAATGTTGTACTGATTTTTGAATTGTTCTGGTGTTTTCAAAACAATATCATCAGCATTAGGAATCACACCACTCAAATGATATGGCAAGGAACAATTTGAGAAAGAAACATTAGGACCTTTTTCAAACATCGTAATATCTGCAAATTCATCTAAACGACGCACTCTGGCAGCAACTGATGCACCACCGCCAACTCCACCTACAATAACGATTTTTTTATTATCCATAAAAATCCCTCCTAATTAAATGCTCACTACTTGATAACCAAAGCCTAAACTATCTAAAAATTTCTGCAAATCATTCATCTTGATAAACATCGTTTTAGTATTGTCATTTGGATGAAAGGTCAATGGAATATCACCAACAATATCCTTTTCAAAATAAACTTGGACATCCTTTTGAGCGTTGTTCAACAATCCAAAAATCGAAACAAATCCTGGTTTCAAGCCAAGTTTTTCCATTAATAATTTTTCGGAAGCAAATTTCAGATGCTTTTCACCAATAATTTCCGCAAAACGTTTCATATCAAGTCTTTTATCATCATCCATAAAAACTAAATAATATCGGCGTTTCTTATTATCAGTCAAAAAGAGCGATTTAGTTCGAATTCCAGTCTTACCTTCGATATACTTATCCGCTTCTTCAGTCGTATAAACTGGAGGATGCTCGACCATGTCATAGGAAATATTTAATTCATCTAATTTAGATTTCACTTGCTCATAAGGTGTCATTATATTTACCTTCTTACAGTCATTTACTCTTATTTTAACAAGAAAGAGTACAAAAAAACCTGCAGCAATTGAATCCACCACAGGTTTTTTAAAAACAACGGAATCTTAGAACAAAGCTAGAATAAACCAGATTCCCGTCAAAACACTGATTTTAATTTTATCTGATTGAGATACTTCTAAGAATTTCCAATTCAACAGTGCTAACGTTCCAAAGCCAAGTACTCCAGCAATTCCATTGACCCAAACATTAGTCTTTTTAGCAATTAAGTAAATAATAGTAATCAGTACAGCCTCAATAGCTAGACCAATTGCCAAGTTAATTACCAATTTCACTTTGTAATTATCATTGTTTCTCAACAAGAGAGTAAACAACCAATAGCCAATCGCAAAACTAACGACTGCACTAATTACATATAGCAATAATTTCAACCACTTACCCATCTGTGGCATTTGTGCAACGTTTGGATCTGAAACAATCATTTCAATAACTGTCATCAAGATACTGATTAAAACTATTCCCAGCACTGACAACTTATCTAATTTGTATAATTTTTTCATGTTTTCCCCTATTCTTCTTTCAACAATCCGACTAATTCTGATTTAGCTGCTTTATTAGAAGGAATAAATCCGAAGATTAAACCAACTGCTGTCGATACCGCTAACGACAGGATAATTGCATAAGGCGTTATAACGGCTTTGAATGGTAAAAAGGCATTGATAATACTTACAAAAATATAACCGCAGATAATCCCAATAATTCCACCAATTATACAAAGAACGACACTTTCAATTAGGAATTGGTTGCGAATATCACCTGATGTAGCACCAAAAGCACGTCTGATTCCAATTTCCTTACGGCGTTCTGAGACCGTTATGTACATCACGTTCATGACTCCAATACCAGCAATCAACAAGGAGATCCCCGCAATAAAAGCGATAAAGTAAGTAATATCATTGAGAATCTTAGTAAATTGTTTACTGATTTGATCAGGATTTGAAACTGAATACGTACCAGTTTTCTTCTGTTCGCCAATCTTCTTCATCAATTTAGTGGCTTTTTTACCAACTTGTTTCTTGTTGGCATCAGAAGTGATATATAACTTTGCTTGATCTTTAGAAATTTGGTTCGCAAATAATTGTTTGAAAGTCGTTTTAGAAACATAAGCATCAGGACGGTAATCCATTGTTCCTACCCGATAAATTCCTTGGACTACAAAAACTGTCCCATCAATAGAGATCAAACGATTAAGAGCATTCTTCTTAAACAATTTATGAGCTAAATATTCAGAAATATAAACACCATTAGTATCACCATCTAATGACAAATACGTTCCCTTGACTAATTTCAAATGTTTAGGTTGTTTGTTCAAGCCGATACTGACATTTTTAGTTTTGTATTGAACTTTGGCACCAGCTTCAGCAACACTACTTGCTAGTTTGACGTGATCGACACCCTCGACACTGCTTAGAGCTGAAGCATCATTTTTAGTGAAACCACCGTCAGTATCGTAGACAGACTTAGATTCCCATTGCAGAGTAACTTTATTGCTTACGTTGTGACTACCCATTCCTTTAGTAACTGTGTGCGTGAAACCATCACCAATTGCCAAAATACAAATAACACTAGCAATACCAATGATAATTCCTAACATTGTCAAAAAGTTCCGGTTTTTATTTTTAGTAATCGATTTGAGTGCGATTGAAATCTTATCAGTCATGATTCTTCACGCTCTTTTCATCGTTATATAGTCGACCATCACGAATATAAACTGTGCGCATCGCATGTTCAGCTACTTCGCTATCGTGAGTAACCATGATAATTGTCGTTCCATCTTGGTTTAACTTTTCAAAGATATCCATAATCTCTTTACTAGTCTTTGAATCCAAAGCCCCAGTTGGTTCATCGGCGATAACTAATTTAGGACGATTAACAATAGCCCGAGCAATCGCTACTCTTTGTTGTTGTCCACCAGAAAGTTCCGTTGGTAAATTCTTCTCTTTACCTTTTAAACCAACTTTTTCAATCACCGATTCAATCAATTGATGCTTATTATTTTGCGCTTTTTTACTATAAATTAGTGGCACTTCAATATTTTCATAAACTGTATACGTCGAAAGCAACTTGAAATTTTGAAAAACAAATCCCAATTGATCGCCACGAATTTGTGATAATTCATTATCATTTACCGTTTGATAGTTCTTGTTCTCCAGCAAATATTCACCAGTATAACTTTGGTCAAGCAATCCTAAAATGTTGATCAAAGTCGATTTACCAGATCCAGAAGGTCCCATGATAGCCAAAAATTCACCATCTTTAACTTCCAGATTGATATCTTGTAAAGCAGTGAATTTGCCATAAGTCTTACCTACATCAGTAACTTTTAGCATCATTTCACCGCCTTATTTCAAAACTATCTTGTCGCCAGCTTTTAGACCGTCGATCACATAGTAATTTTGGTCTTTCTTCTTAATAGTGACGTGTTTTTTATGTTTTTTACCGTTCTTTAAAACTTTAACTGTGTTTCTTGCCCAAAGTGCATTCTTAGGAATCTTGTAACCATCAGCCTCAGTTTTGATTTGAACGTGCATTCCATAAGATAATTTAGTATCGGTTGCCACTCTAAAGTGATAGTAAGAAACATTGTGAGTGCTATAAGGAATAGCATCTTTTTGTTGGAAGTTACCAGAAATTTTCGTACCATCATTTTTGATAACAGTCACATTTTGACCTAATTTAATTTTACTTAAACTATATTCATTTACGTTTCCTTGAATCACTGGTGAACCATAGATGTAACTTCTACCAGAATCATCCTTATAGTAAGTTCCACTAATAGGTGCTGTGACAGTTCTATTTTGAGCTTTATTGATTTTATTTAACTTAGCTTGAGCCAAGGCTAAAGCTTCTCGATTCTTGCTCAATTCAATTTTATCGGCAGTAGTTTGATCCGATGAATTGTAATCTTGAATGGCTAATTGTGCTTGTTGAATTTCACTATTGGCACTAGCTAGGTCACTACTCATATCGCGATAAAAAGTAAATAAAATTTGTCCCTTAGTAACCTTTTGACCATTGATCACTCTTGAAGAAGCCAAAGTTTCATCTTCTGACTTAGGTTGGTCACTAACTGCTCGTTTATCATTTTCTTGAACAATTCCGTTAAAATAATTGCTATTGTCAGTACGAACGGTATAAGTTTTTTCAGCCGTATTTGTACTGCTATTATTCATTCCCTTTCCCATAACTAAAAAGAGGATAATTGCCACTAAAACAACATTGATTCCCCAAATGGCGATTTTGATTTTCTTCATAATAATCTCCCTAATTTGCTTTTAAAAACAGCATAACAATCATTAAACTAGCCAAAAGAGACTGTTATGTCAATATTTGGAAGACAAAAAAATAGAGCATCTCTGCTCTATTTTTTAAAAATTGATTATGAGAAATTAGTCGTAGCAACACAGTTAGCGTTTACAGTTTTTCTCTTATTTATAAAAATATTTTTTATGCCAATTCGGCAACTTTTTTATCTTTAGTTTTAGTCTTATCTAGCTTCTTTAAACCAATACCAGTGAATCCACTAAGAATGGAGAGAATTGGTGATAAGAGACTAAAGAAACAGAATGGTAAGAATGATAAGGTTGGTACGCCTAAGGTATTAGCAACGAAAGCACCGGCAACACCCCAAGGAATCAAGTAGTTGATTACAGTACCGCCATCTTCAAGTACACGACTCAAAGCTAAGTTATCAAGACCACGTTTGTTGAAAGTTTCCTTGAAAGCTTTACCAGGTAGGATAACTGACAAGTATTGTTCACCAACGAAGATATTAACGCCAATACCCGAAAGGATCGTAGCCGTAACGACTGAACCATTTGATTGAAGTTTTTCAGCTAGAGGCTTCATAGCAGTTTGAATGACGTCAAACTTCATTAATAAGCCACCTAAGGAAAGAGTTAAGAAAATCAATGAAACTGTACCCATCATGGAACTAATACCACCACGAGTCAATAAAGCATCAACACTGGCATTACCAGTTTTTGATACGAAACCATTTTCGATAAATCCAGCAACACTTTTAACTTGAGTATTAGGGTTTTCGATAAAGATCATTCCGACCGTAACGGTAATATTTAACAATAATGTTGCGACAGCTGGGATTTTCATAATTGAACAAATGAACAGTAGAGCGATTGGTAAAATAGCCCACCAAGAAATGAAGAAGTGACTATTTAATACATTCAAGGTTGTATCAATTTTACCGAGATTATTAGTAGAACCAGCATTACCTAATAAGGTGTAAAGAACTAATGAGATTAAAAATGCGGGAATTGTTGTCCACATCAAGTTTTTAATATGGGCAAATAAATCATCTTCGGCAATAGCTGATGCCAAGTTAGTTGAATCTGAAAGTGGTGACGTCTTATCACCAAAGATAGCTCCAGAAATGATGGCTCCGGCAACCAAAGCAGGATTCATACCTAGCGTTTGGCCCATTCCGAATAGTGCAATACCGATAGTTGAAACAATGGTAAAGGCACTACCGATGGAAGTACCAATCAAAGCACAAACCACGAAAACTGACGGCACAAACCATTGAGCGGAAATCATATGGAATCCAGCAACCATCATTGATGGAATAATTCCGGCCGCAATCCAAGTACCGATCAATGAACCAATTAAAATAAAAATGAAAATGGGAATAATACCATTACGGACCCCATCAGAGATTCCATCAAAAATTTCATCCCAGCTACTACCACGAAGCTTTGACCATAAGATCAATAGTCCAATGACTACTAAAACTGGCGTTTGAGGTGACAAACCAAATTTGATAACACCCAAACCTAAAATAACTAACATAACTACTAAGATAGAGATTGCTTCTCTAAAACTGACTGTCCTTTTACTTTTATTCATCCTAATTCCTCCAATTATTTCTATCTAATCCGACAAAACTAATATCGAGGATTACCACCACAAGTATGCATCATTTTCTCACCCTTTGTATAAAAAAAGTCCCTGCTGCAATTATGCAACAGGGACGATTTACCGTGGTACCACCCAGCTTGAGAATAGTCTAAATAAACTATTACTCCACTCTTGAGAATAACGGCTCTCTTATTCCGCTTGGAAAACCAAGTCATGTCTGGTATTTCATAACTACACCCTGACCGGTTCGCATCAACCACCGGCTTTCTTACACCCAGATGCATTACTAATTGATTCAGACACTTATATGTGTTTATTTGATTGACACCAACAATAACAGGCTTAAATTATTCTGTCAACCTCAATTAATTTTTTTATGCCATTTTATGATCAATGTACTTGGACAACAGTGACAAAGCATAGCAGACAACAAAGTACATCAAGGCCATCGCTACAAAGACTGGAATGATGTAATTAGGATCTTGTCCATAAACGACTTGGCCGTGTTGCATCAATTCAGGCACAACGATGATAGTTGCCAAAGAAGTATCCTTGATCAGTGAGATAAATTGACTAACCAAAGCCGGAATCATTTTTTTATAAGCTTGCGGCAAAACAATATGCCACATTGCTTGAGTAAAAGTCATTCCCATTGCTCTGGAAGCTTCCATTTGGCCAATATCAACTGCCATGATTCCTGAACGAATAATTTCAGCAATCATCATCGATTCAAAGACTGTCATCGCTAAAATTGCGGCCGGAATCGTATCTGGTTTGAATCCAAAAGCTGGCAAGCCAAAGTAAACAAAGAAGATAATCAGTAGCAACGGCAAATTACGAATAACATCAATCACAAAACCAATAATTCTTGATAAATAAGGAATCTTACTATAACGCACAATCCCCAAAACCGAACCGAAAATAAAGCTTAAAACCACCGATATAACGGAGATTAAAATTGTTACTGACAAGCCTTGGAGAAGAAATCTAATATTTATCCATGAATAAGCATCTATCCAATTTTGCATAATTTACCCCTCCTAAGCTAATTTTCTTTCTAGATGTTGCATATAGTAACTGATTGGCAAAGTAATAACTAAGTAGAACAAGCCAACGATTATATATGTATTAACAGTTTCAAAAGTCTGTGAGGCTATCGCATTACCTTGATACATCAAATCAAATCCAGCCACGAAAGCTAGAACTGATGAGTTTTTGACTAAGTTAACGAATTGGTTCCCCAAAGGTGGAATGACATATTTAAACGCTTGTGGCAAAATGATATAACGCATAGCTTGCCAAAAAGTCATTCCTTGTGAACGAGCAGCTTCCATTTGACCAATATCAACTGAATTGATTCCGGCACGGACTGTTTCGGCAATAAAAGCTGAAGTATAAATCGTTAAACCAATCGTTCCTGCAGTGAAACCATTGATCTTAACAATATACAACGGAATTACTAAGTAGAAAAACATCGTTATAACCAATAAAGGAATGTTACGGAAAACTTCAACATAAACATTACCGATTATTCGCAAAATTTTATTGGGAACAACCTCCAAAATGGCAAACAATGAGCCGATGATCAGACTAAAAAACAATGCTAAAACACTGGATAACAAAGTCCAACCGAATCCGCTAATAAAGGCATGCCAGTTGCTAGATAATAGATTTATCATTTGCGTAACACCTCCTTATAGTTAAATCCAGGAACATTTCCAAACCACTTAACAATCAATTTATTATAGGTTCCATCCTGTTGTACTTCTTTTAAAGCTTTATTGACTGCTTTTCTAAAGTCATCTTGACCCTTGTTAATACCGATACCATAAGGTTCAGTTGTAAAAGCCTTACCTTGTAGTTTATAACCCGGATTATTGACTGCCATACCAGCTAAAATAACGTTATCAGTTGTCAAAGCATCACCTTGTCCTGATTTCAAAGCTGTCAAAGCCTGAGCATAATCTGGCAATTGAAGCACTTGAGCTTTTGGAGCAAATTTCTTAACGTTTTCAACTGAATTTGAACCAACTACTCCGATGATGGTTTTGTTGTTCAAATCTTCAACTTTTTTAACCGATGAATCATCTTTTACTAATAATGATTGTCCAGCATCAAAATACGAATTAGAAAAATCAATTGTCTTTTGACGTTCTGGCGTTATGGTCATTGTAGCGATGATAGCATCAATATTACCGTTCTTCAGTAACGGGATACGAGATTGTGACGTAACGGTAACGAACTTAGCTTTGGCATCTTTACCGAGCATCTTCTTAGTTAAAGCTGTCGCTAAATCAATTTCAAAACCTTTTTCTTTACCATCTTTAACATCGATCAAGCCCAACAATTTGGTATCGGCTTTAACACCCCAAGTTATTGTCTTACTCTGTTTATCATTTTCGAGTATATTTTGAGAAGACAACGGTTTTGACCCGCAAGCAGATAAAGTAAGCAAGAGTAGTAAAGAAGTCATCATCAACATTAAATATTTCAGTCGTTTCATAACTACTACCCCCTAGTGTTTAATAATTTTACTCAAGAATTGTCTAGCACGTTCATTATCAGGATGATTGTAAAACTTGTCCGTTGGTTCATCTTCTAGAATTTGACCTTGGTCCATGAAAATAACCCGGTTGGCTACTTCTTGTGCAAAGCCCATTTCATGAGTAACGATCAAAGAAGTCATATCACCTTGATTAGTAACATACTTGATAACGTTCAAAACATCATCAATCATTTCTGGATCCAAAGCACTAGTAGGTTCATCAAAGAGCATGCAACGAGGTTTCATCGCTAAAGATCTAGCAATTGCCACACGTTGCTTTTGTCCACCAGAAATCTGTGATGGCATGTTATGAGCCTTATCAGCCAAACCAACTTGGTCTAATAAGTTCATCGCTTGCTTTTTATTTTCCTCTTCACTTAATTTCAAAACGATTCTTGGAGCTAACATAATATTTTCTAAAACGTCTTTATTAGCATATAGATTGAAGTGTTGGAAAACCATCCCGACATCTTTTCTAATCAAATTGATATCAGTTGTTTTATCGGCTATGTCATGACCATTGACGATCAATTGACCTTCTTGAATTGTCTCTAGACCATTAACCGTTCTAGCCAAAGTACTTTTTCCAGAACCAGAGGGTCCGATTAAAACTACCGTTTCCCCTTTGTCAATTTTCAAGTTAACATCTTTTAAAGCATGAAAATTACCATAATATTTTTGTACGTCACGGAATTCGATCATTGACATAATTAATTCTCCCTTCTTCATTAACAAAAATTTAATTTAATTTTTTTTATTAAGAAAATTCTAATAGTTTTTTCAAAATTTAGCAACAAAAAGTTATTTTGTGAAATAAATGTTCGATTTCAAAGTCAAATAATAATTACTTATAAAATCTATAACACGGGCATTATGACGTTATTTGTGCTCTTTTAAATCTCATGAAAAATTTTTTTCGAACAATCAAAAAAAATCCACATTACGTGAGAATGTGGATTTAATTTACGAAACTTGTTGAGGATTTCGAATAATTATTAAGGGGGAGTGCTTCTCTTCCGAGAAGCTGAGCACGAAAGGTAATACCCGCCGTGCTCAGTTCCTCGGAAAGGAACTGTAAAACTTATTTTAGAACGATCTTCTTGTAAAGGTATCTCGTTAAGAAATAGTAACCAAGATACAAGACGATGAAGATAGCGAACGGAATTTCAATATGCATGTATGGTTGATACAAAATTTTCACAAATAGTTGCAAACCAATCAAGACGTGGATAATTCCCAAAATTGCTGGAACTGAGAACAAGACAGCTATTTCTTTGTTGATAGTGGAACGCAACATCTTAGGCTTAGTACCAATCTTGTAAAGCATGTTATAACGCTTAACGTCACTATTAGCACCAGACAAAATCTTGAACATCAAGCAACTGGCTAACATAGCTAGAAAGGCGATTCCTAGGAAGAATCCCATAAATTCTAAGCCAGAGAAGAAACCATTGATGAGAGTATAAGCGGCAAATTTATCGCCACCAGCTTTCTTCAAAATTGGATAACGTTTATTTTCGGCTTTAGAAATCGCTTTGATTTCAGACAAATTGTCTTTAAATGAATTAGTTTTAACTAACACAGTTTTGGTCACTGGACTGTTAATAGAATTGTATTCTTGATCACTAACAAATTTTGTTTCCATAGCCCTAGTTTGTGGCAATCTAGTATTCATTAATTCATATTGAGCATTAGTGTTTTTCTTTAAATTAGATGATTTATTGAAACTAGATTTCATCGTATTGATATTGATTTTTGAATAACCGATAGGTTGTTTCTTAAATTCACTAGCACGATAGTAAACATTTTTACCATCAGTTTTGTAATTGTAAGTAACTTTTTCTTTAACGTTTAAACTCTTCACACGCTTATTTTGAGCGGCATTTGGATTAGTTAATTGCACGTCATAATAGTTTTGACCATTTACAACGTTATCGATTTGATTATTAAAACCAAGTCCAACTGTAATAGCACCCAAAGCTAGAGCAAACATGATTGAAACCATTGAAAGGATCTTTGTATAATCATTGATTCGAAAACTCAATTGTGAAAGTGTAAAGTTATTCAACCCTTTTTGGGAGAATTTCGTATTCTTCTTCAACATAACAATCAATGAAGTAACAAAAGCATTGATTGTGAAATATGAACCACCAACAATTGTTACTAAAGCAACTGGAATTCCAATATAGATGGCACCAGGATTATTACCAGAGAAGTACATTGTGAAATAGCCAATAGCCAACAAAAGCAAACCTAAAACGGCTTGAACAGCTTTCAAAACGCCGTTACGTTTAATTTTGACTGGTTGACTATCACGATTCAATAACGTTAAAACTTTAGTTCTACGTAAGGAAATAGAATTTCTTAGTGCTGAAAAGATGAAAATAACGATGAAAAAGACGAAAGTCCAAATTAATGCAGGTAAATAGAAACTACTAAAATGCTTAACTTGCATATCTAGCATATTAATCAACCAACGGCTTACAAAACTAGTTGCAACGATACCGATCAATGTACCGATAATCGTTGAGATAGCACCAATTGCAAATGTTTCAACAAAAATCATTTTAGAAATTTTACTACTCTTAGCACCGAGCATCATGAACATCCCGTACTCTTTTTGGCGCATACTCAACAGAAAAGTGTTGGCATAATTGATGTAGACGATAGTAATAATTGCTAAAAGAACAATCCCGAAAGCAAAGATGAAACTAGTTGCTGAAGCTGGGGAATTTGAACTTAAGAAAGCCTTATTCGTGGCTAACGACATAAACATATAAAAGATGGCTGAAGCAATCATCAAGCCAGAAAACAAAACACTGTAATCACGTAGACGATGCTTGATACCACTTAAAGCTAATTTGTTTAACATATTTTCCTCCCCTATTCTGCAAATGTTCCTAATGAATCTAAGATTTCTTGATAGTATTCAGCTCTACTTGCATCTTCTTTCTTCAATTCTTGGCCGATTTCACCATCTTTAATGAATAAAATACGGTCACAGAAACTAGCTGAAAATGGATCATGAGTTACTAGTAAAATTGAAACCTTATCTTCACGATTGATTTTTGTTAAAGTATCCATCAAAGCACGGGCACTCTTGGAATCCAAAGCACCAGTTGGTTCATCCCCAAAGACGATTGATGGTTCATGAACTAAAGCACGAGCGGCCGCAACACGTTGTTTTTGACCACCAGATAATTCGGTTGGATAGTGATTCAAAATCTCCGTTAAACCTAATTTTTCGGCAATACCTGAAACTGCCGGCTTAATTGCTTTAGCTGGTTTATTTTGTAGAGCCAATGGTAAAGCAATATTTTCATAAGCTGTTAGGTTTTCTAGTAAGTTAAAATCTTGGAAAATAAATCCAATTTTATTAGCACGAAAATCTGCCATTTGATTGTTATTTAATTTAGTAATATCTTGACCAGCGATTTGAACCTTTCCGCTAGTAGGGGTATCTAATGTAGATAAAATATTTAATAAGGTAGTTTTACCTGAACCTGAAGCACCCATAATTCCAACGAATTCGCCGGGCTTTACTTCAAAATTAACGTCTGACAAGGCTTTAAATTGTTTTTCTCCAGCCTTTCCATAAATCTTTTCAATGTTTTGTACTTCGACGATTTTTTGCATTTTTTGCTTCCCTCCATTTGATATATCTATCATAATGGTTAATGTCTTTTAGGTCGTTCGATTCTCCTTACATCTTCTTACACTTTTGTAAGTCCGAATTAAAGCGATATAATATTGAAGATATATTAATAAAGAATTCTTTTTAAATTTTGATTAGTGCCAAACTGCCGTCGTCCGTTCTGCCTTGTGGACGCTGGAACGTACTGGGCACAACTTTAAGCCAATTCCAAAACCGGGAACTGTCTTAAAGCTTGGCCTTTCACTAAGCGATGAATCGCTAAGTGAAATTTCAGTACTGAGCATCCACAAAGCTGTCACTCCCGACTAGATAACGTCTTTTATTTGTTACTTCAGTGATAAAAAATAGAACCACTATCTAGTCCGGAATAGCAAAGAAAATTGGCTCAGTAGTGAAATTATTCTTAGCAACTTGTTGCTTAGAATAAGGCCGAGTTTTGAGATTTTGCGCACTTGACTTATGCAAAAGCTCAAAATCGTGCCCACTACGTTCCAGCCAAATTTGCGTTGCTATGGAGGACGGAATCCTATACCGACCAAAATTCAAAAAGAACCCAATCTGGGAGAATAGATATTTATGAATAAGAAAACTAAATTGGATCAAGAAACTCCAACAAAAAAGATTATTGATGATGTCGAAGAGGGTATTAATGATGCTGGTACAGTCTTCTCAACGGAAACTGAACCATTAGAAAGTAACAGTAAGCAATTAGTTAGATACTTACTGTGGGGATTACTTTCAGTCGTTGTCAATTTCGGAACCTTCTATATTTTGTACCATACTATCCATATGAACTATCAAGTCGCTAATATTATCGCTTGGTTCTTGGGAGTACAAGTCGGATTTTGGGTCGACCGTGTTATCGTCTTCCATCACAAATCTAACTCCGCTTTTCAAGAAATGTTGGCCTTTTATGCAACTAGAATTTTAACGTTCTTAATTGAAACAGCGACACTTTGGATTGGTATTTCTGTCCTCAGCGCCAACGGAACTGGTTCTAAACTAGTCGGACAATTTTTAGCTATCGTTGGAAATTACGTACTATCTAAGTTCTTTATTTTTAAAAACAGACATTAAACAAAAAACTTCAACAACGTTTTGTAATAAACATTGTTGAAGTTTTTTTAATTTAATGCAACTTTAGGTTCAATCTTACTCTTGTTCAATAATACAGAACTAGTTACAACTGACAATGAACTGAAGGCCATTGCTAGACCTGCTAATTCAGGGCTCAAACTCAAGCCTACTGCGAAGAACAAGCCTGCAGCGACTGGAATTCCTAAGACGTTGTAAATGAAGGCCCAGAAGAGATTCAACTTGATACGATTGAAAGTCTTACGGCTCAATTCTAGAGCTTTAGCGACGTCACGTAGGTCATTCTTCATCAAGACGATACCACCAGATTCAATAGCAATATCTGTACCTGAACCCATGGCGATTCCGACATCAGCCATTGTCAAAGCTGGGGCATCATTGATTCCGTCACCAACGAAAGCAACTTTACCATCTTTTTGTAGTGCTTGAACGTGATCAGCTTTGTCACCTGGCAAAACGTCAGCTATAACTTCGTCGATACCTACTTCTTTAGCAATTGCTTCGGCAACTCGTTGATTATCACCAGTCAACATTACCGTTCTCAATCCACGAGCTTTCAAAGTGGCAATAGCCTCTTTAGAAGTAGCCTTTGGAGCATCTTGAATGGCAATTAAACCAATAATCTTATCATCAACTCCAACGAAAACAACTGTTTTAGCTTCGTTTTGAAGTTGAACCATTTTATCTTGTAATTCTGAATCAATTTTTACATCAGATAACATCTTATCGTTACCAACAAAGGCTTTTTGGTTATCAACCAAGGCTGTAACACCCTTACCTTCTACAGCTGAAAAATCAGTGGCAGTATTAGCTTGAACGTTTTCAACCTTAGCTTTGTCCATAATGGCTGTAGCTAGGGGATGTTCAGATGATTCTTCCAAACTAGCGGCAATTGACAAAACTTGCTTTTCGTTACCAATGATATCAGTAACTTCTGGTTTACCATTTGTGATAGTACCAGTTTTATCCATAACAACGGTCTTTACATCGTTAACTTCTTCAAGAACTTCACCATTCTTGATCAAAATACCCATTTTGGCACCACGACCAGTTCCAACCATCAAAGCTGTTGGTGTGGCCAAACCTAGAGCACAAGGACAGGCGATAACTACTACAGAAACTGCGAAGATTAAAGCCTTAGCAATCGTAGCTCCTAAGAAGACGTACCAAACTAAGAACGTTAAAATGGATAAAATCAAAACTGCGGGTACGAAAATTTCTGAAACTTTATCGGTTAAATTTTGAATTGGAGCGTGACTATTTTGAGCTTTTTTAACCAATTCAACAATTTGAGAAAGCATTGTGTCACTACCGACTTTTTCGGCTTTGAACATGAAGGTCCCGTTGCTGTTGATAGTTGAACCGATAACCTTGTCACCAGTTTTCTTAGTAACAGGCATACTTTCACCGGTAACCATTGATTCATCAACTGTTGAACTACCTTCAGTGATCACACCATCAACGGCAATTTTTTGACCGGGTTTAACTCTGATCAAATCACCTTCAACCACTTGGTCCAAAGGAATCTTAACTAATTTGCCATCACGCATGACTCCAGCTTCTTTAGCTTGTAAGTCGACTAATTTTTCAATGGCATTAGAAGCATTGTTACGCATTCTTTCTTCAAATACTTGACCTAACAAGACGAAAGTTATTACAAAAGCTGCACTTTCAAAGAAGACTGCTTGACCAGTAAACATAGCATAAATACTGTAAACATAAGCTACGGCTGTACCAATCGCTACCAACGTATCCATGTTTGAATGGTGCTTTTTAAATGAAGCCCACGCACTTTGAATGAAAGGTCTAGCGGCGACTGCCATAACGATAGTTGTTAAAACGAATTGAATCCATTCACTGCCCGGAACCATGATTCCAAAAGGCATCAAAATCATCCCAATCAACATTGGAATAGAAAATACCAACGCGATCCAAAATCTCTTTGTAATTGTCATTATGAAATCACGACCTTTCCTTTGAACATATCCATACCGCAACTAAATGTATATTCGCCACTCTTGTCAGTATCGACTGTAACTGTTTGGGTTTCATTAAGTGGTAGTTGTTTTTCAAAATCTAAATCTTTTGAGTGAACGACGTCTAAACATCCTTGAGCGTTCGTTCTCGTAAATGAAATTTCAGCAGGAACACCCTTCTTCAAGTTGACTACTTCTGGTGAATAACCGCCTGCTACTGTAACGTTAACTTTTTGTACCTTCTCAGCCATAATTGTTATCTCCTTATTTACTATTTAATAATTAATTTGCCGTGGAACATATCCATACCGCAAGCCCATTGAAATTCACCGGATTTAGAAGTATCGATGTTGATAGCTTCTTTTTGATTTTGTGGTAGTTCCTTATTAATTCCGAAATCGGAAAAGACTACTCGATCCAAACAACTGGAAGCATCTTTTCTAGTGAAATTCAACGTTGCCGGAACACCCTTCTTCAAAGTGATGACTTCTGGTGAATAACCACCGCTAACCTCTACATCAACACTCTGCTTGTTATCAGCGATATCTGCTGTTTGGCTGGCAACTTCGTGATTGCCGAAGAACCACCAAAGAATGAAGCCAATAATTGCTAAACCTACGATTAAAACTAATATCTTTGTCATTATCCTTTTCCCTCTTGCTTGTTTACATTTGTAATCTACGGTTATTATATTAATCTTTGAGTTTACATTTGTCAACTAGATAAACTGAAAAATTAAAAAAGTAGTATCTATTTAGTGTGAAATCTCTAAATAGATACTACTTTTTTTCTGACAAAATATAATTCAAAACTTCCATAAATATACTCTGCAAACTGTTTTTAGCTGTAGTAAAGGTTCCTACATCCACTCCAGATAATTCTTCCTCACCAAAATATCGGTTTTCGATATACATATGATAAGCTAACTCAATTTGAATTGATTCAACTCGCTTATTTTCTCCATAATATGGTGTGATGAATCCCCCAGAAAAGGGATGATTATTCGAAACAGTGTAACCTTTTTGATTGAATTGTTTGGTTAAAAATTCTCTAAAATCTACACTCGAAGTAGTATCAAAATGATTACCTAAAACAACATCTTCATGTGGATATTCAGCAAAGCTATGCAAATCAAATAAATAGACTTTTCCAAATTTTTCTAATTTATGATCAATTAATTCCTGCAACTTAGCGTGATATGGTCGATAATATTGATCAATTCGTTGTTCAATTTCTTCAGCAGTCAACTTAGTCTGATAAATTTGCTTCCCAAAAGTCGTCTGGCTATAAACTATTTCGTAACGATAATCACCAGTTACATTGGTCATCGACAAATCACGATTAGGATCAGTAATGTAACGATGAAGATTATTTTGAAGTACTGTGAATCCACTCTGTGGCAAAAAATCATAAAGCTCTGGTAGAAACCAATCAACATTAGGACAAACTAACTCTGGCACCATTTTTGATTTGATGTCTTCAGGAATAAACGTTCCGCTGTGTGGTAAATCAATAACAATTGGTAATTCGTCAACTTCTCCATTGTAGACAGTAAAATTTTCCATATCTCCTCCTCTAATCCCAGTTTCCAAAAGCCATCTCGTTCAACTCATCATTGCCACATTTGGGACAATGCCAATATTTCTCTGTTTCTTCAACAAACTGTAATCTGGTTGATCCAGGATTTCCTTTAGCAAAAGTTAGTCGTTTTAAAGTGATTTGGCAGTATGGACAAGGATATTGTGATTCAAATTTACTTGAGCCATTTAACTGAAAGTAAAATTTATCGAATAAATAAAAATCGTTGGGACAAGCATAAATTGCATGACCATAATTTTCATTTATTTCATAGCCTTTTGTTAATAAATCCATTGTTTGATCAACAATCTTTGGATTATCAACTAAATCCAGCAAAAACTGTTTATCTTTAAAAACATTTTCTGGAGAGTACAGCATACCGATACCTGTATTAGCTTTGATTCCATAACCACATTTAGTGCAGTGTAAATCGTGAATTTCACCCATTTTTAGCCCCTCCGAATTCTTGTTTTAAATTTTAAGTAAATATCCAATAGGACGCAACCAATATTATTCATTATCCTATTTTAATATTTTAGCGTTTTGTGGAAATAGAACTTCATTTTCCTTATCCTATTTTAATATTTTGCCGTTTTACGAAAATAGAGCTACCAAATGGCAGCTCTATTTCTATATATACTGTATTTTCAAATTTCCCATTGAAACCAATCCCGTTATTGTGACGGTAGGACTATCAGAAGAGATATTTTGCACACCAGCTTCTGAAATATTTCCCATATTATTATTGATTCCTTTAACAACATTCCAGTCACGTGGAATAAATAACTCAATATTGCCTAATGATACGTTCACTTTGATAGTCGCTGTATCATTAACGGTCACATGATCAAAATAAACTTTTGCACTCCCCAAATTGGCTTGAACATTGGCTGTATGAAAGTCATTCGAACGGACGTATCTTACACTATTGCCCATTTTTACAAAAACATCTACATCAGGACTATCAACAGTTTTCATGTCATCGTTGTATTCATAATAACTACCAAATGGTTTTTTTTCCCACTTTACTTGGCTTTTATAACGCATCCAAGGACGATGTTTAGCTAACAACGGATTCAATATCACTGACAATCCAATACTTATCAATAAAGCGGCACCCAAAATTGTCCAAGCAGATAGAGCCGCAATTCCAAGCGGTTTAGCGTATAAAATTGCCAAAAACGCTAACGTAAAAACTGTCCCTGAAACAGAAAAGTAAACTAAACTTTTGATTAAAAAGAATACCAAGAATATCGTTGCGGCAATTGTCCAAAAATTAAATGTATATGTGATCAAATGTAACTGACTGGCAATCAATAAGACAGCACTCAGCAGTAAAAACAAACCCCAAAAGATTCTATTTCTCATAATTAGACCTTCCTTTGATTCAATTTCAGCTTTAATTTTTTTAGAAAGCGCCGAGAAGCATACATCTGTTTATAACTATCGCGAAACTGAATTAAATTTCCCATAACGGATTGAGTTAAAGATTTCACCTCATCAACATTTAAAATTGATGACTTAGAAACTCGTAAGAAATTATCCGGCAAATTTTCCTCTAACTCGTACAACCGATAATGGATCAAAAAGGCGTTGTCTTTGGTGTGAGCATAGACATTTCGATCATTAGTCTCAAAAAATAAAATATCTTGTGTCGACAAAGAATAGACCGTATTATCCAAATAACCATTGATATTGTGCAATTTAGTATCAATATTTTGAAGATTGCGTAATATTTCAGCTACTTCTTCATCCTTTTTGTTAGCTCGAATAATGATTTCTTTTTCTTGATACTTTGATGAAATATCTAACTTTATTTTCACATCCAACAAACCCTTTCGTTAGAAGTATTACACCATTTTTTACTGTCAGTGTATAGGGCATTTGCTTGAGTGGTCAAAATATACTATTAAGTGGTTTATTATATCTTCACTCCTAAAAAATTCTGAGCAAAAAAGGCAGCCTGTTCACGATTCAATTTCAATCCCCGCAAATAATTTTGGTCCACTTCAATCGTCTCGAAACGACAATTACTCCAGTCAATGCCTTTTAATTTGGTATTCATCACAATCATTTCGTTGAGATCACAATTGTAAAAAATAACTTTACTTAGTTTGTTGTCACTAAAGCTGACATCTTTCAAACTACTACTGCCAAAATTAACTACTTTACAAGTTAATTGATTCAAATTAGCCAAATCTAAAATACAATTGTCGAACTGAATATTATTGAAGTAAGAACCATTGAAATCAGTTCCTAGCATTTTACAGTTCTGAAATTTAACTCGAAACAAACTGGAATCAGTGAAATGACAATTTGAGAGGTCACAGTTTTTAAAAATAATATCAGTCAAGTCACTCTTATCAAAATCGCACTCACTAAAGGTCACATGTTGAAATAAAGTCTGTTCAATCATCGGATGAGAGATTGTCTGTTTCTCTACTAATTCATCCTTAATCAAATAGTTGCTCAAAAAATAATCTTCTTCATTGTAAATATCCAAAAAAGAACCTTTCGTTAGATAATCTTCATCAATTTTTGGTTGGTTCATAACGTCCTCCAACTTGCTTATTAATAAGATAATAACAAAAAAATAAAAACTAAGACCAAATTTCTTAAACGGAATCAGTCTTAGCTTTCTTTATTCACCAATAACTCGGTAAACATTGCTCTTTCTAAAATACTTCTTATACTTTTCATCCAACTCTTCATCAGTTATCAAAACATCAACATCTTGGCAATTAGCCACAACGTAAGGCGATGTTTTTTTAGTGGTGAATTTATAATTTTGCGTTACTAAAATGATTTTTTTACTTCTTTGGACAGCTTTCTTCAAAATAGCGGCGTCAGCTTTTCCCATTACAGTAATGTCACCTTCGTCGGTAATTCGTGAAGCACCGATAAAAGCAGCATCGAAAATATAATCATTCAAACGAACCAACGTATCCAATGATGAAGTGTAACGGTTCACTCGATCAACAATGCCACCTAATAACTCAACCTTTGGCAAAGAATTCTCCATCAGATGTTCGGCGTTGTCAATTCCATGAGTCACAATCGTCGTATCAATTTGACCTAACAAATCACAGACTTGAACTAACGTGGTCGAAGCACCGATAAAATACAATCTTCCCGGCAAAATATATGATGCTGCAATCTTGGCCATCTGAGTTTTGACCGGTGACAAAATTCGCTTACGATTGAGAAATTCTGGTATTTCATTTTTTTGAGCTGCCATGATTCCACCATGAACTCGAATTGCTTGACCAGTAGCCGTTAAATGTAAAATATCGCGTCTAGCTGTATCAAAGGCGATTTCAAAATGGTCAGCAATCTGTTTGGTTGATAACCAATTTGTATCTTTTAATTTCTCTAAAATAATTGCTTCTCTTTTTTCCTTTGGAATCATAAGCATCTTTCCTCTCACAGTAAAAACTAGTAGTCAGTTTCATTAAAGTAATCCATCACTAATAGTCAAATTATGTTTTTTCGTTTTACAGGTCAAATTATTTTCATTCATGATTCGCAAGACTCGTTTGTGATTGACCGAATAGCCTCTTTGTTGCAGTTCCTTAGTGACACTACGATACCCATAACTATTATATTGCTTCTTTATGTCTTTAATTATATCTAATAATTGTTCATCACATTGCTTCTTTTCTGCAAAATAAACGTTCGTATTATCAACATTAGGGAGTAAATTTTTCAAGTACGCTATCTCGATGCGCAAATTTTGATTTTCTTGTTCTAATCTATCGATAATTGTTTTTTCTTGAGAATTTTGAAGATTGTGGCGTCCAAATAAAGAAGCACTTCCTGATTCATCTAAAATTTTCTTCCAATTGGCAATCGTCCCTGGATTACTAATATCAAAATGCAAAGCCGTCTGTGAATAAGTAGCTTGATTTTCTTTCTTCCACTTCAAGACAGCCAATTTGAAATTACCATCGTACTCATAACCAGGCCGCCTAACTTTTAAACCCTTGGCACCAAATTTCTTGTAACGATCAGTCCAATTGAAAATGCTAAAATGATTAGCTATACCATATTCTTGTTGCAAATCTGAGACATTAGTTCCAGTTAGATATTTTTTTACGATTTCTAATTTTGTTTCAAAATTAAATTTAGTCAAAGTAAAACCTCCTATAATCAATCTGACTACGGGAGGATCACTTCAAAAACCAACTACTTTTCTTTTACTTCAGCGACTTTACTATCATGGTCGACATGGCTATCAAAACTAGTCAACGAACTATATTCCTTCAAAATATCTTTAGAATTAGTTATCAAAACCATCGTCGTGGTATCTTTTTTAGCAGCCTTGATTTTATCAAAATCAGCTTTGACTAAGATTGTCTCATGATCAACTTTATCACCAACTTTGACCATTGTTTCAAAGGGGTCACCTTTCAAATCAACAGTATCAATTCCGATGTGAACCAAAACTTCCATTTTGCCAAATTTCAAGCCGACAGCGTGTTTTGTGGGAAATAGTTGACTAACTTCTCCCTCAACAGGACTATAAATATTACCGTCAACAGGGATTACTCCGTAGCCTTCTCCCATTGCACCGCTAGAAAAAACAACATCATTAACATCTTTTAAATCAATTAATTTTCCTGAAACAGGTGCATAGAAATCTTTTTTCTTATTAAAATTAAATAAACTCATTTATTAACCCTCAATTCCTAGATAGTCTTCAACTTCTGGACCAATCGTCGAAACTTTAGTTCCATAAATAACTTGGACGCCATTACCATGGACAACCGTTCCGACAGCACCAGTTGATTTCAACAGATTCTTCTTAACTATTTCGGGATCTTTAACACTAACTCTCAATCTAGTAGCGCAAGCTTCCAATGTACTGATATTGTCTTTACCACCTAATCCATCAACAATCATAGCGGGAATTCCATCAGCATTTGTGTTATCGCTACCTTGAGCTTTCTTTTCTTCAACATAATCTGCTTTAGTGTGAAGTGTAGATTCTTCTTCATCATCTTCACGACCAGGAGTCTTTAGATTGAACTTCGTAATCGCAAATTTGAAGACAAAGTAATACAAAGCAAAGTAGAACAAAATCAATGGTACTAAGGCTATCCAATTTGTTCTAGCTTGGCCAGGCAAAATACCGTACAAAATCATATCTAATAGGCCACCAGAGAATGTGAATCCGACACCAATCTTCAACAAGGAAACGAAGACTGCGGAAAAGGCGAACAAGACACAGTGAATAGCCCAGAACAAGAATGGTGATGCAAACAAAATAGTAAATTCAAGTGGTTCAGTAATACCTGTCAAAATAGATGTTAGTGATGATGATAGTAACAATCCTTTGACATCCTTACGCTTACTCTTTTTAGCACAGTGATACATAGCTAAGGCAGCAGCTGGGAAACCACCGATCATAACTGGAAATTCAAAAGCAAAGTATCTTGCTGCTTCCCAAGAAATTTTCGTTCCAGCACCCAATTGAGCAAAGACGATGTTTTGAGCACCAACAACTGTTTGACCTGCAATGTGAGCAGTACCACCAACAGCAGTTTGCCAAAATGGTAAATAGAAAACGTGGTGCAAACCAAATGGAATCAAAGCTCTATAAACATAAGCATAGAAGAATGTTCCAATGTAACCTGATTTACCAATTAAAGTACCTAATCCAGCAATTCCCATGGCGATATATGGCCAAAACCAAGCCATGAAAAATCCGCCAAAGATACCAGCTAAAGCACCAGCGATAGGACTAAAGTGAGTTCCACCAAAGAATGAAATAGCATCGGGGAACTTGATACGATAGTACTTATTGTGTAACCAAACACAGATCAAACCGATAAAAATACCACCGAAAACTCCAGTATTCATGGTATTAGTGAAGCCAAGCATATCTGTCAACAAGCCACCGATTTTCTTTAATTTTGGTAACTCCCCAAAATTGACGATAGCACTGGTCATCGTGGCGTACATCATAAAGTAACCAACTAAGGCTGACAATGCTGCAACACCTTTTTCACTTTTTGCTAAACCTAAAGCAACTGAAACAGCGAATAAAAGACCTAAATTATTAAAAATGACACTTCCACAATCATTGAAAATTGTTAGTAGTCGATTCAAAAATGTTCCTTGTCCCAGAATCGCCTCTAAATGATACATTTTGATAAATGATTCACCTGTAAATGAAGCTCCGACCCCTAGAAAGAGTCCGGCAACAGGCAATAAAGCAATCGGAAGCATGAACGTTTTACCAACATTTTGCAATGCGGCAAAGGCTTTACTTCCACCTTTATTTTTTGACATAACAAAACCCTCTTTATATAAGACGGTCACTAGTAACCATTTTTGGCATGCCTTTCGTTAATTAACATTTGCAATCATAGCATCGTTTATGCCAAACGTTTTCAAAAATTGATGATTTCAGAAAATGACATCAGTGTTTTTCAGCATTTGCTGTTTGAAAGTCAGCGCTTAATGCGGGCAAATACGTATTTCAAAATACCGTCACTTAGCCCTTGCTATGGAACGCGTTCGACAGCTTATACTGACTTTGAAATCAGAAAGGTGGATGAAAATTATGTTTGCTTACGTTGAAATTATTGATTCAGAAGAAAAAGTTTCATATGGATATTCTAATTTTTCATTTTCTAAAGGCATCCTTTCAATTAGACCAATTAAAGGGATGTTAGGTACATCAACTCAAAATATTCCTATCAAAGAAATCACTAACATCAAAGAAGACACTTATTATGGTTGGAACCGGATCTCATTTAACTTTGATAGTAAAACTTATTCCTTCCTATACAGTGGTTATGGTGAATTTGATTATTTAAAGGAACACCTAATGACTGAAATCATGGCCTAATCACAAAACTTAATTTTTGCCCTCGTTTTCAGAATTATTATTGTATGATTAGTAGTAGAAAACAGGGGGAAAATTATGGGGATACTAGCAGAATTCCGACGTCAAAATAGCAATTTTTGGCGTTATTTTTGGAAATACAGTCAAATCATCATTTTAATTCAGTTGATTATTCATTTTATCTTGATTCCCGTTTTGAGCTTTTTAGCTAACGGCATCAATTTTTTGGGTAACGTCAACTATGTTTCATACACTAACGCTTTAGAACTGATTACGCATAAACCATTAGTGGTAATTGGACTAATATTAGTCCTGTTTCTACTATTATTATTGGTTTTCGCGCAATTCACTTTATTACTAGTCAGCTTTCAAGCTATCAAATCACACGCCAATCTGAGTTGGTGGGACTATCTCAAGAGTGTCAGTAAGAATCTCTTTGGATTACCTTTCAAAGCTTTTGGATTCTTTCTATTATATTTTTTGATTATCACACCCTTTGGCAGTTTGGGATTATCTTCAACTCTTTTAAGTAAAGTCAAGATTCCCCAATTCATTCTCGATTGGCTATTTCAAGAACATTTACCATTAGGATTATTGTTGATTGTCGCTTATTTAATAGTTTTATACGTTGGAATTCGTTGGATTTTAGTACTTCCTTCAATGATTTTCGAAAATAAATCTATCAAAACTTCAATTCATCACAGTTGGAACAAAACTAGACATCAGGAATTTTATTATTTAGGAATCTTTTTGATTTTGTTAGCTGTGGTCGCCATCTTCATCACCGTTTCAACAAGTATCTTAATTGCTTTCCAATACTTGATTGATCACGTTGGTGCATTAAAAGTTCTTGATTTTCCAATGGCTGTCGTCAATATGACCGCTATTCAACTAATCAATTACATTACGGGAATTTATGCTTCTGGGATGGCCATTTTGATTATCCTGAGTGATACACATACGAATTACTTTTATCCTAAACGTAATCACCGCTATCACAAATGGTTCTGGGGCATCTTAGGAACAGCTGTTGTCGTCAGTTTTGTTACTTACGACATTACCTACTTCAACAACTGGTTACTAGAACCACCTTTGACCATTTCTCATCGAGGTGTTGACGATGGCAACGGTGTTCAAAACACTATCGAATCACTTAAAGCCACTGCCAAAGAAAAACCTGATTACATTGAAATGGATATTCAGGAAACTAAGGACCACAAGTTTGTCGTTTACCATGACAACACACTCAAAGGTTTGGCTGGAATCAATAAAACTCCGAGTCAACTAACCTTAAATGAATTAACTAAGATTCAAGTTCACGAAAATGGTAAAACTACTCACATTGCAAGCTTTGATAACTATTTAGCAACTGCCACAAAATTACATCAAAAACTATTAGTCGAATTAAAAGATGTTTCTGGTAATAAGTCCGATTTTGTCAGTCTCTTTGCCAAAAAATATGGTAAGAAGTTGCAAGAAAACAAAGCAATGGTACATTCTTTGGATTATCAATACATCGAAGATACCAAACGGCTTTTGCCTAAGATTCAAACTAGTTACGTCTTACCATTCAACCTCTTTGGGGTTCCTTACACTAATTCCAATGCATTCACGATGGAATACACGACTCTAAACGATTCCTTCATTGACCAAGCACACATTCAACAAAAGAAGGTTTTCGCTTGGACTGTTAACGATACTTCCGATATGGATCGAATGATTTTTATGGGTGCTGACGGTGTGATTACTGATAATCTCAGTGATTTGCATGAAGAAATTGCCGATTTGTTTAAAGATTCTAGTTATTCTGAACGAATGACAGTTTACGTAACACAAATGCAAGATCCATTCGAATGATAAAAAAGCAGTTTTCTCTTTTAAATTATCAGAGAAAACTGCTTTTTTATCTAATCAAGTCATTCGACCCATCACTATCAATATAACCAAAGACATCTTCTTTAGTAAAAATCGGTGTATCATTCATCGATGCTTGGGCCAAAACTGAATTTGCGACGGCAAATTTCAGGATATCTTCGAAAGTCCATTTTTCTAACAGTCCACAGATTATTCCACTAGCAAAAGCATCCCCGCTACCGATTCGATCGATGATATTTAATTTATGCTTACTGGAGCGATAGATTTTGTCATGATGGAACAAGAAGCCCTCAAAATACTTCTCACCATCTACAATACTACGACGACTACCGGCAAAGAAATTGATTTGATATTCGATACAGAATTTTTTGTACAACTCAGTTTCATCGTCAATTTGGTAATCCAACAAATCCGTTAAATCCCTCTTACTACCAAAGACGATATCGACGTATGGCAAAATTTCTTGGTATCGTTTCTTCATTGTTTCGTGATCAATATCCGAATTTAAGCTCATCCGATAATTAAAATCAAAACAGACGATTTTATTTCTTGATTGAGCTACTTGAGCTAATTTTTTGGCGGCTTTTCGTGTTTGATCAGTCAAACTCAGAGTGATGCCGCAAATATGAACAATATCCACACCTGTCAAAGCTTTTTCGAAATCGTAATCCTCAACTTTACTCTTACTAAAAGCACTAGACAGACGGTCCTGATAAGTTACTCGTTGAGGTCGTGGTCCAAACCCCAATTCAACGAAGAAGCTGCCAATATTATGACCTTGATAAATAATCTTTCGATCAGAAATACCAAGTTTCCGTAAATCAGCTGCCGCCTTTTTTCCAACAGGATTATCTGGTAATACAGTTAAAATTGATGTGTCGTAGTCAAAATGGGCCAAACTACTCAACAAATTAACGCCCGTCCCCACAGTTGTGACCGTCATGTCGTCAGTTTGTTCGAGCATTTTATGATCATTGACGGTATAACGTAACATAACTTCGCCAAAGGCTAAAATATTCATCTGAAAAACCTCTAAAATCTTTTGATTATTTGATATAACTTAGCAACGTCTTCTGGTCTAGTATCACCATTTTCATCGATGATTGAGCTGTAAACATGAGGAATGATACGTTTAACACCAGCGTCTACAGCAATTTGGACGATTTCTTCAAAGTTATTTAGATCAATTCCACCAGTTGGTTCGAGGTCAAAATCATTTTCAGCACAAGCTTTAGCAACAGCTTCGTATTCTTCTTTGTGAGTTAAACCTTTCATTGGGAAAAATTTGATGGAAGAACCACCCATATCTTTGAGTAATGCGATGGCTGTTTCAATGTTTACTTCAGTTGGAGCTGTTTGACTACTCAAAGGACCAGTTGCCAAATTGACGAAACCGACTTTACCAGTTGGAGAAACTAGTCCATTGATAATGGTCTCATTTTGTCCAAGAGCTTGACGACTGGCACCTACACCTGTGAACACTTGATTAACGTGTTGTGGTTGGATAGCCTTTGAAACTCTGACTACCATACTACTTTGATTAGGATCACCTGCACCTAAACCGACAGAAACAGCATTGTCGATAGCTTTTTGATATTCTTTCATATCAGCAATAGCAGCTTCATCAGTTGGATAGTTCTTAGTCAAAACTCCTAATACTACATGACCTTCAGTGGCTTCATAACAGTCCTTAGCATTTTGAACTGAATTAGCTAAGACATTCAAACAAATTCCATTCTCCAAATAATTTGGTCTTAAACTCATCTTAATTTCCTCCAACGATTTCTTTTAATCTTGAAACGATTTGATACATTTCTACTTCATTAACAGCCCGAATATCAAATTCAATAATGCCTTCATTCACTCGATATTCACGTGCATAAATAGCTATTTCACCATTTCGTAACTGATCACAAATTTCTTTAGCCGATAAATTGCCAGTTGGCTTCACTTCAGCACGGTATATTTCACGACCAGCACCATCTTGAACGATTTTGACATCCATATTGGGGATTTGAGCTAGATTGTCAACGAATGGCTTGAGTCTTTCAATCATCGATTCGCCAGACTCTGAACCATCTTTCAAATATTTGGCAATTGCGGCTGTTAATCCAATAATATTTTCCTTACCAATCTTCATGGCCCGACCAATACCGAATCCTTGCATACGAGCCCACTTGATATATTCACTTTTACCGAAAATCACCCCAGAGGCAGGTCCTTCAATTGCTTTGGCACCACTATAAATTACAATATCAGCACCCATTTTGATGTATTTCAACAAGTCTTCTTCGGCAGCAGCATCCAAAACTAATGGCAAACTATGACGATGAGCAACTTCAATTGCTTCTGGTATCGTCAACATGCTTTTTTGCACCGTATGGTGGCTCTTGATGTATAAAATGGCGGCTGTTTGGTCAGTAATCTGCATTTCTAAATGTTCTGGCTTACACATATTGCTGTAACCAGCTGGAACCATTTTTCCACCCGCAACAGAAATCATCACATCCACTGGTGTTCCGTAGTCAACATCGTGACCCATTGGCAAAATTACTTCTCGTTTAGTAATGCGGTCGGTATAAGGATGGTAAACATGATATTGGCTGCCTTGACCGATAATTCCCGCAAGAGACTCGGCAATTCCAGCTGAAGCAGAGTTGACTACTAGAGCATCTTCACTACCAACTAATCGAGCTAAATACTCACCCGTTTTAACTAAAAGATCTGACATTTCAAAGAAGTTTTGTGCACCCAATTTTTGAGCATTCACTACTTCATCTGAAACTTTTGAAACACCTAAAATCGTCATTTTGCCGTCTGCATTGATAACGCGTTTTAATTTGTATTTATCATATAGATCCATTGTTTTCTCCTATCGCATAACTTTGACCGCCGATGATACTGTAAATTGGCTCTACAACAGTGTTAGTTTGAAATTTATTGCCATCTGAATCGACTAAATCTTTTGGTTCATTTTTGACATTAAAAATTGTTAAATCAGCATCCTTGCCGACTAATAATTCACCTTTATCCAAATTGAAATTGTGAGCTGGAACTGTTGTGATCATTGGAATTACTTGTTTCAAATCAAAACCTAGATAAAGCATCTTCTCAATACAAGTTGCCATGTTATATACAGGACCATGCTCACGGTTGTGATGATAAATATCGGTGCTAAGACTTTGAGCAAAGACATTTTCTGTGGTAGCTTGCTGAGCTGTTTTGACATTAAAACTCTCGGAACCATGTCCAATATCAAAAATAATTCCTTTTGACAAAGCCTTTTTAACGAATTCTTTTACTTGTCCATCTGAATTCAAAATACCGTTGTCTTTACCATTGAAACAATGAGTAATAATATCGCCTTTCTCTAAAACATCCATTATTTCTGACAACGTTGGTGGATTAGTTCCAACATGGACCATCAGTGGCAAATGTTGCGTTAATAATTTTTGGAACATTTTGGCTTTAATTAGTGGCTTAATTCCATTGTCGACTACAACTGATTTGCTAATTCGAGCCTTGATGCCCACGATAAATTCAGGATATTGATTAATCATCCTTTGAAGTGGCACATATTCAACTTTAGACATATCTGCCAACTCATTTTGAGCTAAAATACCCGTTTTAGAAATATTGATCATTGCAAAAACATTAGTCTTTTTTTGACGAGTAATCTGATAGAAATCTTCAATATTGTCAGCACCAGTGGAACCAGCATCAATCACTGTCGTAACTCCAGTTAAATAGCCGACTTTATCGGGATCATCATAATAAAGTGACAATTTTTCATAGCAGTGAACGTGATCGTCAATCCAACCGGCACTAACATAAGAATCATTGTGTAAATCAATTTCCTCATCAGCTGCTATAACATCCAATTTAGGGCCGATTTGAGCAATTTTTTGATCCTCAATCAATATTTCCAAAGGAAAACCACTAATGTCTTGGCCATTTTTGATGTAAAGACTAGTCACATTTACCTCCTAAACTTGAACTTATCCCAAGGTCCGACGTAATCTAGCAGGAATAATTCAGATTGAGAAATTTGAGCAACTTTATTTTTACGTTCATCTGTGTGATCTTGTAGCACAACTTGTAATTCATTCTTGTACTTACCAAAATTATCATTACCAATAACGATGTCGCCACGTTTGAAATCATGGGAGGATTGGCTGACAGGATTATCGTTATTCTTATACTTCTTTCTAACCTCAGTCGAACGAATCACTAAGTCAGTGATGTCACCACGTCTAACGTGTTGGTTGTCTAGTAAAATATCCCGTTCAACTTGATTAATATCATCTGATAATTCAACATTGAAAACTAATTGATAACGATTGATTTCACTGAGCTTTTTCAACTCATCTTCAGATGCATAAGCATTACCAATAATGACGCAATCAATCAAATTAGTTGCGAATAAATGCTTAGCTTGAACTTCAATTGGTAAATCACGGTGCATCTCCAAAGTTGGTAACCCGTCGTTGATATCCCAAGGACCAATCTTGCCAACTTGTGATGTGATAAAGGCTGCTGTTTCAATACCATGTTTTTTGAAACGCTTTGAAGCACTGATAAAGAAATCTAGTGGTAGACCAGTACCTCGTTGAGGATAAAAATTGTGACATCCATAAATGAATGGTTGGTTAGCTGAATAGCTGAGGATATTGTCTAAATAAGCAACGTCATTACTCATATTTAATTCAATATTCAAAGCCTGAGGATTGTAAGATAAAAGTGCCTCTTTTTGTCCGTCGAATCCTTGATCCAATCTGATTGCATCGGCTCCTAATTCAGAGAAGAAATCCAAATCATCATAGGAAATCCCTAATTGATCAAAGATATTTGGTGCAATATCCAAAGTAGTTGAAAAGCCTAGATCTTTTGCAAAGCTAATTAAATCGCTGAATTTTTTGGCAACTTTTTCTTTACCTTCAGAAACTTCCAACATACTCATAAAGATCCTCGTGAAACCATAACGATTAGCTTGAACTAAATAACGCTTATCATCATCCAAATTACTGTGATCTGGATAAAGTGAGATACCTAAAGACCTTTTGGTCATATCTTCTTACCTCTTTCCATTTTTTTAAACTCTCGCAAGTAATACTCTGAAATATTGATTGATAAATAGATGGTACTTAAAATTACGAGAATAACTGCTGGTTTAAAAAAGAAACTCACAACCGCTGTCAAAAAGATTATTAGCGATGAAATTAAAATTAATTTTCCTGCTTTTAATCCTTTGAGAAATTTAGGTACGAATCCTTTTTGAACCAAAATCTCGCAAGTAATAAAGTAGATAAATAATAGTAGAAACACGATCATCTCATCACCCTATTCTTTTTCCAATTGTTGTTTTTCAAAGACTTTAAAGAATGGATAGTAAATTGCCAAATCGATTAAGAAATTGACGAATACTAAAATCAAGGCTGGAATACTCCAGTCGGTACTGACAAAAGCACCTAATGGACTAGGAACTGTAAATGGTAAACGAGCCATCATCATCGGCACGACTCCAGTTATCGTCAGAACGTATGACAGCGTCCCGGTCACTAAAGGTCCTAAAATAAATGGAATACCTAAGATTGGGTTCATAACAATTGGGGCACCGAAGATAATTGGTTCATTGATATTGAACAATCCTGGTAAGAATGATAATTTTCCTAAATCTTTTAGATAAGCTGATTTAGAAAACATGAACAAAACAACTAATGCTAAAGTACCACCGGCACCACCGATCCAAAGGAACCATTGTAAGAATTGTTCTGTAAAAATTGTTGAAAGTTGGTGTGCACTAGTACCGTTAGTGAATTCACCCATGTTTTGAGCAATTGACATTTCCCAAAATGGTCTAGTAATTGGTGCCAAAATTGCTGCCCCGTGAATTCCCAAAGTCCAAAAACCAGTAATCAAGAGAATCGTTAGTAAACCACCAAAGAGGCTATTACCAACTAAGACTCCTTTCAGTGGCATCAAAATCGTTGTCAAGAAAGTAGAAATATTGAAGTTCAAAACGTATCTAATAAACCAGAAAAATAGCAAGATAAATGCTGCTGGAAATAGAGCTACGAAGGAATTTGAAACTTCTGGTGGAACACCGGCTGGCATTTTGATAGTGATATTTTTTTCTTTGAAGAAACGATAAATTTCAACTGTCAAAAGTCCAGTCACAATTGAAGCAAATAGTGATGAAGCCGAAAGATTGGCAATATTGATATAACGTCCAGCATCAATTACCCCTTTGACATTGTCTGTCACTTGAATTGGGGCTGCGGCAGAAATTAGAAAAGCCAATACAGCTAAGGTTCCATTAGTCAATTTGTCCAATTTATAATAATCGGCTAATGATGAAGCAATTCCAAAAGCTGCATAGAGTGCTAAAATCCCAACCGTATAACGGAATGGAATATCCAGAATATCTTTGTATGGTTCCAACATTTTAGCGACTGCTTCGATCGGGATGTTATTGATGATCGTGAAGAACGAACCAACAATCGTTAGTGGTAGCGTTGAAATGATACCCTTTCTGATTGCCATCATGTGTCGTTGTGCACCCATTTTGTTCGCGACTGGCACGATTTTAACATTCAAAAAATTAATAAAGTTATCCATTTAGTACCTCCTCCTTTTTCGCAAATATAATAACATTATAATGTTATAATGTAAACGCTTAAATAAAGATTATTTAAATCTCATATTCAATTTTGTATGGCATTTTATTACTGTCATAAATAGATTCAGTATACTCAATTAATTTTCCTTTATTATCAAAACCACGTCTAATACGCTTCAAAGCTAAATTGTCCTGTTTTTGAAGGATTTTTTTGTCAGTTTCATCAATGTTGATAGCACTGAACTCATCACTAAAACTACTGATTTCCTGCCCATTATCACGCAAAAACTTATACAGTGATTGATTTTTCAAATTTTTCAATTCATCAGTAACGTCAATATTTGGTAAATAATGATTAACAATGATAAAAGGTTTATTATTCAACAAATATAAGCGTTCAATATAAACAATATTTCTATCCGTTAATTCATTTTTAAGTGGCGTATCTTCAAGAGATAAAACATCAGCTTTTAGAATTTGTTTAGTTAAATTATCCGACTCATTGACGATTGAAGAATAAGATCTAGCTTTCGATAATTTATTAAAGAGATTATTGCTAATAACACGTGTGCCAATGCCACTCTTCTTCTTTAAATATCCTTCTGCTACTAATTTCTCAACGGCTTTACGAACCGTGATTTTACTAACATCATATTTTTGTTCTAATTCATTTTCAGTTGGAATCAAGCTACCAACCTCATACATACCTGATAGGATATTCTTTTTGATATCATCAGCTACTTTTTGGTATAAAATCTCAACGACCATTAGTGTATTTCCCCCAGATGCTTTAATTAATTTATACATTCATTATAGTATTTCTTATGCTAATAAAAGTTATCATTTATGTAAGCGGATGACAAGTTTAAACTTTATCTTCCCAGATATCATTGACATAGTTATATGTACTAATATAATTAATTATGTAATTACATATTATCTGGAGGTATTATTATGGAATTGGAATACACTTTAAATGACTTAGCAAGAATGATTGATCACACTAACTTACATGCCTATGCTTCTAATGAAGACATGGTAAAATTATGTAATGAAGCTAAAAAATACGACTTTAGAATGGTTGCTATTAACCAAGTACAATCCAAAATATGTTCTGAACAATTAAAGGGAACCGATATTGATACAGGTGCTGCTATTAGTTTTCCTTTAGGACAAACAACCGTTGAATCCAAATTGTTTGATATCAAAGATGCTCTAAAAAATGGTGCTAATGAGATTGATTACGTTGTTAATTTGACTGAAGTTAAAAATGGCAATTTTGATTATGTAAAGGATGAAATGCAACAAATCGTTGACCTTTGCCACAGTAAATCAGTTTTGATCAAAGTTATTTTTGAAAACACTTATCTCACAAATGATGAAATCAAGAAATTAGCTGAAATTGCTAAAAAAGTTAAACCTGATTTTATTAAAACTTCAACTGGATTTGGTCCTAGTGGAGCCAAAATTGAAGACGTTAAATTGATGAAATCTGTCGTTGGTGATGAAGTATCCGTCAAAGCTGCCGGTGGAATCAGAAATTCCGATGACTTTTTGGCCATGATTGCGGCCGGTGCTGATAGAATCGGTACAAGTAGTGGTGTCAAAATCATCAATGCTCTCAAAGACCGCATGGAAAAAGACAACGTTGACGTTATCAAGATTGACAGAGATTATAAGAAAAATTTGAAATAATTATTCATAGGAGTTAAAGATGGACAGTGGAAATTTACCGAAATACAAAATTATTGAAGATGACTTACTAAATAAAATAAAAGCTGGTTTTTATAAACCCGATACGTTGATTCCTAAGGAAATAGAACTAATGGAGATTTATCACGTTAGTCGCCCCACTGTTCGTCAAGCAATTCAGACACTAGTTAACAAGGGACTGCTAGAAAAACGGAAACGTAGAGGAACGATTGTTAAGCAAAATAAGATTTCTCAAGAATTCACACATACCATTAAGAGTTTTAACAACGAAGTCAAAAGCAAAGGCTTCACTCCTCAAACGCGCGTTTTATTTTTCCAAAAGGAACTACCAACTCCAGAAGTCTCCGCGGCATTAAATATAAATTCAAGCGATTCCGTCTACAAGTTGGTCAGATTACGATACGCTGATACGCAACCCGTTGTTTTGGTAACCAGCTACATCCCTTATAATATTTTTCCATCTTTAAATAAATATGATTTCAACAAAGTTTCACTATACGATACTTTAGATTCACACGACTGTCGGATAGTGCACGTTAAACGGAAATTAGAAGTTTTAAAAGCTGATGAAACTACGGCTGATTTATTAAACGTTGATATTAATGATCCACTTTTTTATTTCCATACTGTTGGTACTACAGAGAATGACATAAAAGCTGAATATTCTATCGCTAAATATCGCGGAGATAATAATTCATTTGAAATTTATATCGATCGCTAGTTACACAAAAAGGCCCAGAAACCATTTAGATTTCTGAGCCTTTTTTAAATCTATTTCAAACCATTATTACTAATTACATCTTTGTACCAATAGAATGACTTCTTTGGATAACGTTTGAGTGTTCCCTCACCATTGTCATCAAGATCAACGTAGATGAAACCGTAACGTTTTGACATTTCACCAGTTGAAGCACTGACTAAATCGATGCAGCCCCAAGGAGTATAACCCATCAAGTCAACACCATCATCGATAGCACCGGCCATCGCCTTGATATGTTCTTTTAGATAGTCGATGCGATAATCATCTTCAACATAGTGATCTTTATCAGGATCATCATGAGCACCTAGACCATTTTCTACAATGAAGAGTGGCTTTTGATAACGATCATATAATTGGTTCAAAGCAATTCTCAAACCAGTTGGATCGATTTGCCAACCCCAATCACTAGCTTTCAAGAATGGATTTTTAACTCCACCGAGAAGATTACCAGAAACTGTATCGTTGTCTTCCTTAGTTACTTCAACAGCTGATGACATGTAGTAACTGAAACCAATGTAATCCACTGGATACTTCTTGATCAAAGCTAATTCTTCATCAGTTCTGTCCAAATCATCGACTGTTAAGCCATATTCTGCCAATAATCTCTTGGTATAACTAGGATATTGACCACGAACTTGAACGTCAGCGCAGAAGAAGTTGAAGTCTTGATTTTGTTGTACAGTGGCGAGTTGGTTAGCAGGATTTGCATCATAACTGTAAGTTGTAGCGTAAAGAATCATGCAACCAATTTGAAGATTCTTATCTAATTCATGACCGATTTGAACGGCTTTAGAACTAGAAACGAATTGATTGTGCCATGCTTGGAAGACATTTTTCTTTTCGTTACCACCGTTTGATGGAACCAAACCTTGACCCATAACTGGGAAGTGAGCAGCACTGTTGATTTCGTTGAAAGTCATCCAATACTTAACTTTCTTGTAGTAACGAGTTAGAACAACGCGGGCAAATCTCTCGAAGAAAGTAATTAATTTCTTATTCTTCCAGCCACCATAATTTTTAGCTAGATTCAATGGCAATTCGTAGTGAGAAATTGTAATTACTGGCTCGATGTTGTATTTCAAACATTCATCGATTACTTGATCATAAAATTTCAAACCAGCTTCATTAGGTTCTAATTCATCGCCATTTGGGAAAATACGTGACCAGGCAATAGAGAAACGATAACATTTGAAGCCCATTTCAGAAAATAACTTAATATCTTCTTTGAAATGGTGATAATAGTCAATTCCTAAGTGGTTAGGATATGTATATTTAGTCTCATCAATAGTCCAGTCAAAGTCAGGACTTTGCACGATACTAAAACGATCTTTTCCACCAGGTAAGGCATCCGCGATTGATAGTCCACGACCATCTTCTTTGTAGCCACCCTCTAGTTGGTTAGCAGCAGTAGCGCCACCCCAGAGAAAGTTTTTGGGAAAGTTTGTCATAAATAAATCCGTCCTTTTTATATAATATACAAATATATTATATTATTTTAGTGAATCCGTTTGCAAAAGTAAATTGTATACCGCTCCATATAAATTAGCATCACTCTTGAAATGAGCCTGAATGATATTAGGAATTTCTATCTGTGCCTTTAACAAAGGATTAGGATCTAACAAGCGTAAATAAGCTTTATTTATCTCTTCAACAACGATTGGTTGGGCACTGATTCCACCACTGATAGCAATAGTCTCCAAATCTACAACACTTTGAATATTCAAAATAACTGTCGCTATAACGTCACAGTAATTGGAGAAAATTTTTGTAACCTGTTGATTACCATTGTTTATCGCATCAAAGACCGCTACGCCATCATGTTCATCAGTTAAATTCAAAACTTTAGCACATTCTTCTATCATATGAACTGCCGAACCAGAGAGCCCTACTAAATTAGACATTTTGCTAGTATCAGTACCTAAACTCATGTAACTTAGTTCCCCAGCTTGATAATGTGAACCATGCAATAGCTGATGATTTAGAACGATTCCACCACCAACACCAGTTCCTAAAGTGATAATGGCACCATTGTTAACGTCCTTCAAAGAGCCTAGCCAAAGTTCAGCTGACGCTCCTGATTTAGCATCATTTTCAACCGCGACGGGAATTTGAAAAGTACCCTCCAATTCATCTTTGAAACTAACTTTATCTAAGAATGGTAAGGCGCCCCCATAAAAAACAGTTCCCGTTTGGACGTTTACTTTGCCCGGAACACTGATGCCAACACCCTGAATGTCAGAAAGATTTTCTTGAATAATTGATTTAATCAAATTCAAAAAATCATCTTTGTTATCAGGTGTTTTTACATTCTTATGGAAGACTAACTCGCCTTGATCATCGATAATTCCGTATTTTATATTAGTTCCACCTATATCAATGGAAAAGTACTTTTTTGTCATTTATTTGTTTGTTCCTTTCAATTTTGGTTGGTTTTTGCTTGGAAGCGGTGAACTCTTAGAGATATTTAAATTGAATTTTAACAATACATTTAATATACGTTTATTAGTGTATAAAAATCTGGAAATAAAGTCATTCTTAAGTAAACGATTATAATGCTTTAATTTTCGTCTAAGACATTTATTCTTTGAACCGTCAATTTTAATCGATTTATTTTCAATAATTTTATCCATATTAGAATCTAATTGACATGAAATATCAGCCAATTCATTACTGATTAAAGGAACATTTGATTTCTCTTTAATAAATTTTCTTCGGCCATTTCGGAAATAAGTCTACTGGAATAACAACACCTTTAAAATCATCTTAGTGGGATTACTAGTCCAAAAGGACTCTGTCGTCAATTCATCCATTGAATTGCCTAAACGATATGATTTTCTTTTAAAATCCAGTCTAATTCTAATTTCAAAGATGTTTCTTTACTAATATATGAAAATAAGGTCCAGAAGTCGTAATGATTTCTGGACCTTATTTTTTATTCCTTTTTTAATTTGTACAAATATACAACTGCACCATATGGTGGTAATTCTATCTTGTCATCATTAGTAGCTTTACTGTCAAAGTTACTAATAACAACTTGACCTTCTTTACCCTTTAATGTTTTAGGAATTTCAACGACTTGATTGTCAGCAGTAAAATTACCATTTACATATAAAACCTCGTTATCTGTTTTACGTAAATAAGAATATGTTGATTCGTTATCCTTATCTAGCAAGACATATTTTCCAGTTGTGATTATTGGTAATTCATGTCTTAATTCAATCAACTTCTTGTAGTAGTAAAATACAGAGTTAGAATCACCTAAGGCATTTTGAACATTTATTTCCTTATAATTTGGATTTAACTTCATCCATGGAGTTCCACCAGTGAAACCCGCGTTTTCTCCATCAGTCCATTGCATTGGCGTACGAGCATTATCACGTGATTTTAAATAGATAGACTTCATTGTATAATCGTAACCTAATTTTTTATTATTAATGAAATCATGATAAATGTCTTTAGTTTCAATATCGTTATAATCATCGATAGAACCAAATTTGGTATTTGTCATCCCTATTTCTTCACCTTCAAAAATGAAAGGTGTTCCTTGCTGCATATGTAAGATAGTTCCTAACATTTTTGCTGATTGTATACGCCATTTAGTATCGTCAGCTCCAAAGCGTGTAACCGGGCGAGCTTGATCATGGTTACTCCAGTACAAACTGTTCCAACCATCATGTTGAGCCATGCCTTCTTGCCATCTAGTAAATACCTCTTTTAATTCAGATAATTTGAAACGTTTAGTTGAGAATTTCCCATTTTCATCGTAATCCAAGTGCATATGATCAAAGTGGAATACCATATTTAATTCATGACGCTTTGAATCAGTATATTTAACAGCATCTTCTATTCCTGTATGTGGAGTCTCTCCCACTGTAACAATATCATATTTACTTAAAACTTCTTTATTCATTTCTTGCAAGTAATCATGAATTTTAGGACCATTAGCTGCCCCCTTATAGTAACTGCCATAGGCTTTGTTTTGAATTACAGGGCCATCTGGATATGATGGATCCTTAGACAATAAACTAATTACATCCATTCTAAATCCATCGACACCTTTATTTAACCAAAAACGCATGATATCATACACATCTTGACGTACCTTAGGATTTTCCCAATTCAAATCAGGTTGTTGTTTAGCGAACAAGTGTAGATAATATTGACCTAATTTATCAATATATTCCCAGGTTGGACCACCAAATGAAGAACCCCAATTATTAGGTAATTTTTTGCCATCTCCATCTTTCCAAATGTAATAATCATGATATGGATTTTCTTTGCTCTTCTTAGCTTCTTTAAACCAAGGATGTTGATCTGATGTATGATTGACAACTAAATCCAAGATCAATCTCATATGTCTTTTATGAGTTTCCGAAAGTAATTTTTCAAAATCATCCATCGTTCCAAATTTAGAATATATTTCTCGATAATTGCTTATATCATATCCATTATCAACTTGTGGAGATTTATAAATTGGATTTAACCAAATTACATCTACTCCAAGTTTTTGTAAATAATCTAATTTTTCAATAATTCCAGGAATATCACCTATACCATCATCATTACTATCATTAAAACTTTTTGGATAGACTTGATAAACGACGCTATCACGCCACCATTCAATATTATTCGTCATCATCATCAGCCTCCACTGTCATTTCATTAACATAGACAATGGCTTCTTTTGCTTGTTTAACTAGTTCTTCCATACGTTCAGAAGTTATTTCCTTATCCGCGGGTTCCAGAGCAATAGCTAAAGCCAATGGCAAATTCATTCCACTGATGATATGTGTATGAGGACGCTCTCTATACTTAAAGAATTGTTGATTAACACTACCTGCTAACATATCCGTCAAAACGATCACTTCGGTATCATCAGAAATAGTCCCCATCAATTTTTCTACTTGTTGATCTACCGGAATATTATCCATATATGCTGCCAAATCAGTAACATCAGCGGCGTTATTTGAAATAAAATTTAACGTATCTGCCAAACCAGTGGCTAATTTATGATGTGATGCTAAAATAATTTTTCGTTTCATTTTCTACCCCTTATGCTTTGAAGATTCCAAAGAATGTACCTACTAATGAAATTGCAATAACCAAAAGAATGATTCGAGTTGGTGTCCATTTCTTACTACCCAACAATTTGTAAATTAACAACGTCAGCAATGCTGGAAGCAATGCAGGCATGATTTTATCAAATACTCCCGTTTGTAAATTCAACTTAACTTTTCCAAATTGGAATACAACGGGCATTGAAATTTTAACAACTGTGGCTACAAGTGCTCCCACAACACTTAATCCAACAATTGAAGCTGATTCTGTAAAGATATTTAATCTTTCACCTAATGAAGTAATTAATTTTGTACCTGATGTAAATCCGACATCAAACATCTTTAGCTTCACAAACCAAAAGGCAATATTAGCAATGAACCAAACAACTGCCCCTAAAGGATTTCCTTGTAAAGCCATGTATCCAGAAATTGATCCCATGATGGTTGGCCACAAAACCCAAACTAATGTATCTCCGACACCTGCTAAAGGTCCCATCAAACTAGTTTTCAATGATTGAACTGCATCCTTGGCACCAATACCGTCACGTTCTTCCATAGCTAATGAAGCACCTAAAATCAAAGATGACATAACTGTGGTTGAATTGTAGTAATTAAAGTGATTCTCAAGAGCCATTTGATATTCATCATCATTGGGATAAATTTTTCTCAAGGCTGGAGCTAATGACCAAGCAACAGCTGGTCCCATTTGTGATTCATAATTAAAAATATTACATGCCATAAAGTTATAACGAACTGCGGCACGACGACGATCTTTTTTAGTTAATTTAATTTTTTCATCACTCATCGTAATCGTCTCCTTCATCTTCATTTGTTTCAGCAGATGCTGTCCCTGCTGACGCTAATTTCTTAGATTCACTGATAAAGTACCAGTAAGCTGCGGCAAATCCGATTAAAGCCACACCTAAAACTCCTACTTTCAAATATGCAGCTAATACGAAGCCGACAATGATATAACTGAGAAACTTCTTAACTGGCATGTATCTTAACAACATACCAACACCGACTACTGGTAACATTCCACCGGCAACCGTTAATCCATCTGTTACCCAAGTTGGAACGACATGAAGAATAAATTTAACTACATCTGGGCCAAAGAAAACAATCAAGATAGCTGGCAAACCAGTTTGTAAACTGAACAATGCTGGTCCCCACCATGCTTCATGTTGCATTTTCTTGAAATCATGATTCTTTACATCGGTTTGCATTCTATGGGCAAGAAAGTTAACAATAATTCTTGCAACAACTTCTAATTGAATAGCTAACAATCCAACTGGTAATCCAACCGCAATAGCTGATTTAATACCAGTGCCTGTTCTTACAGCAACAAAAATTCCGACGATCGTTGCTAATCCATAATTAGGAGCTGATGCACCACCTAAGGCTGCTACCCCTAACATCATCAATTGGAATGTTCCGGCAATTGTCAATGCAGTTGTCAAATCACCCATAATAATTCCGGTAATAGTTCCGACAATAACTGGGAACCATGACATAATTACTAAACCATTTTGATCAATAGTCATATATGCCGCTAAAATAACAATAAGTATATCTTGAATAATATTTATTCCTGACATGATTTAATAATCTCCTTTAAGCTTTGAAAGATTCCTCGTTATCTGTTGGAACATATTGAATAACTAATGGAATATCTTTAGATTGAATTGTTTGTAAGTCTTTACGTTCTTTATCATTTAAGGCAACAAACTTAGAGACAGGTTTACGACCATCTTCATTGAAAATAATTCCTAAATCTACTTTGGGAATATCAACCCCACCTTCAATTAATTTAATAAGTGTTTCTGGTTCTTTTACTAAAACGAAAACTCTTTGTGCATCGTACTTACCGGCCGTAAAATTAGTAATAGCCTTTTGAGTATCAATAATGGACATCCCTGTGCCAGCAGGTTTTGACATTCTCATACTTGCTTTAATTGATTCATTCTTACTAATTTCATCATCAACAACCATGAAGCGCTTTACTTTAAGAGCTTGAGCCCATTGATTTACAATCAATCCATGAATTAAACGTTGATCTATTCTTGCTAATACTACTGTCATAATAAATTCCTCCATTTTGGTATCGATACCAAATAAATTTATTTAAAAAGAGCACTAAGCAGATGCTCTTTTTATTACTTTTAATTTACAAATTTGCATTTTGGAAACTTCCTCGCCATTAATCAAACCTAGCATTGCTCTGGCAGCTTTGCGTCCCATTTCATCAACTGGCTGTTTAATGGTTGTAAGAGGTATACGTAAATTGGCTGAAGCAGGTTGATCATCCACCCCAAGAACTCCTAACCGCTCAGGAACTTTTATTCCCTGCTTCTCGGCTTCTTGTGAGATTCCCATCGCCACTTCATCACTACCAGCTATGACAACATCAGGCTTATTTTTCAAGGTCATTATCTTTTTAAATATTTCTTTGCCATCCTCAGCTGTATGTGCATTAGTAAATAACCAATCATAATTGAATCCTAAATTGTGATCACTTAGAGAACTCTGAAATCCCGCAAAACGATCAGCATCAAAATTAGATTCTTTTTTCATAATAGTTATGGTCTTACGACCAGTTGCATATGCAATTTTCTTATAGCCATTATCAAACAAGAAATTGGTTGCTGTATAAAATCCATCATATTGATCACCTCTAATGATTGGCACATCAACATCTTTCAAATACTCATTAACCAAAACTATCTTGCCATATTTACAATAACCATTTATCACAGACCAATCATTCTCCAAAGAACAAAGAATTACTCCATCTACTTGCTGATTTTTTAATAGATTTAATGCTGTTAGTTCTTCTTCCGCTCGTCCAAATGTTTGGACAATCAAAGTACTATAACCTGCTTCATCTAATTCTTGCTCAATCGCATCAACTAAATATGAAAAGAACGGATTAACAATTCTAGGTATTGTAACTGCCATAGTATTAGTTCTTGATCCACGTAATTGTCGAGCCGCTGGTAATGGTACATATCCCAATTCATTCATTGCCGACTCTACAGCTTCTCTCTTCTTATCAGAAACATGAGGACTTTTATTTATGACTCTTGAAACTGTTGAGACAGATAAACCAGCTAGTCTAGCTACATCTGAAATTGTTGCCAATGTTACACTACCTCCTTTCTGTGAAATCGTTTCCATAAACATATAATAAGAGCCTTATTTTGAAATGTCAACTAATTTTTGGTAACGATTTCACAAAGACATAAAAATAAAACAGCCCGAAGCCTCTATTGTTAATAACAACAGAAGTTTCAAACTGTTTTATGAAAAAATGGATACCAACACTATTTTCTAAAAGTTGTTTTTTGTATCGACAAAGGTAACTGGGAGAACTTTTTTATAATTCTTTTGAATGGGCATTCCATTAATTTTTTTTAATAGAACAGCAACGGATTCTTTCACTATTTCATCGACAGGTTGCCTTATGGATGAAATCATCAGAGGACTATCTCTTGAGATTCTAGACCCATCAAATCCAACAATATGAACCTTCTTTAAAAGATTTATATCTAACTTTGCTAATGCCTGTTGTGCAATCTGACCATACTCATCAGTAACAGCAAAAATCCCATCAAATGGAAAAACTCCGTTAGAATAATGCGACTTTAGATACTCCGAATACTCTTCTCTATAAGAAGGCTGTAATGTAGCCTCAAATATATCTAACGGGTAATGCTTACTAGTAATGTAATCTTTAAACCCTTGAGTTCTGACATCAGTTGCATTATGATGTGTAACCTCTCGTCTCAAAAGTAAAAATCTCTTTGATCCCATCTCAATTAGTTTTTTTGCGGCCAATTGTCCACCAGCATAGTTATCACTAGTTATTAGCGGTACATTTTCAGATACATATCTTTCAATAGAAACTAAATTAAGTCGTTTATCAATGTTTAAAAAATTATAAACATCTGAATATGACATCGTTATAACCCCAGAAACTTGATTTAGAGAGGCCATTTTTAATATTTCCTCTTCCTCTTCCGAATCATTCTGAGAATTAGTTAAAATCATTTTATATCCATGACTATTTAATTCTATTTGCATTTTATAGACTAATTCAGAAAAGAACGGTGTCCAACTAGTCGGAACAATAAGTACTACTGTAGAATTTTTAGATGTTTTAAGTTCCCTAGCCTGTAAATTGGGAATATATCCTAAATCATCGATTGCTAATTGTATTCTCTTCTTAGTTTCAGATCTAACATTTAAACCATTTATATAGTTAGAAACGGTACCGCGTCCTACGCCTGCCGCTTTAGCAACATCATTCATTGTTGGTTTTTTCATATTACAATTCTTAAATATACGACTCCCTGATGTAAGCCAATTCGCTTAGACTATCGTGTATATTTTCATCCTCCAACGTATTTAATAAATTAATAAATTTAGCATATTCATAATCTGGAGAACTAAATGCATTATATAGTTTTTGCTTCAAATCCATTTCAATGTATGATCTTTGGAGCCTCAGCTTCATTTCGGCAATAACATCTTTTTCTGTATATGAATGAATGATTGTTTTTATTTCTCTATTAACAGGAACAATGCTTTCTGAATCATCCTTGTTCCAACTTAATTCTTTTTTCTCGTCATCCCAATTAAATCTCGTCTTAGAAACCTTATCTCCAATATGCTCAATCATATTATACTCACCGTCAGCCCCGCTAAATACTTCAACGGTAATCACTTTAGGTAAATCTTTATTGTTCATATAATCTTTATTTTCAACAATCAGACTCCCTCGTTTAACGAAAACGGGAACTTGATCATTATCACGATAAGTTTTAATAGAAGTGTTTCCTTTGTACGGCAAATTGCTGAAATAATCAATCCAGTTACCATTAGGAAGCCAGGTATTGCTATATGCATATTGTGTCTTATCGTCATGAGGCCGTGTGATTGGGGAAACAATCATTTCAGAACCAAAATAGTATTCATTCTTCACAGAATATGCTTCTTTATTATTAGGATAATTATAATATACCGGTTTAACAATTGGTATGCCATTAGAATGAGTTTGATAATTTGCAGTATCAATATATGGTATCAATTCAGCTCTTAATCTTAGAAACTTCTCCTGTGCTTTTTCAAATTCTAATTTATAGTTCCACGGTTCTTTACCAGCAAAGTCATTATTAGATGAATGAAGTCTATTAATAGGGCTAAACACTCCAAATTGCAACCATCTTGTTGCTAACTCGGCATCAAAGCTACCACGCATATGACCACCAATATCATGACTCCACCAAGTATATCCGATATTAGCAGCTGTTGATGTAAAGTAAGGCTGAAAGTTTAGTGACCCCCATGAAATGACAGTATCGCCAGAGAACCCTAATGGATAACGATGTGAACCTGGACCCGCATATCGGCTAAGAATTAATCCATCTCCATGATTTCGCAAATTATTATCATTGAAATGATAATGATTTAATAACCAAAGAGGATCCATCCTCTTATCCGTTCGTGCAACACCTTGTTGCCAATCAATCCACCAAAAATCAACACCATCATCTTCCATTTTATGATGAACATCATCAAAATAAGCTTTTTTAAATTTTGGATTTTCAAGATTGAAAGAAGCTGGCTCTTCGGCTTTGGTATTTAATCCCATTGTCTTTGCTACATCTTTGTATGAATCTTCGTAAGCTCTAATTCCAGATGCTGGATGAACATTCAATGCTATCTTTTTATTATCTTCATGTAACCAATTCAGGAGTTTTTTATGATCTGGAAAAAGCTCCTTATTCCAAGAATAACCTGTCCATCCAGAACCATACTTTCTAGGAATATCAGTCTTATGCCAATCTGTATCAATAACAGAAATACCAATCGGTATCTTTTTATCATCAAACTTTTCCATCAATTTTTGATATCCATCCTGAGTATAAGGATAAAATCTACTCCACCAGTTACCCAATGCAAATCGAGGAATTAGAGGTGTTGGTCCAGTCAAATTATAAAAATCAGTTAATGTTGCCTGATAATCTCTTCCATAACAGAAGAAATATCCATCAACAACAGAATTAGAACGACTTATGAAAGAATCAGAGTCATTTATATATATAAATGATTTTGAATCATCGAGATAACTATAACCATCTTTCGACATAATGCCATCTTCAAGAGGAACCTCACCGTCTGCACGATCTAATGTTCTAGTAGTCCCTTTCAGATTTTGATGTCTTTGATCATTATCCGAACCAAAGTACCATCTATTTTGATAAAACGAATGTGCCTTCAAAGCATCTATATAAAGTGTTTCTGGAGATAATTTCCCTCCGTTGTAATACAAATGGAAAGATTCAGTAATAATTTCTACTTTATGTTCATTATTATCAAAAATCACTTTTACATCAGGATTAGAAAAGTCTCTGTTTATGACCGTTTGTGTAGGTCTATCTTCAAATTCTCCTGTTGAATCTTCTTCAATTCTGATTAATGAATTAGTGATCACTGTAAAACGATAAGTATCTCCTTTTACAATTCTATTCATATTATTCGTCCTCCCCATCGTCAGTGATTTGAAATTCATTAACGTATTGCAATGCATTACGAGATTCATTGATTATTTCATGTATCCTACCTACAGTAATATAATCAGCAGTGCTTTCCAGTGCAAAGGACAAAACTACTGGTAAATTCATTCCCGTAATTATATGCGTATGTTTTCTATTTCTATAGGGAAAGAACTTCTGATTTACAGAACCAGCAAGCATATCTGTAAACACGATAGTTTCCGTATCATCTTCTATATTTGCAAATAATTTTTCTACTTTCTTCTCAATCGGACTATCATCAATGTAAGCGTCTAATACCTGAACGTTATCTTGTTTACCCGCAATAAAATTTAATGTGCTATCTAACCCTGATGCCATATGATTATGTGATGCAATAATAATATTTCTTTTCATTTGTATAAAAACCTCATGTTTTATTTAGTTGGCATAACACCAAGAATGCCTGTGAAGGAGCCCACTAATGATAATACAATTAGCGCAACAATAATTTTAGTTGGTGTCCAGAACTTCGAATTTAACATCTTGTATACTAGATAAGTCAAACACACAGGTAAAAGTGCCGGCATAATATTATCAAAAATTCCACTTTGAACAGATAACTTAACTTTTCCAGTCATAAATGTTAGTGGAGTATAAACCTTAACCACCGTAGCTGCTAATGTACCCACAACCATTAGTCCTAGAACTGAAATTGCGTCCGTAAATAACGATAATTTATCACCAAATTCCGTTACCAATTTGACCCCTGAACTATATCCAAGATCGAAAAGCTTAATTCTAATCCAGAAAATTAATGCACCTATCAAAATCCAAGCCAAAGCACCTAAAGGATTTCCATTAATGGCCATATATCCTGAGATAGAACCCATTACAGTTGGCAGTAAAACCCAAATAACTGTATCGCCAATTCCAGCAAATGGACCCATTAAGGAGGTCTTTAAAGCTTGTACAGCATCTTTTGACTTAATTCCATCTTTTTCTTCCATAGCAGTGGTTGCACCAAGAATGATATTAGCCATTGCTGTTGTTGTATTAAAATATTTAAAATGATTATCCAAAGCTTCAACATATTCGTCATCATCTGGATAAATCTTTCTTAATAATTTTGACATTGACCAGACCACAGAAGTGGCTTGTTGAGTTTCATAATTAAATAAGGCAGAGCCCATAAACATCCATCTTAAAATAGCATGGTGACGATCTTTTTTAGTGATTTCATTCTTTTGTGGAGTAGTATTTTTTTGAATATTATTAGTAGTTTTATTCGTCATAATCGTCGTCCCCTGTTTCCTTTACATTATCTTGTGTTACAGCAGCTTTTGCTTCGGAGTTCTTCAAGCCAACCTTATAAACAATAATAGAAGCAGCGGCTCCAAGAATTGAAATCCCAATAATAGGTAATTTTAGATATGCACTAAAGACAAAACCAATAAATACGGCCCATATATACTTTTTAACCGGCATATAATGCATCAACAATGCAATACCCAAAACAGGTAACATTCCACCAGCAATATTTAATCCATTTGTAACCCACTTAGGAATGACAGCTAGAATCGAACTAACCGCTTTGGGACCAACCGAAACAATGATCGTCATAATAAGAATATTTTTCAAAGCAAACATAACAGGACCAAGTAAACCAATCATACGCATCTTTTCAAATTCGTGTCTATGAGCATAAGTTTGCATTCTATGAGCAACAAAGTTATTTAAAATTTTAACTAAAACATCAAAATTGATTGCCAATAATCCAACAGGTAATCCAACAGCAATCGCAGCTGAAAGGCCTGAACCAGTTCTAGCTGCTAAGAATGTTCCTACCAAAGCTGCTAACCCATAATCAGGTACTGAAGCACCACCTAGACCAGCAACCCCTAAAGACATAAGTTGGAACGTTCCACCTATAAGTAAACCAGTTTTAAGATCACCCATAATAAACCCAGCAATCATACCCGTTGTTACGGCCCAATAATTAACAATAGTTATCCCCAAATTATCAAGAGTAACGTAACCCGCCAATAATACAATTAAAATATTCTGAATAATTTCAATAGACATATTATTCTCTCCTATACACTTTACTTAAATTCATGATTAGCAATTGCTTTGTCAAAACTGATTGATGAATTCTCAGGAACATATTGAATCCTAATCGGCACTCCCCTAGATTCAATTTCTTTTAAGTCGTCAACCTCCTTTTGATTAAGAGAAACAAACTTACTTATATTTGTTCTACCATCTTCGGCAAACACAATACCTAAGTTAACTCCAGGAATTTCTACACCATTATCCATAAGTCTGATCAATGTTTCAGGCTCTTTTACAATTACAAATACCTTTTGTGCATCGTAATTTCCATTACTAAAATTCTTAATAGCTTTTTCAGTATCAATAATACTCATTCCAGTGCCAGCTGGTTTAGATAATCTCATTGAATCTTTTATTTCTGGTTGGTGACTCACCACATCATCGATGACCATAAATCTTTTGGGATTTAATTTTGAGTTCCATTGATTAACAACAATTCCATGAATTAATCGTTGATCTACTCGTGCATCAATTACTGTCATACATAAATTCCTCCACATTCTTTTTTGAAAACGCTTTCTATATCAAATACATTCTAGTTGGAACGTTCCAACTTGTCAATGAATATTTTTTAATAAAAAAAGTGATTAACGATTTGACTCGTTAATCACTCTTACTTTTTTACTTAAATTCCATCTGAGAAATCATCATCTTCAGTAGGTTCATCATCTAACGTAAATAATTCTACGCTATTCTTTGTTACTTTAATCAAATCCTTAGCATAATCATCTAAAGAATCATACGTATTAAAGGTAGTTTCAAGTAATGAGGCCAAATTACATCCGGAAACGACTTTAACATTATCATATTTATAAGCTATTTTAGCCGCTTCTTTATATGGTGTGCCCCCAATTAAATCAGTAAAGAATAGTACTGGTTCTTCATCATTAATTGATTTTAAGAATTCATCTCTAAGATCAGTTTCACTCATACTCTCTTTAAAATCAATAAATTTCATATTAAGTTGTTTTCCAGCTAAAAGCTTAATAGCACCTTCAAAGCCATTGGCAAACATACCATGACCAGCCACTATTGTTTTATATTGTGACATAAACTAACCTCCTACATAATTCCTAAGAAGGAACATAGAATACAAAGTACAAATACTACAGCAATCAATACAATTGGAGATACCTTTTTCTTAAGTAGCCAGTACAAGAAGAAAGTAAATGCTAACGGTAAGATATTTGGAAAAATCTTATCCAAGAAGTCCTTTTGTAGAGAAACTGATCCAATTTTAACTTTTAGAGAAAGTGATACGTAGGAACTAATCAATGCACCAATTACGGTTAGACCCATAATTGTAGCAACTCTAGCAATAATCTCAGAGTTATCTTGAATAACATCAATTGCCTTTACACCTAAGTTATACCCTAAATGAGCAAATGGAATTCTACATAGGAAAATTCCTAAGTATACTAAGAAGAAGATAATCGGTCCTAAAATATTTCCCTTTGATGCAAAGGAAGCCGCAATACCACCAACAATTGGCATTAATGTGAACCAATATATGGCATCACCGATACCGGCCATAGGACCAAATAAGCCATTCTTTAGTCCTCGGATTGTTTGTCTATTAACTCTTTTTTCTTCCAAACTAGTTAATAGTCCCATAAGGATTGGTACTAGTGGTGGTGAAGTATTGATAAATTCCATGTTATCTTGCATTGCTTCTGAAAGAGCTTTTTTGTCATCGCCAAAAATTTTCTTCCAAGTTGGAACTTGTGACCAAGCCCAACCACCGGCTTGCATACGTTCATAAGAAAATGCTGATTGTAAGAATGAAGAACGTAATCCTAGCATAGTTATATCATGACTATTCAATTTTCCATCTTGAGTTTTCTTTTCTTCTTTAGATGCCATCTTCTTCACCTCCACTTACACCGTTTTCTTTCATTTCATCAATTTGATCTTGTAACTTCTTGTTCTTCTTATCACGGAAGAATTCGATCATAGCAAATACAATACCAATAATTGCGGCAGGTAAAACATTTGAGAAGTTAATGAAACATGCAACAACGAATCCTAATAATAGATATGGGACATATTCTACACGTAGTAGAACTTTTAGTAACATTGCAAAACCAACAGCAGGTAGTGCTCCACCAGCTAATTCAAAACCATGAATTAACCAAGCTGGCATTGCTTTAACTAAAGCAGCCATAGGAGCTTGTGCAGCATATGCTGATAAGAAAATGACTACAAAGAATGAAATACATACAATAGTCATAATTAAATATGGAATTGATCCAAATTTCTTAGTATCTGCTTCTTTTGCAGCCTTATCCATTACTGGCATAAATACTGAAAAGATTGAGTAAAACATCAATAAAATATATTGCATTAACATAGCAAATGGCAATGATAAGCCAATTGCAGTAGCTGGAGCTACATTTGTAGTATGAGCAATAACTACAGTCATAATCCCACATACTGCTGGGTTTGGTGGCTGAGTTCCGCCCGCAGGTGTCAATCCGGCAAAAGCTAATTCAGTCAATCCACCTGCAATAATACCTAAACGCAAATCCCCAAGTATTAATCCAGCTATAGTACAACTAATAATAGGTCTAAATATGTACAGAACTTCGAGCCATGAATCCAGCCCAGCTATAACGGCAAAGATAGCTAAGCCCAGTCCTTGAGCTAATGTGATAGCCATGTTGGTTCCCCCTTATATATATTTAATAATCATGATATTAGAAGTTTACTTGTGTTTTGTGATCCCCAGGTACATCTTCAATATAAACATTTACCCCTGCGTCTACTAATTTCATCAAATCTTTTTTATCAGCATCATCGACGTACACTTTCTTAGTTACTTCTTCTTTACCAGGTGCAAAGTGCATATTACCAACATTTACTTCTTTGATTGGAACTCCACCCTCGACCAATGCTAGAGCATCGGCCGGTGTTTTAACGACGATAAAAATCTTTTGACGATCAGCAGCTTTACCAATAATCTTAATTGTTTTCTCTAATGTAAAGAATCTGATTTGTGCACCCGAAGAATCAGCTGTACTCTTCATCAATTTTTGTTGAAGCACATCATCTGCAGCTTCATCATTAGCAACTAAAATTAAATTAGCCCCTAATGTTTTTGTCCATGTGACACCAACTTGTCCATGAACCAAACGATTATCGATTCTTGTTAATAAAATATGTGGTTCCGACATATTTGTTTCCCCCTCGTTTTCTAAAAAGAATACTTTTGATGCAGATGGAGCAACTGCAGTACTCAAATAATCAACATTACCTTCATCGTTAAATCCTTGTGTCGTTGCTTCTACGTATGTATTTCTACGGGAAAAGTTTGGTAGAACTATCATCCTCGGAGAATGATCATCCACGCTAGTATTAATTTCATGTGATAAAAATGTTGGATCTAAACTGTATTTTTGAATCAGCATAGGCATTAATTCACGATTTTCAATCTCACTAGCTTTTATCATTGGAAAATCCTTAAAAGACAAGTAGGTAATTCTGTTAATCAAAGGAACCCTATCTGATAAATAAATTTGCTTTATTCTATACAGATACTCTGAATCTGTGAGACCCATCAATTCTCTGATTTTTTGTTCTTCTCCAAATGCCAGAATACTAAATTCCTCCAGCTTAATTTTCACATCATGATCATGACGCTTTAATTGAACACTGGGAGTATCTACATAACCAATTCCTAAATCATCTGGATTAGAAGATTCTACAAAACTACCTCTACCTTGTTTCTTAACAATGTATTTTCTTTCTTCCAGCTCTGCCAATGCTTTTCTTATGGTAATTCTACTAACACCATACTCATCACATAGAGTTTTTTCCGACGGCAACTTAGAATCAACTGGTAATTGATCAGTTTCTATTTTGCGTATTAAATCTGCACTTATTTGCTCATACTGCCAAAATGGCTGTTTTTTCAATACTTTCACCAACTTGTCATATCAATATAACAACCATGGCTTTATTATAAATCGGCCTATAGTGTTATGTCAACGCTTTCATTAACTTTGATATAGAATTCACTTTATTATCACACTAAATATTTGACTTATATTTAAAATTCATACTATAATCATGTCATTATGACAATAAAAAAGAACCAACAACCGCTAATTGTTGATTCTTGCAAATATATCTTGTCATGCATTTAGGTCAAATACTTCGGTATTTGGCTTTTTTATCAGTACTTAAATTGACGATAATAACGACGCATATCCAAATCATGGCCAGAATGTGATTCTAGATGTTTAGATAATCTTCCATTTAAAATTATAGTAGAAATAATTGGTGAGATAATTGGTTGAAATTCTTTGTCAAACCCCTTAATCATATAATCATTAATATCAAATACTGTTAGATTATTATTTTCTTTTTTCAAGAAAGCTTCAACACGTTCATCCAATGGTCTATACTTACCAACGCTTTTTACTAAAAATACTGGAAGATCCTTATCTACTAATTCCAAAGTACCGTGGAAAAACTCTGCAGAGGTTACGGCCTTAGTCTTTAACCATTGCATTTCTTCTAGAATACACATTGTGTATAAATAAACTTCTCCCCAAAGTTCTCCACCACCGATCCACATTTGATAATCGGTATTGTAATACTTTTTTGCTATTTCTTCTGCTCTATTATCAAAATTCTTTTGGGTATTAATGATTCCCTCTACCATATTTGATTTAATTTGATCATAAAATTCATCAAATCTTGGAAAGTCTCCATTATCCGCAAGTAGTCCATAAAAAATACCATACATACTTAAATATTCAAATTCGACGCCTTTAAATACTTGTAATGGAATACGCCAATCGCATAATTCTCCAACAGCTGACTCTTTGCTCATAACCATTGCTGCAATTCTGATCCCTTTTTCTTTTAGCCACTTTTCAGCATTAACAATTTCTTTAGTATCCCCAGACTTTGATCCCGTAATTACTAATGAGTTTTTAGTTAAATGTGGATTATCAACTAATACTAATTCACCTGCTTGCTCAAGATATACAGGAATCTTTGTATATTGTTTTGCCAGTGTAACAAAATTCATCATCATTGCATATGTACCACCAACACCAACAAAGAAAATATTATCGTACCCTTGTTTTGTTATTTCATCGGCAATTTTTTTTCCATCAGCAATTGCATTTACTTGAGCCGTTAAATCATTTCTATATTTATCTTCATCAAATTTTAGCATGTTATAAAATCTCCTTAATATATTTTATTTAACCATTAACTTTAAGAATACCGAATTCAGCACATATAATTCCAAAAACTGCTGTTCCTATGATTAGCCAGATAACATTTATCTTCTTAGATAAAAGATAATAATAGATTCCAGTAAAACCTAATGGCAACATTCCGGGTAAGATGTCATCCAACACATCTTGTATTTTAGTAGCTCCACTACCTGTACCAATTTTTAATGCCGTTGTAGCAACTACTAGATTATTTATCATACCACCAATAACCATTACTCCTAGTATTCCTGCCGCTAACATAAACATTTCCATTGCCCCTGATTTTTGGATTTTAGTAATATAATTAGCGCCTAATTCATATCCCTTCATTGCTGTGTAATATCTCAAAATGAATGTAGGTATATTGAATATTAGGAAAAATAATATAGATCCTAATATATTTCCTTTTATAGCAATAGATGCACCAATGCCAACAGCAAGAACACGCAATGTTCCTAAAATAATTGAATCACCTAAACCACTTAGTGGCCCCATAAGGGCCGCTTTAACAGCACTTATAGAAGAAACATCGAAATCATCTGTCTTTTCATTTTCCTCTTCCATAGCCAATGTGACACCACCGATAAACGGTGTTACATGAGCTGTGCAATTGAAAAATTCAAGATTTCTAACTAAAGATTTTTTCAATCCTTCAGGATCATCTTTATATATCTTCTGTAGACCTGAAGAAATCATATATTCAAATCCCATATGCATTTGTCGTTCATAATGCCACGAAAATTCCATTGGTAACGATCTCCAAAACATTTTTCGAAGATCCTTTTTATTCAACATTCTTTCATTAGAATTCATTATCATCCTCTCCTTTAGTCTCGGTTTTAACAGTTTTCTCATTATTCATAAACCGTACAAGTACCGTTACAAGAATCAATCCCAAAAGAGCAATTCCAATAACAGGTACTTTGAAGTAAGCTGATAGTAAAAAGCCTAAGAAGAAGAATGGCAAGATCTTTTTATTCATAATCATTTGTGCCAGCATTGCAAATCCAATACCTGGTAAAAGCCCTGTAGCAATAGTCAAACCATTAATAATTGGTTTTGGTATTGCATTAACAAACATTTTAATTTGAGATCCTCCAAGGAGATATCCAACAAATACAATAATTGCTAACATGGCACACATTATAAATCCAGCAATCATATGAACCGTATTTACAGCTTTTGCGTTCCCTTTAGCAGCATACTTATCTGCCATTTTACCTAACATTGGTCTTACTAAAGCAAAAATGACATTATCAAATATCAAAGCTAACAAGGCGATAGGAAATGCCATTGTAAACGCAACTGCAGGACCTTTTCCGGTTTGAATTGCAAAAGCTGTTCCTAGAACTCCTCCAACGATTACATCGGGTGGAATAAATGCACCTACAGAATAGGAGCCTAAAAATGCTAATTCCAATGTAGCACCAATTGTGACACCCATACTCAAATTTCCCATTATCAATCCTACAATGGGACCCAAGATGATTGGCCGTTGAATTTGGTTAGTACCCGTTGCTAAATCTAATTTTCCAATAAATGCAACACACGCGAGTAAAAACGCTTTTAATATCATTCCAAACACCCTTTCAAATTTCTAAAGTAGCTTCTCTACACTAACTTTTGAATTACTTGGAACCATTTGTATATAAATATCTACTCCATTATTAATTAATTTTCGCATCACCTCCTTTTCTTTAGACGTTACAGCAATTGTTTTTGTGATATTAGTTTTATCATCGGCTGGTGAGGTTCCACCGATATTAATACTTTTAACTCCTTGATAGTTTTCCACTATTTCCTTTGCATCGTTTATATTTGAAACTACAATGAATAACTTATATTTATCCGTAACTCCTTTATTTAAGGCCTTAATAGAATCTGGTACTGTCTTTATTACCAATTTAACGCCATTCGGTTTTGCTAATCTCATGGCAGTTTTTTTTAATTCATTAGTAGCAGCGGTATCATTAGCTATCAAAATACAATCAGCACCCAAAGTAGATGTCCACGAAAAAGCAACTTGTCCATGAAGCAATCTATGATCGACTCTCAACATTTCAATCATTTATTTCATCTCCTAATCTCTATATAAATTATTCATATTTTCTGTTATATTCCTACAACAAATTTAAAATTAGCTTGTTCACCGTATGTAACTATGACATGTTCAACAACAATATCATTTGAATCATATATATCACCTTCCATTTGTAACAAAGGGATTCCTTCCTTAGCATTAAATAAATTTGAAATATTTTTATCGCTAATTATTGCATTAGCTGAAATATCAGCCTTCGATGGAAAAACAGAATATTTTTTTCTTAAAACTTCATATAATGAATTATCTTCAAAATCATACTTATCTAACCCTGGATATTGTGATAAATCCAATTCAGATTCATCTAACGTAAGCCATATCATCTCCTCGCTATTTTTTATTCCTCTAAGTCTCTTCAAGTATAGATGATTATTAGTAACAGTCTTTTCTAATGTTTTAGTGATGGGGTTATTATCAATTTGTGATGCAAAATCAGAAAATCCTTTATAATTTATAATGTCAATTTTGGGTTGATTATACTTGATAAAACTACCCTTCCCTTGGATTCTTTCTATTAATTGTAAATTTTCTAAATCGCTCAAAGCTTTTTGAACTGTTGATCTAGCCACACCGTATATCTTTGAATACTCAGATTCAGATGGTAGTTTGTCCCCGATAGATCCATTTTTATATATTTCATTTTGTATATCTGCAACTATTTGTGCCCTAATATTTTTACGAGTATTTTTTCTATTAATTTGCATTTTATTAACCTATCTTTCAACTTGACTACTCAAGTAATCATCTTCAATTACTAGGGTAATTGTAAGCGCTACCTTTGTCAACGATTTTTACAAAAAAATCACTATTTTTACAAAAAAAAAGATAATCAAAACGAGATTCTGCAGTTCATGACCTCTTTTTGACTATCTTTATATCTATTTTTAAAACTCTTCATCATCTTTTTTGGACAGTACATGTTCATATCTATAGATTCCCTTATGACCAGCATCTATAGCCTTACGGATAAGATTCTCTTTTGAAATGCCAATAGTTCTTTGTATAAACGTTTCCATAAGCATAGGCACATTAACTCCAGTTATAATATCCATTTTTGGATATTTCTTGGTTAATTCAACCAAAACATTAAATGGAGTGCCTCCCTTTAAATCTGCTAAACATAGCATATCACTAGTGTTCTCAAATTTATTAATGTGATCTACTATATCGTCCTTTAACTTGTCCAAAGACTCTCCCATAACAAACTTAACGGTTTGACATTCATCCTGTTTTCCCGTAATCATTTCTGCGGTTTCAACCAACTTTGATGCCGATTCTCCATGTGTAATAACTAAAATAGGTATCATACATTATCCTCCCATTCTAATATGGCAATTGACGATAATAACGGCGGATATCCATTGGATGACGATTGATATGTTCAATGTAAGCATCAATTCTATTATTAATTTGATGGAATACAAATGGTGAAACTTCTCCACGATATTTTTCAGAGATTCCCTTTAATTCATAATCTTTTGTATCAATAATAGTATAATTTCCACAAATTTCAGGTAAGAATTTCGCAACGCGCTCACTCAATGCTCTTTGAGAATCTTCTCCCACATAAACTGTTACTGGTGTATCTCTAGTTACGATTTCAAACATTCCATGGAAAAATTCAGCAGCTTCAATTGACTTAGTTTTTAACCAATGTTGTTCTTCCCAATAACACATAGCATATGAATATGTAGCACCCCATTGATTACCTGCACCGACAAAATAGTGTATATCATCATCATGGTGCTTTTCAGCGAATTCTTTACCAAAAGAATCAGATTTCTTAGCTACCTCAACGATGTCTTCGGCAAAATGTTCATCCATTTCTTTATAGAATTCATCATAGTCTGGGAATTCACCTGCAAGATTCATTAGACGATCTCCAACCATAAAGAATTTCAATTGTTCATTCTCAGGATAAGTAATGACATGTGTACATAATTTTGCCAAAGGAGAACCTGCCTTATCAATGAATCCTAAAACAGTTGATCCAACTTCATTTACTTTTTTAATAGCTTTTACAACTTCTTCAGTAGTTCCAGAAACAGATGAAATAATAACTAATGTTTTATCAGTAATACGCTTATTACCTGTTACATCATACTCTGCAGCATTTTGAACAAAAGTTTCAATCGATGATTTTTCCTTCATATGAATAACAGCCTGCATAGCAGACGCATATGTTCCACCTTGACCCAACCAGGCTACATTTGAATATCCTTCAGAATTGATCTTATCGATAATCTTGTTAATTTCTCCTCTTAACTTCAAAGCTCCATTCATACTATCTAATTCATGTTGTTCATCAAATTTTCTCATAATAATAAATTCTCCTAGTATAATAATTAAATTTTTGATTTCGTTATCTTATCGAATTCTGGATATGCTGACTTTTCCAAATCATTTCCCTTACGTTGAGAAAGCTCAAACGACAATAAATGCACAGGTATAGTCATGTATAATGATGCTAACAATTCATTGCAAGTTACATTTAGATCTAAGTCTTTTTCATGTTTTTTATTTACTGAATTAATAACATAAACATTATCGACATGTAGTTCTAAAAATTCATGCAGTCTATCTACACGATCTTCAAGAGTTCCATTTGGATCTATAAAGATTATCAAATCATCCTCATGGAGTCCTAAATATGGACCATGCATATATTCTTCTAGTTCTTTGCCCCAGGAACTAATACCAACTGTTTCAGTGATTTTTGTTTCGCCTTCTCGTGAAACTCCATATGTAGAACCATACCCAATCCATACAAGTCTCTTAGCATCTTGAAATATGTTAATATTATCTTCAATCCATTTATTTGACCTATCTATAATATCTGGAATTTTATTGATAATTCCAGATATATCAGCAAGAAAGTCACTTTCCTCTCTATCAGATAAATTTCCTAATATATTCCCTATTCTCATTGAAATCAAGAACAAATCTAAGATAGTAACGCTATAGCCTGCACTAACATACGGCATCTCTTCAATTGGCATTCCCATTGATAGAACATTATCGCTAACTTCATAGGCCGGACTACTATCATCACTAGTTAGCGTAAAAATTTTCTTTCCATTTTTTTCAAATTTTTCCACTAAATTAATAATGGAATAACTATGACCACCCTGTGTAATAGCAAGATACAAAGTGTCATCATTAAAATTTAACAAATAATTTGCTGCAATAGATGGCTCCTCAATATAAATCGGTAAGCCTGTCGTTTTACTCATGAATGGTAAAGCACTGTATGCAGCATTTGAACTTGATCCAGTTGCAAAAATAACGATGTTTGAAATACCTTTCAGTATTTCTTCATTAAATTGACTATCATATAGTTCATCTTTATTTTTTAGAACATTACTATAAAATTCCTGTTCTAGGCTTACATAATCCTTGATACTTTTCATAAATAACCTTCTTTCCTTAACCCAAAATACCTGTCCAGGCTCCTAAAATACCAATGGCGGCAATTAGCAATAGAATATACTGTGCTTTCCAGCCTTTCTTATCTAACCAATAAACAAAGAATGTAAACAATAAAGGAAGAATTTTTGGAACAATACCATCAATAATTCCTTGAAGTGTGGTTGCATCAGTACCAGTACCGATTTTTAGCGGCATTTTTACCGTAACCATCGTAGCAACCATGGCTCCAACTACAGCTAGTCCTAAGACTGAAGCGCCATAAGATAACTTATCCATAAGTCCAGTCTTTTGTACCTTTTCAATAAACGAAGTACCAATGTTATAACCGATAAATAAGCCATAATATCTAGCTAAAATAGCCGGAATGTTAAATACTAGTAAGAATAGAATTGGACCTAAAATATTTCCATGCATAGCTAACGAAGTACCAATTCCAGTTGCAATAACTCTTAACGTTCCCCAAAAGAACGAATCACCTAATCCACTAAGTGGACCCATTAAAGAAACCTTAATAGCATTGATCGAGTCTTCATCGAAATCATCACTTAAAGCATTTTGTTCTTCCATTGCTATAGAAATACCTAATGGAAACGTACTTAACCATGGGGTTACATTGAAAAATTCAAGATGGCGTTTCAATGCGGCTGACATTTTAGATTTATTATTTCCATAAAGTTTTTTCAATGCTGGACCCATTGAATATGCATAACCTAGGTTCATTTGTCGTTCATAATTCCAAGCCCATTCCATTGTGAATGAGCGCCAGAATGTTGACATAAGATCCTTTTTAGTCAGAACCTTAGAACTCTTCATTTTCATAATCTATACCTCCATCATTGGAATCATCTGAAGTCGATTTTTCTTTATTACCTTCTTTAGCTGATTCTTCAACTACTTTATTACCTTTAAATGCTGAGTAACCTGTTAAGATCAATGCAAGACATGCACCAAAGATTGCAACACCCGTTACAGGAACTTTCATATAAACTGCCAATGCAAAACCAAGGATAAAGAATGTAACGTTTTTCTTATTAATCATAATTTTCATCAACATTGCAAAACCAAATGCTGGAAGTAATCCCGTGGCAATACCTAATCCATCAATAACAAATTTTGGAATTACAGCAAGTAATGATTTTACAGCTGCACTACCAAACATATATGAAAGACCAACAACCAATCCAATTGGTAAATTAACTGAGAAAAATCCACCTAATAGATTCATCTTCCCAACGCCTCGCTCATCACCGGCTTTGGCATAACTATCTGCTTTATGAACAAAATAAGGAAGAATAGTGATAAAGCAAATATTCTTTACAATTAACACAAGTGATGCAATTGGAATACCCAATGTCAACGCTACAGCTGTACTTTTTCCCGCACCAATTGCAAATGCCGTACCAAGTACACTACCAGAAATAATTTCTGGAGGAATAGAAGCACCAATTGAGAATGATCCTACAAAGGCCAATTCCAAAGATGCACCAATAATAATACCTTCTGTAATATTCCCCATTACTAGTCCAGTTAGTGTACAAGTAACTAACGGACGAGAAAGCATAGATGAACCAAGAAAATATTCACCATTAGCTAACATAGCAATTAATGCCAATATAATAGCGGTTAAATACATGTTCATATTTTTCACCCTGCTCTACATAAATTTTTATTAATTAAATTCTTGTCTACTTTCACTAGGAACTTGTTGAATATAAACATCAGTTCCTTCATTTTTAAGCTTTTTTAAAGCGCTTACTTCATCATCAGTTAAATTGATCGTCTTTGAATAATTTTTTGTACCTTCACGAGGTTTTGTTCCTCCAAGATTCAAACTTTTAACGACATTATTTGTTCCCTCAATAAGTTTCTTTGCGTCTGCTACTGATTCAACAACGACTAACATCTTATACTTATCTGTGATTCCTGAATTAATTGCTTTAATACTGTCGTCAATTGATTTCATTACTAGTTTCGCATTTTCTGGTTTAGCTAATCTAATAGCCGATTTTCTAAATTCATCATTTGCTACAGAGTCATTTGCCACCAAAATTGTATTAGCTCCAACTGAACCAAACCAAGCAACGGCAACCTGCCCATGAAGTAATCTATGATCTACTCTTAATAACTCAATCATTATTAATATCCTCCTAATCAAAGTCCACAACATATTTAGTACTCATTGCGGATTTATATCGATACTCTAATCCAATTGGTTCTTCATTATTATTAAGAAACTTATTATATATCTTAAAAACAGGTTCCTTTTGATCAATTTCAAGTTGCTTTGCTAATTCATGATCCGCTTTAATCAAGCGAAGAATCTGATCTAAATCACTAACACTTTGTAATCCAGTGTTCATACTCTCCATTATTGAAAGAACCTTAATACTAGATACTTTAAAGTTTGGATAATTACTTAATGGAAGAACTAAAATTTCTTTTGTGATTCCATCCTTATCAAGTTGTAAAAAGACAATATAATAAACCAAATCTGATTTTTTAATCTTTAACTCATCGGCAAAATAAGGACCAGCTTTTCTTAAAAAGCTTTCTTTTACTTGCTGTTTATTTATTTGAACATCCTCTGATTTCATAACACCTGTCATTTCTAAAATATTTTGATTTGACATTGATGGTGCTACAAATAATCCAACCCCTCTCTTACGTATGACTAAACCGTCATCCACCAACTGATCTATAGCTTTTCGGACAGTCGTTCTGCTCACGTCATACATTTTTTGAAGTTCTACTTCATTAGGAATCTCTTCTCCAGACAAATATTTACCATTTGTAATTTTTTCAGATAATTCGTTTGCTATTTTATCGAATAAGGTCATCAATCTAAATCCTCCTTATAATCAAAAATATTGGTAGCGTGAAGAATATATTGAAATTTACTCCCTGATAAAAATTGGTCTGTATGTTCAATAGGATTATCATCGGCATCAAAGTTATAACTCGATACTTTAAACAATGGAAAATCTAAAGGTATCCCTAAAATTTGAGATTTTTTTTCATCTGCTTTAACACATGAAATTTCTTCTCGTCCATAAGCAACCTTTACTGAATAATATTTCTCTAAGGTTTTGTATAGGGAACCTTTTTCAAAATCACTACTTAAAAGTTTAGGAAAACAAGAATTATTGACGTAAGCAATTTCATATGAAATAGGTACACCTTCATTTTTACGTATTCGTTCTATCCTTATTAATTTTGATCCTTTTTTTCCATCAAAAAATCTTTTGATTTTTGTGCTCGGATAATTAACTAAACCTCTAGAAAGCTGAACTACTTCTACATCCTGATTATCCATTTGTAATTCTTCACTCATAGACCCGGAACCAAGCATATTAATTGATATTGTTTTATTTGCCCTTAATTTTCCATCAACTCTAATCAGTTCATTATTACTTTCTAAACGATGAATAGCTGACCTTATAACAGAACGACTTACTCCCAATTCATCAGATATTTTCCTTTCTGATGAGAACTCTGTTCTATCTCTCATTAAAAGTAAAAGATCTTCCTCTACTTTTCTTACAGAAGAAATATCTTTATATTCCATTATTTTACCCCTGTTTCTGGGTGCTTTTTTTTATTTGTTATACTCAAAATAAAATATATCGGCCGATATATAAGCATTCCTTAGCACAAATAAGATACATGTTAGCTCTTTTTGATACCACAATTATTGTAAACGCATACATAAATGCTGTCAATACATGATGATGTGTTTTTTTATTTATTTTTAACGTTTGGAACATACCATATATACACAATGTAACCGCAAACAAACCAATTGACATCCCCCACCAAACCCTCAATAATTAAGGTGATATTTAAATATTGGAGGCAAAAATAAATGAAACAACGTTATATTGGTGAAAGTAACTGGCAAGCTTCAGCTATTGCACTTGGTATCATGCGTATGAACAGTTTGACTGTGGATCAAGCTGCTAAGGCTATCGATACAGCTTATGATAGTGGCATTAATTTTATTGACTCAGCTGACATCTATGGTGGTGGAGATTCCGAAAAAATCTTCGGTCAAGCACTCAAGCAAAGCGGTGTAAATCGTGATCAACTATTCATTCAATCAAAAGGTGGTATCGTTTCTGGTAAGAGATATGATTTCACAAAACAACATTTGATTGATGCTGTTGATGGTTCACTAGAACGTTTAGGTGTCGATTATCTTGATTCATTCCTTTTGCACCGTCCAGACCCATTGATGGAACCTGAAGAAGTCGCTGAAGCATTTGATGAATTGCAAAAATCAGGTAAAGTCCGTCACTTTGGTGTTTCTAACTTTAATCCTCAACAATATTTACTCGTTCAGGAAGCGGTCGACCAACGTTTAATGATTAATCAACTTCAATTCAGCATTATGCATACTGGTATGATTGACTTTGGCATGCACACTAACATGACTGATACTCGTTCTATCAACCATGATGGCGGTATTCTTGAATTTTCTAGACGTATGGGCGTTACAATTCAAGCCTGGTCACCATTCCAATATGGCATGTTTGCTGGTACTTTCATTAACAACGACAAGTTCCCAGAATTGAACAAAGTTCTCCAAAAACTCGCTGACAAATATGGCGTAAGTAAAAATGCCATTGCCGCAGCTTGGATTCTTAGACATCCTGCCGACATTCAAGTTATTATCGGTACTATGAATCCAGAGCATATCGCTGATAGTGCCAAAGGTGGAGACGTAGACCTTACTAAGCAAGAGTGGTACGACGTTTACTTCGCAGCAGGTAATGATTTACCATAAATTTTAAAAATTTGTCATAACAAAAAGGCAGTTCTTTCATTTCTAATTTTTGAAAGAACTGCCTTCTTTTGGTTTATAATGTAAATAAATTATTAAAAAAGAGGAACTTCCTATGCCAAAAGTACTCGTAATTTATGCCCATCCTTTGACCGAAAAGGGATCTTCAACGCACGAATTATACAAACATTTTATCAATGCGTACCAAGAAGCTAACCCTAATGACGAAGTCGTAGTTCACAACGTTTCTGAATATATGCCTTATCCATTAAACAAATTTGCCGTTTCAATTTATAACAAGAAATTAGCTAAATGTGATTTAGATGTCGATGAAAAGCGCTTCAATGACGCCCGTCAGATGTGGATTGATGAGTTTAATCACGCTGACAAATACGTTTTCGTTAATCCAATGTACAATCTCTTCATCCCTGCCGAAATGAAAAGTTACATTGACATGATAATGGCTTCTCACGATACTTTGCATGGCTCACTGAACAAACTACATGATAAAAAAGCAATTCACTTGCAAGCTAGTGGTAACAGATATCATAAAAACGTTTCGATCGATGATCCACAAATTAAAGATTTAGCTGATGAATATCTCAAAATGATGCTACATGTCATTGGTATTGATGACTATTCTAGTGTCTTCGCCGAAGGTATGGATGTTGATCCGATGAATACCATTGAAATATTAGACGATGCCTATGATGAAGCTAAAATTGCTGGTCAAAATTTTTAAAAATGTACAAAAAAGAAGTTGCGATTCAAAAATCGCAGCTTCTTTTTATTTCGTACTTTCATTGATGATAAGTTTGGCAAAAATCAACATAGGATCCACGCAAATTAGCTTCATCCGTATATTCACAAGGAACTATTTTAGGTTTGACGGAAGCAATTTTAACAATTTGACGAATCTTTTCAATTTCTTTATTAACTTCAGGAATCAAATGTGGGTTATTAGATACGGCACCACCTAAAACAATGAGTTCAGGATCGAAACTATACTGCAAATTGTAAATCCCTTTGGCAAGCGAAGAATACATGGTTTGGACCTCTTTTTGTGCTCGAACATCGCCTTGATCCGCTAAATTAAAGACCTCTTTACCAGAATAGTTAGTTTTGGGTTGAGAGGATTCGTTATATCTTTTAGCCACGCCAACTGAGGTAGCTAAATTACTGAGTATATTTTTATCATCGACCAACGTGTATCCAAATTCGCCACCAAATAAGTGTGCGCCATGCCAAATTTGATGATTAACAATAACTGAGCCGCCAACGCCAGTTCCAATGATCAAGAATAAAAGACTAGAAACACCCTTTCCAGCACCAGAATCTAACTCTGCCAACGCTGCGCAATTAGCATTATTTTCCATACTTACAGGTAATCCAAATTTATCTGACAAAGCTTGTTGGATTTTAAAATTATGGATATAAGGAATGGCTGAAGCCCCTTCTACCACACCAGTTTTCTTATTAACCGCACCTGGAGAACTAATTCCTACACCTTTAATTTGATATTCTGATTTCATTTTTGCTACATTTTCATTTAAGTCAGAATAAAATTCCTCTAAAGTCTTCGGAGTAGGAATTGAAGGTAATTTCTCCAATTTTTGATTTTTCATAACAGCTAATTTTATAGATGTACCACCGATGTCAATTAAACCTAAATCACTCATTTTATCTAGCCCCCACTCTTTTGTTAACGCTTTCAGTATAAAAGTATATACATTTGAAGTCAATTTACAAAAAAATAGACTACCTTTCACCGCTCGAACTCAAGCAACTACAAGTAACCTAAATAAAAATTTTAACCTTTGGGTAAATTTTATAACCTTTAAAATAACTGTTTTTTATACTTTTTGAACAAGGCAAACATCATGATGGTTGAATTTATCTTTCTTCAAAACATGCCAATGTTTATCTTTAGTAAGATTATAATTTTCATCACCCACAAAGACCATTGCAATATCACCGGATTTTGCCTCAGCGATTCTTGAATAATCTCTCAAATAATCATACTGAGTTTCTGGCCCAATTCCTACTTCATTTCTTTTACTTTCCAATTCAGGGCCTTTTTCAACAACATATTCCGTACTGCTAATAGGATTTCTTACTAAACGAAAAACTGCAAAATTGCTACTCATATCCGTCATATACAATCTAGATTTAGGATATTTTTTGCTCATCATTGAATCAATTTCCCGAGTTTCCTCATAAGATCCATTGAAATTATTAAAAAAATTCTTACTACCATCAAATCCAAAATAGGCTTTGCCTACAAATACTGTCAAAAAGGCTATCGGTAAGAAGAGAATAACGTATGAAAGCATCGGATTTCTCAAACGAACTTTCAAAGCACTTATGACAGAAAACAGTCCGAAACCTACTAAAGCCAACATAGGCATCCATAATAAATTCCAATGATTATAGTTAGCTTTAATTACCATCATGCAAGGAATAAAACTAACCAATCCAATTAAGCTAATGGTCCGCATGATTTTAGCCTTTTTGCTCAAATTAGGTGTCCTTATAAAGAAACCAAAAAATCCTAATAATAATGTTGGAATAGAAATCACTCCAAAAGGAGCCACACTATTTTGTGTTAAATTATCTGTTCCTAAAAAGAATTGCTGAGCACCAATTAACATATTCTGCTTTATCCCAGTTATGACTCCATTGCTCATATCAACTAACGAACTCGTTCGATTGGCTCTTAAATAGGGATATTCAAAGAATAAAAATTTAGAAATATGATTAATATGTTGAACATTTACTCGATAAGCAAAAACAATTAATGGTATGGCCATTATTAAAATAATAATCAACCATGTTACTAAAAGCTTTATAGGCAACCATCTTTTAATCAAAATCATTCCCGTCAGTAACATCACTAAGATCGGTAAATAAATCCACGCGGCAATATACCCATATGCCGATAATCCTAATAATATTCCTGAAACTACTATCCAAACTAATCGAGAAATATTTTTTTGGTTGTCATTAATTGCCAAAAATAAAGTAATCAAACTCAAGGCAACAAACACAGGAGCAATATTAGCATCTAAGACCCATCTACCAGAAATAAATATCCAGGGTGAAGTCAACATAGTGATTAAAACGCAAACAGCCAACAATTTATCTTTTTGACTAGTGTATAAAACGATTGAAAAACTTAGAATAGTCACAAAAGTCAAAATAGCCATTGGTAATCTAAATATTGTTGTTGTAAAACCAAACAGCTTAACCACTGGTAGTACAATCCAAGAATATAAAACTGACTGGCCTTGACCCCAGACACTACCAAAATAAACTGGATCATGTAATCCATTTATATCAGTTGAAAACTTGGTTTCACTGATGACCTCATTCATATAATTGGTTTCATCTATAAAAAGACCTGGAATACTGCCGATTTTATACAAGAAAAAACCTAAAAATACTATTGATATCGCTAAAATTATTAAAAGATAGCGATTCTCCCCCATTTTTTTCAAATACTTCATAAGTAATCCCCATACAATTATTTATTTCATATGACACACTAACAAAGCATGGTAATTTATTGGATTGCCATGCTTTATTTTGATATGTTTTGTTCCCCGTAACGAAAATATATATCATATTCAATAATTCACACATTAAAATTCTAGGACTGTTATAAATATTTTACAAGCAAACTTCTGATGTACTGAATACTATTTCCCAATATAAAAAAAAGATGTGACATCAATCTATCACATCTCAAATCTTATTATCTAAATAAATATACCTTTGATTCATAAGGTCTCAAATTCATATTTTCGTCATCATCGTAATTACCAATCAATAACTGACCATCTTTTTGATCATAATCACGGGTAATCTCTTTATCGGTAAAGTTACTCATAACTAATAATGTCTCATCGTTATAACGACGCTTATAAGCAAACATTTCTTCGTCATCTGGATCTAACAATTCATAATCACCATAAATAATCAAATCACTCTTATGACGTAATTCAATTAACTTCTTGTAATAACTAAAGACAGAATCTGGATCTTCAATTTGGTCCCTAGCATTGATTGTTTGATAATTAGGATTCAAATCAAACCAAGGATTTCCACTGGTGAAACCAGCATTCTTAGTTTTATCCCATTGCATTGGCGTTCTGGCATTGTCTCTCGACTTATAAGACAAATATTTTAGCATTGAATCCTTATCAACAATCTTTTCATCATCTACAAATTCATGATAAGCATTCAAAGATTCTACATCTTCAAATTGAGAAAGCTTTGAATAATGAACATTTGTCATTCCCAACTCTTCACCCTCATATACATAAGGAGTTCCTTGCATCATGTGTAAAGTTGTTCCTAACATTTTAGCAGCTTTAACACGATACTTAGGATCATCGGTAGCGAATCTGGAAACTGCTCTTGGTTGATCGTGATTGTTCCAATACAAGCTGTTCCAACCTTTGCCATTAAGTTTTGTTTCCCAAGTACTCAATGACTTCTTCAAATCAACTAATTTAATTGGTTCGTCATACCATTTACCCAAACGTTTATCAGGATTTCCAGACAATGTTACGTGATCAAATTGAAAGACCATATTCAGTTCATGTGAATCCAAACCAGTATATTTAATAGCATCTTCTGGCGTTGAATCAGGCATTTCACCAACCGTCATAACGTCATATTTTGATAAGACTTTTTGATTCATTTCCTGTAAGAATTCATTCAAACGTGGTCCGTCAGCAACTACTTTTCCAACATCAGCGTATTTTTCATCAGGAGCTTTTTGTCCATCAGGTAGTCCTTGTGGTTTAGAAATCAAATTAATGACATCCATTCTAAAACCATCAACACCCTTATCGAGCCAAAAACGCATGACATTCCAAACTTCATCACGGACTTTAGGATTTTCCCAATTCAAATCAGGTTGTCCTTCAGCAAACAAATGTAAGTAATATTGTCCAGTAGTTTCATCGAATTTCCAAGTAGAACCATTGAAATATGAACCCCAGTTATTAGGTTCATGTCCATCTACTGGATCACGCCAAACATAATAATCACGATATGGATTATCTTTTGACTTTTTACTCTCTTGGAACCACTTATTTTGGTCGGATGTATGATTTACAACTAGATCCATCATGATTTTCAAACCTAGACTGTGTGCTCTTTGAAGCATTTGGTTGAAATCATCCATAGTTCCATATTCAGGTTGAATGCTGCGATAATCGCTAATATCATAACCGTTATCTTTATCCGGTGACTTATAAATTGGATTCAGCCAAATAACATCAGCACCCAAATTCTTAATATAAGCTAAACGACTAGTCAAACCAGGTAAATCACCAATACCATCATTATTACTATCTTGGTAACTTCTTGGATAAACTTGATAAACGACTGATTTCTTCCACCAATCACTTTTTACCATTTTTGAATTCCCCCTCTTAGTGCATTAACTTCATTCTAAAAGTAAATTCAATAATTGACAACGGTTACAAAATTTTAGTTAGCGGTAACTTTTTTCGATCCCCGATAAACTAAATAAGAAGTAATTGGCACCGTCAAAATAACACCAATCGTACAAATTAAAGTAGTCAACACCTCTGCCACTACCAACTTATCATTTACGATTTCACCCACACCATAGCCTAATGAGTGAATTACAAAAAATAGTGGGAACGTGGATGAGAAGAAATTGAACAGCAAGGTATTAGTCTGCGTATTCAAAATCCTATTACCAACGGAAAAACCATCATTAAAGATTTCTGTTGGTGTTAAAGTCGGTTTATTTTCGACAATTTCGTTCAACCCACTCGTTATAGCAACACTAGTTTCTGAGATAACTCCCAAACTGTTGATCACAATAATAGAAATGGCTAATTGTGGATACGATATCCCCGCTGCTAGCGAGAAGGATTCCAATTCATCCTGATTTTCTGCTGCTAAACCTTGCGCATTAGCCCAAAATTCCAAAGGTACTGTAATTAACAAAATTACTACCATTATCAATAATGACGTTTTAAAAGCCGTGCTGGCAGTTTTCCCATTATCAACGTTCATATAAATCGCTACAACCAAAATAACCATGGCGATAATGCCGGTAGTAATTAAAATATTGAATCCATCAGCAATCAATATCAACAAAGCTAAGACTGATACGACATTGATTCCTAATCCAAATAATAAGGTCAAACCTCGTGTTCCCATGACGATTAATAATAAAACAACGAAGGTCAAAAATAGATACAACATTTATTTCACCTTCCTTGTAATTATTCGACTAGCAATAAAACTTGTCATTGGTACAGTCAAAACAATCCCAATTGCACTGATCAACAATTGAGTAATTCCTAAACTCAAAGTCATGTTCAACGTATAACCAACCGAGTTTCCATTGCTCAAATACAGTAAGACCACATTTAAATCTTCAGCAATCACGATAAATAACAAAATATTGATTAACGGTCCAATCAATTCCTTACCAATATTGATGCCAGATTTAAACAGCTTATTTTCAGCAATGTCTGTAACTTCTTTTTTCATTTCAATCAACGAAGAAGAAATATCCATCGTCTCATCCAAAATGACACCTAAGACACTGAAGATAACTTGTGATAAAAAGACACCTAAATATGGCTGTAATTCAAAATCAGTCAATTCCAGATGGATTCCACTATAATTGGATAATCCCAAAACAAAGACACTCAACAAGATTGCCACTGTCGTTGATAAAACAGTACTTGAGTAAGCCATTAATGCTTGATAGCTCGGTCCTAAAATCACTAATAACGCCGTTGCAGATATCAGCAAAGCCGTTATAACGGTTAATGGCAATAAGATACTATCGTGAGTTTTAATAATAATTTGAATAAAGCCATAGTAAATTACGGCATTGATCAAAACACTGATGAACAATCGTTTACGGTCGAATTTCATACAGAATAACAAGAAAACTACTAGCCCAACAGTAAAGACAATACTAGTATCACGTTTAATATTTTGCGGCGTATAATTTTTTCCTGATCTAGTTAATATCACTTGTTGACCCTTTGTATATTTCGTATCGATCAACTGTGATTTGTAATACGTATTTCTAAAAGTTACTTTTTCATGTTTACGATTCAATAAAGTTCCACTGACACGTTGAGTAATTTGCGTATCGGTGTTTTTATATTGATCGGTTGACGTACTCTTATGTAAAATCTGAACTTCTTGTACTTTCATAACTGGATTTTTGTACAAAAAACTGTCGAAATGAGTAAAGACCGTTGCCAAGATGACTAATAGTCCAACTAATAAGAGCATCCGAATATTTTTTTTCATAAAAAATTCCTCGCATTTCTGCCGATGTCTACATTATATGTTTTTTCAGAAAAAAGTTAATAATTTTCGTATTAATAATTTGTGGTTGACAATCCGTGATTATTGAAATATATTTGAGACATCAAATTTGTTAGGAGAATATATTATGAAATCATTTAACTCTCTAAACATCGTAAACGTTCGTTGGCAAAGCCGATAATTCAGATTGGTCCGAGATGGATTCAGTCTGAAGTGGATTGAATCCGTGTCGGCCTATTAAACTATGAAATTTTAAGCCCGCATGGATAAGTTTTAACAATTTAGCCATGTGGGTATTTTATTTTTAAAGACAATCCCACAAAATTCTGGGGTTGTCTTTTTCATTCGGGGGAATTTACGATGAAACATACGAGAAGACTTTACGTAACACTTATAGCACTAGCAATGTTCTTGATTTTTGCATATTTTTACACGGGGAGAGCTGATACACAGAAACAAAATGCCATCCCTAAAGTTGGTATCTTACAGTTGATGTCGCATCCGGCTTTGGATCAAATCAATAAGGGAATCAATGATACTTTGAAGAAAAATGGTTACGTCAATGGCAAGAATATCAAAATTGAATTCCAAAACGCCCAAAACGATCAAAGTAATTTACGGACTATCAGTAAACAATTCGTCCAAGATAACGTCGATGTAGCGGTTGGTATCGCCACTCCATCAGTTCAATCGCTCAAGAATGCCACTTCAAAGATTCCCATCGTCATGGGAGCTGTCACTGATCCTGAAGGCGCCGGTATCATCACTAACAACAATAAACCGGGCAAAAATATCACCGGTGTTTCTGATCAAGCACCACTTGAAGCTCAACTAGAATTGATGAAACAAGTTATTCCTAATCTCAAAACTATCGGTATTATTTATACATCTAGCGATGCATCTGCAACTAGTCAGATGAAGAAGATGCAAAAGCTCGCTAAGAAAAAAGGCTTTAACGTCAAGGTTTCTAGTATCAATTCCGTCAACGACATTCAACAAGTCGGAACTGCTTTGGCCGAAAGTGTTCAAACAATCTACATTCCAACTGACAATACCGTCGCTTCTGGTATGAAACTACTATCTTCTATCGCTACTAAACAAAATATCGCCGTTTTTCCAGCTGCTACAACCATGGTCAAAGATGGCGGACTAGCAACAGTTGGTTTGAGTCAATACGAACTTGGTGAAGAAACTGGTAAACACGTTGTTAGAATCCTTGAACACAAAGAAGATCCCGCTACAACTCCTGTTACTTTCATGAAAAAAGGTCACTTAATGCTCAACGAAAAGATGGCTAAGAAACTCAATATTCAATTCTCTGATTCACTCATCAAACAAGCTCAAAAGAAAGGACAAATAATCAAATGAATCTAATCGTCTCTACTATCAGTCAAGGTTTCATCTGGTCCATCATGGCTATCGGATTATTCATCACCTTTAGAATCCTCGACTTTCCCGATATGACTGTTGAAGGAAGTTTCCCATTAGGTGCCGTGACAGCCGTTAGTCTAATTCAAAGTGGTCACTCAACTTTGTACTCACTTTTAATTGCTTTTATCTTCGGATGTTTAGCTGGTTTTGCGACAGCTTTTCTCTACGCCAAGTTAAACGTTCCTATCCTATTAGCTGGTATCTTAACAATGACTGCACTTTATTCCATCAATTTGAGAATTTTGGGTAAAGCTAACATGTCATTAACTAAATCTACTAATATCTTCAATCAATTTGGTTTAGATAAATTACCTACTAATTTCAACGGCATCATCTTAGGTATCATCATCATTGCTATTATCATCTTCTTGTTGATCATTTTCTTAAACACAGAAAAAGGTCAAGCTGTCATCGCTACTGGTGATAACGAAACAATGGCCGCATCCCTTGGTATCAATACCACTGTTATGAAGTTCATCGGTTTGATGGTTTCTAACGGAATCGTCGCTATAACGGGTGGCTTGATTGCTCAACAAAACGGTTTTGCGGACGTCAACATGGGTATCGGTGTCATCGTTATCGGCCTATCTGCCATTATTATCGGTGAAGTAATTTATCCCGATGTTCCACTAAGTATTCGTCTAATTACTATTGTTATTGGTAGTATCGTCTATCGTTTGATTTTAATGATTGTTCTACAACTAGGCTTCAATACCAACGATTTGAAATTGATCTCAGCTATCATCTTGGCACTATGTCTAGCACTACCAACGATTCGCGCACAATTCTTAAAAACTATGAGAAATGGGGTTAAAACTAAATGAAACCATTACTAGAAATTAAACATGCCGTCAAAACTATTTATAATGACGACGATAATCTCAATATTCTCAACGACATCAATTTAACTATCAATCCCAAAGATTTCTTAGTCGTTTTAGGAACTAACGGTGCCGGTAAATCAACCTTACTAGATGCTATCACTGGAACAAACAAATTAACTTCCGGCCAAATTCTTCTCAACGGTGACGACATTACTGGTGAAAATCTAGCCAAAAGGAGCCGTCACATCAGCCGTGTTTATCAGGATCCAAAATCCGGAACAGCCCCTCGAATGACAGTTGCTGAAAACTTGTTGCTCGCCAAACGCCGTGGTTTACCTAGACGTTTAAGATTACGTAAATTAAAAGAAAATATGCCTGAATTTCAAAAATTAATTTCTAACTTGCCTACTTTGGACAATCGTTTGAATACTTTCACTGAAAAATTATCCGGTGGTCAAAGACAGACATTGAGTTTCTTGATGGCAATCATTCAACGCCCAGAATTATTATTATTGGATGAGCATACCGCCGCACTTGATCCTCAAACTAGCAAGGATTTAATGGAATTAACTAACAAGATTATTTTGGAAAAAGAATTGACTTGTATGATGATCACCCATGACTTATCTGATGCCATGAAATACGGTAATCGCTTGATTGTCTTGAAAAAAGGTGAAATCATCCTCGATTTGGATAAGACCGAAAAAGATAAATTGACTGAAAGCGACTTGTTGCAATACTTTTAGCCACAGCAAAAAGACGATACCTGCCATAGTATCGCCTTTTTTAATGCTTATTTTGCCAAAAATTGCTGAATTGTGATTAAAGAACGTCGCTTGCTTTAACCCATTCGTTTGTAGCTACTCGGTACATTTTTTCACCATTGATTGTAGCTACTTTATCAGAGAACCAAGCACTGCCAGATGCTAGAGCTCTCAAGCTACTCTTCTTACCGTTAATATCATATAAATATTTTGCGGAACCTGAAGTAGTATTTACGACCTTGTTAATTGCTTCATATTCTACGATGTCACTTGCTTTTACATATTCGTTATTACCCACTCGATAGTAAGTTACACCGTTTAAAACTAGTTTTTGATCAGTCTTCCAACCAGTATTGAAGGCAAGCGCACGATTGCGAAGTTGCTTTCCGTTCTTGTCGAATAGACTTGTTGTTTGTTTTGTTTGAACTGTAGATAAGTGTGCTGTTTGTGATGTTACTGGAGATTTTTCAATTACATAAATATTGAAAGATTTTTTTGATTTGTCTAAAACAATTGATTTCGATGAACCCTTAGCAAGTTCATATCTATCAGGTAATTGAATATCCACTTTTTGACCATGTTTACCTTGAGCAATATAACTATGAATTGTTTTATTGCTGTTTTGATTGATAAGGTTAATTTGTGCTGTTACTTTGGTTGGATCTTCTGGTAGATCTACTCCGTTGGCCGGGACTACTAGGATGTTACGCACAGAATCGTTTTTAGCCGCCGTAATAGTATTGTTAGGAATATTAACTAACTTGTAGCCCTTAGGGATATTTAAATTAATATCTGCACCCTTGCCTGTATATTCTTTTTGACTACTTACGACTCTACCTAATGCATCAACAAAGTTTATAGTCGTATGAACTTTTTTTACTATCCAAATCCACAGTACTCCACTTTCACTACTTAAGTATTGATCATAAGATAATGCATACCCTTCAGGGACTATCTCCTCCGTTACTTTTTCACCAGTAATACCAACATAATCCATTAGATCTCCAATACTTTCCACTGGCCCACCATCATTATGAACTTTGAATTGAATTTTAAAGTTAGTTTTTTCCCCCTTTAAAACTATTCTATGAACATATTTATCCACGTCATGAATTGTGATTTTATTATTTCCTATAATTGAAAAACCTTTTTTTGGCGATACAGTTATTTCTTGGTTTTTTGAACCTCGAACTTCTTCTGTATATCCAATACTATTTCCCTTTAAATCAACAAACTCGATTATATTTCTATATTGGTGTTTTACTTTTACTATATAATGTCCACCCGAAGTAACATTAATTTCATTCGGTTGATTGTCATCGAGAATGTATTCGTTATTATAACTTGTCTCTTGTCCCAAAAGATTTTCTACATTTATAATTGGATAATTTGGATCAAAATCGCTCTCAATATCTTTATTAAAAATATTAATACCATTTTCATCTTTAAAAGATAATTTCACATTATGAATATCTTTGATTAACTTAATATTGAAAGTATTTCCCGATTCCTTTGCTATTACATACAGTGGTTGATTTTTTGCTAATTTGTAATTGTCTGGTTCAGGAACATAGACTTTACTTCCAACTTCACTATACGTTGTTTGTTTTTCTACAAAATTATTATTTTCGTCATAAAAATTAAAAATAACCGCTACACTTTCTTCATGAATCGCTTTTCGACTGATACTAATGTCATAGTTAGTATTGTCTCCACTCAAGGTATATTTATTACCCCAAATTAAAGAATAACCCTTAGGAATCACATTATCAGGTATTATAACCTCATCACCAGTATATCCTTTAGCAATCCAAGTTCCTAAAAGACCATCTCCCCATCTATCCACAAAATTTAAGATATTCTCTACATACAACGCCTCAACATTAACATATCTAATTTTTTCAACATCAGAAATAATATTAATATATTTGTCACCTTTAATTTCGTATCCGTGTGGGATTAAGTCATATAAATTGTATTTCTTGCCGACTTCTCCTTCGATATTTATAGCAACATGTTCTCCCTTTTGAGTTATTAAAACGATATTGTTATAAACTTTAGAATTCTCTTTAGTCTCTTGCTCATTCGATACAGTAGCAGCATTAACCGATATATATTGCCCACCGAACATCATAGTTGAGAATAAAATACTAGTTACTAAAACACTCTTTTTCATAAACATCCCCTGATATAAAAATTTCTTATTATATTTTTGAATTTACAGGTATAACGCATTCTTATAATAAGATAAAACTAATATATTATATTTACCTAAAATAAAACAACAAATAAATCAAAATATTTAAAATTCATTGCTATATCAATAAATATATGAATTTATAATTATTGTAATTCGAAATTAATCTATAAGTTATCATTTATATATAAACAAAAAGATCAATCCTCACGGAATGACCTTTCATTTTTGTGATTTCAGAACTATTTTAATTATTTAACATCGCTTGCTTTAACCCACTCGTTTGTGGCTACTCGGTACATTTTTTCACCATTTACTGTTGCGTATTGATCTGTGTACCATTTTGAGTTAACGCCCAAAGCACGATTTGTAATCATTTTACCTTCAAGAGTATATAGACGCTTGTATGAACCGTTAGTTGTTGTAACAATGCCTTCATGTTTAACAGGTACACTAGTCATCTTCTTAACAAAGACCTTGATATCCTTGTTACCCTTTTTATCAAACTTAATTGTGGCATCTTTTGCATTTGTGAACGAATAACCTTTAGGAGCTTCAATCTTAGTTGAGAATGAGGCTTTTCCTGTTACTTGCTTGTAGCCTACTAAATCCTTTGAGTTTTGATCAACGAATGTGATACGAACTCTTTGGATTGTGTAACGCGCACCTGATGGACGCTTTGATGGCTTAGCAGCTGGTTTCCCTGGTTTACTTGGAGTAGGCGCTGGTGTTGAAACAACCTTTGTTGACTCAACTTTTACTTGAACACTACCATCCTTATTAATATCCAACTTAATTTCATTTTTTCCGTTAGCTAATTTGTAACCATTTGGTAAGTTTTTATCACCAATAGTGATGGTTTTATCTGCTTTGTTTACTTGGAAAGTTCGTACACCAGATGGAATTGATTTTCCTGTTTTAGCGTTAATGAACTTAACCGTTACATTCTTTTTAGTTACTACTTCACTACCAATTTTCACTACTCTAACGTAAACAGTATTTTTACTATCTTCATTATTGATTCTCAAAGTAATCTGATCTAAATCACTTTCCAGTTTGTATTCTGTTGGTAACATATCTTTTTTGATAGTTACATTCTTCGTATTATTTGATACTTGAATCGTTTTTGAACTTTTATCGATAGCTTTACCCGTTGCCTTATCAATAAATTGAATTTGTACATTCTTATTTGTTGGAGTCACAGCTTTTTTTGGTTCTACTTTAATTTGAACACTATTATCGCTATTAATTTCCAATGTAATCTTATCTTTACCATTAATTAATTTGTAGTCACTAGGTACATCTTTACTATTAATAGTGATGGTTTTAGCAGCATTATCAATTGGAAAAATTTGTACACCAGATGTAACTACTTTATTGGTTTTACTGTCGACAAATTTAACTGTTACATTCTTCTGAGTTGCAACATTATTGCTTTTTTTCACTATAGCAACATAAATTACATTTTGACCATCTTTACTACTATTAATTCTAAAACTCATTTGCTTCACGTCATTCTCAAATTGATAACCATCTGGAAGCATATCTTTAGTAACAGTAGTTGATTTCTGTGCGTTTGGCACCTCAATAGTTTTTGTCTTATTTTCTAAAGTTTTATGTGCATCTTTGTCAATAAACTTAAGTTGTACCGACTTCGTTGTTGATGCGGCTGGCTTATTATCGTTAGTATCACCAGGTTTTCCAACTGAAACAATGTCCGGAGCCGTCAATTGCGGTTCATGACTTTGTTGTTCTTGTTCATCTGGCGTAATAATTTCAGGTGGTGTCAATTCAGTAATACCCGATTTTGGTAAACCTGCTGGTCCTAATGCTCTTGCACTTGTTTGAGCATTTTCTGCCGCCATAGCAGTAATACTGCCAACATTCACACTTCCTAAAACACTAGAAAATAATAATCCAGATACGATCACTGTCTTAGCTAACTTCATAATTTTTCCCTCCGAAAAGTAATTTTCCTTAATATCCAATAAGGTAAAGCTAATGTAATATATCCAGATTTTTCTAGCAATTAAAAAAAGCAATATTTAAATTTAGTTACTATAAATATTAATTTAGCAACAATCTATTTATTATTTTTGCACTGAAATATTTTATATTAATATAAGAATTTCATTATGTAACCGACAATTTCTAATATATCCCTAATAAAAAAAACACAAACCAATTATGATTTGTGTTTTCTTTTTGATAATTGTAAATTTTCTTTACTAATTTTATTTTGGTTATTCTTGGAAGAATTTATTAATACCTGAATAATTTCGAATTAATTTATCAATTCGCAAATTCTCAGGAAGATTTACTTTTTCCAATTTTGGATCTTCGACCAGAACTACTTTACCCGCTTGAGCTGTATTAGCTGCTTGAATACCTGAAACCGAATCTTCAAAAATAGCACTATTACTTACTTTACCATCAACGTTTTCGATAGCTTTCAAGAAGATATCAGGTGCTGGTTTACCCTTGATTTGACCGTCATTGAAAGCAACTTTGCTTAAATCAAACCAACGTCCCAATTGCAACTGCTCGAAGAAAAACTCTACATTAGAATATTCCGAAGCCGTTGCGATGTTCAGCTTAATATCATTACTCTCACACCAGTCCAAAAAATCAGCTAATCCTGATACTAATTGGAATTCATCGGGAGTATTCAAACAAATTTCTCGATAAATATTCTCTTTTTTATCTGACAATTGAGTTAATTCAGCACCTGAAATACTTCTGCCCAAATAATACTCAAAAGTATTACGATTATTAATTCCAGCAATGTGCAATTGATAATCTTGACTGGTCAATTTGCGATTGAACTCGACTTCTAAAAATTTTCCCCAAGCTCTCTTTTGAATCAAACCGTCGAAAATCATCGTACCGTTGAAATCAAAAATCATTGTATCAATCATAAGTATCCTCCCATGCAAGCGCTTTTAAACAAATTGTCTCACGTCGAGGTTTTTCCAACAAGTTAACTTCAAAATAAGAAATCTATTTTAAAATAAGATAAACATTTCATTTTTTGAATAATTTTTCCAACAAAAAACCATGAATCGATTTGATCCATGGTCGAAATTTTCAATTATTTAATATCAGAAGCTTTAACCCATTCATTAGTAGCTACACGATACATCTTGGCTCCATTGATTGTCTTCATCAAATCAGTAGCCCAAGCTGAATTCCTACCTAAACCACGATTTGAAATAGTTTGACCATCTCTTGTATAAAGTGGTGTGATATTGACATTCTTTGTAGTTACTTTATTTACATCAGATTTTTCTGCACCGACAGCATCTGCTTCTGTATTAGTATTATTACCGGTCGATTTAACTGATACATCAGAAGCTTTGACCCATTCAGTAGTTGATACTTGATAATAATCTACTCCATCCAAAGTCATTTTGTTGTTAGTTTGCCAATCAGTTCCTCCGCGAAGTGCACGGTTAGCTAAAGCACCAGTCTTTGTATATAGTGGTGTGTATTCTGAATCGGTATTAGTCGTTACAACGCTCTTGAATGGTGTTACTCCATTATCAGCTTTATTAACGGTCACGATTTGGGTATTACCATTGGCTTGCAAAGCTACTGTAGCATCTTTAGTAGCGTAACCCTTTGGAAGTTGTGAAGTAACATCGACAGTTTCACCAACTTTTTTGCCAGAAATAGTAGCTGTTCCTACTTGTTCGTTGTCAGCAGTCTTAAAGATTATTGTGTTGCTGATTTCTTTAGTTACATTAATGCTGTATGTAGCATCTTTTGCAATCTCAACACTAGCATCAGCATCACTCAAAACATAACCTGTGATATCTGGCTTAGGGATCGACAAAGTTTGTCCAATCACGGCATCAACACTAGTTTCTCCTACTTGAGTTTTGGTTGCCTCATCGACGTAGTTGATTGTGACATTAGTGATTTGATCTGTCTTCACAACCTTAAAAGTTTGTGTAGTTCCGTCAGCTTTGACAACTGCCTCTTGATCAAGTCCCGGATATAGTGAATAACCGTCTGGCATGTTGATTTTTGCACCAACACTAGCTTTCACTGATGTGGCAGGAAGATCTTTAATAGCATTGCCATTGACATCAGTAAATTTAATCAAATTCGTAGCTTCATTCTCTGCTGTAGTTGAAGCAGTTCCTTCAGCGTTAACAGTTGTAACAGGAGCACTAACTGTGCCTAGTACCATACCTGATACTAGTAATCCACTCAATAATAATGATGTAGCTTTTTTCACAATAAACCCTCCGTATCCTATTTGTTCATGTAAATATTAGTTTAGTTAAACATTTGTTTCAAGTTAATGATTTTTTTACTGGCCAAAACCTTCTGGAATTCCCAATGCTACCCGAGCATAGCGACTCATTTTAGAAATATCCCAGATTGGATACCATACTAACTCGATTTCACAGTTTTTGATACCTTCGACCGACTTGACAGCTGCGGTAATCGTATCATGCAACATGTCGCTGAGAGGACAGCCCATTGTGGTCAAGGTCATCGTTATAACGGCATCAGTTTCATTTTCAATTTCTACTTCATAAATCAAACCTAAATTAACAATATCAATTCCTAGTTCAGGATCAATCACCTTCTCTAAGGCATCCATAACTAGGTCTTTTTTGGTCTTATCTTCTGTCATATTCTTTAACCAATTGACCCTTCCATTTCATAACTAATCAAACGATTCAATTCAACCGCGTATTCCATAGGTAGTTTCTTCGTAAATGGTTCAACAAAGCCCATAACAATCATCTCGGTAGCTTTTTCTTCGGAAATTCCTCGGCTCATTAAGTAATAAAGTTGTTCTTCAGAAATCTTTGATACTCGAGCTTCATGTTCCATCGAAACATTGGCATTATCAATTTCATTGTAAGGAATCGTATCCGATGAAGATTGATCGTCCATGATAATCGTGTCGCATTCAACGTGGGCTTTCGAGCCATCAGAATGTTTGCCAAATCTAACTGTACCTCGATAGTCCACTGATCCACCAGTTTGAGCGATTGATTTAGAAACGATTGAACTAGAAGTGTTTTTGGCATTATGAATCATGCGAGCACCAGAATCTTGATGAATTCCGTTACTGGCCACCGCAATTGACAACATCGTTCCTCGAGCATTTTCACCATTCAAGTAAACACTTGGGTATTTCATTGTAACTTTGGAACCAAGGTTACCGTCGACCCATTCCATCGTGGCGTTTTCCGAAGCGGCAGCCCGTTTAGTTTCCAAACTATAAACGTTGTCAGACCAATTTTGAATCGTTGTATAACGACAATATGCATCTCGCAAAACGTTAACCTCAACTACTGCAGCATGCAAACTATCAGAAGAATAATTCGGTGCAGTACAACCTTCGACGTAATCGACTTTGGCACCTTCATCGACGATAATTAAGGTCCGCTCAAATTGCCCCGAGTTTTCGGCATTTAATCTGAAATAGGATTGGATTGGAATATCACATCTCACGCCTTTAGGAACATAAATGAACGATCCACCAGACCAAACTGCTCCATTCAAAGCCGCAAATTTGTTATCAGTAGGTTTAACTAATTTACCAAACCATTTTTTGAAAAGTTCTGGATACTCTTGTAACGCCGTATCCGTGTCGGTGAACAAAATTCCTAACTTTTCAAATTCATTGCGCATATTATGATAAACGACTTCCGATTCATATTGAGCTGAAGATCCGGCTAAGTATTTGCGTTCAGCTTCAGGAACACCTAAACGGTCAAAGGTTTCCTTCATCTTATCCGGCACGTCATCCCAGTCACGATATTTTCTATCGGTCATTTTTTGATAATACAACATATTTTCTAAATCTAAGTCTGACAGATCTGGGCCGAAATTAGGCATCGCCAATTTTTGATAGGTTTTGTAAGACTTTAAACGATAATCCAACATCCATTGTGGTTCGTTTTTCTCGGCTGAAATTTTGCGGACTGTTTCTTCTGTCAAACCGCGTCCAGTACTAAATTTAGGCTTTACATCATCGTGAAAACCGTATTCGTATTCTGAATTTTCTAAATCAATCATCGACTTCTTCTCCTAATGATTTTCTTAAAGCCCACCAGCTCAATGTGGCACACTTAATCCGGGCTGGAAACTGCATGACACTTGATAAGATTGCGGCATCACCCAACTTCTTTAAATCTGAATCAGAATGCTTTTTACCCATGACCATATCAGAAAAGATGTGGGCCATTTCTAGTCCTTGCGTGGTGGTTTTATCAATTATAGCATCGGTCATCATGCTGGCAGATGCTTGACTGATAGTACAACCTTCGCCACTAAATCCTGCATCAATGATCTTGTCATCTTTAATTTCTAATTCCAAATTGATTACATCGCCACAAGTTGGATTTTTCAAAGTAGTCTTAGACGTTGCTTGTGGTAAAGCATGCTTATGATGTGGATTTTGTGAATGATCCAAGATAACTTCACGATATAGATTGTTCAATCCCATTAAACTCATACTCTGAAGAACTCCTTTGTATCAGTGATTGCTTGTAATAATTTATCAACATCAGCTTTAGTATTGTAAAAATAAAGACTGGCACGAACGGTTGCCACGACTCCCAAATATTTCATCAACGGTTGGGCACAATGATGTCCCGCTCTGACAGCTACTCCATCCATATCAAAAGCCGTTGCCACATCATGTGGATGTAAATCATTAAGATTAAATGAGATAACGGCGTTATGATTTTTGGAATCATGTGGTCCGTAAACTGTTAATCCTTCGATGCTCAATAATTTAGGCAACGCATAATCAACTAATTCCTGTTCATATTCGGCGATATTTTCCATTCCTAAATTATTCAAATAATCGATAGCTTTGCCTAATCCAATTGCGCCACTGACATTTTGCGTTCCAGCCTCGAATTTCCAAGGTAGTTCACTCCAAGTACTATCGAATTTGTCCACTGAATTGATCATCTCACCGCCAAATTGGTATGGTGAAGTTTGTTCTAACAATTCTTTTTTGCCATACAAAACACCGATTCCCATTGGGCTCAACATCTTATGTCCTGAAAAGGCATAGAAGTCAGCATCTAATTTTTGTACGTCGACTGGTTGATGTGGAACTGCTTGAGCACCGTCAACTACTATAACGGCGTTATGAGAATGCGTGATTTGCGCTAATTTTTTAATATCATTAGTCACACCCAAGACGTTACTTGCATGAGCTACGGCAACAATTTTAGTTTTATCTGTGATTTTATTCAGAGCATCGTTCATATCCAATTGACCATCATCAGTCAATTCAATATATTTCAAAACGGCATGTTTTCTGATAGCGAGTTGTTGCCAAGGAATCAAATTACTATGGTGTTCCATATAAGTGATAACTATTTCATCACCTGCTTGAATATTTGCTTCGCCATAAGTACTAGCAACTAAATTCAAACTATCGGTCGTCCCTTTAGTAAAAATAATTTCTTTGCTAGATTGAGCATTGATAAAATGCTGAACTTTCTTACGAGCTGATTCATATTCATCAGTTGCTCGTTGTCCTAATGTATAAACGCTGCGATGCGCATTAGCATTGATAGTTTGGTAATAATTTGTGACAGTATCGATAACTGTTTGCGGTTTTTGAGAAGTGGCAGCACTGTCCAGATAAACTAATGGTTCATTATTTATTCGCTGCTTTAAGATTGGAAAATCATCACGAATTTTCTGAAACTGCTTGTCCATTTGCCAACTTCCTTTCAATCGTTTGTACCAATTGTTCTCTGATTGCTTTAGATGGGATAGAAACTAACACGTCACCTAAGAACCCACGAATAACCATCCGTTGAGCAGTTTTCTTATCCAATCCACGGCTCATCAAATAATAGAGCTGATTTTGATCGACTTGACCTACACTAGCGGCATGGCCTGCCAAAACATCATTTTCATCTATCAATAAAATTGGATTGGCATCTCCATGAGCGTGGCTCGACATCATTAAGACACGATTTTGTTGTTCAGCATTAGCTCCTGAAGCGCCTTTGATAATGTGGCCGATACCGTTAAAAATCAATCGTGAATGGTCAGTAATCACCCCACGTTGATTGATATTACCAATAGTTTTCTTACCATAATTAGTAACACGAGTATTGACCCCTTCAAGTTGTTTTCCAGCAGTAATATCGACAACTTTAATTTCTGAATGAGCACCAGTACCCTTTAAATCAGTGTCAAAATCAGCGACAGTATTTCCCTCATTCATCAAACCAATCGACCAGTCAACGTAAGCATCCCGACCAACATCCGCTCGGCGACTTAAGTACGACGTTACATTTTGACCGAGTTCATCAACTGCTGCGTACTTCACTTCACTGTTATCTAAAGCTTTGATTTCTACAACACAATTAGCAACACTTACTTGATCACCTTTGGTAGTAGTCTTTTGAATCAATGAGAATTTTGAGTTTTCACCCGCTACGACCAAAACATGAGAAACAAATGGCTGACTAGAATCTTGTTGAAATTCTAATTCGATTGGTTTTTCTACGACCGTATCTTTAGGAACATACAAGAAAACACCATGATTTACATAGGCTGTATTATAAGCCGACAACTTGTTTTCATCTGCTTTAATTACGGTGTACAAATACTTCTGAACTAAGTCAGGGTATTCATTTAGGGCCTCAAACAAATCCATCAAAATATAATTGTCTTGTGATGCTACTTTTATCTTAATAATCGTTTCAGATGGCGGTGTTAGTTGCCAATTATGAAAATCAAAACGTTGTATTGTTGGCAACGGTAATTTCTCAATTGAATTTAATGCCGTCAGTCTTTTTTGAACGAACCAATCAGGTTCATTAATTGTCAGATTTTCTAATGTCATAATATCCCCTTAGTCGTCGGCTAGATTAGCCTTGATTCCTAATTCATCTCGCAAGCCAGCATAACCCTCATCTTCTAGTTTTTGCGCAAGATCAGCCGAACCAGTTTTGACAATTCTTCCGTCCATCATTACGTGGACCACGTCTGGTTTGATGTAATTCAAAAGTCTTTGATAATGAGTGATAATCAAAGCACCAAAGTTATCCCCGCGCATTGAATTAACACCTTTAGAAACAACTTTTAAAGCATCGATATCAAGTCCTGAGTCGATTTCATCTAATAAAGCAAAACTAGGTTTGATCATCAATAATTGTAAAATCTCATTACGTTTCTTTTCGCCACCAGAAAAGCCTTCATTCAAATAACGTTCTGTCATAGCTTGACTCATGTCTAACAATTCCAAATTCTTGTCGAGTTCTTTCAAAAAATCCATTACAGAAATTTTGTCATCTGCTGGACGTCTAGAATTGATGGCTGCTCTCAAAAATTCAGCATTAGTAACACCTTGAATCTCAGCAGGATATTGCATCGCCAAAAATAATCCTTTTCGAGCACGTTGATCGACTGGCATATCCAAAATACTTTCACCGTTCAAAAGGATATCGCCTTTAGTAACGTGGTAGTTTTTTTGACCCATAATAGTCTGCGATAATGTTGATTTACCTGTACCATTAGGTCCCATGATGGCATGAATCTCACCTGTATTCATCAGCAAGTTGACACCTTTGAGAATCTCTTTTTTATTCTTAGTCTCTTCATCTTCCACTTCAACGTGAAGATTTTTTACTTCAAGTGTTGCCATTGTAGCCCTCCAAATACTTTCGATAACAATATTATAATATGAAAAAAATAAAAAAACGTTCAATTAACAAATGAACGTTTTTTATTCCAAATCTAAGATTTCATACTCAAACCCACAAGCATCGATGAATTTCATCAAATCACTGGCGGTTAAGAAAATCGTGTGCGTATTAACATTTGGATGGAAAGTCAGGATCTCTTCACTATCCAGCATTTCTTTATCAAAATACAACTTTATATTATGAGCCGTATTATTAATAATGCCAAACGGTGAAACAATCCCCGCTTCCAGACCCAATTGCTCCTCAATATCGTGATCATGTGCCATCGATATACGTTTTGTCCCTGTAAGTCCTTGGAAATTCTTGAAATCCATCCGTTTTTTATCATCCATAATCACTAAATAGAAATGTTTCTTCTTATCTTTTAAAAACATCGTCTTAGTTCTAACGCCCTCTAAACCGGCAATATAATTGTCAGCTTGCTCAGTCGTTTCAGCTGCTGGATGGTCAACTACTTTATATTTAATATCTAACTGATTGAGTTTTCCTGCCAAATCTTTATAGGCTTGTTCTGAACCCCTACTCATAATCATCATTACCCTTCATATCTTGATATTGTTTGCGCAAAGCGTTGATTCTCAATTCCACTACTTCATTATGATTAATTTTAGCAAAAGCCATCGCATCCGTTAATAAGTCTTTGACATCTGTTGCTGGTTGGTTTGTATTAATCGCAATTTTAGCCTCTAACAATTTCAATCTTGGTAAATAGTAAGTAATATGTTGTTCAGAACATAACTTGATGCCACGTTTTACCAATTCCAAGCTATTTTCAAACTTGTTTTTAACAATCAAAAAATCAGCCGTATAGAAAACAATCGTTAGAATTCGTAAATAAACGTTTAACCCATTTTTCTGGAAAGTTTGATCTTTGTGTACATTAATATAATCCAAAACTTTATCAAAATAAAACTCAGCTTGCTCCATTTTATTAATGCGTGAATAAAAAATTCCCATACCTACATATGATAAGTAAGAATAAATCGTGTGATGTTCTTCGTCCAAATTGTCCAAAATTTGTGAAAAATTGTAAAAAAGCTCTTCAAATTTACCGTTTGTTAAAGTTATGAATAATCCTTTTTGGTAATAAAATTGCATTTTTAATTCATTATTATTAACATCATCGACATTTAAGTCCTTTAAAGCCTCAGAAACTTTGGCATAGTCTTCCATCATTAAATCGCTTTCAATACGATTCAAAACTGTTCGCATGTGAGTAGTTGATGCACTCGAATTTTTGTAAAGATCGTCCACCGATAATCCAAGTCGTTCGCATAATTTATTGAGAATTGCTAAGGACGGTACTCGACCATTATTTTCAAATTTACTGAGCGTTGATTGTGTACAAATCCCTTGACAGAGCTTAACTTGTGACATTTTTAATTCTTTTCTACGTTCGATAAAAATATTAATATCCATATTTATTTCCTCATTCATTTCTCGCACGGTAGATAACTGATGCGGGACATTATCAAAACACTAACATCCCGCATTTTTTCGTCCAAAAAATATCCTACTATTACAATCAATTATCTAATTTATAGGTTGCTTTGTAAACATATATAACTACATTTATATTGGTTCAATTTATATAAAAAAATATAGAATATTTTAATATCTATAATCGCTTACAAAGATTTTTCAGACAAATATGAAAAAAAATATGACATTTCAGTAAGAGTGAGTTATTATATATTCCATGATTTAAATACAGTTGTTCACATTTGATGAACACAAAAGGGTGGGAACTAATATGGCTAAAGAAAATTTAAGCCGAAGTTTATCTTCAAGACAAATGCAAATGATTGCTCTAGGTGGGACCATCGGGGTTGGACTATTCATGGGTTCTGCTTCCACCATTAAATGGACCGGTCCTTCAGTCTTGTTGGCTTATGCTTTAGCTGGATTGATTCTTTATATGGTAATGCGAGCGCTTGGTGAGATGCTTTACGTTGATCCTTCAACAGGTTCATTTGCCAAATACGCTACCGAATACATACATCCCGTCGTCGGATATTTAACAGCTTGGAGTAATGTTTTCCAATACTTAGTCGTTGGTATTAGTGAAGTTATCGCCGTTGGAACTTATTTGGAATTTTGGTTCCCCACGATGCCAAAATGGATTGCCGGAATAGTTGTCGTTGTAACGCTCTGTGTGGCTAATTTAACTTCTGTTAAAGCTTATGGTGAATTGGAATTCTGGTTTGCTTTGATTAAGGTTTTGACAATTATTATGATGATCATCTTAGGATTCTTCGTTATCGTCTTCGGTGTTGGTAATGGCGGACATCCCGTTGGTATCAGTAACCTTTGGACTCACGGTGGCTTTTTCACAGGTGGTTTGAAAGGATTTATCTTTGCTCTATCAATTGTTGTCGCTTCATATCAAGGAATCGAAGTTATCGGTATTACAGCCGGTGAAGCTGAAAATCCTCAAGAAAATATCGTTAAAGCTATTCGCTCTATCGTTGGTAGAATTTTAATTTTCTATATTGGTGCTATTTTCGTTATCGTCTCAATTTATCCTTGGAACAAATTGGGTACTATCGGTTCACCTTTCGTAGAAACATTTGCTAAAGTTGGTATCACATTTGCAGCTGAAATTATCAACTTTGTTATGCTAACAGCTGCTATGTCTGGATGTAACTCTGGTATCTTCAGTTCCAGTCGAATGCTTTATACGTTAGGTTTGGAAAAACACTTGCCTAAGTCATTCGTTAAATTATCAAAGCACAATGTACCTTACATCCCTGTTCTAGCTATCTCAACTGGTATCTTAATTGGTTTAATTTTGAACTACGCATTACCTGCATTACTACACACATCAAGTAACATCTTTGTTATTGTTTATAGTTCTAGTGTTTTACCAGGTATGGTTCCTTGGTTCGTTATTCTAATTAGTGAATTGAGATTTAGACACATCAACAAGGATAAAATGGATAAACATCCGTTCAAGATGCCACTTTATCCAATCAGTAATTATTTAGCTATTGCTTCATTATTAGTTATCTTAGTCTTCATGTTCTTGAATCCCGAAACTACAGTTTCCCTACTAGTCGGTGTCGCCTTCTTAGTAGTTATGACAATTATCTACTTCGTTAAAGAAAGAAAACCTGCTAAAGTCAGTGTTAAAGAAGACGTTGAAGATGAAGAATTAGATTAAAAAATACTCTAAAACTAAATAAAGGCCCTAATAGAATTCATTTAATTGATTTCTATCAGGGCTTTTATAATACAAGGAACTGGTTATTCAAATAAAAAATAAATTTCTAGTCGGGAGCAAAATCCCTGTGATGGCTCAGCCGCCAAATTATTCTTAGCAACTTGTTGCTTAGAATAAGACCAATCTTGAAGACTTTGCCCGAACTTGGGCTTAGCAAAGGCTCCAAGTTGTGTCGGCAGCGTTCCAGCCAATCACAGGGATTTTGCGGACGACGGCATGTTTAGTTTAACTAAAGATCTTTTTAAATAAAATCAGTAACTTCATTAACGTTATAACGAACTGACTTAGTATAATCACCATCTGGCTTACCAATAGCAATTGAGGTGATTGGAATGTAACGGTCACCATCTAGTCCCAAAGCTGGAGCAACTTTGTCGAAATAGTAACCTGACATTGGATTAGCTTCATATCCATGAGCACGAGCAATTAGCATCAATTGCATTGCAGCCATTGAGCCATCGATCGTAGCATCCTTTTCCAAGAAACTTCTATCAGCGTGTTCATACAATGGTAAGAAAGTCTTGAATACTTTGTCACGTTCTTCAGGACTGATTTGACCATTTTCACAAGCTTTATTCCAAACATCACGGTACTTGTAGTGGGATTGTGTATCTCCTAAAACAAAAATCAAAGCAGAACAAGTATCGGTTTGTGGGTAATTAAATGGCATCATAACTGAACGAGCTTTCTTCTTACCTTCCTCATCATCACAAACAACAAAATGCCATGATTGCAAGTTACATGCTGAAGGAGCTGAAAGAGCTTCTTCTAACATTTCGTTAATCTCTTCACGAGAAATTTTAACGTCTGTCTTGAATTTACGATACGAATGACGATTTAACATAATGTCTTTAAAATCATTGTTTACCATATTTCTTGTTTCATCCATACAAAAACACCCCTCAACATTTTATACGATAATTTTACCGCTGAGAGGTGTTTATGTAAATGTATTCACAAAGTTCTAATCTTTAAAGACAGCCAAACCACCAGCTGGATTATTCCAATCTGGTTCTTGAGCTGTAACGATTAATTTTTCATTAGTAAAGGCGTTTAGACCAAGGTTACTCAATTCACGTCCATAACCGGAACCTTTGACACCACCGAATGGTAATTCTGGCAATGATACTAAGAATGAGTTGACGAAGACCATACCTGTTTCAATCTTTTCAGCAACTGACTTACCGTGTTGAGGATCAGCTGATACAACGATACCACCTAGTCCTAATTCAGAATCATTAGCTAAATCGATAGCTTCTTGATCAGAGTGAACTTTGAAGACTTGAGCAACTGGACCGAAGAATTCATCGTAAAATTCAGGATTATCTTTTTCAACATTAGTCAAAATTGTTGGTTGAATGAATTGACCAGGAAGATCAATTGGTTGGTTACCATAATAAACTTTTGCACCATTTTCAACGGCTTTATCAATTTGTCCTTGAAGCTTTTCCTTAGCACGTTTGGAATTCATTGGAGCCAAAGTTGTCTTAGGATCCATTGGGTCACCTGGAACTAATTTAGAGAAGTTAGCTTTTAGTTTCTCCAAGAATTCATCGTATAAGTTGTCAGCGACGATGAAACGCTTGTCAGAAGTACATACTTGTCCAGCATTGTAAATTCTGACACGCCATGCTAAATCAACAGCCTTATCAACATCTGCATCAGATAAGACAACAAAGGCATCTGAACCACCTAACTCCATCGAGTTCTTCTTAAGATACTTACCGGCAGTTTGAGCAACCGATTGTCCACCACGTTTCGATCCTGTTAAAGCTACTCCTTGAACACGAGGGTCAGCGATAATGTCACTTACTTGATCGTAACTAGCAAAGAGATTCTTGAATGTCCCTTTTGGTGCACCAGCCTCATTAACAATTTTCTCAAAAGCAGCAGCTGAAGCTGGGGTATTCGAAGCGTGTTTTAGAAGCATTGGATTTCCGACCATAAAGTTAGGTGCAAACACACGCATAATTTGATAGTAAGGAAAATTCCAAGGTTCAACCATCATCAAAACACCAGTTGCTTGATGATATACTTGAGCATCACCGGTGTTACGGCTATTAATTGGTGTAGGTTTTAACAAATCGGCTCCATTGTCAGCGAAATAGTCGGCAATGATGGCACACAACTCTACTTCACCCTTTGATTCATTGTAAAGTTTTCCCATATCGATCGTAGCGATTTTAGCTAGTTCATCTTCATGTTCTCTCAATAAATCAGCGATTTTATGTAAGATAGCAGCACGACTTGTAACGGGTTCATCGCGCCACTTCTTGTATAACGCATGTCCATTTGCCAAAGCTTCCTCGATTTCTTCAGCGGTTGCGTCAGGATAAGTTTTCACTAATTCGTTGTTATATGGATTAACTGTTTTATATGCCATAAATAAATTCCTCCTGCGGCAAATTTTCTTATGGTTATTATTTTAATCAAATTGAAAGGGATTTCAAGAATTTGGACTTACCACTTTCCTATTTGGTTAGTACCAATTATCAATTTAATGAAAATCAAACAAGTTTTTTCATATTTTGTCAAAAAAGTGTAAGATTGATTTTAATATTTAATGAAGGGTGTTTTATATATGGGTGTCTTTTTTTCTAGTATATCTGGAATCTTAATAATTATCGGTTTGATTGCCGTCGGCTATGGCTTAAGTGCATTAGGCTGGTTTGATGATAAGTCAACTCGTCTAATCGCTAAAATCGTTACTCAAGTAGCTTTGCCTGCATATATGATTTCAACTATTACTAAAGATTTTACGGCCAAAAAATTGATAAAACTCTTGCCTGACTTGGGCGTGCCAGTTTTATCAATGACTATCTTGATTTTCATTTCGATTATTTTGATCAAAGTATTAAAAATCGACCCTAAACATAAAGGACTTTTCAGTTCGATGTTTTTCAATTCCAACACAGTCTTTGTAGGTTTACCTGTCAATATGGCTTTATTTGGGGAAAAGAGTTTACCTTATGTTTTGGTTTATTATATGGCCAATACAACGTTCTTCTGGACTCTTGGGACCTATTTGATTCAAATGGATGGCGAGATTAAAGGTCACTTCAAACTCAAGACAACGTTGAAAAAAGTCTTCTCACCACCACTATTAGGATTTATTATCGGATTGATTCTAGTAATGCTCCACATTCAATTACCAAAATTCTTAATGTCTGACTTTCAATATTTGGGTGGTTTAACAATTCCTCTATCAATGATTTTCATTGGTATTTCTATTTATAACGCTGGACTCAAAAATGTTTCTTTCCACAAAGACAATCTGGCTATTCTCTTTGGAAGATTTCTCTGTGCTCCCTTGTTGATGGCTGGTTTATTCCTATTTATTCCAGCAACTCCATTAATGAAACAAGTCTTTATCGTTCAAGCAGCAATGCCTGTAATGACTAATGCCCCAGTTGTTGCAAATCTTTATCACGCCGATTCTGATTATGCTGCAATCATGGTTACAGAGACCACTCTATTGAGTTTGATTGTTGTGCCAATTATTATGACAATTATTAAGTAAAAAAAATGATCCTCGCTAGGTTGTAAGAAAAATTACAATCTAACGAGGATTTTTATTTTAAGCTTTATATTCAGTGATTCCCTTTGCTAAACGTTGCATGGCATCTTCAACATTACTCTTTGGAGTAGCCAAATTCATCCGCAAGAATTGATTACCATTGCCACGATATTTCGTTCCTTCGGCCAAATATAAACCAGTCTTATCGCGTAAGAATTGATTAAATTCATCTGACTTGTCAGTTAACTTCGAGCAGTCGATCCAAGCTAGATAAGTTGCTTGAGCTGGTAATACTTTAATATCAGGAATATTTTTCTTAGCAAAATCTTCAACGTACTCACGGTTCTTTTGAATGTATTGGCGAAGTTCTGTCAACCATTCATGACCTTCTGTGTAAGCTGCAATTGAGGCATCCATCGACATAATACCAGGACTACTGATTCCGTCAACTGAGATTGCATGCTCAACTTTTTGACGTAATTTAGCATTAGGTATGAACAAGGTAGCAGCGTGTAAAATTGCCAAATTGAAAGTCTTACTTGGAGATACTAACGAAATACTGTTTTGAGTAACTTCTTCATCCAAGGAAGCAAATGGTACATAATCATAACCTGGCATTGTAACGTCACCGTGAATTTCATCAGAAATAATTAAGACATCATATTTATTAGCCAGTTTGCCGATTCTTGTCAAAGTCTCTCTATCCCAAATAATTCCAGCAGGATTATGAGGATTGCAAACAATCATAGCTGTAGTTTGTGGATCAGATAGCTTCTTTTCCAAATCTTTCCAATTAATACTGTACTTGCCATATTGATAATCCAATTCACTGTTGACGATATGACGACCATTGCTAGTAATTGCGTTAAAAAACGAATTGTAATTAGGTTCTTGTAACAAAACATTGTCGCCTAAATCAGTCAAATGACGCAAAATTGATCCAATGCTAGGCATAACGCCGTTACTAAAGACCAACCAATCTAAATCTGGTTCAAAATTGTGTTCTTCTTTGTACCAACTAGCCACAGCTTGATAGTATTCATCAGGGACGTATTGATAACCAAAAATCCCACGATCAGCATCCTTGTGCATTGCTTCGATGATAGCTGGCGCTGTTTGAATATCCATATCAGCGACCCACATTGGTAATTCGTGTTCCTTCACCTGCCACTTACTAGAATTAGCGTTGCGACGATCATTGATTTTATCAAAATTAAATTGCATTAATTCCACCCCTTCTTATTCGTTAACCAAATAGTATCATTATTTCGAAAAATATCGAAAGCTCACGGGCTTGATTAAATATTTTGTAATCAAATTAGATAAAATACTGTAATTTTAACTTTCAAAATGTCATAATGATACTACTAAATGTTTAGGAAGTGTCTCAATCTATGTCTTCACTCTTTCGGAAAAAAGATATCGTCAATGATTTATTACATGAGCAAACTCTAAATCGAACTCTTGGTGCCAAAGACCTCATTATCATGGGGGTTGGTGTCATTGTAGGGTCTGGTATCTTTATCACACCCGGAATTATTGCCGCCAACTATGCTGGACCTGGGGTCATCTTAACGTATTTATTGGCAGCTTTAGTTTGTATCGGTGCTGCCTTTTGTTATTCCGAATTTTCATCTACAATTCCTCTAGCTGGTAGTGCCTATACTTACTCTTATTCCGTTTACGGTGAAATTATCGCTTGGATCGTTGGTTGGTCCCTAATTTCTGAATACTTATTTGCGGCCTCTTCTACTGCTGTCAGTTGGTCAGCTTATTTCAGAAACCTTTTGGCAGGATTTGGTATCAATCTTCCCAAAGCCTTACAGTCAGCTCCTGGAACTGCTGGAAATACCGGTGGAAGATTTGACCTGATTGCCTTTATCATCGTTTTAATCGCGACTGTTCTTTTACTACAAGGTTTGAATGAATCGATGAAAGTCAACACGATCATGGTTTACGTCAAAATCTTCGTTATTCTGTTGTTCGTAGCCGTAACGGTCTTTTATGTAAAACCTAAGAATTACAATCCATTTCTTCCTTTTGGAGTTGGTGGGATTGGCCGTGGGGCCGCAGTTGCTTTCTATGCCTTCTTAGGATTTGATGTCGTGTCCTCTGCGAGTGAAGAAGTTAAAAATCCTAAACGCAATATGCCAATTGGAATCATCGCTTCACTATTAATCGTCGCTATCCTATATAGTTTAGTATCATTAGTTCTAGTTGGTGCCGTTAATTACAAACAGTTAAATGTCGCCGATCCAGTTTCTCACGCTTTGAACTTATTAAGCTTAAATTGGATTTCCGGAATCGTTTCACTAGGTGCCATCATGGGTATGACAACCGTATTACTAGTAGTTATCTATGGTGGAACACGTCTGATTTTTTCATTAAGTCGTGATGGCTTATTACCTAAAAAATTCAATCATTTGAGCAAACAAGGTGTTCCTGTAAGTAGTACTTTCTTGGTAGGATTAGTTGCCGCAACCGTAGCTGCCGTTGTTCCCATCGATAAAATCACCGAATTAGTCAACATCGGAACATTACTAGCTTTCTCAGTTACATCAGTCGGTGTCATCTTCTTGCGTCACAGTAAAAACACCAAAGGTTTAAAGCCAGCCTTTCGAGTACCCTTCTATCCCGTCTTTCCATTGATCTCCTTTGCCGCTTGTGTCTATTTAATGACCCAATTGCAAAGTTTCACGTGGAAAATGTACGCCATCTGGACTGCGGTTGGTTTAGTAATTTACTTTGGTTATAGTTTTAGACATAGTAATGAAAAATAAAAAAAAGAGGGTATTACTAGATTGCAATATACTGCAATTCTAGTAATACCCTCTATTATTTTTCTGAAGTAATTATTTAACTGAATAGTTAGGAGCTTCTTTAGTAATTGTAACGTCATGTGGATGTGATTCTCTCAATCCAGCGTTAGAAATTTGAATAAATTGTGCATCTTGTAATTCCTTCAAGTTGTGAGCACCAACATAGCCCATACCTGAACGCAATCCACCAAGTAGTTGATAAATTACATCGCCAACAGCACCTTTGGCAGCGACACGACCTTCGATACCTTCTGGAACTAACTTGTTAGCTTCATTTACACCACTTTGGAAGTAACGATCAGATGAACCATGGGACATGGCAGCTAAACTACCCATTCCACGATAAGTCTTGAAACGACGACCTTGATAAATTTCAAAGTCACCAGGTGCTTCATCAGTACCAGCTAACATTGAACCAAGCATAACGGCGTTACCACCACCAGCTAGAGCTTTAACGATATCACCTGAATACTTGATACCACCATCGGCGATAATTGTCTTGCCATATTCATGAGCTACACTAGCAGCATCATAAACAGCAGTTAATTGAGGAACACCAACACCGGCAACGATTCTAGTTGTACAAATTGAACCAGGTCCGATACCAACTTTAACAACATCAACACCAGCATCGTAAAGAGCTTTAGTACCTTCAGCGGTAGCGACGTTACCAGCAATCAAAGTAGCTTCTGGGAACTTAGCTCTGATTTCACCGATTTTTCTAAGAACACCAGCTGAATGACCGTGAGCTGTATCGATAATAATTGCATCAGCACCAGCATTTAAAAGAGCTTCAGCACGTTCAAAAGTATCACTAGTTACACCAACAGCTGCCGCAACTAACAAACGACCATACTTATCTTTGGCAGCGTTAGGAAATTCTTTAACTTTTTCAATATCTTTAATTGTTACTAAACCACCCAAACGACCGTTTTTATCGATCAAAGGAAGTTTTTCAATACGATGTTTTTGAAGAATTTGTTCTGCTTCTTTTAGAGAAGTACCAACTGGTGCAGTAACTAATTCTTCACTAGTCATAACTGTTCCGATTTTTACAGAATAGTCAGTAATGAAACGTAAATCTCTGTTAGTAATAATACCAACTAATTTTAGATCATTGGTGTTGTTAACGATTGGCACACCGCTGATACGATAAGTACTCATTAACTTTTCTGCTTGAGCAACCTCGTCATCTGCAGTTAAGTAAATTGGGTCAATAATGACACCATTTTCTGAGCGCTTAACTTTTGAAACCTCGTCAGCTTGTTGTTCAATACTCATATTCTTGTGAATAACACCTAATCCACCTTGACGTGCCATTGCGATGGCCATTGGTGCTTCGGTAACTGTATCCATACTTGCACTCAAAATTGGAGTGTTTAATTTAATATTCTTAGCCAATTGAACTGATAAATCTACTTCGTTTGGTAAAACGTGACTCTCCGCTGGAATTAGTAAGACGTCATCAAACGTGAATCCCTTTTTATCAAATTTTGTATCCCATGCCGACATGATTTTCCTCCTAAGTATTTGTTTTTACCTATTAGTAGATAAAATTTATAAACATGGTAGCCGATTTTTTTATTATAGTCAATCAAAGTTTGTGAAAGAAAAAAAGACTTATCGTCATAACGACAAGCCTTTTAATACATTTTTATCGCAATAACTTTATAATTCCATAAATTCTGTTTTCTCAAATAAAAATCAAAACTTCTTTTTTTGAGACACAATTTATATCGAATTATATCGTCTTTTTTAGAAATCATTTCATCGATTCGATGTAGCTCATGATTATTATTTCGTCTCAAATATTCAGCCGTTTCATTATCGACTGAAATTTGTGAAATCTTCTCTTGATCACGTAACGCCGCTTCACAAGCAAAGACCATCCTTTTACGAATAAAATCATTTATGAATAACACAATAATAATACCCGCTATAACAAATAATAGTACCCCGCCATATATCTCTGTTACTAATACATTTGATAGACTCATAATAATCAACACTTTTTATATTTTTATTTAAATAAATGATATCATGACAATATTATTATTATCAATCAATGCGCTTATGACTTTTGATTTGGCGGTTTCGTATCTTCATGGTAAGATTTTTTACAAACAAATATAGTTCTTTCTTTAATTTAAATTGATAAATTACCATCGTAAGTGAAGCTTTGTGGACGCTGGAATATACTGGGCATTCACAAAGCTGTCACTCCCGACTAGATAACGTCTCGTATTTGTTACTCCAGTGATTAAAAAAATATACCCACTATCTAGTCCGGAATAGCAAAGAAAATTGGCTCAGTAGTGAAATTATTCTTAGCAACTTGTTGCTTAGAATAAGGCCGAGCTTGAAGACTTTGCCCGGTTTTGGTCTTAGCAAAGGCTCCAAGTCGTGCCCACTACGTTCCAGCCAAATTTTCTTTGCTATGGAGGACGGAAACACCAATCTAATCTAAGAAAGAACTCAAATGTTATAGGGAGATTTTTATTTATGAAGAAATTAGTTAGAGATAAAATACCGGACATTCTCGCCGATAATGCCGAATTTGAAGTTCTTTCCAATGAAGATTATCGTCTATCTTTGCGACATAAAATCGTTGAAGAAGCTAAAGAAGTCCAAAACGCTCAATCGCGCGCCAATCTTGTTGAAGAATTAGGGGATCTTGAAGAAGTTATTCGTGCTATTTTGACTGATGCTTCAATAAATTATGAAGAAATGGACAGTTTGCGCCAAGCGAAAATCAATCAAAAGGGTAATTTTTCGCAAAAATTTGTTATGATAAACAACAATGAAGAATCGTAAAGTACTTATGGTTCTTCTTTTTTTATTGTTTAAATACGATTTGTACAACGTTGAAAAACAGTATAATATAGTTCTATACCATTAATAGGAAGAAGAAAAAATGCAAATTTTAACTTTATTTATAGTCGCATTGGTGGCTTTGGAGCATATCGGCATTGCCGGCATTGAAATGTTTGCCAAGCCTGAAGTTCAAGCCAATGCTTTCGATATGCCTGTCGAATTCGTTAAAGATTCACATGCTAAAATAGCTTTAGCTAATCAGGGTATTTATAACGGCCTATTTGGCGTTTTAATGTTATTGATGATCTTATTCTTTACTGGAGCAGTTTTAAGAACCATTCTTATTTTGATGTTGCTCTACGTTATCGGCGTCGCTATTTATGGCGCTTTTACAGCCACAAAGAAAATATTATTTTTACAAGGTTTACCAGCTTTAATAGCTTTAGTTTTAGTAGCTATTTTTTATAAGTAATTTTTATACAGAATGGAAAACAAAATGAAAAAAGATTCATTACTCAAGAGTTCTCTCTGGATTTCTATCAGTGGGATTCTTTCAAGAATACTTTCGGTCGTCTATATCATTCCTTGGAATCTTTGGATTGGCCCGGTAGCTGTTGGTGCAGCGAACGCTTTGTATGGGAAAGTTTACAATATTTATAACCTTTTCTTGATCATTGCTACAGCTGGAATTCCTTCGGCTATTTCAAAAGAAGTTGCCGCTCACAATGCTTTGGGTCGCTTTGACCAAAGTGAGAAGCTCTTCAAAAAATATACAATTTATATGTCCCTAGTCGGAATCGTTTTAGCATTCATTATGTTCTTCGGAGCTAAATATGTGGCAATTGTTCTGGCTGCCGGCGATATGCGTGTTGTAACGCCAATTAAATATTTGAGTATCGCAATGCTAATTATTCCAGCTCTTGGAATTTTGCGTGGTTACATTCAAGGATATGCCTTTATTTCTTATTCAGCCTTTTCACAAGTTATCGAACAAATTGCTCGTGTAGCTTACATGCTTTATGCAACTTACACAATCATGATATTGCAAAAAGGTAGCTATATGGCAGCCGTTAACCAATCGACTTTGGCTTCATTCATTGGGGCAACCTTAGCTTACATATTCCTCTTGTGGATTCGTGTTCGGGTTAGAAAAACAGTCACTATTCCTGACATTAAACCTAGTGATGACGTTAAAGAAAATGGTCCAGAAATCAGTTTCAGTTCAATGTTGCGTTCAGCTATTCCATTCTTATTAGTTGATACAATTATGACCGTTTTACAATTGTTCGACCAAACGACTTTTACTTGGATTTACGAATTGATCTTACACGCCAGCCAAAAGACAATCGATGACTTGTATGCGATGTTTGGATTCCAAGCCAACAAATTGATTATGGTGCTAGTTTCCTTGGCAATTTCTGTTTCAGCCTCCGTTATACCAGCGTTATCCGCTATGATCACTCGTAAAACTGGTCTAAAAACTGTTCAAAAATTAATGCAAAATATCGTTCAATTCACGTTCTTCATTATTTTGCCTGCTACTTTTGGAATGATGGCTATCAGTCGTCAACTATGGACTGTTTTCGTCTTCTATGACCAAAGCATCCTCGGTTCTAAAGTCTTGATCGTTTCTTGTGTTGAAGCTTTCTTCTATTGTTTGTTCATGATTTTGGAAAACATTCTCCAAGTTACACATCATGTTAGAAAGTCATTAGTCTACTTAGCATTTGCTTACATTATTAAGATGATTTTACAAGTACCACTAACAGTTAGTTTAGGAGTTTATGGACCGGTTACTGCTACTGCTATTGCCTTCATTCTGATGTCATACTTTGCTTTCAGACTAATCAACAAGCAATTCCAAATCGTCAATAAAGAATTGGGTAAGAAATTGTTCCGAATTCTTCTTGATGGAGTTGTGATGTTACTTGTAGTTGCCATAGCTAATTTCTTTATCGTCAAAGTAATTTCTGACGCTACTAAGATTGGTGCCATCATTGTCATCATTATCTGTGGTTTGATCGGTGTAGCCGTTTATGGCTTCTTAGCTTATAAAGATGGATCATTGAGTATTCTAAAAGATATTCGTGATACTAAGATTTATTAATCTAAAATTATTACAAAAGATATTGTTAGAACAACTGCAAACATTGCAACGTTCTAACAATACCTTTTTTATTTATTAATAATTTTTTATCAATAAACAATCTTATTTGACGTCAAAAATAAAAAATAGTATTGTATTACTTATTGCAAACGATTACTATTAATTGCCAAGGAGATATTTATTTTGCTAGTAGGAAGTATTGAAGCAGGCGGAACAAAATTTGTTTGTGCTGTTGGTGACGAAGACTACCGTATCAAGGATAGTGTTCATTTCCCAACAACAACACCTGAGGAAACATTAAGAAAAACAATCGATTATTTCAAACAATTCGATATCGAAGCTCTCGGTATTGCTTCATTTGGACCAATCGAACAACGTAAGAATTCACCAAAATATGGTTACATCACTTCAACACCTAAGCCAGGTTGGAAAGATACTGATTTTGTCGGTGCCTTGAAGAAAGAATTAAATGTACCAATGTTTTGGACAACTGACGTTAACGGTTCAGCTTATGGCGAATACGTAATGTCAACTCTATCTAACGAAAAGATCAATTCATTGGTTTACTACACAATCGGTACTGGTGTGGGAGCTGGTGCAATTGCTGATGGTAAATTTATCGGTAATGTCGGTCATCCTGAAATGGGTCACACTTTCTTAAAACGTCACCCTGATGACCTAGATTTCAAGGGAATTTGCCCATTCCACGGTGACTGTCTTGAAGGTTTGGTTGCCGGACCAACATTTGATGCTCGTTTAGGTAAACCTGGTAAGGACGTTCCATTGACTGACCATGTTTGGGATATCATGGCCTACTACGTTGCTCAAGCTGCTATTCAAGTTACCTTGATTCTTCGTCCCGACAAGATCGTCTTCGGTGGCGGTGTTGTCAGTGAAACATTCTTAGACAAAGTTCGTGTTCAATTTAAGGAATTACTCAATGACTATGTTGAAGTTCCAGAATTAGACAAATACATCACAATGCCAGTAGTTAAGAACAATGGTTCAGCTACACTAGGTGATTTCGCCTTGGCTATTCGTGAATTAAATGCTTTCCAAGATTAGAAATCAAAAATTCTCACTAGATTAATTCTAGTGAGAATTTTTTTATTTTCTATAATATATTTCTTGAAAAATACGTCTTAATTTCTTTTTCTAAAAATAATAAACTTACTAAAAATATAGTTCAGTAAAACAACTACAACATTGGCAATAATTTTTACGATAAAGCCATTGCCGTGTAGTAAAACCATTCCGATAAACATCGTACCTTGGTCAAACACCCAAGATCCACCTCTGAACAAGAAGAATGATCCCATTTCTTGGAAGAAGGCTTTCCAAGTCTTGGTATGAGAATTAAAGACCCATAACTTATTCGTGACATAAGCAAATAGAACTGAAATCACATAGGCAATTGCATTTGCAATTTGAGAATTCATATTCAAAACGCGCCACAATAAAGCAAAGGCTACATAATTTACTACGGTTGTTAAGACTCCGAAAAATAAATAGGGAATCGCATCTTTATATTTACTCCACAATTCTTTTATCATTTATACATATCCTTAATGGTTTAATTTCCAATTTTTATAGCTTAGTCCTAAGAAATAAGCAATCACTTCAAAGCCAGAAATAAAGAATGTTACTGGCCAATTGGTTACGAATGCTAAATATAAGCCCAACCAAACTCCTGCTAACGACAAACCTACCGACACCATAATCAATTTAGGTACCGTATGAACAACATATTTAGCCGTTGCTCCTGGCAGAGTCAATAAAACAAAGACTAATAACGACCCAACAATTTGGGCGCCGATACTAACGCTGAGAGCCAAAGTTACTAAAAAGGCTATCGAAAGTAATCGAGTCTTTAAACCGGCCGCACGAGCCCCAATATGGTCAAATGAGTCAAAAGCGAGCGGTTTATAGAAAATAATAAAGACAAAAATGACAAATAATGCCAAAATCATCAATTGCTGAACCTCTTTGGAACTGATTCCGACGATACTACCAAACAAGATATTCGTCGCATAACTACTCGATTCCGATGATAACGATAAAAATAAAATTCCTAAACCAATAAATAATGACGAAATCGCACTGATTGATGCTTCACGTCTTGAAGATTCGCTACTCAAACTACCGACAGCAATCGAACTGACCAAAGTAAACAAAATCATTCCGGCTAATGGTGAAATGCCAACGAGGATTCCAAATGAAGCCCCAGCAAAACCAATTTCTGACAAGGTATGCGACAGAAATGACATATTTCTTGATACGACGAAGACCCCAACTAATCCAGCCGTTATAGCGATAAAAGTGCTGGCAATAAAGGCTTCACGCATAAATTCATATTCAAACATTTTAACTCCCCATCTCGAACATATCTTCAGAAACGTCGCTGACCTTAACTTCTTTAAGAGTCTTGTCTTCAAAGAATAACGCTCTAGTTGTATATTTCTTCGTCAATTCATAATCATGAGTGATAAAGATTACCGTTAGGTTATATTTTTGATTTAATTCAGCAACTAAATCCATCAATTGCATCTTCACTTCAACGTCTAGACTGGCTGTTGATTCATCCAAAATCAAAATTTTTGGATCATTCAATAAAGCTTGTGCCAAATAGGCTTTTTGTTTTTCACCACCAGAAGCTAATCCTAATGGACGATCTTTTAAATGAGTCAACTTGGTCTTGGTCAAAATTGTTTTGATCAATTCATTATCAGCTTTACGTTGTTTGGGACTGAGTGTAAATTTCAAATTTAAACGGACGAACTGCTCAATATTTAAAGGATAATCCAAATCGATATTTCTGAATTGAGGCACATAACCGATATGTTTGTGGTTAATTTTCAATTCGCCACTAGTCTTCTTCTCAAGTCCCATCATGATTCTAACTAACGTCGTTTTACCCGAACCGTTAGGACCAATCAAACTGATGAAATCTCCATCGTTAATGGTAAAATCAACATCTTTAAAAACTAGTTGCTTGCCAAAACGTTTAGTTAAATTCTTTGATTCAATCACAGTTATTCCTTCACTATCCTTTCGATTTGAGATAGATTGCCATTCATCCACTCATAATATCCTAAATCACTCGGTAAAGTTTCGGTGAAATAAATAATTGGAACTTTATTTTTTTTAGCTAAATTAGTCATTTTAGTGATAATACCACTAGTAACTTGTTTGTTAACAACTAAAAAACTCACTTTATGATGTCTCAAACCGTCTTCCATATTCTTGATATCCTCAATTGATGGGTCGGTATCTTCTTCGACTGCTTTAGCAAAGTGAGGATTAGCAATACTTATTCCTAAATCCTTCAACAAATAATATGGCAATGGTTCAGTCACATAGGCCTTCTTACCAGCGGTTTGTTGTTTTAACTTGGCCTCTCTTTTGACTAAGCCATCTAATTTTAATTTATATTTCTTAAAGTTAGCTTGATAGTAAGCTTTATTTTTCGGATCGACCTGACTCATATGTTGAGCCACTGCTTGACTGAGTTTTTGCACATTTTTAACTCCGAACCAGACGTGTTCATTGTCACCATCTTGCTTATGCAAAACATCTCGAGAAAAATCAATCAGGTTTTTATCCTGACTATTAGCCGTGACGATTTTTTCGACCCAATCATCATAGCCTAATCCACTGGCAACGATTAACCGTGAATCAGCGACTTGCTTAGCATCATTGCTAGATGGCGAAAAACTATGTGGATCAACGTTGACCGACTTAATAATCGATTCCACATGATATTTATCCCCGACGACACTCTTCAATGGTTCCGTGTATGTATTGACAGTTGTCGTAATAATTTTTTTATCAGATGTAGTTTTATGACCACACCCACCTACAAATATTAGTAGCGAAAACAAAACTAATAATAGTACATTTCTTTTTCGCATTCATTTTCCCCTATAATTCTTTTTTAAGTTGAATTACCGTTAAGATTCCGTCCTCCATAGCAAAGAAAATTTGGCTGGAACGTAGTGGGCACGAT